>ERZ650304.1245-NODE-1245-length-10271-cov-12.509984_pt1 | contig 10271 bp, 18 predicted proteins | sample MGYA00376240_ERZ650304 | MGnify/ENA primary metagenome ERZ650304 (study PRJEB26733, sample SAMN07839271) | wastewater metagenome | biome: small river; feature: stream; material: water | place: USA: North Carolina | collected 2016-03-01 ...
CGTTTGTCTCGTACCTCTGCATCGACGCCGCGAGCGCCGTGGTGCCTGGTGGGCCCGTCTGGGTCGAGATGGGCCTTCAGTGGGAGGCCGACATCACCGAAGGGCTTGCAGCCGTCGGCATCGTCGTTACTCGACGGTGGATGACTTCGTATGCTTCGCCGCCGCGCCCTGCGGTGTTGCTCTACGCGGGGCCGTCTCTGCCAGCGGACTTCGACCCCTCGACTCTGCGCGGCGCAGATCTCCCTCGGGCGTGCCTTGCCGTCTCTGGGCGCCCGGGTGGTCTGGTGCTCGACCCGTGCTGCGGCAAGGGCTTCACGGCGCGGGCAGCGGTGTCAAACGGAATGGTGTTCAGGGGTTGTGAACTCAACGCGGCGCGGTTGCATGTGACGGAGCAATGGCTGCGAAAGCGCACGGTCACATGAACGTACAAGAGCCGATCCTGACAGACGACGACAAGGCCGTGTGGGATGCGTGGATGCGCGCCGCAGGCGAGCACGCGCGAACGCGGTCGTTCGCGCGCAAGGTCGAGCGGGCACGCGTGGCGATCATCGAAGCCTGTGAATGGGTCGAGAAGCACCCAGTGCCAAATCGTGAGGGGCCCATCGGGGCATCGGCGTCGAGCGGAAAAGACTCAACCGTCATGCTCGACATCATCGCCAATCGCGCGGGCTGCAAGCACGTCGTTGCTGTCACTCAACAAGATGATCTCGACTATCCCGGCGTGCCGGAATTCACAGCCGCAAGGGCTGCGCGACTTGGCATCAAGCAGCACCTCATTGTGCCGAGCGTAAGCGCAAAAGAGTGGATCGCAGAAGCTGCAAAGCGAGGGGAGCTCGCGTGCTACGACGACGTGCACACGCGAGCGGCGGGACTGTCGAAGAACCTTTTCTACCCTCTCATGGAGGCCGACAACAAGAAGCGCCCGCTCGCGTTTCTCGGCCTGCGGCGAGAGGAATCGCGCAACCGAGATCGTGTCGCATCGTGGGCTGCGCGCGACGCGTGGGAACGACGCGAGACACAAGAAGAGGGTCCCAATAGCGGGCTCACGCGGTGGCACAAGGGTACCGCGCATTGGCGCTGCTACCCCTTGATGGACTTCACCGGCATCGACGTGTACGCCTACGCCGCGCGTTACGATGTGCCTCTACTGCATGTGTACCGATGCGTCGGTCTCATGCATCGCGAAGACCCGTCGCGAGTGCGCGTCGCGTGGTGGCTACCTGCGGGGCACACCGCCGACGGCCAAGCCGCGTGGCTGAGGCGCTATTACCCATCGCTCCATCGACAACTGGTCGCTTGGATGCCTGAGACGACGCTCTTCTCTTGAGCGATCAATCGCGCACAAAGCGCAGGTCGCCCCACGACAGACCCGCTGCGGGTTTCTCGGTACCGACCCAAGCGCGAGCTCGGCGGCGCTCAGGCGGGCCGTTGTGGCCGAGCGTCGACTTGCCGACGAGGGCGTCGCCGATGTGCTCGACGAGATTCGGCACGGGTACAAAGACGCGTCGCCCTAGAGCCTTGAAGCCCGCCCCGAGTCGCACATCGTCGCTGTAGGTCCATTCAGGGTGCTCCCCTTCGTGCTCTGCCACCCATGAGATGATCGCGTCTCCGAGAGCCACCGGGATACATACGCACTGCGCCCAAAGAAACCGACGCGTCGCCACCCACGAAAGACCTTCATCGACCGCCTTCTCGACGCTCCGGCGCGGCAAGAACGCCGAGATGACCTCATCAGGTCGCGCTGCGACGCACGCGCTCATCGCCGCGGGGAAGTCAACCCCGAAGAGCACGTCGTCTTGCAACACCACGCGGTGAGTGGCCTCCGGGTCAGACACTCCCGCGAGATCCCACGCGGCACACCACCCCGGCCACGGCCCGCGCCGCTCTACGTCGACGCTCACGGCGGCCTTGTGACCGAGGGTCGAGAGCATGTGCTCGACGTGCGAAAGGCGCTGTTCTACGGCCATGATCGCGTAGCTGAGCCGCGGCGGTTGTGGGTTCATGCTGTGATGGTACGCGAGACGGCGTCGTAGCTACAAACCGCGCGCAGCGGCCATATCTACAGGCACAAACCGCTACTAAACAAGCTGTTTTGCGACAATCGGCGAGGCGCTGTGTTTTTTTGTAGCGCGCCGCGACCGAATGGCTTAGGTTCAGTGACGTCGGTGGCAGGGACGCCACGACGGCACAGGAGACACGACGATGACATCAGCAAACAACAGCGAAAAGCGCGTTCTGGTACTGCGCACGAGCGACAAGAACGGCCGCGGGCGTGGCGGGTTCCAGTGGCCCACGTCCGGGCCCGTCGAGGCACCCGACTGGCGAGACGACGACCTGTGCGGCCACGGCCTTCACGGCCTCCTCTGGGGCTGCGGAGACGGCGGTCTTCTGGTGAGCACTGCCGATGCCGTTTGGCAAGTGGTAAGCGTGCTCGAAGACGACATCAGAAAGCTTTGCGGAATGGTCAAGTTCCCACGCGGCGAGGTCGTCTTCTCAGGTGACCAAAACGGCGCCACCGCGTACCTGGACGCGCATGGCGCAGCCGACAAGCCGGTGGTATTCGCAACGCGAACCGCGAGCGATGGCAGCGCCATCACTGCGGGCGATTGCAACACCATCACCGCGGGCCACGGCTGCACCGTCACTGCAAGCAGTTGCGGCACCGTCACTGCGGGCAGCTACAGCACCATCACCGCGGGCGATTGCAGCACCATCGACGCGGGCCACGACGGCACGATCACCGCGAGCGACTACTGCCGCATCACCACTGGCTATCGCAGCATCATCACCACTGGCGACTACTGCCGCATCACCGTGAGCCACGGCTGCACCATCACCGCAGGCGATCACACCCGCATTAAGGCTGGCGATCGCTGCACTATCACCGCGGGCGACTACAGCACTGTGGTTGCTGGCATCGGCTGCACCGTCGTAGCGGGCGATAACAGCACTGTCACCGCTGGGCACGGCTGCAACGTCGCAGTGGGCCCGGGAGGCAGCTTCTCAATCCAGTGGCGCGACGCCGGAGCAGGCTGCACCCGCACCGCCGTCGGCGTCATCGGTGAGGGCGGCATCGAAGCCGACACCGCCTATCACGTCGTTGAAGGCAAACTAGTGAAAGTGGACGGCCAATGAATCTCGACGAAAACGACGTGGCGTTGCTTCGCGCTCACTGCGACCGAGCGGGCCGCGCCCGCGTAGCGGAAGCCTTGCGCATCCATGAAGTCACACTCTATCGCTTGCTCCGCGGTAGAGCGTCGCCCAGCTACGCGAAGCGCCTCGCGGCGTGGCTCGCGAGCGATGGCCCCTCGCGACTGCCTGCCAAGGCCGAGACGCGCGGCCGCCGCAAGATCGACCGCGCACGCATCCATGCGTTGCTGGCGCAGGGCCTTTCAGCGGCAGAGGTCGCCCGGGTGATGCGGTGCTGCGCGACCACCGTGGCCCGCGCGATCGCGCAAGCGTCTGCGGAGTGACGGGCTTACGTCTAGCCGATTGAATCGAGTTCGCGCGCCGCTGCCACGATGGCGCGCGCCCCCCAGTCTTCGAGTGCCTGCACCGCCGCCCGATGCGCCGACGCCGCCGAGAGGTGCGCCGCGCGGTGCTGCCCTTCGAGGCGCACCACCTCCGCATCAGTATCCACCGTCACCCCGTAGCGCGCGACGCGCTTGCGCACCGCGGCCGCCGCGAGCCCTGAGAGCTGGTGCGCGATCGACGCGAGGAAAGCGGCGCCGCGAGCCTCTTCTACGCTGGCCTTGAGTGCCTCGGGGCCGTGCTGCTCAGCGTAGAGCCCCGCGACCGCCGAAGGGGCGCCGTGGCACATCGCCTCGATGCGCTTGACGACGAGGCGTGTCTCTGCCGAGCACCGCGCCAGTCGCGCGCGAAGGGCCCGCGCGGGGGCGCCGTAGAGGGCCATCGCATCGAGAGCCGCATCGCCGTAGTCTTGGCTCTGCCGCCCCCCTCCAGAGCCTTCGAGGGGGATCGCTCGCGCCCCCGAAGCGCGGGTCATCTCTGCGAGGGGGCGCAGCGCGTTCAGGAACCGCGACACTGCGGCTTCGTCACTCGGGCTCATCGTCGCCACCTCGGATCAAGCGTGCGCATTCGAGCGCGTCGTCACATGTCGGACACCGCTCCTCTTCGTGGCCGCAGGTGGGAATGTGACCGGCCTCTCGTCGGCGCTGAGAGACGAGTTCACACAGCCTTGCGAACCGCTCGCGCGAGCGTTCTTCATCGTGGTGCATTGGAGTTCTCGTTGTGGTGAGTAGTGGAAGCGGCGCGCGCGAGACGGTCGCGCAGCCAAAGGACGTTGCGGGCGTAAGCGGCTCCTGTCGTGGCGCGGCACTCGGCGTCGAAGCCGCATCGCCACAGCACGAGACGGCTCGACCACGCACGACGCGATGCCGAGGCGGGGAAGGCCCGTGCGGCGATCCTCGCCTGGTCTTCGGGCGCCTTGCCCACCGACCGCCCATGAGCGCCACAGAGAGGCGCCCGGGTGCGCCCGAGGGCCGACTCTTGAGCGCAGACCGCGAGCACCAGCGCGGTGTCACCACCTCGAAGCGCGACCGCCTCTGAGATCGCCTCGGCGACTCCCGCGGGGAGCGACCACCTGAGCACCACCGAAACCACCAACGCGATGAGCGCGGGGCTCATGGCAGCCCAGCCTTGAGCCTGTCGATGGCGCGCGCGGCCGCGTCGCAACTCGTAGCGTCGGCTTCGACGTCTTCGGGGAATGGGTACCGCGCGAGTCGGCGGCCTTGAAGGGCACGCATCTTGGTGGCGCGGCGGCGACACGCTTCAGCGGCGGCGCGTAGCAGTGCAGCGGCGCGCGTGAGGGCTTCATCATCTGTCATGAGTTCACCAGCGAAGAGAGGTAACACGCGCCGCGAACGCGCCACGGGTCAAGGTCTGCGGGGGAGAGAGACGAGCCGCCGCCGCGTCGACGCCAAGGCGCTTCGGCCCACGGCACAACGAAGACGATGCGCCCGAAGCGCACCGCGAGTAGAGAGAGGCCACCGAGGGCGTGCACCGCATCGAGGTCATCGGCTTGGTGGGCCTTGATGACCGAGCGTGGCAGCGTCTCATCGTCGGTGTGCTTCGCTTCGAGGGCGAGCGCGCGGCCGCCCTTGAGCACGCCCTGATAATCCGCAGGGCCCACGGCTTCGGCGATCAACTGCAAGCGCCCCTTGCACATCACATAGCGCGAGGGCGCGCCGACCTTGCGCACGACCGCGATGCCGAGGAGCGCGGCGGCCTTGTGGTGCTCGCTGAGCCACTGCTCGAAGTCGCCTCCGATCAGTCGCGAGTGAGCGTGTCGATGTGACGTCATCGAGCACCTCGCATCACTGACTCGATAACGTACTGAGCGAGCGCCGGCGGGCCAGCTTCGCGCCGGTCGTCGTGCCGCCCGCGCCCGCAAAGAGGTCAACCGCCTTCATGTCGTCGCCTCTCTAAACATCTTCACAACCATCGCATTTCTCCCTGTTTGACAGACCTAATCACTTGCGCTCGCCGCCACAAGGCGACCCCTAGAAATCCTCTTCGTCGATCGCTTCGGGCTCGTAGTGCGACTTCGGTGCGACCACCGCAGAGGTGCGTGAGGCGCCCCACGCGCGATGCTCGTCTTCGGTCACATAGCGCCCGTTGGCCGCCTCGAACACGATCTGCTTTCGAGGCATCGCACCGCGTCGGTTCTTCGCCACCTTGAGGTTCATCGAGCGGTTCGCGAGCGGCTGTTGCCCCGCGTCGGTGAGCCACCCGAGCACCACCACATCGGCAACGCTCTCGATGCCGCTTCCTCCAAGAATGTCCTGCATGACCGGGTCGTCTGAGACGTTCCCACCTCGGGTCATCTGCGCCAGGAGCACCACGCCGACCTTCGACTTGCGAGAGATGCGTTTAGCCATGCGCGCGATGTGCCCGTACCGCTCGCGCAGGTCGCTCCGCTCCATCCCGTGCGAGGTCGCGACCTCCCCAAGGTAGTCGATCACGACGAGCGCAAGGCCGCCCTGCTCAGCCGATGCTGAGGCCACGTCGGCCGCGATCTGCTCGATGGTCCACCCTGCGGCGTCGACAATGTCGACCGGCCACGCGCTCACCTCTGAGACCGCGGCGACGTACCGGTCGACCTCGTGTTGTAGAAGCCCGTGGCCCTCGACGAGCGCGGGGCCGATCAAGCGGTCGCGCGGGCCGCCGCTGCGGTTGGCCACGCTGCATGCGAAGCGCAACGCGAGCTCGGCGGGGTCCATCTCGCACTGGTAGATGCGCCCGCGCTTGCCCGAGTACTGCGCCGCGGCGACCGCCGCGTTGGTGCCGAACACTGTCTTGCCGCCACCTGGCGCCGCCGAGAAGACGAGTAGCTGCTCTCGACGAATGCCACCAAGCGCGTCGGGCGCGTCGAGGCACGAGAGCCCGAGCGGGTGCGACACCGATGGACCGCCGACGGTTGCCGCGACGGCCTCGTAGGCCTCGCTCATGGCGTCGTACATCGACATGGCGCCTGAAGCCTTGCGCCCCTTGGTGAGCGCCTGCGAGGCCATCTCGCAGAGGTGCGCGTACGCCTCTGCCGCGGGTTCGCTGCGCACCGCGCGCACAGCCCTCGTGAGGTCCGCGTCGAGTTCTCGCACCCTCGTGAGGTCCGCGAGCATCTCGCACCAGACCGGCACCGAAGCGGTGGTAGGCGTGCCGTCACGCATCGCTGCGAGGCTCGACGCGAGGGCCCTTTCTGCCGAGTCCACCGTGTCGCCCACGATGTACCCGAGCCCACCAATGGCGTTGAGCTTTGAGAGCGACTTCACCTCGGTGGCGAGCGTGTGAACGTCGACCAGCTCACCTCGCGAGACAATGCGCGAGAGCGCCTCGAACACGACGCCGTGACCCGAACTGTGGAAGTCTCTGGCGGCGATGATCGTCTGCGCCGCCGACACCAAGCGCGGGTCGAGAATGAGGCCGCCGAGGATCGACCGTTCGAGCTCGTGGTTGTGCCACCGCTCGGGCTCGCTGCGCACGTATTCGTGCTCGGTGCTGAGCATCGTCACGACTTCCACGGGCCGAACACGGCGGGCCGCTTCGCGCGCATCAAGGCCACCGACTCTTCACGAGTCATCGGAGGCACATAGGGCCCCTTCGAGGGCGCTTCGGCTTCGGGGAGCGCGCTCGGAACGGCGTGCACCCTTCGCGCTCTCGCGAGGAGCGTTTGCAGGTGCTTCGCTTCGTAGTCGCCCCCGGGCACGATCGCCCCGAGCAAGAACGGAATCGTCACCACCGCAGAGGGCGAGGCCATGTCTTTGTACGTCGGCCACAACTTCGATGGGTCACGACAGAGCCGGGCCGCCGCTTCGAGTTCGCCACGGGTCACGCCGAGGGCTTGGAGAGCCCGCACGAAGGCGAGCTTCTGTTGCGCCTGCGTGCGCACCTCGACCCGCCCGTTGCTCCCCTTGGGCAGCACGTCATCGACGTCGTCGACCGTCACCACGCCTTCGAGGGCCGTAGAGGGGCCAAGAAGGGCCGCGGATTGCCCGGACGGCCTCTGACCCGTCGGAGTCACCTTCTGGCCACTAGCGAGGCTGCTAGGTGCCTTCTCGGGGCCTTCTCGCTTTGAGTCGTCGCACTCCTCTCCCTCTGCGCCGGGGTCGTGGGGGGAGGGGGGGAAGTAGACTGTGTTTTCTGTTCTTCTTTCTCTGGGGTTTGGGACGGGACGGGACGGGGAAGCGTGACTGACGGCGAAGTCACCGCGAAGTCACGGGTGCTGTCACGCTGCATGTCACGCTGTGACATCGAACGCTTTTGCCTGGAATCACGCTGTCTTTGCGCAGCACTTTTGCGCGACTCTTGTACCTCGGCGCGCGTTGGCTGGTACTCGGCCCAGTCGTGGAAGACCCAAACCTTTGGGGCTGCCAGAACGAAAAAGCCCGCTTCCACCAGGTGCCCAATGGCCCGCTCGACCACCCGAGGCGGAAGCCTCACGGCCCTCTGAGCCCCTGCGAGGGTGACCCTCCCATCGGTGAGCGCCCGGGCCGAGGCGCACGCGCAATCGAGCCAGACGAGGCGCGCGGCGGCGAAGGCATACCCGCCGCCGGTGATCTCAAAGAGCCGCTCTGTCTTGATGTGCTCGGGAAGGCCATCGTCGATGCGGAGCCACGTCACGGGGTCACCTCCCGCTTGGCCCTCTTGGCCGCCTCGACGGCCGCCGCCTTCGCCTCGTCGAGCGAGTCAACGAAGCCCAGCGCCACGCACTCCGTGCCGAAGCCGCCCGCATACACAATCCATTGCCACTGACCCGTGGGGAGCGGCGCGCAGTAGCAGCCGAAGCCCTCGAAGATCCCCCACGAAGCCTGTTCACTTGCCCACATTTTCAGCCTCCAGATAGTCCGCCATCGCCACACTCGCAGCCCACGCCGCCGCTCGCACCGCGGCCGCATCATCGCCCTGACCTTCACCACCTGCCGAGCGCACCAACACGTCACGCAACCGCGCCATCGCGACTTCGAGGGCGATGCGCCGCGCTTCGAGCCCGAGGGCCACACGCATCAAGCTCATGCGCCCTCCGTGATGGCCTCGTAGACCCTCAGTGCGGAGGCCGACGAGAGCGCGCACCCCACCAGCCACGCGAGGGCGCCCGCCGACCGAAGCGCGTCCCACAGGAGGTAGGACGCGGCGACCGAAAAGAGCACTGCGACGCCGAGAGCAAACGCCTCGAAGCGGCGAGCCTTCGCAGGAAAGGCGTACCCGAACATCACCCACGCGAATCGAGCTCGCGGCGGGTCGCTGAACGACAGCGCGACCACATCCCAATAAAAGCGCGTCACGGCGCGCGCTCCGGGAAGACGGCGAAGACGGGGTCGATACGCCCGCTCGACCACGCCGCGAGTCGCAGCGCCACCAGTCGCGAGACTGGCGCGCCTGCGATCACCGCTCGCGCGGTCGCCTGCGACATGCTCACCTCGCGAACAAGCTGCATGGCCGTCACCGCATTTTGCTCGCAAAACACCTTTGGACTGACTCCGGTTGCCTTCATGCCTCACAGCGTGCACGACCTGTCGCGAGAGTCAAAAGAATCCGCACGAAAAGATCGCGGCGGTTTTCTGTTGACGGCGTGACGGCGAGAATTTAGGGTCGGCTTCGTCGGTAGCTGATGGGGCGCCGACGAAGGGAGACGACGATGTTTGACGAACTGTCAGAAGATGACTTCGCGTGGCTTTGCGAGGTGATCGACGCCCGCAACGCAGAGATTCGGACCGAGCGTGAGGCCGGTGTGATCGGGGAGGAATCGCAATGAACTGGGCGAAATCAAGCGTCAACGAAGTCTCGCACGCGGCGATGGTCGCGGGCGAAGAGCTTGGCTTTGAAGGCCGGGTCGAGACCTACACGGAGGTCATCACTGGCGAGCGCACAATCGCAGGCCTTCGGGCGGACTACGCCCGAGTCGTCGATGTCGTCTTCGAGCATGGCGAGGTGCCCCTGTGAACGCGCTCCCCCCCGGCCTTCCGGTGACCTATCTGACCCACGGCTCCCACGACTCGCCCGAAGACGGTCTCTGTCTGGTCGAGGCCGTCGCGCACCACGCGGCCTGCGAGAGCGATCGCGAGGAGGCCCTGCTGCTGCGCGAGATCGCAGACGCCTCCCTGGGCGACCCGCGAGGGCGGTGGGTCGTGCTGTCGTTGGAGGCAGGCGACGAGGCTGAGGTCGACGACACCCCGTGACGCGGGCGCGGCCTGCGCCGCGGTGACCAGCGAGACGGGGTTCGAGGGCGACCGGAGCGCAGGGCTCCCGAGGAGACGACAATGGAGAAGATCATGGGCTATGCGGTGCTGACGCTGAAGCGTAGCGACTTGGAACGCGCTGGGGCGTGCGAGCCGTGGCTGAAGGTGTTCGATGAGATCTGCGTGCTTAGGGGCGCTGAGAAGGCCCCGCTCGCCCGACTCAAGAACGGCGAGTCTGTGCGGAAGCCGTCCTGGCTTCGCGTCGAGCTCACGCCGCTAACTCAGCTCTGGCTCGCACGCGACGGCATCGCGGCTCTCAACTGGCTTCGCCAGAAGGGGCTCATGGGTCCTGCCAACCTCCGCGAGGCCGACCTCTCCGGGGCCGACCTCTTCGGGGCCGACCTCTCCGGGGCCAGCCTCCGCGGGGCCTACCTCCGCGGGGCCGACCTCCGCGGGGCCAGCCTCTACGGGGCCAGCCTCTACGGGGCCGACCTCTCCGGGGCCAGCCTCCGCGGGGCCGACCTCCGCGGGGCCGACCTCCGCGGGGCCGACCTCCGCGGGGCCGACCTCCGCGGG
>ERZ650304.1246-NODE-1246-length-10265-cov-5.024584_pt1 | contig 10265 bp, 16 predicted proteins | sample MGYA00376240_ERZ650304 | MGnify/ENA primary metagenome ERZ650304 (study PRJEB26733, sample SAMN07839271) | wastewater metagenome | biome: small river; feature: stream; material: water | place: USA: North Carolina | collected 2016-03-01 ...
TCCTGCGGTTCGGAATCGGCAGGGCGTCGCTCTACAAGCTCATGGATCAGGGAAAGCTGCCGTGGAGCAAACCGGCGGGGCGGCGACTGATCGCCGTGGACGACCTTAAAAAGCTGCACAGCGGGGCCATGTTCGCGAACGATTCATCCACCCGGTAGGAGACCGTGATGTTGATGCTTTCACGACGCCGTTTCGAGTCGATCATGATCGGCAACGACGTGGAAATCAAAATCCACGAGATTGCGAACGGCAAAGTACGGCTCGCGATCAACGCGCCGAAGGAAGTGCCCGTGCACCGCAAAGAGGTCTGGGAGTCACTACGTACTTCTGTCTACGAGCCCGAGAACGGCGAAGGCGACGACGGCTGTACCGTTCGCGAGTGGCCAGACGACGCGGACGCGGTGCAGGAAACCGGCTGAACCAACCCCGCCGCGTTCCAAGGCTCGACCTCGTTGGTTCGGGCTCGTTCACCGCATCGGAGCGCGGCGGGGTTTTGAATCGAGGATCTGCGATGCCAAAGAAGGGCAACAATCGCCGTCCGGTCTGCCTCTGCAAGCACTGCCACGAGCGCCCGATTTACAAGCGTGGCCTGTGCTATCGGTGCTGCAATTCGCCCGAGATCGCGAGGAACTACCGGCCTGTGAGGCGGTTCCAGGAGCGCCCAGGCCGCGAATGCAAAGAGACCATGGAACAGGTCGATGCTCTGATCGCAAGCGTGAAGAGCAAGGGCAAGCCGAAGTGGTGGGCTCGCGAAACTTCCGGGCAGGATCAGCGATACTTCGGCACTCGGATTGGCAAGGCCGCAAGCGTGGTGTTCACGAAGCGGCACAACGGATCGTGTTTGGTTTAGGGGATCATCATGCTACTTGCCGAGTTGGGACTCACCGAAGAAAAGATGTCGAACTGGCGAGCCGTCGCTCGAATGGACGACGGCTCGGAAGCTCTCGTCACTCTCGGCCGGTCGAACACCTTTGTTCGAGCCAACTACTGCTACGCGCTCGACAGCTTCCAGGAGCCGGAGCGAATCATCCAGATCATGCTCGAGCAGTGGCAGGGCTCACCGTCGTGCGGTCACTGGGTCACGCGGTCTGAATTGATAGCGCACCGGAAGAGTGCCGTTGCGGTTGGCCCCGGGTTCGATCTCGTGGAGGCCGCGTAATGACCTGTCGCAACTGTAGCCGTGGGAAGGCGACCCGGCCACGCGGTCTCTGTTGGACTTGCTACTACGCCGAGGGCGTAAAGGATCGCTACCCGATCACGAGTAAATTCGCTCCGAAATCTCGTTTGGCAAATGTTGCCGAGCCGCCGCTCGCGCCGACGCCATGCCCGTATCCCGCTGGAACCTCAGAGCGGATGCTGTGCTACCAGCGACGAATCGAGGCTGGTTACGCCGTCTTCCATCCAGATGACGATCCGGCGTGCGCAGGCGAGCCCGACGAGCGCGAGCAACGAGCCAAGCGAAGAAAGGCAGGCATCCTCGAATGAAAGCAAGAGTATTCATCACCGGCAAACTCGACGACGCGAAAGCGAAGCGTGCACTGCTCGATGCGGAGATTAGCACGCTCGAAATGCTGCTCGCCGAGATCCCTGTGGAAGTCGATCCAGGCGATCAAGACGAACTGACGAGCGGCGGCGAGTCAAACGAATCGCTGACGCAGCGAGATCAGAAACGAGCGACGCGGATCGAGGCCATCGCCAAACTACTCGCCGACGGGCCGAGGGGCCAGGGCGCGATTTGTGACGCTCTCGATTGCAGCGATCCGACGACGATTGCGATTCTGAAAATCTGCCCGTACTTCGAGCGCGACGGCAACAGCCGCTTCGCGCCGTGGAAACTCTCGCAAAAGGGCAGTCTGTTTCTCGGCAGCATTCTGGGAGCCAAACCATGAAGACCATCGATTTCTCGCCGTACAGCCTCAGAAGCGAGCCCGTGGGCCCGCTCAAGGAGAGCTACACCATCGAGCGAATGGTACATGCCGACAGCGAAGACCTCTTCGAACTCGAATACGGCCAGGCGATGGAGCGGCGCTCGCTCGGCAAGTTCCCGACAGCGAACCACGCGATCGCGTTCGCATCCGAGCATTACGAGCTACAGATGCTCCCGAAGACCGACGTGGTAAAGACGTCCGCAGGCCTGCGGAAGATCGTCGTCGATGTGAACGTGCGGGACATGGGGCCGTCCGACGAGCGCGATTGCCAAGGCTGCGGCTTGCCCGAAGCGCTCTGTGACTGCACGCCTGCTGAGCTTCACGGCGTCGTGCTCGGAGGAGAAGCGTAATGAACGGCTCACTCGTTACAGCACACTCCGCGGTCGAGCCGATGCACACAGAGGCGCTCACGCCGATGGCGCTGATGCAGCTTGCCATCGAGAAGGGCGCGGGCGTCGGAGAGCTTGAGCGGCTCGTCGCACTGCAAGAGCGGTACGAGGCAAATCAGGCGAAGAAGATGTACGTGCAGGCGATGGCCGCGTGTCAAGCGAACATGCCGATCATCGTCCGGAACGCGACCAACAATCACACGAAGAAGAACTACGTCAACCTCGAAGGCATGGTGCGACAGGCCCGACCGATCTACATGCAGCACGGTTTCAGCCTGTCGTTCAACACCGAGGATTGCCCGATAGCAGGATACATGCGGTGCGTTTGCCTCTGCTCGCACGTCGGTGGCCACACCGAGAAGTTCCAGATCGACCTCGCCGTCGACGGCACCGGAGCCAAGGGCGGGTCGAACATGACCGCGCTCCAGGGAGCGGGCTCCACGATGAGCTACGCCGAGCGGTACCTCACTCAGAAGATCTTCAACCTCGTCATCAGTGATGCGGACAGGGAAGGCGAACTGTTCGGGAAAATCCCCATCGGAGCCGAGCAACTGGGCGAACTCGTATCCGACATCGCGACCCGCGACATGGACTTGGCGAAGTTCGTGGCGTTCATGAATATCCCATCGGGCCGGCTCGAAGACATGCCCTCGCGCGACTTCCACAAGGCGATGCAGTTCCTGCGACTCAAGCCGAAGAAGGCGGGTGCCGCTTGAAAACGTTCGATATGCCGCAGTACTCGCGTGAGTGGTGGGAGGTTCGCCGCGGCGTGCCCACGGCGAGCGAGTTCCACCGCGTGATGACACCGAAGAAGATGGAGTACGCTGCGGGTGCTCGCACCTACGCAATCGAGCTCGTGGCCGACTTCTACGACGCACACTACGGCCAGCGTGACGGAGACCGCCGGACGTCCAACGCCATGGAGAGCGGCACGCAGTTTGAGCCGGAGAGCCGACGCTGCTACGAGTTCGCTCGGGATGTGAAGGTAGAGCCTGTCGGCTTCATGCTCGGCGGCGATGAAGATCGTCTCGGCGCCAGCCCCGACGGGCTTGTCGGCTCCGACGGCGTGCTCGAATGCAAGAACCCGACGCCGAGCAAGCATTTGGCGTGGCTCATCGGCGGCGTGGTGCCCGAAGAACACAAAGCCCAGGTGCACGGACAATTGATCGTCTCTGGCCGCGCGTGGTGCGATTTCATTTCCTACTGCCCGGGCCTTCCGCCGTTGATCGTGCGGACGGAGCCCGACGAGTACACCGACACGCTCCGCGATCACCTCGCACAGTTCTGGGCGGACTATCAGACGGTCAAGGCCGAAGTTCTCGGTCTGGCCGGCGAGCCGATTTGCGTGATGAATGCCCGCAGCACCACGCCGTTCCGATCAATGTGGCCAACCGCCGAAGAGATCACCGCCGAGAACGCTACGAGCGAACCCGTGCCGGTGCCGGACTCTACCGAGGGACGGCTCGAACTGGCCGCGAGAGCTTACGAGTCGCGCGGCGGAATTCTGCCCGAGCTTCTCAATTCCGAGGGCGTGCTCTGGGAAGACCTCGTGAACGACCAGGCCCGCGCCGAAGGGTTCATCGCAATGCTCGAAGGCGGTGCGTCGTGAAACCGTACCGCGTGGCCGATCTGTTCTGCGGTGCCGGTGGCTCGTCCACAGGCGCGTCGCTCGCCTGTCAAGCCGCAGGCCGGCGCATCGAACTCGTGGCCGTGAACCATTGGGAGCGTGCCGTCGAGACGCACGCCGCGAACCATCCCGAGGCCGCGCACCACTGCGAAGATCTCACGACGATGGATCCGCGCAAGGCCGTGCCAGGCGGCAAGCTCGACTTGCTCGTCGCGTCGCCGGAATGCACGCATCACTCGGTTGCCCGCGGTGGCATGCCGTGTAGTGATCAGTCGCGTGCGTCGGCGTGGTGCGTGCTGCGATGGGCGACGTCACTGCAAATTGATCGGATCATGATCGAGAACGTGCCGGAGTTCGTTTCGTGGGGGCCTCTCGGATCGAACGGAAAGCCGCTTGCAAGCCGTAAGGGCGAGATTTTCAAGGCGTTCGTCGAGTCGCTGAAATCGTCGGGCTACCGCGTCGATTGGCGAATCCTGAACGCTGCGGACTACGGGGCGGCAACGTCGCGGCGGCGGCTGTTCCTGCAAGCCGTTCGCGGCCGTCGTGAAATCGTCTGGCCCGATGCGACCCACAGCACGAGCGGGAACGATGGGCTCTTCGGCGCTCGCAAGAAGTGGCGCGGTGCTCGGGAAATCATCGACTGGCAGATTGCTGGCACGAGCATCTTCAACCGCAAACGTCCGTTGTCCGCGAACACGCTGGCGCGGATCGAAGCGGGTCTGCGTAAATTCGGCGGGAAGAATGCGGAGCCGTTCATCGTGTTGCTCAAGGGCACGCAGTCCGGGCACCTCGGAAGCTCTGCGAAGAGCGTTGACGGGCCTGTCCCGGCGTTGACCACAGGCAACAACGTCGGCTTGTGCGAACCGTTCGTTGTAACCGCTGCTCACGGTGCCGATCCTCATGGCGACGGTGGCCACTCGCGGCGAGTTCATGGGATTGGCGACCCGCTCAACGCTGTCACGAGCGGCGGCATTCAACACGGTGTCTGTGAAACGTTCATCCTGCCGCCCGAGGGCATCCATCGCGGCAACGCCCCTCGCTCGACCGACGACCCTCTGCAAACCGTGACGGCAGGGAGGGGCGGCGGTCACCTCGTGCAACTCACGCACGGCGGGCGAGTGTTGGGCCTCGATGATCCGCTGCCGACCATCACGACGGCGAAGCGTGGCGAGATCGCAGTCTGCGAACCTTTCCTCGTGCCGTACTACGGTGCCTGCCACGAAGCCGATTCCGTGAACTTGCCCGCTCGCACGATCACGACGAAAGACCGGCTCGGCCTCGTTGAACCGTCGGGAGCGGTGCAACTCGACATCCGCTTTCGCATGCTCCAGCCGCACGAACTCGCAGCCGCGATGGGCTTCCCGCCGGGCTACAAGATCACCGGCAACCGTGGCGAACAGGTGAAGCAGATCGGTAACGCGGTCGTCGTCGAACAAGCCCGCTCGCTCGTTGCGGCGGCTATCGCAGCGTGATTTCCCAAAGGTGCACCAATGACTCTGATCGAACTGAAAGCCGAAAACTTCATGGGCCTCAAAGCCGTGAGAGTGCGTCCGACGGGCGCTGTCACGCGCATCGTCGGCGAGAACGAGGCGGGGAAAACGTCCGTGCTCGATGCCATCAGCGCCGCTCTCGGTGGCGCTGATCGCAGCCCCGACCTGCCCATTCACCGCGGCAAAACGAAAGCCGTGGTGATCGCCGATCTTGGCGACATCATCGTCACGCGGAAGTGGAGCCAGAAGGGCGGCTCCACGCTGGAGATTACGAGCAAGGACGGTGAGCGTAAGCAGGCACCGCAGCAGTTGCTCAACAGCCTCATGGGCCGGCTCTCGTTCGACCCGCTGGACTTCTCACGCATGAAGCCGACGGAGCAGGCCGCGACGCTGGCACAGATTGCGGGCCTCGACCTCGGAAAGCTCGCCACTGAACGGCAGCAACTCTTCGGAGAGCGCACCGCAGCGAACCGCCAGGCGAAGGATGCGCGCTCGCAACTCGCCGGCATCGCACCCGCACCCGCTGGCACGCCAGACGTTGAAGAGAGCGTGACAGCGATTCTCGACGAACTCAAGGCGGCGCAGGAACACAACCGCACGGTTGAGGCCGCGAACCGCGCCGCGGAGGTGGCATCGCAGGAGGCGAACGCGATGCTCGAACGCTTCGAGCGTGCCCGCGATCTGCCCGGCGAACTCGCGGATCAGCGCGACAAGGAGATCGAGCGCGTCAAAGCCGACTACGCCGCAAAGATCGAAACCGCGAAAGAAATGTCTCTGCGGCTCGGCGAGACTGCGGAGAAGCTGCAAGCGAAGGCAACAGAGCTCGCGACCGACGCTGGCAAGCTCATCGTACTCGAAACCGCCACGCTCCAGGATCGCGCATCGAAGGCCGAGGCGGTCAACCGTGCCGTGTGGGCGAAGCGCTCGCGTGCGTCGAAAGAAGCCGAGGCAGTCGCCCACGAGAAGCGTTCGGACGAACTCTCGAAAAAGCTCGACGCGCTCGAGGAACGGAAATCGGCCGCACTGGAGAAAGCGAAGTTTCCGGTGGACGGCCTCGCGATCTCCGAAGCCGGCGTGACCATCGACGACATCCCCTTCGCGCAGTGCTCCGGCGCTCAGCGGCTCCGCACGAGCGTCGGCATCGGGCTCGCGTTGAACCCCACGCTCAAGCTCATGCTGATCCGCGACGGCTCGCTCCTCGATGAGAAGTCGATGGCGATGCTCGCGGAAATGGCCGAGGCGGCGGGCGCTCAGGTGCTCATCGAGCGCGTGGCCAGCGCGGGCGAAGTCGGCGTGCGGATCGTCGACGGTGAGACGGTCGATGAGCCAGCGGAAGACCGCAAGGCGGCGTAGTTTCTTTATCCACCACGGAGTTCTTGCAATGACCATGACGTACACGGCACAAATTGAAATGGTCGAATGCGCTGATTGCGCGATGGCCTTTGGTGTGCCGGCTCGGTTCCTGAATGACCGCCGCCGCGACCTTAAGCGATTTCACTGCCCTAGCGGCCACGTGAATTGCTACGCGGAATCGACCACGCAAAAACTCGAGCGTGAGCTCGCTGCCGAGAGGGCGCGGCACGATCAGACCAAAGCCCGCGCCCGTGAAGCTGAAGCCGAGTCGCGCAAGAATCTCACGCAGGCTCGCACGGCCCAGACTAAGGCGAGGAAGCTACGGCAGCGCGCGAAAGCCGGGAAGTGCCCGTGCTGCCACGAGCACTTCCCAGCGCTTGAGCGGCACATGCATGAGTCGCACCCTGGCTATGGTGAGCCCGCTGTCGCGAAGGCGGCTTCATGACGCAGCCCGCCCCAACCCCGAACGCGTCGCCGCCGATCTGGGAGCAGATCGTCGCCGACATGATCGCCCGCGATGAAATGGGCCGTCGCAAATACGGCACGCCGCTGCAAGCCGGCAACGGGCGCGATGCATTGCAGGATCTCTACGAGGAACTGCTCGACGCCGTGGCCTACACGAAACAGGCGATTCTCGAGCGCAACGAAGCGAAGAGGATCACGAACGGTCTCGCCGAGCGCGTGGCCGCACAATCCGAGTTGCTTTCAAAGCGAGCCGAGAAATGAGTATCGAGGCTGTTATCTCCGGGTCGAAACGCTGGCATTGCGATTGTGCCGACGTGCTCACGTGGCTCGCGCGGCTGCCCGACGACTCCATCGATCTTCTGTTCACGAGCCCGCCGTATGAAGCCGCACGCACCTACGGCATCGGCTTCGCGGTTAAGGGACAGGCGTGGGTCGATTGGATGCACGAAGTGGTGAAGGCAGCGGCTCCGAAGGTGAAAGGGCTCATTGCGATTGTGTGCGAGGGGCAAACACGGGACTTTCGTTATTCTGCCGCGCCGTTTCTCCGGCAAGACGCCGGGGAGTGTCTGCACGGAAGCATTTCGACGGACGTCATGGATGATCGCCCATGGCCGGCGACTGGATCAAGTGGACGAAGGGCTTGGCCGACAAGCGCGAGGTGGTAGCTGCTGCCTCTGCACTTGGCGTTGATCGTCGCATCGTGGCTTGCTGCTGCATGATCCTCTGGGAGTGGGCAGACAGCAACACGATCGACGGTCACGCTGAGGGCGTGACAGCGGCGTACATCGACGAGCTTGTCCGCTTACCCGGATTCGCGGGTGCGCTTGGGTCTTGCGGGTGGATACGACCGTCAAAGAACGGTGGTATTTCGCTCCCGAACTACGAGCGACACAATGGCGAAACCGCAAAAAAGCGTTCACTTTCCAATGATCGGCAGGCAAAAAGGCGTCACGCAAATGTCACAGATTTGTCACGCAACCAGCGTGACATAAGCGTGACCAGAGAAGAGAAGAGAAGAGAAGAATCTAAAGACAAAGACCAAGAGACCGCTGACGCGGCTCCGGCGAGACCGCCACCGAGCAACGAACCCCCGCCTGAAAAGCCGAAACGCGCGCAGCCCACGGGCTCGCACGCCGAGGCCATTGCGGCTTTCACGAGCCGGTGGAACGCGAAGTACGCCCCGGAGACCTATCCGTTCAACGGCGGCAAGGACGGGGCCGCGGTGAGGGCCATGCTGGAGCAGCTGGGCGGCGACGTGTCGAAGTTCACGCGGGCGGTCGAACGGTATTTGGCCGATTCGGATCCGTTTTACGCCGGGCACGGGCTCGGCATGATGCGAACGCGGCTCGAGCGCTGGCTCGTACCAGGAGGGAACCATGCAGGCAGTCGAGGAAACCCCGGCGGCGATGTTCGACCTCGCGGTCGCGTCAGCGCTCCGGAAGGGAAATACGCCCACCTCTCCGCGGGGAGTCCGCAAGCTGCCGATTCGCCACCGGGAGCCGATCTGTTTGGCGCACCGGGAAACGAGTCGCAACCTCGCGGAGATTCACCCGGGACTGCGGGCGGTGATCCGAAAGCTGCTTGAGGGTACCGCGCCGTGGCCGCTGTACCTCTGGGGGCCGGCGGGCACCGGAAAGACCTCGGCGGCGCTGGTGATGCTCGATTACTGCGGGCGGAACCAGTGCGAACACGAACCTGAGCCCGAGATTCACGACTGGATCTACGGCTACGCGGAAGTGCGAGCGATCCCGGGCCTGCGGATCGCTGCCGATAAGGGGCTCGGCACGATCGGCGCGAGCTACTTCGGCCTGCCCGATGGATGCTCGGCATGGGCGAAGCTGGTCGAAAACTGGAAGCGCCTGCCGCTGTGCGTGCTCGACGAGATCGGTGTCGGCAGCACCGCGAGCGACTTCCGGCTCGATGCACTACTCGAAATCCTGAACACCCGCTGCGATCACCCGGTGAAGCCGCTGATCGTGACGAGCAATCTTGACCCGGTGGAAATCGAGAAGGCTTACGACGATCGTGTTGCAAGCCGGATTCTCGCAGGGACTGTGTACCACGTGGCCGGCGATGACCGGCGGATTCGGAGGGCAGCATGACCATTCCACCCCGCGCCCAGCAGCGCCGAATCAAAGGCTTCAAGATTGTCCCCGGCGGCGTGTGCTGCACTCGCCCGGGCCCGCTCGGCAACCCGTTCCCGCTGGTGGAAGGCGAGAGCAGGCAGGATTGCGTTGACTCTTTCGAGCGATGGGCGAGGCGGCTGTTCAAGAACCGCGTGCCGACCAACGACTGCGAGCGTGCCTTCCTCGATGCGTGGCCGCGTGTGAAGGCCGCTACGAAGCTCTACTGCTTCTGCCGGATCGATCAGCCGTGTCACGTGGACGTGATCCGGAAACTGCTCAAGGAGGGTTACTGATGCTCCCGCGTGTGCGGATGACCCACGCGAACTGCGATTTGCTTGAGATTCAACAAGCGGCTCTCCGGCTCGTCGCCGGCGGAACCGACACGGCGAGCCGCGGTGCGGCGATCGCTGAGCTTTCCCTCGCCCTGGAGCACTACGAGCGACAGGGCCACTTCAAGGAGTAGTCGAATGGCGAAGAAACCGAAGGCGGAGCCCGCTGAGGTCATTGAAAAAGACCTCGAAACGGTGCTTGAGGCCGAATCCGAGGCAGACGCACAGCAGATCGTCGACGGCATGGCCGAGGCTGCTGCCGAGTTCGTTCCCGAGGGCACGAAACCGAAGATCGATTACGGCTCACCGGAGCAGCTTGCGATCTACGACGCCGAGACGCAGGCACAGGTGAAGGCGATCGCGGATGAAGTCGGCGAAGCCGAGCGTGAGGAGGACGAGCTCAAAGACGAGCACGCGGCGGCGAAGAAGACCCGCGAAAAGCTCGAGGTGAAGCTCCGCACGTTCATCAACGAACGGAGCGACCAGCGCGGTAAGCCGCCGATCCCCGTGACGGGCGACCTCTTCGCAGGAGCAAAGAACGGCGTGCTGCCCGACGTG
>ERZ650304.1249-NODE-1249-length-10251-cov-8.905944_pt1 | contig 10251 bp, 25 predicted proteins | sample MGYA00376240_ERZ650304 | MGnify/ENA primary metagenome ERZ650304 (study PRJEB26733, sample SAMN07839271) | wastewater metagenome | biome: small river; feature: stream; material: water | place: USA: North Carolina | collected 2016-03-01 ...
GAGGCGCAGATGGTGGCACACCAAGCACGACCCAGCAGCGCATTGAAGATTTCTATGATCTGGTTGTGGCGGGTATCTCCGGCGTTGATGGGTATTGGGATTTAAATAGCCTGTTTGCTGTACCCGGCACGCCATGGAAGATCGCTGATACGGCTCTTTTCAACGCAGACCTTCTACACCTTTCGGCGGCTGGACACATCGCTGGCGGCGCGTACATCTCGACCATGATTCAGCAATCTACCCCATGGATTAGCTCATGAAGAAATCATCTAACGGTACGCTGTAATGACCTATTTATGGAACCTTATCCCCTCTAACCTAAAGATATGGGCTATTGGGGGATTGTTAATTATTCTGCTCTCATCTGCGGCTTTAATTACTAACGGAATCTACCAGCGGGGATACAGCAAGTGCGAAAGTGATTATCGGGCAGCGCGTATGGAGGCGAGCAATGTGGCCAGAGCTAGGATTATTCCAACGGAGAAACACTATGAGGCTATTAAGGGCGCTCTTGCCAACCAAGGGGGAGACAACCCTCTTGCTGGTCCTCACGTCGCTGCTGCTCTTGACCGGCTGCCATAACATCCCCGTAGTAAGCAATGACATCGCAGGGGAATGCGACCATCCCCCCAAGCCGGATAAGCCTTATACGGATAAGAACGTATCGCTATTCATCGTTGACCAAGCCAAAGCCATTGATGTATGCCGGGCGCTACTTGGTAATGAACCTAGGGGAAAAAATACCCCACGTTTTACGGTGGGGCAAGCTAGGTAGGGAAATCGTGAAGGCAGTATAGCTATCGTCGCTGGTAATTGCTAGGTTTAAAACCGCTTCCCATGCAAGTCTCGTAATGGTGAATAGTTTGTGACAGTGTAAGAACGGTAGTGGCTCCGCACTTGTCGCAATACGTGGGTTCAGGTATTTTGTCTGCTAGTAACGCGCTTTCGCTGTTTAGTACGGCGAGCTGCAAATGCATGGCTGATAATCTCCTTTGGGAAATCTAGTTCACGACGGTTTTTTAGATCGGCTAGTAAGATCCTGCGCATCATTCCCCGTTTGTAGGGCAAGTATTGCACTAGGGTGTCAAGTCGCTCCTCTATTGTGATGATTGGTTTCATTTAGGGAGCAATATGGCGGTTGCCTGATTGCTTCTCTGCGGTACACCCAGCCACATGTAGCTTTGTTCTTGCGGCTCTTTTTTGGGCATTAATGTGCATCCGGATAAGAGGATGGTGCACACGGCAATGGTAAGAACCTTCATGCTCATAGGTCGCAGCCTTTCCGCATTTCCTATCTGTTATACCATATTTTCCGGTGATTCGGTAGAGGCAAGTTTTAGTCATGATTCCACCTGCGCCGGTTCTGGGGTGGCCAATTCCTGCCTGGCCTGCTCACGCCAAAGCTGCTTAGTTTTTACCCACTGTTGTTCCCAAGGGGCAGCATGGCTATCCTTGTTTTCATCAAAAAGTCTTTTCGCGATAGCTTCCAGTTCTGGCGTATCATGGCGCTCTTTGGGTGGCTGATTGAGAGCAGCCCTAAATTCCCACGCTGCCAAAGAACATTCAAGCCTTGCAGCAGTTTCGCCTGACAGCTTCTTACTATTAGGTTCTATGCCCCAAGTTTCTCGCACCCAAGCCTCAAATCTCTCGCGTTCACTGGTCATCTTCTGGCTCCTTGGGGTGGTTGGCGAGCTTCAAATCCGGGGCAATCGCTGTGTGACTTCCCTAAGCATTTCCAGTGGCAAAGCATAAATCCGTGACGGTTCTTGCAGCATCCGAAGCGGCGTTTTGAAAGTACACCGTCGCCAGCCTCGCTTGGTGTTCGCGTCCAGTAAAAATTGGCGCATGTTACTTCACTACTCATCGCGCACCTCATCCATGGGTGGGAGCCCACATTCAGTTGCTGGGTTGTGCTGCTTTGGCAAATCATCAAGCCACACATCTGGCGCTTTTAAATATTCAGGCTCTACGTTGCGCAGGACTGCATCCGCTAAAATCAGCCCATTGGCCATGCCGTGCATGTAAGGGTTGCAATCATAGTTGCCGTTCATTTTCTGAATATCTAGCAGCGGTTTTAGCTTATCCGCTTCACTCACCGGCTGCATGGATAGGGCGGCGATGGCTAGAGATACTTTTTCTTCATCGTAGAACTGCTCCATCCCATCAGCACCTTTGAAATCCAAGTATTCGTTGTACTCGGTGCCGCACGACTTCAGCGCATCCAAAGCCAACCGCATTGCGTCCACACTAGGGCTAGCGGGTGTGCTGGATAGCAGCTTAGACCGCAAATACATTTCCTCACGGCCCATTCTTTCAAGCGCGCGGAATAGAGTGGCGGCGGTTAGGTAGGCCGTCTGGTTGCTTTCGTACACTGCGTCCTTATCCAGCGTAGTTATAGACGGCGCAGCAGGCACGGCCATGCGCAGATTGGTGTCAATCTTCTCTAGGTCGGGCAGATATTTATGGAACATCGCAATCATCTTGTGGATGTCAGCAATATCGTCCGGCAACAAGCCAGCATTATCGTTGGTCATGACGTGGCTCCCAGTGCTATACGAGCCTTTTGCCCGTTATCGTGAACAACTCTGATGCCGGTGGATGGTTGACCATTTTCTTCCCACACAGTAGATTTTGCGGCAACTTGGCACGATGCGTAAAACGTCAATGCTTCTTGCGCTGCTTCAAGTTTCGCGTTCAACCTGTCTACGGTTTTGAGCAGTTCAGCTTGTGCGTTTTTCCACCCATCAATTTCCTTGGAAGCAAACACCAAAGCTGCTTCCCATCCTCTTTTGCAATCATATAACTGTGTTATATTAGCCTGTTTGGGGTCAATACCCCCATGGGCTTTGCTATACCAATCCAAGTAAGGGTCGAATTTTGTTAGTTCGCTCATTCCTATTGCTCCTTCAAATAGCGCTGCAACTCTGCCAATTCTTCATCAATAGCGTCTGCTTCGAGTTTCAGATTATTGGCTTGGTCGCGCTTCATGCGCGATACATGCCCCCTGCAAACTAAGTAATCCGTCAGGTTCCAGTTGCTCGGTTCAAACTTGTACGTTTTATCTCCCATCGAACTCTCCATTCATTGCTCGCTTGCCAAGGGCGATTAAGTTGTAGGCGTAACAATCATTCACCAGTTGCGTTATGGGCGTGGCTAGTTCCGAAGTAAAATCCCCGTAGTAACCCTCTTGCGCATTAAGAATCATGTGGTGTGGTGCGTTCGCTTCCTTTAATGCACGAACTAATTTTACAGCGGCATCCATCTCTCTAATCTCCATTATCGGGGTGTTCGGGGGGTGGTGCACTACGCGCAATACTAATTAACAAGTCGCGGAACTCTATGGGCGTTCCTATCCGGGCGCTACTATCTTTGCCGCCACCTTTTGCACCAACCTCGCCTAATCGTTTGGCTCGTTTCAGGCCCATACGCTCAACTACAGCAGGGTCTAGCTTGGCTTCCGTATGGCCCCAGCGCAGCTCTGGCAAAGTTGTGCCAACAGCGTAAAGCAATGTGGGCTTGCGGGCATAGTGACCGTATTGCCCCTGCTCAACGCAGCAAGTATAGCCTCCGTGATTATCGGCTTTAATCCATCCACCTTTACGTGGCGGCAGGGCCAAGCCAAAATGCCCCCAAGCATGGCTTCCCCAAGGGTGCTCTATAACCCCGCCGAATGTTCGAACGGCTTTTAGAGCCGCTTCAAAACAACCTCCGTCATCGCCTTTTATTTTTCGTTCGCCCGTTTTCTTCACGTGCAAGGGCTGGCCGAACCACATTTTGCCCCAACGCTGGCAAGGCGGGTGTGCAACAACCGGGTGCGGCCCCGCGTAGGCGCGCGCATCGCGGCGCTCATCCCACGGTTCGACACCCGGCAGATTGAAATAGCAGCCATTGGTTTCAACGTATAATGCAGCTACGGTCATACGCCCTACCTCGCTACGTTATTGGTGAGGTGGGAATTTAGGAAAGCGAACTCGCCATGATATAGCTTGGCAAACTCATCATAAGCCGCAGCAGCTTCTTCCGCCGTTTGGTACCTGCCGAGGCTTTTTTGTTTGCCTTCATAGCGTATCTGCGCAACCCACTTGTTTTCGCGCTTGTGCCAATACACGCCCTTATAGGGGCTAGAGCAAACTTTGGTTTTTCTGCGGTTCCGCTGGTTTTCGCTGTGGGTGCAGGGCCTGAGGTTCGCTTTTCGATTATCCAATCTATTGCCATTAATGTGATCGATTTGCGCCACTTCAGGCATTACGACGCGGTGCATCTTATAGCTTCCGCGTGGCGAACCCGGCGAATGAATTTTATTCGCCATCGCATATAGCGAGCCATCAATCTGCCACGCCCGCGCGGGAACCTTATCAAAGTCCTCCGCATCTATAATCGTTACATAGCCCTGATTGAGCGGGATAGTAACGCAGTTATCAAAAGGGCCGACAAAGTTATCATAGCTGCGGCTATAATCTGCACGGAAATGCCTACGCATGGGCGAATGTTGGTTACTCATCGCCCGCCTCCTGTAGGTATGGCCGGGCTGCAGTCAAGGCATCCGCCACAGCTACGGCAATCTGTGGATGCTTAAAGACCGCTCCACTGCGAGCCATTTCCAAAGCCTCCGCCAGTTGCTTAATGATGGCGCGAGCTGCATCCTCTGGGATATAAGTCTTGGATTCACCATTTACCGAAACCGGTAGTTTGTCTGGGAAACCAACGCGACCTTGGTAGGCTACGCCCAAAAACGCCGTGTCATAATCATCCGGCAACATGCTCACTCTCCCCTTAATTGTTTACGCACACCGTTCCAGTAGGCACGGTTTAAATAAGCCAGCTTCACAGGGCTGCAGAACAGGTCGGCTAGTCCTATGAGGATGTACAGGTTACGCATCTACTGCCCAACTGCGTTGCGAAGGTTGCAAGCGGCTTCTGCTGCAATCCCCGGGTTATTGTTATTGGAAAGGTAGGTGAACTCAGCAATCGCATACAGCAAGCTCTCACGGTATTTAGCATTCAGCGTGCGCTCCTGTAGCAGAAGCTCCTCCAACTTCTCTATCACCGCCTGTTGCGTGGCATATTCGTTACTATACCGCCGATCCGTCCTGGCAACACGTTTCTCGCCTTGCTGGTATCTGTTAATCACTTCAAACATAGTAGCTGCTTCCTCTTTGGTTACAGCTTCAAACATGGTGGGTTCGCCAAACATATTACTCTCCCTCCACAAAACTAAGGCTGTTTACGAAATTCACTTCCAGTTCCACTTTCTCGTTGAACGCTTCCACGTCCAGATCCATATCCAGCAGCGGCTCGTCAAAGGAAATACGCACCGCATCCATGGCGCGGAACTTCTCGAACAGTTGTGATTTGCACACGGAAGCAATCAGCGCTTCATAGGTGTCGGCTTCATGGTGAACGTCACCGTTAATGATCGTTTGGTAAACGCCGTGGAATTCTTTTGGGATAGTTTGCATGGGGTAAGTCCCTTTCGATTTAGACGCCGGGTAAGTCCTGCGTTCGTGAAGCCACCATACCTGAATCTTGCTGCCTGTCAAGAATTAGTTTCGCATAGGCCGAAGGATGTAATTCTGGAATCATCCCCGCATCCAAACAGGAATCGAAAAACAGCATATCCTCCTGTAGCTGAATAAGCGGGGCATATTGATTAGGGTGGGGGGTTTTTGCACCGCTGATGAAATCACGCAACACGCGATGGGACACACCCATTAGCTCGCATGCCTCCATATCCGATAAGCCCGAATCTTCTAAATCTTCAGCGAACCCTACCATACCCAAAGCCTTGATCTTTCTTCGCGCACATGGCGATTGAACTTAATTAAATTAGGCTCACTAAAAACTATTGTTTTGTCCAGTGCTGGAGCCTCCAGAATCACATCAAGAGCCTCAAGATTGCGCTTAGCTAGCATGCGGTGACCCTCTGCAAGGGAATCGCATACCAAAGGGCCTTCTGTGGTTTGTAGGATAATGTTCATCGTGGACAGACTATAAGAATGGTGAGGATGGCCGCTAGGGCTAGGATGAAGATTGTGTCGCTACGCATTCTTACCCCCTATAAACCATTTCTTTAGCCGCAACAGATGCGCCGGGATAGGTTCATGCTGATTAGCTTGTGGTGCGCCCAGTTCCTTTAGCAAGGTGGTGTAGACGGTGGTGGCTTTGTGGGTTAGGGGGTGCATGGCTCGCGCTCCTGTTCTTCAAAGTATTCCTCACGGCATGATTCACACCAAACCACTTCCTTGTGCAGGCGCTTCATATTGCCAATTTCAACGAAGCAATCTGGGTCAGAATCGCTATCAATGAAGGCGTCGCATTTCTCACAACAAATCATGCTCATGACTAGTACCCCATAATAGCTGCGGCGAATATCCCGACAATCACCGCACCCAAAGCAACGCCAGCCCAGAAATTATCCTCACGGACGGGGCGAACAATGACGAGGCGGTCTGGGAAGAAACGATTGTAACCTTGAAACATGGTGTAAGTACCTTTCTTTGTTGAAGCAGGTAAGTCCGCTTGAGGTGAATATACGCCAACTGATTTCCTAAAGCAAGCCTAAAAATGCACCCGTTACAACCTCAGCATACGGCACAGGATTATTGGGGCGGAGATTGCCTGCGATGTAGTAAATGATGGCTGGCAGTGGGATTAGTGCCAAGCCATAAAAGGCAAGCCAAGGGTTGCCCGCAGCATACGGGATAAATATAGCCAGTGGCGAAATAGTGAGCCCCCTTTTAATCCCTGCCAACCAATCAGGCGTGTGCGTCATGGTGAGCCAAGCCTGCGGGCTGTGGCTACGCCATACAAACAACCCCGCCAGAATAGCTGGTAGCCAGTAGGGTGATTCGATTCCTAGCCATACCGCAATGGCCATAAACCCATATCCCCACGCATTGCTGGACTTTACCTTATCAGTGCCTACAAGCACATTACCCAACGCCCCCAAAAACCCCTTAGCAAGCAGTAGCTGGATGATGGCGAGGGTTGTCATTTCAAATCCTTGGTTAATTCTCTAATGACGCAGGGAGGGTTACAGTTTCCAATGCCGTGTAGTCTTTTGGAAGCCCCATTATCAATTCTCCGAAGCAAGGGTTCAGGTATATCGGGTCTTGTGAAGAACTCCTCAACCCTTCGGACATCTTCGCACCACGAAAATTCTGGCTGCCTTTGTATCTGTCGCGGGAAGAACCTTTGTACTCGTTCGCCCCCATTGTTGGCAATCTCACCGCCCGCAATTGAGCCGTTAGACTGCTGTGACAATTGGCTGACCGGTCCCCCATCCTGGCTAAGAAAGTTTCCTGCCTCTCCCCACTTTCCGATGCACGAGGTGTCAAAAGCAATGGCGTAAAACCTGTCTCTTTGGTGAGGAGCGCCAAGGGCTGACGCCGGTATGCAATCCCACTCAGCATCATACCCGCTCTCGGCCAAGTCTCCGAAAACGATTCCCACACCTCGACTAAGGATTGCTGCCACGTTCTCCAGCACCGCGTATCTTGGTCGTACCAAGCGAATGGTTCTAACCAGTTGCCCCCAGAGTCCTGAACGAGTGAAGGCCTCGCCGGTGGATTGCTCGTACTGTATGCCAGCACCTTTTCCTGCCGTGCTGATATCTTGGCACGGGAATCCCCCAATGACTCCCCCAACTTCTCCGCCAAGGATTTCACGCACCAGCTGATCGGTTTCGTCGGGTAGTGTTTCTTCAGTATTTTTCTTGCCCATGGATCGCTCTCACAAAAACCAATAATTTCATGGCCGGCTTGCTCTAGCCCTAGGGCATAGGCGCCAATGCCGCTGAATAGATCAAGCCAGCGCATCCCCTACTCTCCCTTTGCATCTGGTGTGGGTGGAATGCGGCCCTGCTTTTCCAAAAGCTTCAAAGCATTCCATTCGCGCGTCATAAAATCACGCACTATCATGCTTCGCTCATCTTTGTATTCTGCCTGAGAATCGGAAATCACCCAATCTATTGCTATGGCACTAGGGCGGCGGCAATTAGCATAATCCTCGTATTTATCGTATTGCAGGCAAAAGAATGGAATGCCCATAAAATCTACTTTTGGCGAACTCGCAGCTGAACCGCTGGAGCGAGAGCCGGACGCGCCGATCATATAACCCAACAAGAACCCCGCATGGGCGGGTGTTGCCATAAGCAACAAAGGCAATACTATTAGAATCTTTTTCATCACACTCTCCCTTTCAATTTTGGCGGGCCAAGGGGAATCTAACCCCTAATTGTTTGTGGCGTCGCTGTTCCCTTTAAGCGACTATCGGCACCATGCCAGAAGCCCGTAGTTACAGCAACGCTTGGGGGCGATTGTTAACCAAGACTTCCCCAAGTTGCGCACTCCACCATGGAACATCGCTGTATTTCGCGGGATGGTGTGAGGCAGGAAGTCATCCCCGCAACTGACTAGGCCCGGCATGTGGAGTTGAACCACTCAGCTAACCCGCTATTACCGCTCACACCACCCAAACCCCCGGTGAGGGGGAATTCTATTTCTCCTACAATGGCGGCATAATAGAGTTAACGTGCCGCATGAGACTTCTTGCTTCGGTACTTAGCAATTCCGACAACTCCATATCCTTGCACAACGTCGAAATAACTGGACGTAGATAACTATTGCCGTCGTAATCTATGGCATCAATGTAGCAAATCAAAATGCCGTTCACATTATGCTGTGGACGCTCGATTGCTCCCTCGTTGTTCACTATGAAGTTCTGCATCTTGCTACCGTCACTTTTCATAATCGCTTCCATTCACTTCTCCTTAGTTATCCCGCCTGTGACGGCGGGGGTGTTATTTGAGTTTTCCGACCAGATACAGCACGGCGTATTTCAGCCACGGCTCTATCGGTTTCCCGTCCGTTTCCCGGTACCGCAAGAATCTGCTGCAGATACCTAGTTTTTCAGCAACCTCGTCCTGCGTCCCCAGCTTGGCCCTCAGTTGCTTAAGCTCTGGCGCTTTCATTAGATCGGCAACTCATCGTCAACGTAGGGTTCATCCATATCGGGGTAATATTCCTTCACCTCAGCTTCTGTCTCTGGCTCGACAGGCTTCGCCGCAATCGCCGCCTTGGCCCGCGTCTGGCGAGGATTGGCCTCCACCGCAGGAGCCGGAGCCGGGACGTGTTCGATAGTAACAGCCTCGTCGCTGATTTCGGTGTCTGCTTTAAGGAACTCGTCCAGATCCGTGCTGGTGGGGCTGATTTTCGCTACCTTGCGCAGCACAGTCTTAACCGCCATTTCCTCGAACCACGTTTTCCACGGGCCATTATCTTTAGAGCGGCTGACGTTACGCACCTTATTGATCTGTGCCATATCCATGAACTCACGAATTTTAAATCCATCCTTCGTGGTGACAACGGCATAGACGCCGATCATTGCACCCTTTTCACCAAACAGAATGGGAGTGTGCGTTAGGCTCTCCGTATCGCCCTTGATATAGTCAAACTTCCCTTGGTCGTACTCATTCTGATAAACGATGCCGTAAGTAATTCCCGCGATGTCGCCGCTGTTGCGCATCTTTTTCAGGACACCCGCCACCATCGGCATATACTGGGGCACCTTGCCAAACATCACAAGGGCTGCTTCGCGCCCGTCAATAACCAGACCATCCTGCGCTGCTTTCATGCACGCAGCATAGAGCGCACGCTTATCCACGGAAGGGTCAAGTAGCGCAGGATTCCCGTTAATCGCGCTCACTGCGATACGGGTGAACCTATCGCTAGGAATATGTTTCGGCAGCGCACGGGCAAATTCAGGTTCCATGCGGTTTACGGTATCGGCCACCGTTAGGGCTTTAGATTCAGTCATAGTACACCTCCAGTTTCTTTGTGTTGTTTAATTAGTTCATCAGCCCAAGCTAGCGCATAGCCAGCCCACTTTTCTCTATAATCGTTTCCAGCGTAGAACGCTTCGGCCCCGTTTGCCGCGAACTCAGCTAGCAACCTGCTCGCTATATCCAATCTTATATTCATTCTTTCCTCATCGCCTTCACTGTTAAATTCCTATAGCCATCGCGCGCACCGATTCTGGTGCCCACCATATCTTCTGTGATTAGCTTGCCTTCGTAAGGCTTCGTCATCTTCGAGGTAACGCGGAAGTCCTCTGTATAGCCGCCAGCGCTATTTTGAAGCATAGCGAATATCTCGGCCTTCGTTGCCTTGGCCTCTTTTTCGACCTGCTTTTCCTCGTCGTTCAAACGCGAGTATTTCGACAGCAGCGCGTTTAGCTCCGCGTCTGCAGTAT
>ERZ650304.1250-NODE-1250-length-10247-cov-5.686519_pt1 | contig 10247 bp, 18 predicted proteins | sample MGYA00376240_ERZ650304 | MGnify/ENA primary metagenome ERZ650304 (study PRJEB26733, sample SAMN07839271) | wastewater metagenome | biome: small river; feature: stream; material: water | place: USA: North Carolina | collected 2016-03-01 ...
GACGCTCTTCCGATCTGGCTTCCCCACCCGTATTCATTAGGCAATGGGAAGGACCCAAAGCCGTACCCCCCTACCACGCAATAGAATAGACTATGCAACCAAAAAATAATGTAAAATTTTGTACTAAATTTTGGTTGCATGAATTTAATATATACATCCTGCCACATGTGTCAACTACCCTACTTGCTTAATTTAATGAATGCCTTGGTTAGATAGAACTTTAGATTGGCATCAGTCTCTGCAAGATATCTATCCTTCATGAACACTGAAATTGTTTCTTGATTCTTCTCAAACTTAAATACTGTGTATGGTGAAGGAGCCCACAAGAACTTCAATGGGAAGCGCTCACGGCCTGTTCTGATCCACCAATTAGGACCAACATTGCTCTTATAAACCTTTGCATAGAATGCTCCCTTGATCTCTGTGAATCCATCTGGTCCTTGATACCTAACTCCCGTCTTGGTTGCTCTTGCTCCAACCTTCTCGAGCCTGAACCCACGGCGCACAATCTCCAACACTCCACTGATATCTTCAACACGCTCTGTCTTACGATTAACATATGAGTTGATCTTATCTTTAACATCAGCCTGTTTAACCTTTGAGTATGATTGTTGATAGAACTTTGCAGCCTGTGACTTCCCTGTATTAAGAGCGCGGTCTAGTGACCTAACGTGTGTTTGCTTTACTGCCTTACCAGATACCTCATCAAGAGAATCCTGCAGCTTCTGAAGGTCTTTAAAATCAATCTCTATTCGGAATGGTGATTGGTTATCAGCCACGATTCATCCCCTTTGGATAAACAACCTCAACCAATTTTGGGCTGTCCATTGTGCCTTTAAAGATAAGCAATGGGCATTCCCCATAGTGCCTGTAAAGTTTGAGTTTGATTAGATAAGAATCTGTTTCAACACCCTTGGCTTCTGCGTAACACTTACCGCCCATCTTTGGATCAAATATCTCAAAGTCTGGTTTGAATACAATCTTTGCTTCTGTAAGCTCAATTTTTGGCTGTCTTTTTGTGATGTTCACAGCACCATATTGCTGCATCTTTTTGAAGTACAAATAAACTCCAGCCTCAAGTTTTGATGGAAATTTGATACCATCAATTAATTGTGGCTGTGCTCTGTTGTTTGATCTGTTTAAATTCACCCTTGCCATTAAACAACCACACCAAAAATATTTTTTGATGTTTTTTCATCTGCTGGTGTATCTGGAAGCCTATCTGTTCGCTCTTTAATTGCAGCAACATCAGCATTATTTGGTTCAACATAATCAGCATCAGCAAGGCGAGAAGAAATATCAGCATCAAGGTGATTCAATCTCGTATCATTATCAAGTAATGGATTTGTTGGAATCTGATTTATTTCACTAATTGCTGATGAAATGCCAGAAACAATTGTATTGAATTGCGACAATGCAACTGCTGCAGATTGCACCAATGCAATTGCTGATTGTAAATTGTTGTATTGTGTTGTTGCTGTTGATGCCTGTTGTGGTGATCCAATAGCAGAAATCAATGCGCCATATTGAGTCAATGCAGTTGAAGCTGTTTGAACCAATCCAATTGCCGTTTGAAGTGCATTATATTGGGTAAGTGCTGTTGCAGCTTGCTGTGGTGTTCCTACTGCAGCAATCAATGCATTATACTGTGAAAGTGCAGTTGATGTAGTTTGAATTGTTCCAATTGCTGTAACCAAAGCATTGTATTGCGTGAGCGCTGTTGCTGTAGTTTGAGCAAGTGATACTTTTGCATCTAAATATTCACCAAAAGATCCAGAAATTGAGTGAGCAGATTTTAATTGATCCCAAACCAATGATGGAACATCCAAAACACTCACGCCAATGCATGTCTCTGTCAAAATAGCGGTGTTTGTTTCAACAATGCTGTTACCACTAACGGCTCTCACTCCAATTGTGTAAATTTGGTTTTTAAGCAAAAAAGAACCATCTGCAAGAGTGAATATTTTTGTTGTTAATCCTGAAAATTCACCAATTTTATTTCCACTGATAAATAATGCAGCAGCAGAGATTGAACCAAGAGCAATATAAACAGCATATCTGATTGGAAGCTGTGCAGTTCCAGTTGCAGCATTCCATGATACATTCAATGATGAATCAACATTTGCCGATGTGCTTTGTATTCCTGAAAAAATTGGCGCATCAGTATTTTGAATTGATCCATTATAAAACTGTTTTGCAGCTACCAGTGCAGCGTATGACATTATGATTCCCTCACTGCACAATAAGCAAGTGATGCTGGTGGTGATGCAATCAAGAATCTCATTCTAGTGCCAACTGCATTTGGACCAACTCCAGCGCTCCAGCTCGTTCCACCGTTTGTTGAATTTGAAACAACACCTGAGTTTGTAACCGTTCCAAGTGTTCCAACGGTTTGATTTCCGTTTGAGTCATATCCTCTTACGAACATTTCAGTTGGCATTGTTGGATAAACCTTCTTTTGAACAAATGCGATATAGTTTGGAGATGTATTTCCTTGAGTTGTATTATCAACATCAAGCCCCCAATATTCTGACATCTCAGTTTTTCCAATGTATGAAAGAAAAAGTTCATTCAGTTGTGATGGTGTATTAATATTTCCAACTGCAATGTCAAATCCAATTCTAAATTGAGTGAAATTATTCAATGAAACTGAAGTTAAATCTGATGCTTGCTCAATTGAAGTCCATCCTGTTGTTGGATCATTGAAAATTGCATCTGATGATGTTGCTGCTGTTTTATATGAAAACTGCATTGTTGATGTTAAATCAAAAAGAGCCTCAACAGTTTGAATTGTTTTTGCAAATGCAACATCTGAAGTATCTCTTACTTGGCTTGTAATAAATGAATAATTGAAAGAATTATCACTTCTAAAATCCATGTAAAGAACACCGCGCTGGTTGATTGTTGAAAGTGTGAAAAATAAAAAACCATTTTTTGCTTCAAGTTGTGAAGCTGTTACACCAGCAAATGTGTAAGGAATATTTGCACTATTCTCCAAGTTTGTTGTATCTAATCCACCAAACTCTTGTTGAATAACACTGTTAATCCATCTTTTTACATAAAATTGAGATACGTTTGAAACAATGATGATTCTTCCAGTTGTTTCTGAATAAATCGCATAAACTGCAGTGATACCAGTATACTCTGTTCCAGATCCCTGCACGTTAACAGTAACCATTGTTGGAAAAGTGGTTGCACCGTTTGTAATCTCTGAAACTTTAATCATATATACGTTTGATGTTGTTGAAACAAACAAACATGTTTGACCATTTACAGCGCTTGGGATGCTTGGATCAAGTGATTGTGATGGTGTAATAATATCTTCACAGTTTGTAAGTAAGAATACCCCAGCAAAACCTGTCACTGTTCCAGTTCTAATTCCAAGCCATGCAGATGTTGATTGACCAAATGCTCTTGTTGCTTGTGTTCCTGAAACAACAGATGTTCCAAGAATAGAAGCCCCACCTGATGTTAAAGATAATTCAAATGTGTTTGCTGTTGGATTTCTTACAAAATAAACAGTTTGAGCAGCGGCCTGTGTGCTTGCAGTGAATCCTGTTGGAACAGTACCAATCAAAACCACTGGATCATTTGCAGCATAACCATGACCTGTAAAGTTGAATGTTGTTGCTGCAGCGTTCACATTGCTTGCAGATGCTGTTTGAACAGATACGTTTTGAGCTACTGATGGATCAACTACAGCAAACTGTGTTGTTGCCAATACGTTATTGTGGAAATAAACCCTTCTAGTCGCTCGATCAAGAGCTAGCCCCTGCATTGCTGTGAGCGTATTTGCAGCCCCTTGAGTTGCAGTATCCTGAACCATGTAAACTGCTTTTGCATCGCTTGTAATGGCCATTTCAATTGTTGGTGGCGATAATGGCGAGAAATCAGCAAGAGCAACCTTGTTGACAATAAACATCCCACCGTTGATCAAAACTGAGCCTGTTGTTCCAAGATAAATTTGCCATCCAGTAACAACACCAGCGTTTGCACCATCCCAAACATGGAAACCCTTTAATGTGTGAGCTGTTGCTGCAGCGTTTGGAACACGCGCAAAAATACGCCCAACATACACTGGAGCCGTTTGACCAGTAAGATCAATGTTGTATAAAGCAATGATTGCAATACCTGCTGTAATTGTAAGAACTTGAAACTGTCGCCCATTTGGGCTGGTATATGATGCTTGTGGAGCTGCACCTGTATCAAGCTGAGTGTTGATAAATCCAGTCATTGATGGACCATAAACAGGCAACCCAGAAATGGTTTTTGAATAAACCCTTCCAGCAAGATATGGCTTTGTTTTATCGTAAATTAAAACTGGGCTTTGTTCACTCAATCCTGCTGATAATGTTTTCATTGTGCTGGCATCCTTCTGTAATTATTTAAAATGTATTGTGTTGATAATGAAGTTTCTGAATAGGTGTTTCCACCGTCATAACTCACCAAAATCCCCACCTGATTGTTTTCATAAGTATTACAAACTTGAAAACTCATTCCCCACATTGGATCAAGTGCAATTGCACCCTCATCAACATCAATCCAATCACCACATGCAATATTAAAATTAAAGTTTTTACACTCGTAAGTTTTTTCTGTTGCCAGGTCTGGATCAAGGTCTGAATCTGGAATTAATGGTGGATAAATATTATTAAAAATCATCTCATCCTCCATCCACTTGCGTTAAACTTCCACTTGTATATGAAAGCGTTTTTGTAAATATTGCGTTATCACTCATTCTCTTGGTTGATACTGATGTTAAATTACCAGATGAATAACTGAAAGTTTTTTCATACATTTTAACTGCATGGCTTGGATCTTCCCAAATAATGATTTTGGTCAAAACTCCCAATGTAAAAATAAGCTCTTTTGAAAATGTTGGGGTTGATATCTCTCTTGCCATATCAAAACCAAGTTGAGCGTATTGTTCTTTTGTTAAAAAACCGTTCTTTGTGATCGATACAATAGGCGCTGGCTTCCACTCAGTATCAAAATCAGTATTGGTTTTCTTTTGAAGGTAATCACCAGTGTTTCCACCTACTGGAACACCTACACCATCAATACCTGGAATCCCTGTTGAGACTTCAACAACCTGAATAACTTCCTCTTTGACTGTGACTTGAGGAATCGCTTCGGTTGTAATCGTGATATTGCATTCACAATCACCATTCATTTTGTAGCCTCTGGAGAAATATCAACTTCCCCCTCAATGATTCGATCATCATCAACATCTGCAATTGTGTATCTTTCAATATCGTAAATTGCTTTGTAAATTCTTCTCTTGTTGTCAATGGATGGATGCTCTGGAAGTGTTCTTGTAACAACTGGAGTCATGGTTGCATCAACAATACCCAATGAAATATTTGTAAAAGTAAATTGAGCAAGTATTACACTTGAATCATATCTGTCACGGATTTGCCCATTAAAAGTTTGGCCTGAAACATCTTGGAGCGCACCTGTTGAATCCTTGAATGTCATTCGGATTCTAAACTTAGAACCTTTATTGATTTTTAAATTTAGATTTTGTGCCATGTCATTCCCTTTTGTTATAACTTACACCGATGCTGCTTTTAAAATAAAGTTCTAATTTTCTGCAATCCGTGGAACAGGATGCTTTTCAACTTCCTCGATCGCTTTTTGAAGATCGGCAAGCAATCGAATGCGTTCACTCTGTGTAACCGTTGGAGCCAAATTTAAAACGCGCTTTGTCGTAACATAAAGGTTTTCAAGTGCCTTTGTCCTCAGATGTCTCACCCTGTATCTTTCAAAATCACTCATTGCTCTGGTCCTATGCTGTCGTTTGAAACTAAATTCCACATGTGCTTTATCCCCTCTGGTGGATTCTCTCTTTCAACATATTTAAAACCAACTTTTGAAAAAAATCTCATGGTTTTTTTATCGCGCATCTGAACAATACGCCATTCCACACCATCAATCTCAACCTCTACAAAAGCATGCTCATTTGTTTTTAAGTTTCTGATAGTAACCACCGTTCGGGTATAAAAAATCCATTAAGTTAAAACTTATCCCATAAAGGGTATAAATCTTGGACCCCAACAGTCAATATATCCCCAGCCGTTTGTTGATTTGGTGATCTTCTGTGGAGTATAACTTAAAACTTTTGATTCTGGATCAGCCATATACCCAACCCCAAGCTCATAAATGATTCGATTCACACCCAAAGATGCATCATATAAATTTCTGAACACAGTACCGCCAAGGTGCAAATGCCCAGCCGTAACACACATCAAAATGTGATTCATGTGATCCCCAATGGTTGATCTGTATCCATGAATGAATGCTGCATTGCCAATAATAAGCTCTTGCCGTGGATCTGATATCAACTCAACACCGTCAAACCTGAACCAGTTCAAGAACATTTCCCTGCATGTATCTTCTGCCTCTGGCAATGCCTCCAATACTCGCTTGTATGGCCTCCAGTCATGATTCCCTAATATCTGATAGCATTTTGCCTTTGGAACTAATTTTTGGCATTTAACCCAAAACTCTTCTGCACCTTTTCTGGCAAGTCTCAGCTCTTCTTTTGGCGTGTATATATTTAAGCTCTTTGCAAACTTGGAATAAGCATACATGTCATACAAGTCACCAATCTGGATGATGTGAGTTGGCTGAACTTGCTTTGCAAACTGATAGAATGCGTCAAAGCATTCCTTTTTAATGAATGGCTGATGCTGATCCCCTGCAATTAGAATCCTGATGTCACTTGGATTCTTGATGGTCCGATCAATGATTGCTTTTGGCTTCTGTGATTCATCAATGGCCTGTTCGATATCCTTTTCAAATATTGAATTATCAATCTTCATTGGCTTGGCTGGGCTCAACCCTGCAGCTTGGACCAAAGTGGAGTATCCACCCAATGCGGTATAAAGATGATGCTTGGTAATCGGTGCAGCATCGAGAAACTCGAAAACTGTTGGGGTTCTTCCAAGCTGAACCGCAAGATTCTTCAAAATAGAAATTACCTTATGCGCATCATCCTTAACACCCATATTCCAATAGTAATTTGAAAACCTAATTTAATGTAAAGCTTTACTTGAACGGCTGTTCTAACCACTTATTCGGCCTCATCGCAAACCATCACCATCGTATGGAATCACCAGCCGCCCTGCATGCGAGCACTGGACTTTTTTTATCGCAAATCACCGATCCGTTTTTTAAGTCTCTCTAAATAGTTTCATCAATGCAATCTTTAAAACTGTTGATTTTTTCTCTTTGTGCTTTTTGCAGTATTTAACTAACTCTTCTGCTGTTTCTTTATCCAGATAAATTGAAGTCTGAACCATTCCAACTTTTGCAAGGTACTTTTCTTTTAATGATGCTATTTTGCTCTTTTGCTCACTCATTACTTTTTCTTGCACTTGCTATGTTCTTTTTGAAACTGCTTGCTCATTATAAGCCACATGTTGATTGATACTGGCATTGGAGGATGCAAAAAACCATCGCAGTTTTTACATCTGAAAGTTCCACCTGTTGTTGCATCAATAACAATGTGTTCGTTTTTAATTTTGGTTTTCATTGATCAATTATTTCTTGGATAATATCTTTTTGATTTGCAAGAACAGCTCTTGGATCAAGATTGTGTTTTTTAATCATGTACTTAATAAGATTGGATAATGACTTAATTGCCAATTGCATGCTTAATTCATGGTCTGATGTTAAAATAACTTTAAGCTCTTTTCCATCTTCACTTGGATATGTTTTAATATAAACTCTTTGTTCAGTCATTTAATCCTTCATTCCACGATAGTTTTTAATAGGATAACCAAGAGCAATCATGTTTTGTTTTCCAAAAACAAGTGCTTTTTCTTTTATGCATTTTGGGCAATGACTTGAAGTTGCTCTTATTAAAACAAGTTCTGGTGAACACATTTCTGGCTTTAAAATAAATTCTTTAAATATTTCATTTTTAAAATCGGGCTCATCTTCAAAATCTGTGAGCGTTCTTTTTCCACACCACATTGTGTTTTCAATGCATTGTTTTCCTTTTATTCTTATTTTAAAATGATGTATTCTTTGATTGTATTTTCTGCTCATTTACTCACCAGCTTATCCACACCAAATATGTTTTTGATCTCCCAGCCCTTCTTGGCCATCAATCGTTTTAATAATGGATGTTTCTCCAAGAATTTGCTCCATCCTGTTTTGTGCTGCATCGTGTGGTGTTCACGACACATCATCAAAATATTGCTCTCTTCAAATGTTCCACCTGCACCAGCACTTTTAATGTGGCATCGATCCGTTGGAACCCTATTGCATCCATCAACCATGCATGGAATTTCACTCGGTTTTCTTTTGGTCTTTTTCATCGCTGTGGAATCTCTGAATAAATGTTGTTTAGTGTTTCTAAAATCTTTGAAAGATGCGCATTTAAGATATCAATCCTTGCACACAAATCATCCATGTTGTTAATCTGTTCTCTCTTTGGTGCATTTGCTGCTGCTTTTTCTTGGCGCTCTTTGATCTCCAACAATGCCTTTTGCTTAATCAGTGTTTTTACTGATGTGATTCGGATGATTACATTTCTTTTGAAGCAATTGGCCTTGTGTCTCCATTGTGCTGATGTTTTAACTTCTTCTTCTGAATCCATTACATATTTAAAATCAATCTGGTTTTTTGACAGTTGCAAATCAACTTCTTTTAAAAGATCAAGCAAGCATAATCTCCACTGATCTGGTGCAGATTCTAAAATTTTAATTTCTTCTTTTGTTGCAATGTCTCTGATTTCTTTTTCAACCAGTGCTGCAAACGCTTGCTTGTTATCCATTCAATGATTCCTTTTGCTTTTTATTCCATGCAGAAATTGCACCGTTTTGCGTTCGATAAATTTTTGTGATGTTATCACCACAATTTAAACAGCTAACCATAAACAAATGCTTTGATTTAACCCCACCATAATATGGAGCATTCCATACAATCGCGTTTGATTTCCTTTTGCATGGCTTGCATGGAAATATGCGCTGGAATTTGATTGTTGGAATTTTAAATCTCATCTGGCTTCTTTCCAACAAAGTTTCCAATTCCAATTAAAACTGGTGGATGTGAATCACTCTTGGTTGCAAAGCTGATCTTTCCAAAAATTAGAAACATGATTCTTGCTCTTAGTGATCGGCAAAACCAAACAGAATGAATGCCTTGAAAATCATCTTGATCAATTCGAGTTGCTGGAAGATTTGAAACATCGTTTCCATTACCTTTTAAAAGTAAGTTTGTATGCCATTCCTCAACTGGTTCTAATGCAATAAAATTCATGTGAATCCCTTTTGCATTTTTTAACTAAATGATAAAAACTATGCAACCAAATTTTTGTATTATTTTTTGGTTGCATTAATACTTTAGTAAATTACTTTAAATCCAAGAACCTTGGCGCACTTCTCAAAAATGTTGTTGAGCGTGTATGGAATTGAATTTGGATTCATCTTTGGGGTGTAATGAGTGAAGCCCAGGCCATGACCAAACCCCTCATGCAGTGATGTTGAGCCCACATAAGTTTCTGTTTGAACATATCTTCTGTTCATCCTGATTGGATTACCCTCATAAGCTACTGTGTGGTTAACTTTTTCATACCATCCACCAGTGAACAGAGTGATTCCAACCTTCATTGGGCTGGCTTCTACAAATTTTTGATAAATTTTTGCATTTGATAAGCCGTTGTTCTCTGTGAACTTGGCGTTAATGACTTCATTCTTAAAACAATCTGATGCCAATACTGCATTTGCTTGGCGCTCACCCTCATGAATGAATGGCAACTCTGAATCCATGGCATCGATTGGCTCATATACAATGCTGGGCTTCTTTGCTTCTGCTGGGCTTGGAGTTGGGGTTGCTTCAACAATCGGCGCTGGTGAAGGCGCTTGGATCGGATCTGCTGGTTGCTTGGTTTGTAAATGTGAACAGGAATTTAAAAATAAAAGTGCAATTAAAAGATAGTTTTTCATCCTATCAATCTAACGCGGCTCCTATTTTACAGCCAAATGAATATGGAGATATTTTTAAAACTGGATGCTCTAATGCAACAAGGCAATCAAGCTTCTTGGAATCCTTGACCCCATCCATGGATTGAATAAAACATGAGAAACAAATAATAAATACAAAAATTGAATTAAACTTCTCTTTGCTCATGATATTTTCTTAGGCGACTATCCCTTGACAACAAGTGACTAATTTGGTATTCTTTAAGCATGAGATACACCATTAAAGACTTTAAAAGAGACTTCCCCGACGACAAG
>ERZ650304.1252-NODE-1252-length-10242-cov-12.582900_pt1 | contig 10242 bp, 19 predicted proteins | sample MGYA00376240_ERZ650304 | MGnify/ENA primary metagenome ERZ650304 (study PRJEB26733, sample SAMN07839271) | wastewater metagenome | biome: small river; feature: stream; material: water | place: USA: North Carolina | collected 2016-03-01 ...
CAGGGCGCGACGTTCACCGCTCCCGTGCTGGCAAAGACCGGCTCCGTCGACGTCCGACAGGGCGCGACGTTCACCGCTCCCGTGCTGGCAAAGACCGGCTCCGTCGACGTCCAGCAGGGCGCGACGTTCACCGCTCCGAAGCTCAATCGCGGAGGTGCGGTATGAACGCCCCATCGACCGAACTCGTTCTCGTGCCCGATACCGAGCAGATCACGATTGAAACCGGCGCACCAGCCGACAAATCGCTCGCGCTGTTCTCGCCGTTCAAGGCTCCATTCGCTGCCGCATCGCTGCTGCTCGCGGAAGAGTCTGCCGCGAAAGATCCGGCGTCCGCTCGCGCTCTCCGCCTGAAGCTCGTCAAGGCGCGCACGCTGATCGCAAACGTCAAAGACGCGGCAAAGGCTGACGTGCTGATCGCCAGTCGCGTCATCGACTGGTATCATAACAAGGCGAAGGCGAAGATTGCCGAGGCGGAAGAGCGCCTCGAATCCATCGAGAAAGAGGCTGCGCGTGCTGAGGCCGCACGGAAAGCCGCGTTGAAGATGGAGCGTGAGGCCGCGTTGAAACCCTACGGCATAAACACCGCTTTCTATCTGCTCGCCGACATGTCCGAAGAAGTATTCGCGCAGTTGCTCGCCAGCTCGAAAGCGGCGCACGAGGCGAAGATCGCCGCCGCTCAAAAGGCGGAGGCCGACCGCATCGCGAAAGAAAAGGCCGATGCCGAAGCGAAGGCTGCACGCGAACAGGAAGCTGCTGCCGAGCGTGAGCGCATTCGCATCGAGAACGAACGTCTGAAACGTGAGGCCGCAGAGCGCGAGGCTACTGCAAAGGCCGAACGCGAAAAGGCTGCTGCGGCTATCGAGAAAGCGCGCCGCGAGAAAGCTGCAATCGAGGTGGCGGCGGAGAAAGAACGCGCTGCTGCCGTTGCCGAAGCCGCTCGCATCAAAGCCGAAGCCGACAAGGCGGCGAAGATCGCGGCGGAAAAGGCCAAGGCGGAAAAAGATGCTGCCGACGCACGCGCGAAGATCGAACGCGACGCACGCGAAAAGCTCGAAGCTGATGCGCGTGCAGTCCGCGAACGTGAGGCTGCGCGCCAGGCAGCGGAAGCCGCCGAGATCGCTCGCGCTGCTGCTGCGCCTGATCGCGAAAAGCTCGCCGCATTCGCTGCACTCGTCCGCGCGCTCGAACTGCCGGACATGTCCACGAAGTCAGGCAAGCAGGCGTCGATTGCGATTTCCGCTCTCGTTGAAGAGCTGGCGGTCGCAGTCGAAATCTACGCGCAGAATCTCGCGCAAAAGGAGGCCGCTTAACATGAGCACACAATCCTTTCTCGACGCGGGCATTCACTACAACGTGCCGGCCTCGGTCTATCATTCCGACCCGTGCCTCACGCCATCGCTCTCCAGTGGAGCCGCGCGCACGATCCTCGAAAAGTCACTCGCAGCCGCACACCGTGAACACGCTCGACTCGGCGGCAAGCGCAAGGCGACGACCGAAGCGATGAGCACGGGCAGCATCGTTCATTCTCTGCTCGCCGATAATCCGCAGGATTTCGAGGTCGGCGTTTTCGACAACTTCCGCAGCAAGGCCGCGCAGTCATGGCGCGACCTCGTGATCGCAGCCGGCAGAAACGCCGTGCTCGAATGCGACCTCGATGAAGCGCGCAAGATCGCCGCATCCGTCCGCGCGAACGTCTGCAATGGCGGCATCACAAACGATCCATTCGCGGCGCACGGTAAAAGCGAAGTCACCGTCATCTGGAAAGAGGGCGATGCCTACTGCCGCGCGCTGATCGACCGTCTCGTGGTCGATCCGAACGGATATGCGGACATCTGGGACTGGAAATGCACGTCCGACATCACCGACCGGAGCATCCTGCGCAGCGTCGTCAAATACGGCTACCATATCCAAGAGGCGTTCTACCGCCGTGGGCTGTCAGTCGCGCTGCCATCGCACGCCGGGCGCATCTCGTGGACGTTCGTTTTCGTCCTCGACGTTGAGCCTTACACGGTGCGCCGCGTCTGCCTGACGCCGGAATTTCTTTCCGCGGGAAAGAGCGAAGTGAATCGCGCGATTGCCATCTGGCGAAACGCGCTGGCAACGAACGAATGGCCGGATGGTTCGCATGACACGCTCATGCTCGACGCTCCCGGCTACCTGCTAAGCGACGACGAAATCACCGCCAGCGAAGCCGCATAACCCGCCATGAATCTCTCGAACACTATCGCTCCGAAGTCGGACCAGCTCAACGCCGACGACCTGCTGACGGGTCCGCGCACGATCAAAGTTACCGCCGTCGAATCCGGCTCATCCGCAGAACAGCCCGTGACCATCCGCTACGAAGGCGACAACGGACGGCCCTACAAACCCGGCAAGTCCATGCGTCGCGTCCTCGTGGCAATGTGGGGCGGCAATGGCGACGCCTACGTGGGCCGTCGCCTGACGCTCTACTGCGACAAGACGATCACATTCGGCTCCGACACGACTGGCGGCATTCGCATTTCGCACGCGTCCGACATTCCCGAGGCGTGTGAACTCGCGCTGACGGTGAAACGCGGGAAGCGGAAACCGTTTCGCGTCGAACCGCTCGCGCCGGAAAAACCGGCGGCGCAACCTCGTCCGCTTGACGAACTCATTGCAGCCGGTGACGCCATCGCCGCGCAATCTCTCGATGCGCTGAAAGCATGGTGGACGAAGCTCATTGAGTCCGAACGCGTCGCGCTCGGCGGCAGTTCGGGCGAGCGTCTGACCGCGTGGAAAGCGTCCGCGCAAGGGAGGGCCGCAGCATGAGCGAAGCCTTCATTATCATCGTGTCGGGAATCTTGGCACTCGCGCTCGCATCCATCGCTGCCTACGAACTCGGCATTCGCCGCGGTCGGGCAATCGGCTGGATCGAGCATTACGAGTCTTGTGTCGCGCGTGACCGTTCGCGCCGGCAGCGCAACGGACAGTTCAAGGCGAAGGAGGCTGCACGATGAAACGCATCCTTGCTATCGACCCAGGTGCCAGCGGCGGCGTCGTCGAATACTACCCGAACGGGCGCATTGTCGCAGTCGCAATGCCCGATGACGGCGACCTGCGCGACATGATCGGTGATTTCGCATCCCGTTCCCGCGAAGAGTCCGAGCAGACCGTCTGCTACATGGAACTCGTCGGCGGCTTCATCGCCGGCAACAAGCTGCCCGGCTCGGCGATGTTCAACTTCGGAAACGGCTACGGCTATCTTCGCGGTCTACTCTCGGCCAATCGCGTCGAACTTCGCCTCGTTCGTCCGCAGCAGTGGCAGGCGGGCATTCCCGGCGTCTTTGGCGTGAAAGAAAAGCCGAAGCGGAAACGTGCGCTCAAAGAACATGCCGCGCGTCTTTTCCCGACGCTCAAGGTCACGCTGAAAACGTCTGACGCGCTCTGCATCGCGGACTACGCGCGGCGTCTCGAAGGAGGTGCAGCATGATCGCGAATCTCTACGCCGACGAATCGGCGGCTGCTCGAATGCTCGATATGATCGCCCGATGCGCACCGCGTTTGATGCGTTGCGGAGGCGGCGCTTTATCATCCGAAGAGACGCACGGCGGAACTCGCAGCCGTCACACGCCCGAACAGATCGCGCGCATTGTCGCTCTCGGTCGCGAACAACGGCTGAACGCAACGCAGATCGCCCGTGAAGTCGGCTCAACGCAGTCGGCTACACAAAAGATTCTCGAAAAGCATGGCATCCGCGCACCGGACGGACGCTCTGGACGAGTCAGCAAACGGAGGGCGCACGCATGAACGCACCGAATGCCGATATTTCAGGCGACCTGCTTTTCCCGGTCGTAGAGTCGCTTTCACCGCGGCTCGCGTGGATGCGGAAACATGGAGTCATCACCTTCAGCCTAGAGGATGATACGTGGCTTGCAGGCTTTCAAGCGTGGCACCCAACCGTCACTGACGCTGCGCAGTTCTTCTGCGATGAAACCGGATACCAGGCGCTCAAGATGGGCCGTCGCGCGCTCGGGACCGAGCTTTGCCTCGAATACTGGAAAGACTCCATCGGCTACCTCGAAATGGCGGAGCGTGACGCCGACGTGCCGACGTTGTTCGACCTCGCAGCGGCGGGCATCGCGAAAATCGGGGAGGCCGCATGAAAGCTAAACCAACCCAACCACGCGCCGCTTCGCCTAACGTCAAGTTCAGAAATGCGGGAGGACAGACCCCCGCATCCTGAGCGACTATCAACCGCATTTTCTGCAACGACTGGTTAGCCTCTTTTGTATAAAAAACACCACACACAACCTAAACGATACCGTCCGCTTTAAGTTGACCAAAAAAGGCCGCGAACACATCGCGGCCCTCAACCTCAAGCATCCGGTCTATTCGCGCTGCCCGCTGAAATACAAAGCCGATGCCGATGGATGGATCGAGGCGCAGCTTTGGGACTTCGCAAACATCTTCGGCCCGACGATGGGCATGGGCTTCGACCAGACAGTGGAGATGACCATCGAACTCCGTTCCTGCCTTGGCTAACACGGAGATCAGCCACGACCGGAACGTAGAATCTAAACCATGAGCACCACTCCATTCCCACGAAAAGAAAGCATCTTCGCTTGCCTCAACGCTCTCGCGGAATCGCAAGCCGCGAGCGAACTCGCCCCGCCCGAAACCGCAGGCCCGGCCAAGGTCGTTGCTGCTGTGGCGACTGGTTCGAATCTGGGGTTGAGCGCCGAAGGTTTGGCTTCCCAGTGGGTGGCCGAAGCGGAGGCCATCCGAAGCAACGCAGGCCGACAATGCCGCAATCACGCATCTGGTCGCGCGCGATACTACGGTAGAGCAGAGCAGCTCGAAAAATGCGCAGAGGAGCTTCGCCGGCAACAGACACTCCCGAAATCGCGCCAGCCGGAAGAGAACACGGAGATGTGCAACGAGCCGAAGAGCGGAGGCACCACCTCATGAATGATCCGAAATCACAGCCGATGTTCGAGCGATGCCGCGACCTCGAAGACAAGCCGGACGGCCCTGACAGGTTGAGCGCAATCGAGGCGTCCGAGATCGCGTGCAAGTCGGCTCGTTGCGCACTGGCGACTGGTTGTCTGGAGGTGTCGAGCGCCGAAGCTCTCATCAAAAGATGGGAGGAGGAGGCGCGATACACGAACTACCGATTAGTGCAGGCCACGCTAAATCGCTGCGCCTCTGACCTCCGCCGGGAGATGGGCGCGGCAAAATCGCGCCAGCCTCAAGACAACGTTTGAGATGTGCCAGATGCACCAACCCTATCCTATGAAAAACACTAAAAACGTCCGCTGGTGCATCTTGGCACTGGCGATTTGTTCGCGTCTTTGGAGCGCGGACCAACCAACAACCGGAATCATCATGACCACTGCCGCAATGAACTACTCGTGGCATGGAGCCACTGTCGAGCGCGTCGAACTCACGCCGGAAGGTGAGATGCACATCTACTACCGCCAACCATCGAACATCATCCTGACGAGCAATCCGCCCATCGTGCCGCCAGATTCGCACTGGAAAGAAATCTACGGAGTGAAGGACGGGAAGATCGTTCTTCTCCGGCGCGTCGATGCGAAAGTGACTCCCGCAACCCCGCCGCATGTCGAGTGGCCGAAGTAATGCGAACATTTGCCGATCAGACACCGAAGGGCGCAGCCCGTAGGTTGTCTGTATCGCGCTGGTTGGGCCTCTGATTCTTTCTATGAAAACCGAATACCAAATCCGCAACCCGCGACTTGATGGCGTCTATATCGGCTTCGACACCGAATGGGAAGCGATGCGCTACTGGCGAGAGAACGTCGAAGGCGTGCCGGAAACAAACACCATCCACGGCGCAGTCGTGGTGCGCGCCTCATGGGAGACTCACGCCGAAGCTGAAACCGCTCGATTAGACTTCATGATCTCCGAAGGCAGCATCGCGAAATTCAGCGAAGCGTGCCTCGCGGTCAATCCCGAGCTGATGCGCACTGACTGGCCAAAGGCGGCGCGGCTCGCGATAGACTGCGCAAGAAAATCCCCGCCACGCACGGCAACCGTAATTTGGCCCAACACCCAAGGTCTGCCACGGAGCGAGAGCGACGTTGGCAGTAGCGCCTAGTTGGGCGGTCTGGGAAATCTCTCGAAAAACTAAAAACAGGAACACCAAAAAATGAGCGTAGAAAAACTGAATGATGAACTGGAATTTGCTGCGTCCCAAGGACCGGACACAGCCGTAATGACCACGCAAGAAACGGTCCGCGCCGTGCTGGCGGAGGTCGGAGTAATCTACGTGCTGGCCGATGGCAGCCATGTCACAGGAGAGCGTGCCGTGGACCTCTATGACGACGAGCTGGCCAGGTGCAAAAGAGTATCTTCGGAACTGGCAGACTGTCGCGCCGACTTGGCGCGGATGGCCATCTCTCACGAATCCGAGCGAATGGCGAAAATCGAGCGCGGCGACATGCTCTGTGCGTGCCAAGACGAGCTTGCTAAAGTCAAAAGCGACCTGCGTGCGATTGAGGAGGGAGCGGCAGACCGCAACGAGGTGATCGACAACCTCGCACTACTACTGCGCCGCACCAGCAACCGACTTCCGCCGTTTGATCCGCTCCGCGTGCAGGTGATCGACTACCTCAAGCGCCACAGCCTCGCGGGCGTGATTTTGCGTCCGATGGACACCGATAAACCACTACCAGCTTCCGACCTCGCAGACATGAAAGAAGCCGGAGTCTTAGCTTCGCCCAACGGCAGGGATGACCGGCGCTCACCATGAATACCGACGATGCAACGAGCGGAGTTCCCGCGCCCGAAAAAGGACGGACGGTGAGCGTTCGGTCTGGCCCTTTGTTCGGCGAGATCGAAGCGAAGCTCTGGCAGAAAATGCAACTCAAGGCAGACCTCTTCGACTACCTGTGCTGGCTGGAAGACTACTGCGCTTTTCGCCAAGCCGCGCTCGACGGCAAAGTCGATGACTACCTCGTGCTCGCCGCGGATGGCACGACTTGCTGGGGAAAAACCTACGCCGAGGCAGTGCGCGTCGCTATGGAGCACGACAAGGAAATGTTCGATGCCACCTCTTCGCCGAACGACCCGGTGAGCCGCGCCCACACGAATACTGAAAAACTTTCTGACCATGAATAAACACACGACAACTCAAGGCAATCGCCGAAGCCCCCGACTGTGGGCGTTGGCTCTAGTGGCTGGTTCGGCGTTCTTCGTGACCGCCTGCGAAAAAACTCCCGTGAGCACCTCGCGCACGGACAACCGCGAAATCTCCGTCGATCTTCTTTTCGAGAAAGACGGCGTGAAGGTCTATCGCTTCATGGATGGCGGACGCGCGATCTACTACACCGACGCTCGGGGGCGCACCGAATGGACGGACGGCGGGAAAGTCAAAGTGAAGCACAGCGTGGAGACCGAACGATGACTTCGCCGAACAATAAGGGCAGCCAACCCGCCACCTGATGCACGACGTAGGACAGACCGCAGCGAATGAGGACGGGTGCCCGTGCGGGTTGGCTGTCGCGTCTGGTTCGCCAATTATTACGAATGCGCTTGACGTGCTAGCACGTCACGCTAAAGTGACGCCGATGAAAACACAAACGCTCCCGACAAAGAAACGTGCGCTCGCCTATATGGCCGAGTGGAACATTCGTGGTGATGCTGCCGATATCGGCGGCCATGCTGGCTACGTCTCATTCTGGGAGGGCAAGCCGTGCGGCTGGGCGCTCCAACCGAAGCCGAGCGAATATCGGCCCGGCGTGATAATCGTCGATGTGCAAACCGGCGCCCAATTCGAGGGCGTGGGTGGAAGCTACGGCGCCGGATGCGAACGCTGGGAACAACTGAGCCACGAGTCATGAAACACCGCTGTCCCAAGTGCGGCCATCGATGGGAATCGAAGGCCAAGAACCAAGCCAAGGGTGGCGCGAGCCGCTGGGCCGGAATGACCAAAGCCGCACGGTCGGCGGAGATGAAACGTGTCCGCGCGGCTTCTTTGGCGAACGCCAAGGTGAGCCGCGACGGGGCGTAGCCCCGGCGTTGGCTCTACCGTCTGGTTGGCCGTCCGATTTTTAATCTTATGAACACCGAAACAAATCCCGAAAAACCGCTGGGCCAAAAAGCCTACGGAAGCATCCCCCACCTGCCCGGCTCTCGCCGTGGCCCTGCCGACAAGGGACTGAGCGACCAACAGGCCGCGATCTGCACGCACAAAGCCCGCGACCGCCACGACGTAATAATCGTGCAGGAAAAACTTGATGGCTCGAATTGCAGCGTGGCCAAACTCAACGGCGAAATCATAGCGCTTGGTCGTGCTGGCTATCGTGCCGAGACATCGAAATACGAACAGCACCGCTACTTCGCGCAGTGGGTGGAATCCAACCGCGACCGCTTCGCCGTGCTGCTCGAAGAGGGCGAACGCTGCTGCGGTGAATGGCTCGCTCAGGCGCACGGCACGCGCTACGCGCTCACGCACGAGCCGTATGTGATCTTCGATTTGATGCGCGGCGTGACTCGCCAGCCGTGGGAAATGGTGAAGGCGCGGTGCGCTGGCTTCGTGCTTCCGCGCACGCTGCACGTCGGTGCGCCGCTGGCTATCGAAGCCGCCGTCGCGATGCTGGAGCCGAGCGCCCACGGTGCGCTTGATCCGGTCGAAGGCGCGGTGTGGCGCGTCGAACGGCGTGGCGTGGTGGACTTCCTTGGGAAATACGTGCGCCCCGGCAAGGTGGACGGCTGGCTTCTGCCGGAGATCAACGGCGGAGTCACGACGTGGAACTGGCAACCTTCTTCGGCCAACGCCAAAGATGAGCCACGAGCACGGAAGGACGGAGCCTGATGCGCCCTATGGGGTCGGCCGTGCTCGTTGGCTCTGGCGCTTTGTTGGGCGCTTCTGAAGCTTCGCCAACACCAGGCGCTGCACCCACTCCGCGGGCAACCGATCACACATGACCCACGAATACGCCGTGCGCTCGGGACACCCCAAAACGCGCACGACCTCGGCAACTCCGATCCGCTTGCACTCGCTTACAAAGTCCATGCCGCAATCAATAAAGAAAACTGCACAATGTGCAAGATTGTTCTTGCAGTGTGCTGCACACAGTGCAGTCTCTTGGGCATGAACTCAACACCCGCCATCGGAACCCGAATCGAAGCAACCCGCCCCGCTGACAGCTTTTATTCCCGCGTGCGCGGCGTGGTCACCGGCTACAAAAACGGCTTCGTAAAAATCTCCGCTGACGAAGTAATTAGCAAGTGGGGCAATAGCTGGGAAAAACACCCGACCTCGTGCGCGATGAGCGTCAAGCTGACGGAGGTCGTCGCGTGATCGAGCCGAAAGACACCGATATTCTGGACTGGCTGGAAGCGCACGGAATATCGGTGCGCATCCAGCAAAACGAGCGTCAGTCGTTTGTGATTCCGGCGACGCGCGAGGCGATCCGATTCGAGATGACCGCTGGCAACGTCGATTCGCCCAACGACTAGCTATGCCTGACCTGCCCGCCATCGACGTTGTATCGCCAAGCCGCCCCGCCGGGCAGTCATTGGGTGCGATGCCTTGTTGTCCGTTGCTGGATTCTATCTTGTGCGCCGATAATTGCGAAGCTCTGGCGGCGATGCAGCCGGAAAGCGTGGATCTCGTGGTCACTTCGCCGCCATACGATGATCTCCGCACCTACGGCGGGCATTCGTGGGACTTCTACGGCGTGGCATGGCTGCTCAAGCGCGTGCTCAAGCCTGGCGGCGTGATCGTGTGGGTGGTGAATGATCAGACAAAGGACGGCAGCGAAACCGGCACGAGCATGGAACAGGCGCTGCACTTCAAGCGGTTGGGGTTGAATTTGCACGACACGATGATTTACCAGAAATTAAATTATCTGCCTCAGAACGCCCCGGATCGGTACGACCAGGCTTGGGAATATGTTTTTGTACTCAGTGCCGGGAGGCCGAAAAGCGCACAGCTTTTGACAAAGAAAAATGCAAAGGGTGGCGTTTCGCTGTGGACGGGGGGACGAATAAACCAAGACGGCGTGCTGCACGATAAGGTTTTCAGGGAGATTGCAGAGGATGGGATGAGGAATAACGTGTGGCCGTACCCGACAGGTGGCGGAACGCGTGACCACCCAGCGGTTTTCCCTTTGGCGCTTGCAACTGATTGTGTTGCGACCTGGAGTAACCCCGGTGACATAGTGCTAGACCCATTCAGCGGCAGCGGAACCACTGCAAAGGCAGCGAAGGAATTGGGGCGCAGGTTTTTGGGGCTGGAGATCAACCCGGAATACT
>ERZ650304.1253-NODE-1253-length-10238-cov-8.257979_pt1 | contig 10238 bp, 12 predicted proteins | sample MGYA00376240_ERZ650304 | MGnify/ENA primary metagenome ERZ650304 (study PRJEB26733, sample SAMN07839271) | wastewater metagenome | biome: small river; feature: stream; material: water | place: USA: North Carolina | collected 2016-03-01 ...
CGCCTCCGCCCAAGCCGGCGCACGTCGATGGCAACGAGCACATCCGCAGCGGCGACTTCGCGGCCGCGCGCGGACCCATCGAGCGCGACATGGCCGGCCCCGACTTCGGGTTCGCGTTCGCGCCGCACACCAAGAACGCCGTGACCCAGGTCGCGCCGCTGCCGCCCGGCATCGGTGGCACGCACCGGCTGGCCGACGGCACGGTCACGGTCGCGCCGCAGTACGCCCGGGCCGCCGAGTCCTTCGCTGCCACCGCGCTGAGCGGCAACAAGCCCAGCCTCACCGAGATCAACGGCATGCAGGTCTACGCCCACGAGCTGATCCACGGGACGGGCCCCGTCGGTCCGGGCGCGTACCGCGGGGTGGGGGCGCTGATCGAGGAGGTCACCACCGAGACCGCGGCCCGGCAGTACATGCTGACCCGCTACGGCACCGCGGTCGCTGGTGCGTACGACGGCGAGATTGCGATGGTCCGCAGCGCTGTCGCAGCGGTGTACGGCACCGACCAGGCGATCGCCTCGGCGCTGCTCACGCGCGCATCGATGGAGTTCCGGAAGCGCGGCACCAAGACCAGCAACGCCCGCGCCGTCGTCACCCAGTTCGTCAGCAGCTTCCCGGATCCGCGGGCGCGCGCGGCGCTGGAGGGCTTCCTGCACACCTACCATCAGCGCATCCTCGACGAGCAAGCGAAGGCGCGGGCCCGCGCCAGGAAAGCAAGGAAGCCATGAAGCAAGACCTCCTGGATCTACTCGACCAGGCCGCGGACTCCGCGTTCGCGGTCCCCCGCAACGACATACCCGCCGCGGTCGCGTTCTACGAGCGCCGCGGCTCGATCACCAGCGACGAGGGCAGGACCCTCCTGCAGCTACAGGACGATCCTGCCGAGCTGCTCAACCTGATGGCGACCTGGACGGTCGTCGAAGCCAAGCCCCACAAGGAGTGACGCATGCGCATCTTCGGACGCCCCCAGTACCTGCTCAACACCGCCGACAAGGGCGGCCCCGGCGCCGCGCCCGGCGCGCCCGCTGACGCCACGGCGCAGATCGCCGCCGCCCTGGCCGCGCTCAACGCGACGATGGCCGACCTGCCCAAGCAGATCGAGGCCGCCGCCAACAAGGCGGTGCACGGCGCCTTCGCCAAGCAGAAGAAGGAGGCGCCGCCGGCGACGCCTCCGGTACCGAAGGGCGATGACGACGATGACGACGACGACATCGAGGCCGACGGCGCGGCCGGCCAGCCGGCCAAGGGCGGTGCGCCCGCCGCGGGCATCGACCCGAAGATCGCCCGCAAGCTCAAGGCGCTCGAGAAGCGCGACAAGGAGCGCGAGGCCGAGCGCGCCGCCGAGAAGGCCGAGGCCGCGGCCAAGGCGCTCGAGCTGCAGCGCCGCGAGGACCGCGCCGCCCTCGCCGCCGCCCTCACCGGCAAGGTGCGCCCCGAGCTGCTCGAGGCCGCCGTCGCGCTGCACTTCGACTCGAAGAAGCGCGTGGCCCGCGACGAGGACGACGCCGAGCGCCGCATCTGGCGCGACGGCGACGACGTCCTCTCGCTCGAGGAGGGCGTCAGCAAGTGGCTCGGTTCGTCGGAGGGCAAGGCCTACGTGCCCGCGGCCGAGGTGAAGGGCAGCGGCAACAAGGGCGGGTCGGCGGCGGTGGGCTCCGACGGCAAGCGCATCGTCACCGACGCCGACATCGGCGCGCTGGTGACCGGCGGCATCCCCGGCCTGCGCTGACCGCGGCGTCGTTTTGCGAAGACGGCGCTTGACTTCGGGCGCGGATTCGTCCATCGGCCGAAGTGCTAGCGGTTCACTCCGCCGCCTTACCTGGCGAGACAGGTTTCGCCCCCGCAACGGGGGTGCTCGCTGCCCGGCGTCACGGGCACCAGGTCCCGACCCGCGACGGTGAGGGGCCTGCAGCGCACCGCCCACGCGGTCGCCGAACCCCTCACAGGCCACGCCGCCGGCGGGCCACCAGGTGATCCCATGGCCGACACGACCCTCGCCTCCATCGTCGACGCGCTCTGCCAGCGGCTGCGGCCGCGCATCACGACCCAGTACAACCGCTCGGACGTCAAGCTGAACGCCCTCCGCAAGGGGCCGGGGCGCGGCAAGAACATCTCCGGCGACGTGACCTTCGGGACGACCGTCCTGCAGACCTTCACCGACGGCCAGGTGGTGACGCAGTTCGACTCCGACACCGAGGTGCCGTGGAACCTGCCGTGGGCCGAGCTCGGCGGCGCGCTCAAGATCACCGGCCGCGCCGAGGACGCCGCCCAGGGCGATGACACCGAGCTGGGCGCGCTGTTCATGAAGAAGCTCATGGACCGCAAGACCTCGATCGCCGGCGGCATCAACACCGAGCTGTACACCGGCGCCGGCGGCAACAGCGTGATCGGCACCCAGACCGCGTCGGGCCCCCTCGACTCGACCGGCATCTGGGCGAACATCAACCGCGCGACCTACCCGCAGTGGGCCGGCAACGTGCTCGCCAACGGCGGCGTGCCGCGCGGCCTGTCGATGCGGCTGATCGACCAGGCGTTCGAGGCCGTCGACACCGCCAAGGGCGGCGGGCTGAGCTTCGGGTTCGCCTCGCCGGCGGTCTTCAACGTCCTGTGCCGGATGGCGGGCGACAAGGTCCGGGTGGTCCAGGAGGCCTACATCCGCGGCGAGCCGCTCAAGGCCGCGATGGGGTTCAACGCCGTCGAGGTCCACGGCGTGCCGATCTTCAAGGACTCGGCGGCCACCAGCGGCACCCTCGAGCTGCTGTGCGACCAGCACATCGGCATCGAGTACCTGCCGGCAGCGCCGTCGCGCCTCAGCCGCGGCAAGGTGCTCATGATGGTGCCGCTTGCCGGCACCCCGCAGGAGCAGCTCAACGCCCTGATGCCCCACGGCCAGGCGCCGTCGATCGGCGAGGCCTCGGCGCTGATGGGGATGCTGATCTACCTGCCCAGCGTCGGCAACTTCGACGCCTGGCAGCTCGTCACCACCTGCAACCTGTGGTGCGACCGGCCGAACGCCCACGCGCTCATCAAGGACATCGAGACGACCTGACCGAGGCCGTCCCGCGCTGACCGCGGCTCGCTGAGCTGCCGCACGCGCCCGGGCGTCATCGGGTGCACCAACAGGGGATCACGATGCAGCACATCGCCAACGGCCCCGTCGAGGTCAAGACCCGGCGGGCCATCAACATCACCAGCACGGAGATCACCGTCCAGATCGCCGAGTCGCTCGGCGCGGCGCGCAAGACGGTCTTCCCGCCCCGCCGCTTCGTCGAGCTGCCGGCCGCCTACACCCTGCCCCAGGCGACCAGCCCGGGGCGCGACCCGCGACCCTCGGTGATCGACCAGCTCACCAACGGGCACGTCGTCGACGAGGCCGACCCGCGCGCCAAGGACGCGGTCAAGGAGGCGGTCGAGTACGAGAAGAAGCTCGCCGCGGCCATGACCGAGGTCGAGAAGAAGATGGGCGGCCGGTGAGCTTCACCGAGGCCCAGAAGGAGCAGATCCGGGTCTACACCGGGCGCTCCCTGATCGACCAGGACAGCGACCTCGAGCGCACGCTCCGGGGCGCGTTCCGGGCGACTGCTGAGGCCGCGGTGCTCAAGCTCGTCGCCGACTGCGAAGCCGTCGACACCCAGATCCGCGACTACATCCTCAAGCTGGCGCTGGCGACCCAGGACGGCGCCGTCCAGCTCCGCGCCGGCTACTCGCTCGGCGTCATGCAGGCCACGGGGCGGATGGCCTCGGGCCGACTCTGCGGGGCGCTCTCGCTGTCCATGGGTCCCTACGACCCCTGGGTGGCGGCGATGCCCACCCCCGCCACCTGATTTCGGCGCCCGCGTCGGCGCTCTGCGCACCCCCTGTCAGCACGCCGACGCGGGCGTCCGATCTTTCCCCACGGAGAACCCCATGAACGAGCTCGTTTGTCGCAACGGTGTCGGCGGCAGCGCCGGCGAGACGGACCGCATCAACGCCCAGGGCGAGGTCCTGGTTTGCGAGGTCGCCGACCTCGACAACATCACGATCCTGGCGATCCAGGCGACCGACGCCGGCACCTGCACGCTCACCGTCGAGAAGTCGTTCGACGGTGTGCAGTTCGTGCCGGTCGGCGCGACCATCGCCGAGTCCGGGTTCGCCGCCGGCGCCAACACGGCGGTCGAGCGCACGCTGAGCGACAGCAACGGCATGCCGCTCGTGGCCAAGCAGGTCCGCCTGTCGGGCACCGCGCTCGCCGGCGGCGGCGTGTACAAGCTGCAGGTCTGCGGCAAGAAGCGCCCGGGCCTCTGAGGCGCCGTGCCCAGCTCGCTCTCCAGCGGCCTGCTCGGTGACGCGCTTGTCGACGTGGTCGACAGCGTCCGCCGGGCCGTCCGCGGGGCGCTGGGCACCAACCAGCACCGGGTGGCGATCGTCACCCGCACCTGGTCGGGCGGTCGCGTCGGCGAGGGCATCGCCACCGTCACCGAGGTCGAGCTCGACCCGCCGCCCATCTTCACCGACCTCTCGATCCGCAACGTGATCCGCCCGGCCGGGCGCGAGGAGGAGGGCGACGCGGTGCTGACCGGCGTCTCCCTCCGCTACACCGAGGCCGAGCTGAACCCCGCATCCCGCCCGGACACCGAGGTTGCCTACCGGGTGACCGACGCGCACGGGCAGGGGCTGCGCCCCAACTACTTCGTCGTCGCCGCGCCCCCCGAGCCGCGGCGCGGCGCCAAGGCCACCGACGCGACCGACTGGAAGGTCGCCCTCAAGCGGGCCGCCAACTTCTCCGACGACTGATCCCATGGCGTCCATCTCGATCAAGCCCTCGCAGCTCGCCGGCGCCCTCCGCGCCGAGGCGCGGCATGTGCGTGGCGCGATCAAGACCGGGGCGATGCGCGCGGCCAACCGCGGCAAGGGCGTGCTGGTCGAGCGCACCAAGGAGGCCGACAAGGTCGGCCTGGGGCAGTACATCCGCAGCTTCGAGGCGCTCCGCGGCACGTCCTCGACCACGCTGGCGATGCTGGTGAACACGGCACCGATGGCCGGCGTCATCGAGCTCGGCGCCCGGCCGCACCCCGTCAGCGATGAGGGCCGCGAGGCGATCGCGCGCTGGGCAATCCGCAAGCTGGGCGTCAGCGAGGAGGAGGCCAAGGCCATCGCCAACGGCGTGGCCTGGAAGCTGCGCCACAAGGGCCAGAAGGGCACCTACATCTTCAAGAACGCCCAGGCCGAGCTGACCAAGATCTTCGCCCACGAGGTCGCGGCGGTGCTGCGCGAGCGCGCCGGCCGCACCAAGCCCGGCGCCGGAGGCGCGGCGTGACCGCGTCGATCACCGTCCTCGTGGCCGAGGCGCTGGGCGCGCTGATCGCTGACCGCGTGGCCGCGCTGACCGGCAAGGTCGCCGTCGTCCAGGCGCCGCCGACCGCCGACCGCGGCTACCCCGCCGCCGCGGTGATGCCCGAGCCGACGTTCCGCTTCGACGTGGAGCACGACGTCGAGGTCCGCGACGCCGACGGCGCGGTGATGACCGGCGACGGCCGCGCGCTCGTGACGGTGGGCGCGTTGCGCACGAGCCTGCGCATCTGGCTGGCCGCCCGGACGCCGGCGCAGCGCGAGTCCCTCGAGGTCGCGGTCACCCGCCTGTTCTTCGGCGACGAGCTGGCGCCGACCCGGCTCGAGCTGGCGCTGTCCGGCTTCGAGGTGGACGGCTTCACGCCGCCCGTCACCTGGCCGGTCTACTGCTTCGTCGAGGACGGCGAGTGGCAGGACGAGCTGGTGTTCTCGGAGCGGCGCTGGGCGTTCCTGCGCTGCTCCGTCGACGTTCCGATCCTGATCCTGCGCGACGACGTGTGGCGCGTCTCGCAGATGCGCGCCGCGCTCGCCGCCGGCACCCAGGTCACGCCCCCCGCCGTCGCCTTCGAGGAATCGCTGGTCGGCGCCGACGGCAGCACCTCGCCCGCACCGTAGACCGTAGGAGCCCCCCATGCCCGCGTTCAAGTACATCACCAACGAGAGCAACTACGGCGCCCCCGGCGTCTACATCCTCGAGCGCACGCCGACCCCGGTCATGCGCGGGCTCGCCAAGAACAAGATCGGCATCGCCGCGGTCGCGGTGCGCGGCCCCACCGGCCGCGTCGTCGAGGTCGACTCGGCCCGCCGCCTCGAGGAGGTGTTCGGCGGGCGCGACCACGGGTCGGGCGGCGCGATCGTCAGCGAGCTCTGGAAGGCGCTGCTGAGCAAGCCGTTCGGGCGCCTGGCGGTCGTCCGCGTCGCGGCCGCGGCCGCGGTGGCCGCCAGCTTCACCGCCGAGACGGCGGCCGGCGGCGGCGGCACCGCCGTGCTGCGGATCGACGCGTCCAGCGTCGGCACCTGGGGCGGCAACGTCGGGTTCAAGGTCAGCGCGGCCACCGACGGCAACGCCAACCACTTCAACCTCTCGCTCCGCTACCGCGGCGTCGTCACGCTCTACGAGAACCTCGACATCTCGTCGACGAACGACAACCTCGCCACGGTGATCGGCAGCGACGACGCCAACCTGGTGGTGCTGACCAAGCTGGCGGCGGGCCGTCCGGTCAACAGCGCGGCCGGCGTCGACGGCGCCGACACCGACGGCTACACGCTGCTCGGCCAGACCGTGCCGTCGTTCACGTCGGTCGCCGGCTCGGACGGCTCGATCGCCGACACCGACTTCACCGGCACCGGCAAGGCGATGGAGCTGCTCAACGGCGCCAGCGCCGAGCTGGCGGCCTGCCTGGTCGCGGGCCGCAGCAACAGCACCGTCAAGGCCAAGGCCTACGCGCTGGCGCCGACCTGCCGGTCGGGCTGGCTGATCTGCCCCGACAGCGCGTCGGTGTCGTACTCGACCTGGGCCACTGAGGTCGCCAGCTACCGCCACGAGCGGATCTGGCCGTGCTTCCGGCACCCGTACCTGCGGGACACCACCGACGAGCTGATCGCCGTCGAGCCGCACACCTTCATGGCGTCGGTCATCTCGCAGACCGACGACGACGTCCACCCCGGCGCCGCGGCCAACGCCCCCTTCCTCGCGGCGATCGTCTCGCTGTCGTTCCCCGAGTACCAGCAGGACCAGCTCGACGCGCTCGACGCGGCGGGCTCGTCGGTGCTCGAGAAGCGCATCGGCACCGGCGGCCAGCTGCAGTACGGCTGGGCCTGCGCCCGCACCGCCGACCTGGCGGTCAACAACCGCCACGTCGACCAGCGCCGGATCAAGGACTACCTGATCCGCGGCATCGCGGCCCGGGTGGCCGCGGACGTGTTCGAGCCGAACACCGCGAGCCGGCGCGCGGCCACCAAGTCGGCGATCAGCGGCTGGCTCGACGGCCTGGCCAAGGCGGAGCGCTTCGTCGACACCGACGAGGACACCAAGCAGCCGATGTACACGGTCGAGAACGGCACCGCGGTCAACAGCCGCAACGACCGCAAGGCCGGCATCCAGCGCACCGAGGTGTCGATCGGCACCATCGCCAAGGGCCTGATCCTGCCGCTCATCGTCGAGGTCGGCCCCGACGTGACGGTGGTCGTCCGCGAGGCCGCGTAGCCCGCGGCGACCGTCCCCGCCACCCCTGACCCACGCCCGGAGCACCCATGAGCGCCAACGACATCCGCAGCAAGGAGGCCCTGATCCAGATCACCGTCGACTCGGTCCGCCGGGGCACGGTGAAGGTGAAGGACCTCTCGATCAAGCCGAACACCGACCGGAACATGACCCAGTACCCGGGCGAGAAGCGCAAGAGCAGCGACCTCTCGGTCAACGGCTTCGACGTCTCGTTCAAGGCCAACGCGCGCGACCACGCGTGGTGGGACATCGTCAACCTGGTCCAGCAGGCCGACCGCAACGGCCAGGCGATGCCGCGGATCTCGATCGCGGTCACGCTGGCGTACCGCGGCGGCGCCGGCACGCGCACGCTGACGCTCGCCGGCGGCGGCGATGGCGGCGAGACGCTGTTCCCGGACGAGGCGCTCAACATCCCGGAGAACGCCAGCGAGTACGTCAGCTCGAGCTGGACGGGGTTCTTCCCCGAGATGACCTCGAGCACCTGATCCCGCGCCCGTGCCGGGCGCCGCAACGCCAACAGGGGAGTCACGATCCATGCAGCGCACCTACGACCTCGCCGGCCGCGGCGCCGCGATCACCTCGATCGCGATCCGCGAGCTGACCGGCGCCGACTACTACGCCGCGCTCGAGCGCGCCGAGGGCCCGGACAAGCGCCGGGTCACCGCCCTGGACGTCAAGACCGAGGCCATCGCCGACGCGATCGCCGAGGTCGACGGCGCGCCGGTCGCCCGGCCGTACCCGGCCTGGGCCGGCCTCGGCGCCCGCACCGGCGCCTTCATCGGCCGGGCCTTCGGGGATCTCAACGAGCTGGGCGACGCCGACGTCCTCAAGCTGCAGGCGGCGGTCGGTCCGCGCTTCGACCTCGCCGCCCTTGGCATCGACGTCGGCATCGGCGCCGTCACGATGCGGGAGATCAGCACCCAGGACGAGCTGACCGCCACGGCAGAGGCCGCGGGCTCGAAGCTGGGCCGCGGCGCGCGCACTGCGCACTTCATCGCCGCGGCGGTCACCGACCTCGACGGCCGGCGGATCTCACCCGCCGAGTACTTGGCGCTGCCGGTGCGCGCCACGCAGGTCCTCGAGATCCTCTACGGGCGCGTCAACTCCGCCTCCGAGGCCGAGCTCGAGGATTTCGTGAAGGCCGCGCGCGCAACGACGGAGCCCGCGCGCGGCGCGTCGACCTGATCCGCGAGTGGTCCTGGCTCGCCTTCAACGTCCACGGCGCGCCCGGGCTGCACGAGTACCTGAGCTACACGGGGTTCGAGCGCGCGGTCATCCGCGACGAGATCACGAGGCTGATCGAGCAGCACAACGGAACCTGACGGCACCATGGGCACCACCGAGACCACCACCTACCGCGTCGAGACGGTCTACGCCCTGGACGACAAGGCGTCGGCCGGGCTCGGGGCGATCGACGCCGCCGCCGGCAAGGCGACGCGGTCGACGCACGGCCTCACCGGGGCGATCGGGCGGCTGGGCGCGATGGCGGTGGGCGGCGCGGGCCTGGCGGTGGCCGGCAAGACGCTGATCGGCTTCAACAGCGGCCTCGAGCAGAGCCGGATCACCATCACCGGCCTCTTGCAGCTCAACCACCCGGGCGAGAAGTGGGCCGACAACTTCGGCCGCGCCGAGCGGCTGGTCGACCGCTTCACGGTGCGGATGAAGGCCGCGGTGGGCACCACCGAGGATGCCGTCGCGATGGCGTCGATGCTCGTCAACCCGATCAGCGCGGCTGGCGGGTCGATGAAGCAGCTCGAGAACTTCTCGGTCGGCGCGACGGTGGCGGCGAAGGCGCTCAACATCCAGTCGGACGTCGCCGCGCGCGACGTCGCCGAGGCGCTGACCGGGCGCCTGACCGCCACGAGCACGTTCGCCAAGGCCCTGTTGCAGCCGATGGGGTACTCGACCAAGAGCTTCAACGCGCTATCGGCCGACAAGCGCCTGGCCGAGATGGACAAGGCCCTCAACAGCCCGGCCCTCAAGAAGATGGCGGCGGCGCAGGAGAACACCTGGGCCGGCGTGACCAGCACGCTCGAGGACAACCTCAAGATCGCCATCGGCAAGGTGGGCCTGCCGCTGTTCAAGGCGCTCACCGAGGAGATGAAGGACTGGAACAAGTGGCTCGATGCCAACCAGGACAAGGTCGCCGAGTTCGGCAAGACCCTCTCCGACGGGCTGGTCACCGGCTTCCGCGCCGTGAAGTCGGCGGTGCAGTTCCTCGTCGAGCACAGCGACACGATCATCGCGATCGGCAAGGTCTGGGCGGTCACCCGGGTGGCCGGCGCGGTCGGCGGCTGGGCGTCGAACCTCGCCGGCGGCGCCGGCGGGATCCGCGAGCTGCTCGGCACCACCCTGGGCAAGGGCCAGCGCAGCGCCGACGGCAAGTTCATCAAGGGCCTGGGCGTCGGTGACGCCGCGGGACCGGTCGCGATGGCCGCGGCCGCCGGCTGGCAGGTCGGCCGGATGATCGACGAGGCCACCGGCGCCGGGGCTTCGCTGGTCGACGCGATCGACAACGCCCGCGGCGGCATGCTGGCCAGCACCCTGGCGGCGCAGCGGCGCTCCGACGAGCTCGACCGTGCGAACCGCGAGCTGCAGAAGCAGATCACCGCGGCGGCGGCTCGCTTCGCGGGCAAGGGCGGGGCGCTCGAGTCGACCACCAGCACCAACGTCGCCGGCGTCGCCG
>ERZ650304.1254-NODE-1254-length-10232-cov-10.540434_pt1 | contig 10232 bp, 10 predicted proteins | sample MGYA00376240_ERZ650304 | MGnify/ENA primary metagenome ERZ650304 (study PRJEB26733, sample SAMN07839271) | wastewater metagenome | biome: small river; feature: stream; material: water | place: USA: North Carolina | collected 2016-03-01 ...
TGGTATAGGACGCGGATGCACCCCACCTTCGCCCCCTCCTTCGCCCCCCCCGCCCACATTGGCTCACGTCCGGATGGGGCCCCCTAGCGCCTGCGGCGAAAACTCCGGTTAATTCTTAGGTTTATTCTTAGGTTTATTCTTAGGTTATAAAAAGCCCGCTTCCAGCTTAGCAAGGCAATTTGCTTAAAATTGTATGGTGTAGGGTATATGAATAGATATGAGGAAGTTTCTCGATTGTTAGATGGCATCGATATCCCGAGGACTATCCGCCGAACATTTGGCCACGAGAGCATCAGGACGGTTACTATGGGATTTGTGCATAAACCTTACTCTAGTTACAGAGGCTATTCGAAATTTACCGAACAACATCCAGAATTATGGGATGCAATACTTAGACTTGGAGCCGATATAGATCCGGAACATAAGTTCTCTAGTGTAACTATCAACCACAATGTCCTTTGTCCCCCACATAGGGATAAGAAGAACCTCGGCAACACAATGATTGTTGGTCTAGGTGACTATACTGGCGGCGAGTTGGTGATAGAAGGTGAAGCGATTGATATTAGATATAAACCTCACTATTTCAATGGATTCTTGCGAGAACATTGGAATAACAAGTGGACAGGCGACAGGTATTCATTGATGTTCTACAACACAAGATACAAACAGACTATCGAACATCGGCCATGCGACAGTTCGATATTACGTGAAGTTTATTATGGTAATCAGTATCATCGAGGAGGTTTGGGATTTGGAATTGAGCGTGGTGACCATTGGATAGATATTGGGGCACATATTGGGTGTTTTTCGAAAAAGGTGCTGGATAACGGAGGGACTGTCTCGTCTTATGAACCAGATCCGGAGTCATACCTGTACTTGGTCCGCAATGTTGGTCAATCTAACGCTCATAATGTGTCTGTGGGGCTAAGTTCAGGCAAAGTGACACTATTACACGGTAGTAAACCATATTTTAATAAGATAAGTCAGGAACCTGGAACTACAGAGCAATTAGCTTTCAGCGACCTAATTAGTCCGGGCTCCTGTGTCAAGATGGATATAGAGGGGTCCGAGATGGAGATCCTTGACCATTGTGACTTTGGTGGCATAAGGAAGATGGTGCTAGCTTATCATGTGAACGTCGACAGTTCGAGGACTAATTTCTTGAGGAGGATGAATCGCCTGCGAGAGTGGTTCACAGTACATCATCAGGAGGTGAAAGGGGAGATTATGAAATTCTTTCCTAATGAGATCATAGTCTACTGTATCATGAAGAGGGATAAGATCAAAGTGAATATCAAAGTGAAAGATAAGGCAGGCTAGGTTAGGCGTTTGGATACCTTTTGGCCACAGCCTCTACGAGTAATTTGTAGGTATTTTTATCCAGAGAGAGTGGAAAAGTAGGATCGTTATGTAATCTCTGGAATTTAGACTCAATATAGTTTTCGTCCTCTTCAACAGGAAAGATATCTTTACGAAAATCGTTGAAAGATACGTTTCCTACGTAATATGCGTAAGCTCTGATCGACATTTTATGTTTTCTACCTGTTCATTTTTTATGTCAAACATATGGCTAGAGGGATGCAAAGTGATCCAGATAATAGGTAGACATGGAAGGCTAGTAGTAGGCGTGCTAGTTTGAACAATAGCATATACATTAGTAAAAATGAAATCTACCACTCCATATATGATTTATGTCTACCTGAATACTCTTGGCGATAGTTTGTACAATGGTTACTCGACGCTCAATTCTGCGATGAATGACGTGCGTAATGCTGTCAGTGATGGCAAATTTGGTAACGATGATATGACTATCTATTTTGTCGATGATAATTTTAAGATCCTGGCCAAGCTGTTGGTGAGATGCGGCTACATGGCTGAAGAATATTAATCTAGGATATCGTATATGGATATCAGTGAATATATTCACTATTCGGCTGAGAAAGTCAAAGAGGCAAAACCGAAGAAATTGCTGAAGAAGGATATGTTTGTGACTAAGAGTCGTAGCGTAATAGCAAAGATAACGAAGTCCCCGCTTGAGCCTTAATGAGCCCACCCGAGTCGTCTTCTAGCCTCACGCCTATCTTAGAGATGTACAGGCCATTGATGTTGGTTAGTGAGATGTAGCGGGGTGTCGGCGCGACGTATGATACTGTCGTCCCGTCTGTGCTAATGGTATATGGAATGGAAGACAGGACGTTTGTTGGTCTCCCGTTCACATACGAGTTTATTGGTAATGTAGTTACTAATTTAATGCTTTCTGGGTAACTGTATCCGAGATCAAGTGGTTCTGGTGCCGTTATTCGGTAGACTTTGGATGCTGTATTATAATTTGGTGTTGTGGTTTGTGCAGTAGTAAAACCGAATACAGCGGCCGTCTCGTCATCGAAGAAGTCTAGTGTAACTCTAACAGTCTGATTACCAATGAAACCGACAGCCCCATCTGTGATCGATTTGGTATCGATGAAGTTATTATCGTCTTCGACTATTGCTGGATTGTAGGTGGCATAGAAGCCATTTAGATTGGCTGGATCTAATGTTACTTTGGACTGTGACCAAGTGAGACTGGTCAGTGTATCGTTATGTGAAATCAGACCGCAGACTAGCACGTAATTACCATATGCTCCTTCCCACGGCAGAGTATGTATTGGCGTATTTGTGGTAACTTCATCAATAGCTATTTGGTAATCAGATAACACGCCATTTGCTATCGTCCTTCCGAGTGTCATTGTTATTTCAGCGTTTGCTGCTCGCTCCGTTCCTGTCTCATTGAATCCGCTACCATCTATTGTTATGTATTCATCTGCGGGTAGTCCATATGTATTACCGGCTGGCAAGACCATGACTCCTATATGGATGGCGCCTATGGTTGCAGCGATGTCGGCTGTATTTATATCTTCGGGACTCATTAGTCCCATGACGAAGTAAGTATTTGCCTGACCCAGGATTGTAGATACCTGACCACATCCCCTCGAGAAGACATTGAGCGTGTAGAGGAGTGAATCAGGGATTCCGTCCGCTGCATCAGCTGCGGTTCTTGTCAGGAGTCCGAGACCTCCACCGTCTAGCGCGTATGTACACTGTTGTGGTATTTGGACAGCTGCGGGGGCTGGGCCAGTCTGTTCAGCCGGCGTGCGTCCTACAAATGTCCATCTTAGCCTGTTTGTTCCGGGTATTGTGGTGCAAATTATTTCAGCACCCTGTTCGTTAGCCCATGGTCCAGCTGTATTCCAAACTAGTTTGTAATTTGATAGGTGTGTAATATCATTGACGAGATCGGGGATGTTATAGACTGATGTAGGTATGGTGCAATGGTGGGCAGCTATAAGTTCGGCGTAATTAGCGCCGGTTGGTGCCTGTGTAGCATAAGAGAATTCGTTTTGCCCCTGGACTATAGATATCTGATCTGGCAGCAACTTAAGTTGGAAATTATCAAGTGCTATTTCGGCGTTTCTAGCTCCAGCAATCTGTAGTGGTGACGAGAAATTAACGGTGTAGTTATTTGATGGTTCTCCACGGCTGTCCAATACTAGGGGCATCTGTTGTGACATATACTCTAGTCTACATAAAAAAATCGTATCTCCAATATATGGAGATCGAAAAAATCTACTCTAATGAGAATCCCCCTTTTACCTCAACAAGCAATAATATCATAACGTTTCAGATATCACCAGCACTGATCGATCCTACCAAAGGATATTTGAACATTAGGATGAATATTACAGAGACAACCAATACGGCTGGTAATCTCGGAGGTATCGTTAATGTGGCATTAAGCAATGGTCGCGATGCTTCAAGTGCTATATACTCTGTGCGTTTGACGTTGGATGGTCGAGATCGTATGTACTGTCCTTTCAAGAATACATTGTTCTGCAACTTGGCGCCCTATGAGCTGAGTGTTACTGAAGCACTCCTAGAACAGTTCTTTTCAGGAAATGCGCAGAGCTATCCTGGAACTGGATTGGAACCTCTGTATTCCCAGTGGCGTGAATTGTATAATGAGGGGGTGCTCCCTAGTAAACGGTTGACTGCCTCATTGAGGGTGCCGCTCCGCAAGATACTTGATGGTTTTGGACTTGAGGTCCGTGACTTGATGAAGTATAGTGATATCCGCATGCAGATCCAGCTGGATGATATTTCACGATCTGTCACTAATAGGGTGCCTCAATTTGCGTGGTCTACAACCGGTGTGGGTGCGCTGAATACACAGACGATGACGCAGTTGGGGTTTAACAATATTGCTGGAACTTTCCCTGCTGGGAATGTTATTGGTAACAACGTCTTTACTTTTACTACAGCGGTACTGCCGAATCTCTTTACTTTTACGGAAGGTACAGATAACATTAATTTCCAGGACATTGGTCAACGTCTCTTAGTATCTAAGACAATAGTTAATGGATACGTTACTGGGGTGGTGGTCAATGGAGCAGCTATCGGAGCTGGGGCTGGAACGCTAGCTATTTATGCTGGAAGTTTTCCTGGTGGTAATACAATATTTACCCTTGCTGCACCTGTTCCGCAATCGATGTTACCAGTGGCTATAGGTGATGTCTTGAATTTTGCGAACGTCGGTGCTAACCGTAACGTGACAGCTGTTGGCGTGGCTGCTGGCCATGTCACTACTATAACCGTTGATGGTGGTAACATTGGTGGGGCTAACCCTGCCTATGTCCCGCTTACTGCGGTCCTTACTCACCAGACTTACATGTTGACGAATGCTATTTCTCAGAACTTCTATATTGGACAGGAGGTCGAGATCTACAATGCAGGAGCCATCATTTGGGGGCAAAGTACTACGTTGCTCAACCTCTTGCCGTCTACCAATAATACCAATACTGTAGCTGTGTTTTCTGCGGTTATACCTGGGAATGGTAATCCTCCTGTCGGGGCTAATGTCTACTTGACGCCGGCCCCGCTGTATCTCTCGGACACACCAAATACTGTCAATATTCCTGTTGGTGGCACGTTGACGTCCACCGGCAACTATGACAATACGAGTTTCTACTGCTGGGTTAGTCAGCCGGCACTGGTGGTGGGCCGTGCCAACGTGACAGAGTCTTATGGTAACCTAGCCAGTATTACTTATACTGGAGGTAAAGCGGTCCTTACCCTGAATCAGGTGGTTACTATCCCTGGACAGGCAGCTGGCATGGCGCTCTATTGCATGGGGCTTAACAATGGGTGGACATACGCGGTGGACTTTCCTAACAAGTGGGAATTGGTTAACTACAAGTTTGGCTATAATTTGGCGGAGGCATACAAGAAGCAGATTACCCCGAGTCCCTACTACCGCATGTGGGAATACCAGGGTATTACTGTCCAGGAGATTCCAGCTGGAGGCAATTATACCAGTCAGACTTTCTATTTGCCGATGAATACTTCGGTTGTTGTTGTCTGCCTGTGTCCTACGGATAATACCGATGCTAGGTTTAACAGCGATATCGGGACGCTGGCATCCTACAAGTTCCTTATCGATGGCAAAGACACTACTTCTAGGGATATCTTGTTGGCGAGTCAATCGATGAAGATCGAGCGCTTGATTAATGGGTTCTCTTACCTGGATAGCGATTTGGACTCCTTGACCACTGATACAACGCATAACATCTTCTCGAAGACCAATTCTGAGTACATTCTAGTTCAAGATATCCCAATTGATGGACAGACACATAACATAACATTGATCCTTAACAATGGTAATGGTGGGGCATATAGCTCCAAGAACCTGCGATTATATTCATATTCAGGTACCCAGCTTGAATAAAATCTTGCTGTTATTATAACATGAGTGTCATCTATCGAAGCGTGCCTCCTCTTAACCAGAACGAACGATACAATATAGGAACATTGATCCAATGTGCGGTTAATAACGAGCCCGGCCTAGCTATTGAGAAGGGATCTATTGCTCTCTCCTACAGATGGCATGTCGAGAAGACAGCTGGAGTTCCGGATATTGCTGATCAGGTCCAGTATGACTCCCAGGCTGGAGTTCATGGGTTGGTGGATTGGGTTAATACTCGAGTTAAGTATACAAATGGCAGTGAGCGACTCCTGGAATCTTTCCAGAGCTATGACAGGTACGCTAGGATGTATTATGAAGCGCGCCAGTCATTCATTACACAGGCTATGAGCAATTCAGCGACGATGGAGTTGCGATGTGGTGTTGATTACTACACCCAATATGTGCTCTTGGGTCAATCGACGATCGATACGACGTTGGCTAGCCCTCCCCCTACGGCGACGGGAGACAATGATGCTGGCTGGGTTCCACTCTGTGCGTTTAACAACAGCAATCGCGATATTGGTTCTAATGAGGTTGCTATCATGAGGTTTGATGTTAAGCTGCAGGATACGCTGGTACCCTTCAATCTTCCTGAGGGAGTGGCGTCTTTCCCAGCTGGCTGGACTTGGTACTTATCTGATGTCTACATTAATTACCGATTGGTGCCCCTGGTCCCTACAAAGGTTCCCCTGGTGTTTACTACTGTATCATTCGCACAGAAGCCGATTACTTCAACGTCGACTACTACTAATTTCAGTCCTCCTGGGTTGATGGTTGCGACGGCTTCGTCATTCCGACAGACAGCTCCCAGAACCGGAGCGGTCCTCACGGAGACTCAGTGGTTACCGGGGCTGGATCAAGTTGAATATACTATCTCTGGTGCTAATGCCTACATGAAGTTTCCAATCCAGACTTACGAGGAGATGGTGCTTAACTACATATTGGCGTTAAATCCAAATTGTAGTGAATCGAATGCCATCTATGGCTACCTGCTGGATAAGGGGTTTGGTATTGGTTTACAGCTGTTGACGCCTATTGACTTTACTAATAACTCGCTGAGCATCAACCTTAAGTGCAATGATGATTTCACCACGTCGACAGCTAACGGTAGCTCGTGGCAGATGTACACATATTTCATCTGTCTGGTCCAGCTCTAGACTGGTCCAGCTCTAGACTGATCCAGCTCTAGACTGATCCTGTACGTAGTAAGTCATAAAAATATTGCTGCCCACAGTTGAGGCAGTAGGCTAGACATTCATCCTGGAATTTGATGACTCTAATGTCACACGGTTCCCCAGTATCGTCACAGTAAGCCCATATCCTATCACGGACATAGGCTATTTGTGCTAGTTCCCAATCGCTCTTAGGTTTAATGTTTGTACTTACTTTTTGTCGATCCATATATTACTTTGCTACAGGGTTCTTTGTGGCGGCGGCGACTACTGGTGTTACGTCTTGCGAAATGATCTGGAAAAAGATGACTGTATTAGGCCCGAGATTGGTGGCTAGTTTCATGTTCCTATCGTAGATGCGAATCCTGACGGTTGATAGCATGGTTGGCTCCCCGTTGTGGATATATGGTATAGCAGAATCTCCAAATCCAGTGATGAAATCATTCTGGGTGAACTGTTTGGAGACTATGCCAGACATCTGTCCGATTACATCTCTGCCATCGCTGTAATAATTACCTACAGAACCAAAGTCCGCTACAATGTAGTAGAACCCACTGTTGGACGACGAGTATGGTCCTCTAGCTTTGAGAGGTATAATATTGGGATCACTGATGAATGTGAGCGTAGGGTTGGGAACTGGAGGAACCGCATTACTGAGCGCAGAGGTCAATACCACTGGATTATTGAGTGTAATACCAATGCTGGGCAGCGTCGATAGACCTAGTTGCGCGTCAGTGCTTTTAGCTTTGATTTTCGCGATATCTATCACATAATTGGGTGCTGTACCAATATCGACAACAACATCGTCTAGGACGAAACCTAATTGTTCCCAGAACCATGCTGGCTCTAGTTTGGTTATGAATACCCCACCTACTTTGCTCTGTGTCTGCATGGCTGAAACAACTTTATCGGTGGTGCCCGCCATGAAGTCTTCGTGTGATAATCTAGCTACTACAGTGGCGTCATTATCATCGGCTGCATTGGTGAGTGGATAGTGCAAGTAGCTGAACTGGAAACTCTCTGATATATCATCGTAGTCTAGAGCAAATTGGTTGGTGCCGGCATAGTAGATAGGGACGAGGCCGTCGATGTTAGGTATGACTGGGATGTTGTTTATGGGTATAGCATATTTGAACTGAGGGACAGTAGTCATATTAGTCACTCCCGAGACATAGTCTGATGTAAAGACATATACATTGTCATCATCATCGACACAGGGAAATAGCAAATTAGTTCCAGGAACGAGGATTGGATATGGATTATCAATGGTGATGGGGACCTGCAGTGGTCTGCCGTTAATACTACTTCCTTTCTCGGTTATGTTGTTGGCTATCTGTTGTGGTGTATACTCACCCTTCTTGATTGGAATTTCTAGTCGGCCTATCTGCGGAGTGTATACGCCGTCCCTGTAGGCAGACAGGACGTAAGTCTGGAAATCAGTCGGTTCGCTGTAGAGACTTAAGTCAACGCCATTAGTGTAGTAGTTTGGGAGCTGTGGATAGCCGGGACCGGTGGGATACTCCGGCGGTTCCATGTTGGTGAGGAACTGTGGATAGAGACTATATTGGTATACAACTGGATTGTTTGGTGGATTTTTAATGGTTAGTGTCTGGACTCCATTGACGACATAGTAGCCAAATTCGATGACTACAGTGATATCTTCAGGGATTGAGATATTAGAACCGGACAGCTGGTTGGAGTTCAAGTAGGCGTTCTTCATGATGAGGGCGTTACCATCCCCGAGAATATATGGACTATTAAATTGTACAGTAAAATCTGAATTTCCATTGCTAATGATGGCTTTGCTCCTATCAACCCCAATGGTTTGTATTGTCGTCATATAATAAATAAAATATTATAGTTGTCATATGAGCATCAGTATAAAGAATTCTACTAATGTCCCAATCGATGGTAATGGTGTCTGGACTGGTCAAGTGGAGGATGTGACAGCCTGGTCTGCGGTGGGTGTAGGTGTGCTGACAGACAAAGATGGAGAGATGGGAGTGCAATTCTCCACTGATGGTTCACATTGGGACTACACAAATACACTATCTGTCAGTGCTGGAGTAGCATCGTATAAGTCATGCTATGTACCAGCCAAGAACTTAAGAGTCAAGTTCGAGAACCTTGATGCTAGCGCTCAAACTTTTATTAGGCTCCAGACATCACTCAAAGGGTCTGCACAGAACATGTACCAAGCAGGATCCTGGGATGTTACCGTCCTGCCGTAAGTATTACATGGCTCGCAAGGGTGGATCTGCGGTGGATCTTTTTGAGTGAAAAAAAAAAAAAATGAAACGGTCAAAATCGTAAATCGAGAATGTCAGCAGTTAAATCAGCTAAAGTACGTGGTCGTCGAGCAGCACATAAGCTCGAGCTTATGAAGGATGGTCTAGATATCGATAATAGGCTGGCACGGTCTCGTGCTGATAAGATGGTTGAGCTCTACCAGCTAACGGAAGAGCTTAATGATATCTACATGGACAGACGTTATAACTGTGCTCTCACAGATGAATTAACCGATGTTTTCACCGCTTACAAGAATATCCGCGCGAAGGATGTTAGAGATGCAATGTATGATCAGTCATCTACCCTAAGACTTTCACTAAAGGCGCTATATCGACGTTATTATAGCCTCTACCCTCAAGGCTGGAAGTTCGCACCAACTAACTTACACTTGTTATTATGCACAGTAGAACGACTATTCGATCTTACCGTGAAGTTTCACGGCTTTTTGGACGACGATTACAGCATCCCTGAAGCCGAGTAAGATAGCAGCCATCTCTGGATCTGCGGTGGATCTTTTTGAATGAACTAAGCTGGATTAGTCTCCTTGGATGGACTAGGGTCAGATCTCCGAAATGTGATCTTAAAATAATATGAATCTTGTTTATTATTGATGTATACTGGGAAAGTTAAAACCAGGCTGGTACTGGTTTTATTGTTTACTTTGCAAACATCCCTCCCCTTCTTTAAAATTGTCATAGCATCCCAATGATCAGTACAATTACATTCTGTATTCTCGAAATATTCTCGTTCTTCTTTCAGTAAAGCTAAGACTTGTTCATTTCTTTGTTTTTTTGTCGTTACGATGTCTCGATGTATGCTTTGAACCCTCCAAGTGAAATCATTTAAAGCGGAAATACAATCACAAGGCATTAATAATCTATATAAACACGATCAACTTTAACTAATCCAGCTTAGTCAGGTTCACTCAAAGGTTATCATATAAATCATTTATTTTTGACAATATAATCCTAAAGGATTTGTTGCTCGCTGTGCTT
>ERZ650304.1255-NODE-1255-length-10230-cov-4.462408_pt1 | contig 10230 bp, 11 predicted proteins | sample MGYA00376240_ERZ650304 | MGnify/ENA primary metagenome ERZ650304 (study PRJEB26733, sample SAMN07839271) | wastewater metagenome | biome: small river; feature: stream; material: water | place: USA: North Carolina | collected 2016-03-01 ...
GGGTTAATATACTAAAAGCCAAAAATGCAGAAACAATTCAATTGTTTGACAATAGAATGGACGGCCTATGGAAGGACAAGGGTGGTATTCGAGAAAATGAAAATGGAACAATCGATGTTTCTGAGGCTGGGGCAATAGACTTTTATATTGGAGAAATGAACACCTTTAATCTACAAACTCTATATTTTGGTGGTGTAGCATTTAAGTATATTAAGGATATAAAAACAAATTTTAAAGAAGCAGCAAAGAGAGCTGCCGACTTTATGGATGTAATAACGACCACCGGTGAAGAAACCGGTAAACCCCCTTCAATTGAAAAAATAAAAGCAATGAAGGAAGGCGCAGGAGATAATCCACTGGCTGTCGCCTCTGGAATGACAACAGAGAATGTGAAAGAATTTATGCCTTATGTAAAATGTTTTTTGGTAGCAACCGGGATTTCAAAAGATTTTTATAATCTGGACCCTGAAAAAACAAGAGCCTTTGCAAAAGCTCTTGGAAAATAATTACAACCCGTTTAAAGACGGGTTTTTGTTTTTCAAAAAAACAAAAACCCGCTAATGCGGGGTTAATCAATAACTTGTCTAAGCTGTTTTTTAAATATTCTATCCAACCAAAAAAGAAGAGCTAGAAATGCCAGCTCAATAAAAATTGGTGTCCACGTATTAAGGAGTCCTCCTAATATCGAAAACAAAATGGTGGCTATAAAAACCGAAACAACTCCGTATTTTAATAAAAGATGTTGTTTCTTCATAATTTTTACAGCCTCAACAATTTCACCTTCACGAAGAAACCTTTTTACAAGAACCTCGGGAGTCATTGAGCTCAGGATTAACTTCACTCTGATTTCACCTTTTTCAAGGAAAATCATCTGAACGATGTCTCCCATTACAATAGGACTTTGTCCGATTGTTTGGATAACTTTGCCCTGTATTCTTTTATTTGAGCAAGGTTGCTTAAGTTCTTCTGCCTCAACTTTAGCAGAGAAATATTCACCTTTGATCTCGTAAATATTTCCGAAGGAAGATATTTCAACGGCTGTTTCAGCCATTCTTTCAAAATCCTTATGAAAGAATGAGGCTATTTTAAAATAATTTATAGTATTCATAAACAACGATTTTCCCTAAAATACCACCAAGCCAGATTTCAGTCAAGGAAAAGCCCCGAGTACTTGCTCTGAGCAGAGTCGAAGAGTACGGGGCTTTTATTTCCGAGAGATTATCTTATTTATTTAGATATTTTCTAACAGCCAGAGTGCTAGATAGGATTCCAAGGATTATTCCAAAGAAGAAGTTTATTAAGAAAATCCAGAATAGGTTGGATGTATAGTAGCTAAACAAATCAGTTCCAAGGAAGTAAGACATTCTAGTTCCAAGCCATAGTGTAACAGGAATAAATATCAAAATTGTAATGATGGATGAAATCATTCCATACATTATTCCTTGAACTAAGAATGGACCGCGGATATAGAGGTTGTCAGCTCCAACTAGACGCATAATTCCAATTTCTTCTCTTGAGATATAAATTGCCAATCTAACGGTGTTGTATGTTATGACAACAGAAATAAGAACGAGAATTAAAGTTAAGATAACCCCAAGTTTTTCTGCACCATCAATGATTGAATTAAGTCTCTCGATCACTTGTTTATTTTGATAATAGTTTATTTTTTCGATTATACTTGCGCCGTTAGTTGAAAGAACCTTGTCACTTTCTAGATATGTAGAGATTGATTCATATTGAGAAGTTTCTTTTGCTTTTATATTTATAGAAGCCCCTAGCGGATTCTCATCCAATTCTTCAAGTGCTTGAAGAGTAAGGTAATCATCTTCGTGTCTTATCTTAAAGTCGTTTAGGGCTTGTTCTGCAGAAATATATCCAACAGTCTCTACTTCTGGCAATTTCTCTATATCGGATTTCAAAGAAAGAATTTCTTCTTCTCCCGCACTAGAAACGAAATAAACGGTAATATCAACCTTGTCCTTTATTTGTTCAAGTGAATTAATCAATGCCGCTCTAGATAGGACGATTGAAGTTAAAACTGAAAGAGTTATGGTTACAGTAAGTAGCGACGCCAAAGAAATAACTCCGTTACGAACGAAACCAACAACTCCAGCTCTTATTATTCTTCTTATGTGAAATCTTTCCATTGGAGTTATAAGCTAGCGGTAATAATGTAACCGTTTGTGCTTTTTATTAATTTATAATTTTTCTGCTTTTTCATCTCTTTATTTAAATATATTACTACATCATATACTTTCCGTCCTTATCGTCTTTTACAATCCTTCCCTTCTCTAATGTTATAACTCTGCGTCCAATAGATTCAATGACTCCTCTGTTGTGAGTTGTAAGGATTACAGTTGTTCCAAGATCATTTATTTTTTTCAAAATTTGGACAACCTCATAAGTGTTAACTGGGTCTAAATTTCCCGTAGGCTCATCAGCAATTAATATTTCTGGTTGATTGATAATAGCGCGAGCGATAGCAAGACGTTGCTTTTCTCCACCAGAGAGCTGATTTGGGAAATGGTAAAGCTTGTCTGATAAATCTACAAGATCCAAAACATGAGGAACATCCGCCTCTATCTCTTCATCACTTTTTCCAGCTGCCTCCATCGCAAAAGCGATATTTTCATAAGCAGTTAGATTAGGCAAAAGACGAAAGTCTTGAAATACAACTCCTATTTTTCTACGAAACTTAATAAGATCATTATGTGAGAGAGAATGGATATCTGTTCCATTGAAAAGAACCTTTCCGTAAGTAGGACGCTCTTCAGCTAAAATAAGTTTTATCAAAGTTGTCTTACCTGCTCCGGAGTGACCAACGACAGAAACAAATTCTCTTTCTTCTACACGCAAATTAATATCCTCAAGAGATATTGATTTAGCGGGATAAATTTTTGATACATCTTCAAAAGAAAGCATAAAAATAAGCTACTAGCCTGTCCGCGCCATTGTCTAAGACTTCAGGCGCGGACAGGTAGTTATTAGGAAATAGTGGGAAGACAGAAAAATAATCATTCAGATTTACTAAAGAATTATAGCATATCCAAAAAGCCCTCAAAGTTACTCCTTATAATTCTTCATTTCATCAATGAATGGCTGAATGTCTCCCTTTTCTAGAACCCCATCTGCATCGGAAGTCTCGTGTCCTGTACGATGGTCTTTCACCATTTTATAAGGATGAAGAACGTAGGAACGAATCTGATTCCCCCACTCTATATCAGTGGTCTTGGCTATCTGCATACTTTCAACTAGAGAAAGTCTTTCTTCTTCTGCTTTTTTCCAAAGTTTTCCAGCAATAAGAGACAAGGCTCTTTCTTTGTTCGCTTCTTGAGTTCTCTCTTCTGTTACATGAACAGAAATACCTGTGGGTTTGTGTGTAATACGAACCGCTGTTTCTCTTTTGTTAACATTCTGTCCTCCTGGTCCTCCACCTCTTGCAAAATCAATTTCCAAATCATCAGGTTTTAATTCTGGCATCTCGGTAGCTTTGATAACAGGTAAAACTTCTACTAAACAAAAAGATGTATTTCTTTTTGCTTTTGCATTAAACGGAGACATCCGCACGAGTCGATGAACACCGTTTTCATATTTCAGTTCCCCATAAACATTTTTCCCTTCAATATCCAAAGTTATATTTCTATAACCTCCATGATCATTTTCATTTTTATAACGAATAGATGATCTCCATCCCTTTTTTTCAAAAAACTTATAATACATTTCAAGAAGCATTCTAGAAAAATCCTCAGCATCATCTCCACCTGCCCCAGATAAAATAGAAAAGACAGCACCTCCTTTATCAAACTCTCCAAGACCCTCTTTCTTGTCTTTCAAATTCTGAAGTTCGCGAAGAAGCGCCTGAGCTCTGTTCTTGTCAGACCAAAAATCTGACTTTTGCATCTCGGCCTCTATCTCTTCAATTCTATTTTTTATCTGCTCTTCTGTCATTAGAGATGATTATACCAGAATGGTGAAAGGTCCTCTCAAAAAACCAAAAAATCCTTATAAAACAAGGCCAATAGCACAAGAAAAGCAAGTTTTTGGGAATGGCTTGCAAATCTTCAAAAGTGGTAAAATATAGGGGTATTACAAGATTAGAAAAACATATGAAATTAGACAAAAAAAATAAAACTTATGTTGGAATTGGGGTAGCAATTGTTGTAATTCTTGCAATAGTTTTCATTGGAAAAAAAGATGTTGAGGCTCCAGTTCCTCAAAATCCAAACATTGAAGAAACTGACAGCTCTGACACTCTTACAAGTGGTTATACTTTTGACGTACCAGCTCTGGTGATAAATGAAGGAGACTTAAAAAGTTGTGCCTTCTCTGTCCAAAGTCCAAAAGTTTTAAGCAAGGTAACATTCCCACTAACCATAACAGGAGAAATTATTCCGAGCCTTTCTTGTCCTTGGGTTAAGTTTGAAGGAATGGGTGGAACAATAAAACTTAAAGATATAGACGGAAATGTTATAGCCGGACCAGTTGGATTCTCTGCAGGAGAAGAATGGATGAACACAAACCCATTCCCTGTTTCTGTGACAATTGATTCAGTTAGTGAAGATTTTTCTGGAGATATAATTTATGTTTATCTTGAGGATGCGAATGCTGCTGATTCAAGTGAAAGTCCAACAAAATATTATACTTTCCCAGTTAAGTATTAATACTTAATTAAAAAATCCCCTGCAACCGCGGGGGATTTTTTAATTTTATTTTAAAAGATATCTGAACAAAACCCCGACACTTCTGTCTTCTGATATTTGACCTGACTTTAACATTTCTAAAATTTCCTCTTCTGAATATAAACCAACTTCTATGCCGTGCTCTTTTTCGTCACCATCTAAATCCTGATTCCCTGCTTCTAGAATTTCACCCGTTAAGTAATACAAATCCCACTCTACACTTGCTCCAGCAACTGATTTTGAAAGTATTTCTAAGTTTTTTATTTCATCAATCCCCGCTTCCTGTTTTGCCTCAAGGTTACCAGCATTTAAAACCGCTTGTTTTAAATTTTCTTCGTTTCCCCTAACTTCAAGATAAGAATTTAAATCATCAAAAACTTTTCCACCCGGCAAACGAAAATCATGCTTACCTTGCTCTGATCGAAATTCTTTTGTAATTAAAATTTTTCCGTCTGTATTTTTTAAAATAAGCCTAACTCCTGGTGGTCTAACAGCCCTCTCGAAACCCTTTTCTGTATGTTTTTCTATGGCAATCAAATTGCCTTTATATTCTATTTCCCAAGGATTTTTTGTATTTTCCATAATTTGAATAAAATTATAAATAATGAGCCTACGATGGGAATCGAACCCATGACCTCACCCTTACCATGGGTGTGCTCTACCAACTGAGCTACATAGGCTTAGGCGATGGCAGGCGGGTACCAACTGCTTGTCCGCCTTTGGCGGAAGCTACGTCGGCATTAACCGAAATAGCTTATCATTCTGAATCACTTTTTTCAATTTCCTTTAGATATTCAAGTGGAGTCAAACCACTGTCTTTTATTTTTTGCGCTGTTTCTATCCCAACATAACGATAGTGCCATGGTTCAAACTTATACCCCGTTATGTCTTCTTTTCCTTCTGGGAAACTCATAACGAAACCATACTTATGCGCATTAGACTGTAACCAAAGACCTTCTTTTGTATCCTTAAACTTCTCAGACAAAACACCTCCAACAGAAGAACTGGTAAGATCAACAGCTGTTCCAAGTTGATGCTCTGAATGTCCAGGTTCTGCCACTCCCCTGAGAGCACTTGGTCCTTCTATTTTTAAATACAAATCGACTAGATATTTTTGAATTTCAAATTTTCTAAAACCTGAAGTGACAATTATTTTCACCCCAGAAATCTTTGCGTCAGTTAGCATTGTGACAAGTGGATCATAGGATTCTGCGGAAACACAAATTATTCCATTAGTTGAGATTGTTGATGGTAGAAACTTAAGATCTTGTGGGACAAAACCATCAGGCAATCCTTTTTCTCTACCAAGTGGAAATTCAAGATATGAATCCCAAGAAAAAGAAGGGGTTGGACAAAGTTCTTTTTTTAAATTTTCAGTCAAAAGACTTTTTGTTTGAGAAGAGACTTTTCCCGTTTCAGGTAATGAATTATTTTTTTCAAAAAGCTTGAGAGCTGATTCTGTTTTTGGACCAAAGATTCCATCAGCTTTTATGTTTTGTTCTGGCATAACAGATGCAAGATATGACTGAACGGTCTTAACCTCAAAACCTGAACTCCCTCTTTTTACTTCATATAAAAATCCTCCACGCGCCCTCCAGGTATTAAGAGTTGTCATATCAGTAAAAGAAGCAAATATCGTTGCCGGTAAAACAAAGCCTGTTATTAAGAATAATATTAGAAATTTCTTCATTAATACACTTTACACTAAAAATAGACAAAAAATAAGCATCTTATTATATCTTCTTATTTTAAGGAAAACATAAGGATAGGATGATCACTTTCTATAAAATATGGAAAACTATCTTTACTCTTAGAATCAAATTCATAGTCATTCAATATTTCTACACTTAAAACTTGTTCTTTTATATTTTTTGAAACCAGAATATGATCGATTAATCCATCTTTCGAAATATCATTGGTAATTGGTATCAAATAATCAGGACTGTCCTTTACTTCGCCTTGTATTATTTTAAAAACTGGATTTTTGACGTGAGAATTAAAATCCCCTAATACAACAACATTTGCCAAATCACTATCTATGAAAAAATTATCTACCAATTCACGTACTTTCTTGGCCCGAGAAAAACGAAAAAACTCCGAACGAATTCTCCCCTCTGCAACTTCTGTTTGACTAATCATGGGCTTAGCCACACCATTTACACTTTGTTCTGGTACAAGAAAATTAGATTTAATATGGATTCCCAAAAAATGAATAATTTTATTATTATACATCGTGCTTAGATGAACAAAATCCCTCCTAGAATACATTCTAGAACCTAACATATCTTGATCTTTATCAATAAATACCGGCAGGCTTGTTTTAGCTGGAACAGATTCACATTTACAATTATTAATTTTATACAACACAGCATTACCAACACCGTTTACATCTGGTTCTGCGATGAAATATTCATAGTTCTCCTCCATTTTTTGAATAATCTTCTTTAAGACTTCTTCCGAACCTAATTCTTGAACAAATAATATATCTGCATTTACTTTGGTAAATTCTTTTACAAAATAGTTTATACGTTCTTCGACAAAATCCTCACTAAACATGTAGTCTTTACCTGAATGTTTATGCATGCCTTCACCATACAAAAAACATAAGTTATATGTAGCAATCTTCATAGATTATATTTTAATATCTAATTTTTTTAATTCACTTCTTATTTGATCGACTGATTTAAAAACTATCCCATACAAACCACATTCCTGAGCCTTCTTTATATTATTTTCTCCATCATCAATAAAAACCGTTTCTTCCGGCCACACCTCTAATTTTTGTAGAGTAATATCAAATATTTCTTTTGCAGGCTTTTTAATACCAAGTTGCCAGGAAAATGAAGTTACATCGAATATTTCTCTTATTCCCCATTTGTCCAAGATTACGGATTCAAAAATAGTGGTATTAGAGATAAAACCTAATTTGTAGTTTTGCTTTAAATCAAGGAGGAGCTCTTTCATTCCTATAAACATTGTAGCTTTTTCAATTCCCTCTCTAAATAAATCGACAATATATCTTATATTTTCTTCACTCTGCTCAATTTTAAATTCATTTAAAAAATTTTTTGCCATATCCTCTTCTGACCCCCAATTTTTTAGTTGAACTGCTGTCTCATATAGGTGCATGAAATCTGAAGTTTTTTCAATACCAAATCTGTCTTGAAGAGACTTAGAAATACCAATATTCTTTGTGCCCAATGTTTCCCATAAATCAAATATAACGGCTTTTATCATTGAATTATTATACCAGTTCCTCTTTGAAAACCTCTCAGTTTTCAATACTTTCCTCCACGGGGAAACTTCCGTTTCCCCGACCCCCTTCCCGTTCGAGTCCCTTTTCTGTACTAAAAACAAAAAGACGCCAAAAATAATTTTGACATCTTTTTGTTTGGCGCAGTCGACGGGACTCGAACCCGCAACCTCCCGCGTGACAGGCGGGTGCTCTAACCAGTTGAGCTACGACTGCATTTTTTACTTTTTCAACTCAAAACTATCTATTCCAGCAATCCGCCAAGCGGGTGCTCGCTATAGTCTAACTTGAGTTGAGCTCCGCCAAAGGCGGACAAGTACGACTGCATTTTTTACTTTTTCAACTTAGGTAAAAATACCTAAGTTAACGATTTGCATTCTACCAAAAATTTGGAAAAATGAAAACCGCTGTGACGGAGGTGGGGGTTGAACCCACGACCCCAGGCTTATGAGTCCTGTGCTCTACCAACTGAGCTACTCCGTCGCTTTTCGACTGTTTAGTGGCATGATTTGCGACATGTCACGTGTCGAAGTGTTGCGGGGTCTGGAATCGCACCAGAGCCTCAAGGTTATGAGCCTTGCGAGATACTTCTTCTCCACCCCGCTATATAAGAACCAAAAATGGTTGCCCGAAGAGTATAACAAAAAAGACTAGATTTGCAAATATCCTAGAAAGGTATAGTGTATATAAAAATGAACTTTATGAGGAAAATAGCGTTATCGGTTATTGTTTTTTTCATTAGTTTTAGCCAAACAAGGGGCCAGGTGTTTCTGGAAATTAATGGAAAAAAATTATTAATTTTAGACCCACAAGACAGTTCTATGAACGAGTTAGTTGAAATTCCCTGCCTAATCGACGGAATGTCGATAGATATAGGGAAAACTAACTTCACTGTAATGTACGAAGATTTTTTAAACAAAATTTTTGGAGTAGAAATGAGAGTGGGCCAGGAGTGCTTTTATTATAAAAGTAACGAGGGTTGGAAAAGATGGATAAACGATCAAGTGGGGTATCAAAAAATTCCCCATAGAAAAATAGCTTATTGCTCGGATTAAAATCCGGGTTTTTTATTTTTAAATATAATCAAACTCTTTGAAAACCTTTTCGAAATTTTCAATAGCCTCTCTTGCCTCAGCGATAGTTAATTCAAATTTTGAACCTTCATGAGCAATCCTATTTCTAACAAGATGCCCCTTCCAAGCATTCTGAACAGTATTGAAATGTCCCGATGGGGCGTTCTTGAGTCTGTCAGCAATAGTATCTCCAATAAAGCCTTTTTCTTTGGTCATATCATCGAGCATTGTGTCAGCCTCTATTATTGCAAGACGCCAATCACTCTCTCGAGTTGAATCAAGATCTTCTAGAATCTTTTGCCAACGAGAATTGTTTGAAGGAGCATTAACTTTATCTTTTGGAATATAGACTTTTAATCTCTGTGCAAACTTTTCATCTTCTTCCTTTCCACGAATATAAGAATAGATAATTACATAAATCAGAATTATTATAATTATTGTCGCAAAAACTATAAACCATCCCAGACCAGATCCATCACCAAAAAGAGCATTTAGAATTCCCTGCCAGATGAAATTTATGAATTGATAAACTTTGTAAAAAACATATTCAAGATTAAGAAAAGTTGGATCAGCAAAATTAATCCTCGACAAAAAAGGTATGAGGATCAGGAGAGCTATGATAAGACCAATACTAATTGCTGGCATCTATTCTTTAATTTTCTCAAATTTCTGGCTAAAAGCAATAAGAGAGTTGTCATTTCTTTCACTTGCCATAAATTGAATGTCTAAAGGTAAACCATTTGAAGAGAAGTTGTTTGGAATAGAAACAGCAGGGAAACCAACAATGTTAGCTGGAACAGTAAAAATATCTGAAAGATACATCTGAAGTGGATCAGATTTCTCCCCCACTCGGAATGCAGGAGACGGAGTTGTTGGAGTTGCGATCACATCTACAGATTTGAATACTTCAAGAAGTTCTTTGCGAATAGCAGTTTTCATATTTATAGCTTTCTTGTAGTAAGCATCATAGTATCCATGTGAGAGAACATAGGTTCCAAGCATCACTCTTCTTCTAGTTTCAGGGCCAAATCCTTCTCGACGACTCTTGGTATAAGTTTCAAATAAGTTTGGTGCATCTACCCTACCTCCATAACGAATACCCTCAAAACGAGAAAGGTTTGTAGAAACCTCTGCCGGCATAATGATGTAATAAACAGCCAGAGAAAAGTGCGTGAGGGGTAAATCTATTGGAACAATTTCACAACCTTCTTTTTCAAGTTTTGAA
>ERZ650304.1256-NODE-1256-length-10230-cov-3.927174_pt1 | contig 10230 bp, 5 predicted proteins | sample MGYA00376240_ERZ650304 | MGnify/ENA primary metagenome ERZ650304 (study PRJEB26733, sample SAMN07839271) | wastewater metagenome | biome: small river; feature: stream; material: water | place: USA: North Carolina | collected 2016-03-01 ...
CGTGTGCTCTTCCGATCTCTAAGCGTGTTCTCTGGAATCCCCTTTGCTTTAGCAAGCTTCGCAAGCCCACCATGTCCCTCCATTACAGCATTAAGGATCTCTTGGGTTTCCTTAGGAAGCTTCTGCATTGCGGTTTGAACCGCTTCAACCTTGCGTTGCTGCTCTATCTTATCTCCTTCAACCGTATCGGACTTACTGATCGTATCACCGATAGTTGCTTCACCCTCTTCGCCCATTGGAGCATCGAGGCTTATCTTATTACCGGATCTCTTCTGCGCGGAGTTACGCTTATAGAAATCCTTAAGCAAACCACTACCTACAGTGCTCGCTGAAAACTTATCGAGATTCCCATTCTTCTGGAAATAAGCCTCAGCCCTTTCGTGAAGTTTCGACTGGATATAATCAAAGGCAAACTCCTTGTTAACATCATCCATCCCAGCGGAATCAACAATCTTCTGTGCCGCATTATAAAGCGATTCCTGGAACGAATCAGGCAACGTTACTTGCTCGTTTGCTGGGGTTTCAGGCTGTCTAGGTGTTCCTGCAACATCTGCGGATCCTTTAACATCTCCTGCATTCGCCTCTGTGGCAGGCTTCGCTTGGTTGCCTTCCATGTTTGATACCACAGTTTTGCTTCCGTCATTTGCGGGGGCGGATTCAATTGCTGCTGGCTCTGCTGGCTTAGATCGTTTTGCATTCTTCTTTCCTTCTTTTAAGAGATTATCAATCGCTTGCATCTGCTGTTTTGCAAGCTTACCCATCTCACCTTTCTTACCCTTGAACCCCTTCCAAAACTCCTTAAACACGTTAAGTAGATTAGTGAAAGCGGGTTGTTGCGCTCTGGAATATCCGGCCTCACTAACCCTACCAGTATATTTCTCCTGGAGAGTAGCGCGAACAAATTCAACAGCCTGCTGAATAGGGCTCTTAAGCTCTGAACCGTAAAGCTTTTGAATCCATTGCTTCTGAGCATCCGACATCTCATTAGCAATATCGGTGAAATGCTTATCCCAGTAATCCTTAAACTCTCCTGGTTCACCAAGCTTAGTCCACAAATCCCTAACGGCTTTGCCTTGGAGCGAATGGATTACTTCCTCCTTAATCAAATCATTAAGGCTTGCACCATTTCGTTCGGATTCTGCGAGTCTCAGAGGATCAAGCACAATGGTTCCATGCTCCCCGCTCCTCGCGGCAGATGCAATCCCCGCGCCCTCTTGAAGATCCTGAATAACAACGTTATCAATCAGGTTCCCAAACGCTTTATTAATCCCCGCAACCGCTCGCTTAACCTTTTCAACAACGTGATTAACTTCAGTGGGAATCTCTCGGCCTTCGATGCGTGGCACGCCATCGGGCTTTGGCAACGGTGGCGGTTCGATTAGTTCAATTGGATCTGCTTGGCCAAGTTCCGCCTCAGGTTCTCCCTGGAGCGATGCCTTTTCAGCTTCCGTGAGTTGTGGTTTTGCATCTTCAAGCAGTAATGGTTTAGTCTTTTCAGCAGGAGCTTCAATCACCTGCTCTGGATTAGCTTCAGCCTCCGCTCGCTTCTGCTCCTCATGGAGAATCGTTTGATTCCTCGGATCTACGATATGACTCGGATCCTCAACAATCGGATCAAGCTTAACAACGCTGGCGCTCTCAGTGTTAACAGCGTCAACATCTGCAATGGCTTTAGCGGTTTCCGATGCATTGCTAGTCTTTGCAATCTGCGCTGCGGCCTTTAATCCCGGATCTTGAATCGGGCCATTGGGTTTATTGGGTGCTCTCTTAGCTGTTCCAGCCAATGCAAGCCCCATTAACCCACCAACCGTTAACCCCGCCGCTGTCATCTCACCAACGCCTTGAAGCCACGGACGATCCTTATCCCAGATAGCTTTATCGGCTGCGTTGGTTGCTAGCTGCTGAAAGAAAGCTGTAACGGCATTGATGGATCCTTCCTTAAGGCCCATCTTAAGCAGATCCTTACTAGGCTGCGAGTTAAGCCATCGACTAATGGGAACCGCTGATACCGCTCCAATCCCAGAGTTAACAAGCCACGATGTAAACTGTTGGGTGTCATCTGCCCCGGCATCCCTAGCTTCTTTGAAAGCGTTTACACCCTGTTGCCCCGCCATTAGAAGGGCTGCGCCAATACCAGCGGGAATAGCTGCCTCCGCTGCGCCTGCTGCGGCTGCAACGGTAAGCATTGTGCCGCCCATTCCTGGGAGTGTATCAGTAAGAAATCCAGTAACACCTTCGGGTTTCTGCTGATCTCCATGCGACATCTCAAGGGAGCGAACCCAATCCGCCGCCTTGTGAAGAGCCATATCCTCAAAGGGGGCACTATCATTCAGGAATGGAACCACATTCCTAACGAACTCACCAATGACAGCAGGGGTTTCAACAATGGTCGAAGCAATCTCTAATGGAGCGTTGAAAACGTTACGCCCCGCACGGGCTAAGGCATCGCCGAAACCGTTAACCTCGGAGCCTTGCTTGCGGTTTCCAAATGTCCCCTTATCCGTTAACTCATTAAGAGCGGAATAAATCTCCGCTTGAGACATTGAATCGGGGAATTCAATCTCTGGTCCGCCCTCTACTTGGATGGTTGGCATAGGCTGGTTTATTTATACCTTTGATCCAGCATCTTAATAACGCCCTCCAATATCAAATCTCTTTTAACCGAATTAGTTTGGCCTTTAGCCATCTTTTCAATTCGATTCATGTAATCGAGAAATGATTCTCCGGTAATAATCTTAGGCTTCTCCGGCTCTTGAACCACTTCGCGAGCGGCATCCATAAACTTTTTCTTACCGCTTACAGCCCTATCAATTGCATCGGGCTCAGAAGATTTAGGCTTCTCAGTATCGAAAAACTTAGGTTCAGCGGCAACGCTTCCAAGTGGTTTATAACCAGTAAACGGCTCGTCCGGCTTGCCACCAGAATCAGCACTAGGCTTGTTATACCCATCAAGCGTTCTGGTATTAGGATTAAACTTAACCTTTCCATCTCCAGATCCACCGGATGCACCACCCTGAGGAAGTTTCTTCAACTCAGCGTTAAGCAGTGAAAGCTTATCATCAATCTTCTTAACCCGCTTGGAATCGCCTTCAATGACAGCATCCATGCGCTCGGCCATTAACTCTTTACGCTTGGTTGCAAGGTGATTAATCATCTCCTGCGTGTCGGCATCACCAGTAATGTTTTGAGAATCTGCAACGCCTGGAGCCTTAGACTTCTTGGTAATCTCCTCCATCCTGTAAAGCTTCTGCTCCAACGAAAGTGTTGGATCGGCTTTAACGGCATCAAGTTGACGCCTAACGTTAGCAAGCTGAATCGGATCTGTAATGCCGCTTACAACGCCGTTAGCTTTCTCATGTGCAAGATCGAGTTTACCTTTGATTTCAGCATTCTTAACCTTCAACTGTCTGTCTTCCATCGCATTCTGATGCGCCTCATCAATAGCAACTTTACGCTTATCCTCAGCCTCCTGATTCATCTTAAGGTAATCATCAACGCGGCCCCATGCTGCCGGTGTAGGATGCCCACCATCACCGAGAGGCATATTCATTACCTCGCTAAACTGAGAAGCGGTAAGCTTGGAAGTCTTATCCTTCCACTCAGCCTTAACCATCTGCTCCCTTTCACCGTAATCCGTAGAGGCTTTAGCGGTGTTAAAGAACGTAAGGCCAGCGGTTGTTTTGAATGTCGGCTCTGGAACCGATTCGCCCATTGAACGATTGATAAGGTAGTTAGAAGCAACCGCCCTATCCTCCATCTCTTGGCTCTTAAGTTGATTGGAAGCCCGTTGGGATTCAATTCCAAGTTGAGCCTCTTGGCCTTGAAGCGCCATGTTCTGAAGTCTCAACGGTGCCTCTTCACGTTGAATCTTAAGCGCCTGCATCCGCTGTTGGTTCTGCAATTGCAAATCCATCAAGCGCAAAGGCAATTCAGTCTTAGCGGATTCCAATGCAAACTGTTTAGACTGAACATCGGCAATGCTTTCAAGCATCCGATTACCAGCGTCAATGCCCTGGAGAAACGAATTCTCACCCTGTAACCAAGATTGTTGCGGCATAATTTAGTAGCGATAAGGATTAGAATTGCCCCAGCCATCAGCGTATGAATTCATACCCATGGATCCAGATCCACTAAGCAGGCTGTATGATGACGCACCATAAGAACTAGATCCACCACCGTAACCGCTTCCACTTCCAAAGATGCTAGGCGCTGCGGATCTGAACATAAGCCCACCAAATCCACCCATGAAACTACCAAGCGAACTAAGCGTAGGATCGGGCATCGCATTAGCCTGCGCTGCCATCACTTGAGCATTGTAACCCTCAGTGTTCTGACCAATCGCAGCATTAAGCCTTTGTGAAGGGCTAAGAAACATCGAGGAAGGACTCATCAACTCAGGCACGGCAACAGACCTAAGCGATGTAACAAAGCTTGAAGCTTTAGCGAGTGCTTGATTAGTGATGTCGTAAGAGGTAAGCCCCAAATCCCTTGCAACAAGATTGCGAGCCATTCCACTTCCACCAAACCCACCGGCAGTGGCTCTTGCAGCACCCTTCTGAGCGATTGCATTTGCAACGTCATCTGGAATTTCACCGTTAAGCTGCTTCTGAATTACCTCGGATTGCTTTGAAACAATCTTATCATAACCAGGAACCGCTCGGCTTAGGTAGTTATGAAGGTCTTCAAAAGAGGATTCATTAACCTTACTCGTAAGGGTTCGCGCCCTATCAAAGCTCGCAATGTTTCCTTCGATTGAATCCTGTTGAACTTTGTTGGCGTCAACAGGCTGAAAGGCTGGGATCTTAACCTTGCTACCCTTACCAAGCAGGGATCCAATAAGGCCAAGCCCTCCTCCTATTACGCCACCAGCGATGTCATCAATTCCAAATGCCATATTATTGAACGGGGCTTAATCCCGCGCCTCCATAAGTTCTTCCATAGTCCAATCCAAGCGGTTGCTTGGCAGGACCAATGAAGGTTAAAAGTTGTTCTTCAAGCTTCTGCTTTGCCAAAGCCTCATAACCCGCCGCATCGGAGATTCGATCATTCTCTTCAAGGTAAATTGCGCGAGTCATTAACTTAATTGCGGCAAGGTTATCGGGGATAACCCAATCAGTTGAAACTGTAGCAGGAATAAACCTTAAGCTTCCAATGACCGTTACAGTCTTTGACGTAGAACCATCAACAAAGAGACCAGGAATAATGCTCCTACGATATTCAGGTTTCGTGTCATTAGCGTGCCATACCCCAATCGTCCGCTCGACAAGCGTTGTTGTGTTGTAAGCTTTGACTGTGATGGATCCTTTAGTGACTGGCTTCTGGACGGCATCAACAGTGGTCCACTGCTCAGGAGACTGAACGTAAGTTCCCGTAAGGGTGAGCTTTCGTCCTGTGATGTAGGTTCCAGAAGAAACCGGATATTCTGTTCGGATTTCGGTTCCGGTGGAATCTTTTCCCTGGACCAAGATGACCTGGTTTGCGTCTGCTGCAACGGTTGTGTAGAGCCGTAGAACTTCTCCGGCTGCCAGATCCATTGCGAGTGGGGATGATCCTCGATCAATGCATTGGACGCCGGAATAAGTTGCGGCGTCAAGCAATCCTGGACCGTGCTCAAGAAACTCATACCAGCCATTACGTATGCTGACCTGACTGTAATCCAGATACGCTTTGTGAATGGTCTGAAGCTCCCTGGGCCATGCGATAATGGCTCCTGAAGAGTTTGATGTGGTTGCAGTAATTGCAAATCTTCCATACGTTGACTTGTAATTACCTTTCCACAGTAAGCGTTCACACGCTTGGTTAATGTAATCCGTTACACGCGAATCAGTGGAACAAAGATTCGTGACCTTACCAACCGGAACGAGACATTCTGAAAGTGTTAAACTCATACAGTCCTTGAGGTTCTTTGGATCCAGTAAAGCACGTAAGAGGGAGGCATGTTATCGTGTGGGCCATTACCAGTTCCGTTAACGCTGGTGGTGCCTGACACGGTGCTGCCACCCATTACTGCCGCCCCTGTTCCACCGCTTGCACCCGCGTTAATCGTTAGCGAAGGGATATTAGAAAGCTGAAGCGTTACGGTTTCAGATCCAAACGTTTGAGATTGCAAACGATTAGAAAGACTCGACGCGGATCCATCACCACCACCTACAATGGTCCTTGCGCGAAGATCAATCGTTCCACTGGTTCCATCGCAGATCCTCCAGAATGGGTTAGTAGCATCAACCCCGGCACTATAAGCCTGCTCGTAAACATCGAGATAAGTAACAATGCGACGGTTAACCGCGTGATCAGATCCGAATGAGGCGCTGTAATAAGGGATAATGGATCCCGGTGGCATGTGATGTGGAATCGCTCGAACCCATGCGCCATTGTAGAAAACAAACAAACCCATTGGGGTGCAAACGGAGTCCGTTCGATACCAAAGCTTGCCTTGATCACTAACCGCTGGCGTTGCATCGCCAACAACAAGCCCCGCGTAATTACCAGGAAGCGTAGCGACTAAAGCATTGCGAACCTCAAGGAAGAAGGCTTGTGGGGTTGTGTAGCAGACCGATGGGGATAGCGTTCCACCAAATGTGATTGGCGAATTACTTCCATTTTCGTAGGCGTTACAGCTCATGTTAGTTGTATTCGATTACCACGATTCCTTGGGCTCCTGCTCCTCCAGATGTTACAGCGCCACCAACAGTTTTTCTGGATCCACCACCACCACCACCATAAAGTTGACCCACTTGCCCTGTAGCGTCTTGCTTTGGGGTTCCACCGGCACCTAGGATTGAGCACCCACCATAACCAGTGTTGCTTGTGGTCCCTCCGTTTTGGCCTGATTCTCCAGTGAAAGTAACGTCACCAGTGTTTGATGTTCCTCCTGCTCCACCAAGGGCAACACCTCCAGAAGATTGAACCCCAGAGCTTCCTGCGGCACCAATAACAGTGGACGTGTTAAATGTGGTGTTTGAAGATGTTCCAATTACAACGTTGTAGGCAGTTGAAGGAGTTACCGAAACATAAGAAACACCAGCGCCACCAGCGCCACCGCCACTTCCAGCTTGAAATGCTCCGCTGTTTTCTCCACCACCACCAGTGCCACCTGGACCAACCGCCGTAATCTTCGCTTGGATTACAGAGGCACCAGCAAACCAACGATTGGTTCCGCTTGTGTCTGTGATTTGAATCTTCCGATTAAACCTAGGAGCATTCAGTTGAACGTCATCAAACCAAACGGTTCCAGCGGTGTCGTTATTCATAACACCAGCGATTAGGCGAATGCGATAAAAGCGAGCGGATGAAGGGGCCTTAGCAATTCCACCTAACTGATACCAATAACCATTAGGACCATTGGTTGTGTCGGTCCAAATAGTAGTCTTTGAAAGGTATCCACTTGAATCGCTCTTAGTGGAATACCAAAGGATTTCAGCCTTACAATCAATGCCGGGTGCCGTTGTTCTGGCATACCATGAAAGCTCAATGATTGAATCTGCAACGCAAGGAATCCATCCAGCGTTCTGAATGAACCCACCACCATTTCCAGCGCCGTTAGTGCAAACGAACTTAGCGGATTTAAGTCCGCCAGTAGTGGTAACTGTATCAAGCGTAAACGATCCACCAACTGGAGCCGCTAATAGATCGGTTCCGCTGCTTCCAGTGTAAGTCTTAGTGGTTAGATTATCCGCATAAGCATTCCATTGGTCTGGAATCCCATTTCCATCTGTGTCATCTTCAAACGAAAGGTTAAGCGAACTCGATGTAACGCTTGAGCTTCCACTCGTTGGGCGTGGATTAAGGAGCTGGAAGTTAGTTCCATCGTAATAGAGAAGCAGAACTTGACTCGCTAGAATCTCCAACCCCGCAAGATCGCTAGCCCCGTATTGCTTAACCGCTACACCGCTATACCAGTTAGTGGTTCCATTACCAATCGTTACGGTAACGGGGCCAGTGTTGGCTTGGTTAGCTTTGATCGCATAGATCTGACCAGTTTCAGCCCAGTTAACCGATGGAGTGGTTGACGTAACGGTAATCGTATTAACTACGGAAGATGTATCGTTTCCATAGAAATAACGGGCACCGATATCAACCCATTTACCGTTCAAATAAAGCCTGATCCCGATTGGTCGGCACGTCGCAGAGTCCACATAGACCCAAACCTTATCGCGGTTAGACGGAGACGGCTCTGTGTCTGAGATCAGGAAAGTGGAATAGTCGGCTGGCATTGAGCCAACCAGACTGTTCTTAAACAAAGTGAAAAGCGTTGGGACATCGCTAAAGCATGAATCAACCGGAACAGATCCACCAAGCGTTACGCTTGGAGCCGTGTTAGAATTGTAGTTTGTGCAGCTCATAGACCACAGTTAGTGCATTCAAGGCCCGTAGCGGTTTCCGTAGGATTCACGCACGGAGGATTATTCTCCTCAACGTATGCCGTGGCTTTAAGCTCAATCATCTGAACTTGAGCAGATCCACTCCATTGAAGCCTTGTTTGGAATGTTCTCCCGTAGTTAAGCGATACAGACCGTGCGCTATCACAACTATCAGGAGGAACCGGAAGGTTAACGTAAGGAATAGATTGCGGCAGATACGAATGGGGAGCACACGTAACAGACGTGGAGCAATCCTTGTAAAGTGTTGAAAGAGTAAACGTGTGCCACGATTGCCAACACGGATAAGTGTCAGGCTTAAACGATGTGGTAACGGTTACGTTTCCGCGCACTCCACTAAACCAAATCAATCCACCGACAAGTTTCTTACGTTCGCGAGACGATACCTCTTGAGTTCGGAAGTTATACGAAGCTGTTTCGATTAGCGATGTAATTGGACTATCGTAAGGAACACCAGAAGCATCTAGCGGCGTATCAAACTTCTGTTCGCGAGTGATTTCAAACAGTTCCCACTCGTAATCGAGCATTGCGGTTGCACGAAGGTTTGTGCAGGGCAATCCGGTGTTAAGGAAAGTCCCCGAGATTGTGGGTTCGCTAGTGAAGTTCGATCCGCCATCCGAAACCTCTATAGCATAAAGCTCAGATGTAATTGCGAGCTTACAGCCAGTTCCAGAACCTAATGTGGTTGTTGAATAGTTAGCTGCATATGTAAGTGTCACATAACTACCACCGTTAATCATGCTAACCCCAGTAACAGCGCCAGCAGATACGGACGTAACAATCCAACTAGCAGATCTTACAGCCCCAAGTGCCGTAATTGTTATAGTGTCTCCAACCGAATAACCAGATCCAGCAACAGAAACGGAACCAGAAGTGGCTCGATAAAGCCCGGATATTGAAGCCCCAGACCCGCCGCCTCCTGTAATAGCAAGGATAACTCCACCAGTTACGCTAGTTGTGGTTTGTGTAGCGGTAACCACAACGCTCTTAATGAACCCCTTACTAAGGTTCTTAGTAATCGCAAACGCTCGCTCTTCCCCGTTAAACCTACCTTTACCCAAGCGAATGAAGTTATAACCATTCCAAACCCCATCCCATGCAGGAGGAAGGCGCTGCCCCATCGAACTAACCAGATCGAAATCAAGGACCGCAAGCTTGTTGAAATAGGTTCTTCCACCAATCAATGAGGCCCCACAAGTCATTAGCAAACGGTTATCGAATGCGATTGCGCTTGTGTAAGGAAGAAGCTCTTGAGGATCTGAATCCAATGCGCGTGTTAACTCACGGGAAATCGGAACGTTACCAAGCTGATTAAACTCGCGAACGGCTTGAACAATCGAGCGAATCCCATCTCGGGACCGCATGAACACGTCGCCGTTAACAATCTGAGTTGAAGATTGTGAAAGAGATCCGTTGTTAATGAGAACGATTCGCTGAACGGGATCTGAAAGACTCTTCCAAAGTGTTCGATCTGTAGGAAGGACAGTGCTATAAACGGAGTCTGGAGTGGTTATAAGCAGCTCGCCTTGGCCGAGTGCGGTGTTGGGAGCAGCGGTGAAAGTCATCGCTGTAATGGCCCCGCTGCGGGTAGGAACCCGAAATGAACCACCCTCAGACAAGTAATCGTTTTCGGTGAAGCTGAGAACCCCAGTAGGCCCCCCTTCAATGTCCCCGGCGACATATTCACGACCCTGAGCCACCCAAAGGCGACCCATCCCAAATGCCATAGGGCCTGATCCAATGGGAACCTCGGTTACTTCAGCCCTGCGAGAGTTAGCGCCGTCGTAAATAACAGGAATCGAGGATCCATCCTGGACGACCATGTATTCACCGGCCTGAGTCATATAGATCT
>ERZ650304.1258-NODE-1258-length-10221-cov-12.326579_pt1 | contig 10221 bp, 13 predicted proteins | sample MGYA00376240_ERZ650304 | MGnify/ENA primary metagenome ERZ650304 (study PRJEB26733, sample SAMN07839271) | wastewater metagenome | biome: small river; feature: stream; material: water | place: USA: North Carolina | collected 2016-03-01 ...
CTCCGTTGTGGACGAGGCCGAAGGGGAGCTTGAAGAGCGCGCGGCCGCCCGAGTCTTGGGAGAACTGGCCGACCGCGGGTGGGACGCGGAGTGGATCACTATTTCCGCGTCCGATGTGGGTGCCAGCCACGGGCGGGCGAGATGGTTCTGCCTCGCTTGGCGAAGAGAACTGGCTGACCCCGCACGGCATGGGCGTGATCGACAGCACGGGGAAGTTGGGAGCGGGCGGGGAGTTTGCGAAGCAGGCGACCCAATGGCTCCCGCCGAACGTGCCGAACGGGGGCAGATCAGTGCCTGCGGAACTGGTTGCATCGAAGGGCACGACGGAGGACGGCGAGAAGCGCACCGTGGGCCTGGAGTCGCAGACGAAGCACTGGGATGCCCCGCTGGGGTCGGCCTGGCCGACCCCACGGCAGACGGACGGATCGAAGGGCGGGCCGAACCAAGCCGGGAGCAAGGGCGACCTGATGCTACCGAGTGCGGCTGCGCAGTGGCCGACACCGAATGCTCACGACGGGCGCAGGCCGGGCGCGGACCTGACCAGCACGCAGGGCGGCAACCTGAGTCGGGATGCTGTGGTGGCCATGAACTGGCCCACACCCGCCAGCCGGGACCACAAGGGCACAGACCTGCCGAGCCGCAGGGGGGGGGCGAGCTTGAGCCACGCTGCACAGACGGGAGAGTTCTCCCACTCTTCGCCCCAGGCCCAGCCGACCCCCGATGGGCGGGAATCATCGGACGCGCCCCCTGGCTCGCCCCTGCGACTGAACCCGGCGTTCGGATGCTGGTTGATGGGATGGCCTATCTGGTGGACGAATCCCGCGCTCACCAGCTGCGTCAGGTTGGAAATGGCGTCGTACCGCTGCAGGCTGCAGTTGCACTTGTCGAGCTTGTGCGGCGTGCTGCTGCAGGCTGACGCATGACAACCCTCCCGACCTGGCAGGCCGCCGACAAGGCCTACCAGCACCACCACGTCAACTGCCCGCAGTGCCGGGCCGCTGGCGCCAATCCAGCCCAGCAGCGCTGCCCCGAGGGGCTAGAGCTGTGGGCCACATATCAACAGGCGGGAGATCCGCCGCACTTCACCTGGACGAACCGGGGAGGAAGGAAATCATGAGCGACAACCCACAAGCATTCCCCACGCTCGAACGCGGTGGCGGCGGCCTTGAGCTCTCCGACGCCGGAATGACCCTGCGGGATTATTTTGCGGCGAAGGCGATGCACGCCCTAGTCGTAGAGCCGCCGTGGCACGATGGGGGGATCGCATCTGTGCATTCGTGGAGCAAAGACTTCCACGGGGGAGACCCGATCGCCCGCTTCGCTTATGCGGCCTACAAGATGGCCGACGCCATGCTGGAAGCCAGGAGGACGCCGTGAACAGCGTCCTGAACTGAGCCACGCGCGCCCGTATCAGTCCGATACTACCCCGGCGCCCTCAATCCCAGCCCGCCAGCACGCCTGGGCGTAGTCCCGGAGGTAGGCTAGCTTGGCGGCATCGGCTTGGACGGACTCCCGGAGATCGAGAACACGCCCTGCAGCAGCTCCATCGAGCGTGACGGCTCCATCGCCCACGCCGCCGGCGCCGGCATCCTGGGGCACATCACCGCCGGCTGCACCGGCGGTTGTGCGGGTGATGATGCGCACCCCGCAAGTGCCAGCAGCAACACAAGCGCGCAGGCGGTCATTCTCAGTTTTGGCATGGGTCAGCTCCTTGTGATGCGTGGCGTCCTTGTCGGCCAGCTGCGCATTGGCGGCCAGCTCGTAGCGGGCCACAGCCTCGCTGGCCTTCGCGGTCTTGTCGGCAATCTCGCGCAGCGTCTCGGCATGGCTGGCTTTGAGGCCGGCAAGCTGCTCGCCCATGCGCCAAGCCTGCACATGCCAGGCGCCGGCAAAGGCCAGGGCTCCGGCCAGCAGCGCGGCGCCGGCGTGGGTGTAGATGGCGGGGATCATCGCTCCCAAAGCCTCCACCACTGCATGCACATGGCAAAAAAAAGAATGATCATGCGACCCCCTGCAGGTTGGCAGCGATGCGCCGCGCCCAGCCGCGCGAGAAGCTGGGCCAGGTGGGAAGGCCGGTCATAAACTCAAGGCGTATGCCGCCGTACCTTGCGCGCAGAGAGCCAGGCTGAAACTGCCCCACTGCTGTGAGCGTGGCAGGGCCGATGACACCATCGTCAGTCACACCGACAGCGCGCTGCAGCCAGCGGATGGCCTGTATCGGCCCGGAGTTGACGGCAGCGTCAAAGACGTCGAAGGCCACGCCAAAGGGCAGCTTGTCGCATTGGCACTTTGCCCAATATTGGCGGCGATAGATGTCCTTGGCAATCTCTACGGGCATGGCGCGCATGGGGCCGGTGTAGCCGTTGTCGCGCGCCACCCGAACGGTGATGCCCCACATGGTTTCGCCGCCAGGGTCGGCGGGGTTGTTGCTGTACCCCCCCTCGTGCCCCAGAAGCTTTTCGAAGCATTCGTCAAAGTAGCTCATGCATCCTCCAGTCTGCGTTGTGGTCCGTCGTAATCGGGGGTGTGCACGCGCCGGGACGACAGGCCCAGCCACAGGCACACGGCGAAGCTCATGAAGGCGTCTGACCAGGACGACCACTCGCCCCACAGCATGGGCTGCAGGGCCGAGGAGATGGCGGTTGCCAGCAGGAGCGTGTATTTGAGCCTGACCCCCAGGTGCACACGCGCGCGCTCGGTGTTCAGTCGGCAGATGCAGAACCACACGATGCCCATGCAGGACGTGAAATTGATCAGTGCCAGCAAATGCTGTTGGTCGTACCAGGTCATTGCCCACTCCCGCCGCCGCCGGAGCGGCGCTCGATCACGCGCCCGGCCAGCGCAAGCGCCCAGCGCCCGACGCGCGGCCACGCATCGCCAACGGCGCCTATGAGGATGGCGATAGGCACCAGCATCCATGTGGAGCTGGACATGCCAATCCACTGTGCCAGGCCGTTGGCGACGGGCACCGTGACCAGCATGGCGGTAGCGCCCAGCAGGATGAAGTGGCGCGCTGCGGCCGTGTTGGATTTGAGCTCCTGCCCGCCCAGTGACCAACTGGCGCCCAGCGTGGCGCCCACGAGGATCACGGCATAGGGGCCGATGATGCCGGCCAGCTGCGGTCCAAAAAGAAGTGACCCGATCGCCACGAAGACATTAATCGGGTCGAGATGCTCATTCATTGTTTTCCGCCCTCCCAGGCACCTGTCTATGTGGACTGCATGCATGCCTCGCACTCCCGCGGGGCGTGGACGCAGCGGTGTGCGCGCGTCAGTGCCGCATACAAACTGCACGGGTCAAAGCGCCACGCATCGGGGATACCCAGCATCTCGGCGACTGCCTCGCTACAGAACCAGCGCCCGTCTTCCTGGCCCAGCACGCGGTAGATGAAGCCGAAGAAGCCGAGCAGATCGTAGCCCTCGCCTTCGTGTTCGGCAAGCCAATGCCAGGCGTCGTGTACGTCGCCGCCTACCTCGATGATGTCCCAGTGGTCGGGGTGAAGGTGCATGTGCTTGATGCGCACGCCGCCATCCATGAATGAGCTGCTGGCGCAGATGCTGCGGCCTTGATCGTCCCGGCCCAAAATCAGCTCGCAGTGCGAAAATTCCCCGCGCAGCCACCACCTTGTCAACCGGTTGAACAGGCGTTTCTGGCCCTTGTAGAAAGCCGCTTCCATGGCTACCACTCCTGTACTTTGATGATGATGTCAGCCTCTTTGATGCGCCCGCCTGCCGTGGTGATGGTGCAGGTCAGCTTCTGGGACTTGCCGTCTTCACCGCCGTCTATCAGGGCGACGATGGAACCGGAGTCCTGCACGACTCCGACTATGCGCAACGGTGCAGGGCAGTCGATGGAGCGGGTAGCGATGGTGTCAGAGCAGTCGGCAAGCCAGCGGGTGTAGTCGAAGCGGTAATCCAGCCGCTCGCCCGGCTGCTTGACGAAGCTCTTGAGCGGGCCGGCCACGTCGGCATAGATCGTCACAGTGCGCAGGGAAGAGCTGTAGCTGGACAGCGGGACAGTGCTTACCAGCTCTGCAGCGACGGCAAGCGCCACGGGGACGGCCCATTGCGCCGCTGCCTCGATGACACCCGTGCCCACCAGGTCAGCAGATACGGTCAGCGTGACGGGCACTGCCCAATTCGCCGCTGCATCGATCACCGTCGAGGCGGTGGTGATGCTGGCGGTTGCCGTGCCGATCTTGGCGCCATCGACATACAGGTCGTAGTCGAATGATGTACTGGCGCCGGAGTAGGTAAAGGCGCCGTCCTCATCCAGCGCCAGGCCCACGGGCGTGGCCTTGACGAAGGCACGGAACTCCTTGGCCTCGTCCCCCGGCTGCACATCGTTGTAGAGGATGCCGGGGCCGTGGTCACCGTCCGCTGTGGTAAGCCTGATGGTAGACCCGAGCACGCCCAGGCCGCGGTGGCCGACGACCGTGGCGCCGGGTATCAGGCTGGCGGTATCGACGCGGGTGCTCATGATGTGGCCGTCGCTTTCTGCAGGCCCTCGGCGCCGTTCGCCAGGACGATCACGGCGCGGTATTCGGTGCCGATGACCATGGAAGCATGCGGTACCTGCATCACCCCTGCCGCGTCGGACGCGCAGCCCGTGACCGTGGCCACCTTGTTGCCGGTGGCGACTTCATAGACGTGCGCCGTGGCGCCGGCCTGGCTTGCCAGCAGTGTGCCGGTGTTGTTGCGCAGCGGCGGCAGCGTGAGTTTGGGCGTACCTGGAGCGGCGCTGGTAGTGAACTGCGCACTGGTGGCGCGCACAGAGTCATTGCCCGCCGCATCGCGGTGCAGGAAGTGCAGGTAGTAGGCCGTTGCGGCCGTCAGGCCCGTGACAGACACACCCTGCACGCCAGTGACAGACACCGCTTGCGAGGCGCCGGCCTTGATCGTGGCCGCCGTTTCCGTAGCGTTCGTGGTTGCGAGGAAATACAGCGTTCCGTTCGCTTCGTCGGTGTTCACGGAGCCTGTAGCTGTGGTGCTGCCGGTGGCCGATGCGATTGGGCTGGTCAACTGCGGTGGCGTGACGTCTGGTGCTGTTGTGGTAAAGGTGCCAGACGACAGCACCGCAGAATCATTACCCGCCGCATCGCGGTGCAGGAAGTGATGGCGCAGCGTGGTTCCTGATGGCAGGCCAGTGGCCGTGATGCCCTGCACGCCAACAGCAGTCACGGTCTGCGAGCTGCCAGCCCTCACGGTGGCTGCCGTTTCCGTGGCGTTGCCCGTGGTCACGTAGTACAGCGTCCCGTTGCCCTCGTTCGTCGTCACGCTGCCTGTCGCCGTAGTGTCGCCAGTGGCCGCGCCGGTGGCGCTGGTTATGGTGGGGGCGGTGAGGTCGGGTGGGCCGGAATACACATCGGCCTTGAAGCTGCGCAGCACGTCGGAGCGCGCTGCCGAGCTGCTGTAGCTTGGCGCCAGAATAGTGCCTGTTCTGGGGGGAGGCGCGAACCCGGAGACGTCATTGGAATACAGCAGCACGCCATTGCGGTACAGCTCATAGGCATTACCGGAATACAAGTAACACAGCTTGAGGGTATCGCCTGCAGACAACGGCCCGGTGTACGTGTAGAGGCCAGAGGTGACGAACCTCAGTCTTAGCTCAGACTCAGCTTGGTAGTAGGAGAGATTGAGGCCATCGCTTGTCGTGCTCGCTGCAATGCCGATCACCAGTTCGCCCTGCCCCAGCAGGAACCCAGCGCCCACGACCACCTCGACATACATGGACGAGTCGCCTACGCCATGGATGACGGAACGCCCATCGTTAGAACGTGCGGCGATGGCAAGATTTCCGCTGCCGTCGATTTGTAGTGCATCGTAGTATCCCGAGGAATGCGCCCAGCCTGGGCGATCTTTGACCCATTGCCCTGCGGTGCCGTCAAAATCGTCGAAAAATACAGCCATGGTGTTTCCTTATGCGGGGTAGGACGCTACATATGCGTTCTTTGGATTGTCTGCATACGCAGTGCCGGCGATCTTTGAATTGGATGCGGATAGCGCATTGGGGAGAGTCTCGCCACAGGCAACCGAGTGCCGGATTGCGCCGCAAATATTCGCCATGATTGCGGAATTGCCGGTGTATTCGAAGGTGGTGTAGGGGGCTGCATTTGCCAGATTGGCCCACAAGAACACTTCAGGGTGATTCACGTCCGCACCTACCGTAATGGGTGGGCCACCGGCGGTAAGCGAGAGCTGTGTGGTCTTGCCCACGACGTTCACCGCATAAAAAATAGTGCGGTAGGGGTAAGCCGGCAATGGGTTCGGGCGGCTGTATTCGTCGGTGAAACAGAACCGGTCACCCTCGGTGAAGTTCCACAATGTTTTTCCAGAGGCCATCGACATGCGGTTGGTGGCCGCGCTGAAAGAGACAACGGTGTCTGTCTCGAACATGACGTCTTCCACCCGATTCAAGCGCACGCCGTTTTCGTCCCACATGGTGGCATGGGGCGCGAATGCGCAGGCCATATCCATGGTGGTCGCCACCTTTTCCCAGAATTGTCCGAGGAAGTGACGGAATTGGTTCGCGCCGATACCCGGGAGGATGTTGGAGGCCTGGCACATGGTGTTAATCATGTAGCCCACCATCCACACGCTGTAAAAATTCGGGTACTTGTTGAAGTCGAAAGCACCGAAAGAACCCCACGCCGGCCCCAGCGCGGAGTTGTACGCGTTGATTGCCGTGAGGGTGGCGGACGCCACCCCACGAAAATAGTTGCGTGTTTCGGTCCCGCGCGGGCAGACATCGGGGTAGATGGCTGCGGATTGCACAATATCCCTAAATCCCCATGCAATAGCGCGGGGGCCGAACGATTGAAACATCCAGCCGCCACCCTTGACGAGGGTTCCGCCTATCTGCGCATCTCGCCCCGCCCAGGTTCCTGCGAGATACAGATTAGAAAGCGTGATGGGCGGCGTCATATTCATCTGCACCGTGCCCGCGGGCGAATTTGCCAACACCGTGGCCGCCATGTCGATCAGCAAGTCAAGATACTGAGGCTCGCCGGTGATGAGATACGGGTAGTAGCAGGTGCTGGGCCTATGGCTGGTCTCGTAGTCCTCGGACCACAGCGATTGCACCGACGCAGGCGCACCGTAGCCAGAAAACTTGTCGCCGCTGATATAAAAATACCAGTCCTTCTGAACAGGGCCAAGCCCTGCGTAGCTGGGGGCGGCCTCGTAGGTGGGGATGATATTTTTGGTGCTGCTGCTAAGCGCCGTAATTCGCCACCCGCCAGAAATCAGCCCCTGGGCGCGGACCACCGTCTCATCCACAGCGGCCTGGGTCAGCAGGTGCCGGACGGTCCAGGCGTTCATCAGCCCGAGGTCATCACGTTCTCCTGTGCCCCCCATGGCACGCTGCACAAAGCAGTTGGCATAGGGCCTGTAGGCTGTGGAGGCATTGGAGTTGACGGTAAGCGTCGTGTCGTAGGGAGGGACGAGCGTGGTGCGGACGAGCTTGACCTTGTCGTGCTTGACACGCACTACGCTGTCTGCTGCGGAGCTTCCTGCACCCTGCACATAGTCCCAGCGCGCGTTGGAGTCGGCGGTAAACCAGCTGGTGTAGTGGTCCATGCCGATGTTGGCGCCAGGAGTCTCGCTCGTGTCGTGACCCTGGAATGTGCGGCGCACGGTGGCGCCTAGTTTCAATTGCGCGGTGACTACGCGGCGCGTGGGGGCCGGGGTTGCGACATCGGCCCACGGCTGTGCCACACGGCCCAGGTAGCGCAGGCCCAGCAATGAGCCGTCTGACGCAGTCAAGGCGGCGACGTAGTGCCAGCAATAGAGTTGCCCGTGGGCCGCACCTGCTTGCTTGACATCGCCGCCAATGCGCCAGACCTTGCCCGCCGCACCCGAGCCGATCACAGTCACGTCGGTGGCCGAAGCAATGGCGTCGCTCAAGCTGGCCGTCCACAGGCCAGACAAATTGGTGATGCCGGTCAGCTCCACCTTGATGTCTGGGCCCGTGAGGTCAGCCGTGGTGCGCGCGCTGGGCGCGGGCAGCACGCCGCCGTTTTGCACCTGTACGACAAGCGAGCCGCCGGCAGGGACAGAAGCGGGAATGCGCACCATGGCAGCGCAGAATTTGAGCGAGCCATCGGGCCATGTGGTCTTGCCCCAAACGCTTGCCGGGCATGCCGTGCCATCGGCCAGTTTGAACTGTGGGTTGTCCCCCATGGGCAGCTCGCCCCGCTTGAAGGACACCCCGAACATGGGCGAGATCAGGTCAGCGGGCTGCGTGGCGATGGTCTCGTTCGCCATGGTCAAAGTGGTGAGCACCGTGCCGGGTGGGGGCACGGGCGGCTGCACGCCGCTCAGCCGCCCGGCATAGATGGTGCTGCCGCCCAGGTTGCTGTAGAAATCCGCTGCTGCGATGGGCATGCGCCGCTCCCGGTCAGTTGCCGATGGTCAGTTGCAGCGCGCCTGCGGCGATGCGCGAGCGCTTGGCAGGGTCCAGCGTGATGGGCGCGGTGAGCGGGCCGTAGGCGACGAGGTTGCCTGCCGTGGCCGCGTCGTACAGCGCCACGGTGCCGATGGTGGCCGTGGAGTTGATGACGCCGAAGTCGATTTCGGCATTGTTGCTGGTGACGCCGCCCGTGCCGGTGCTGGCGCCCGTGCTGGCCGGGGCCTGCGTGCCGGCCCATGCGGTCGTGTTCGCAGGGATGGCCACGCGGGCATAGCCGCTGGCGACAAGCTCAGTACCGCCGCCCGCATCGGTGGGCGAGGCGGTCATGTAGGCCGCGTAGTAGTTCGCAGGCGCAGCCGGCGGGACGACGCCGCGAAAATAATCGACAAGCTTGTTTTGCAAGGTGTTGGACAGGACGGCCATGGGGGTTACCTCGTTGGTGGAGTGGATGGGAAGGAATCAGGAAATACCGGGCACGGTGACCCATGCGACAGGCGCGCGCAGCGCGTAGCCGGGGATGCGTAGGGCGTTGACAAGCTGTGAGTGTTTCATTCCAGCCCCTTGATATGGCGCTCGTACTCGGTCGTTACAGGCGCCAGGATGGCGGCCTTCTTGGCGGCCGTCATGGGGCCGCTGCCTGGCGCCCAGGGCTGTGCCGTAGGCTGGCCGGTGGCGATCAGCATGTCGATCATGCTGGCGACGCGGGGGTCTGCCAAGTCGATGTATTTGCGTACCACGGTAAGGGTCTGCACCGCTTTGCAGGCACCGTGATCGCTGGCCGCGATGGCGAGTGCGTCGGCGCCGAAGCGGTCGTAGAACGGGCCTACGTCGAGCCACAGCATGCGCGGGTCTGGCGCTTGTGGTGCTGGCGCGGGCACCACGCGCCAGGCGCCGGGGTAGTGCGATTCGGCAAAGGACTCATCGGCGATGATGGTGCGCACCACCTGGCCGTCTTCAAGGAGTTCGATTGTGGGCATGGTTACACCGTAAGGTCGGCAAAGAATTTGAAATGGGCAAAGCCGGGGCCGCCGTTGCCGCCGGAGACGCCGGCGCCACCACCGCCGCCGCCCCGGCCGCCATCGCCGCCAAGTCCAGAGTTGCCGCCGCCGCCGCCGCCGCCGCCGTTGCCGCCGCCCGTGGGGTTCCCGCCGGTGCCAAAGCCGCCACCGCCGTTGCCGCCTTTCATGAGGGCACCGGCGCCGCCCCCGCCCCCATAGAAGCTGATGCCCCACTCGCCATTGCTGGCGTCCACGTACGTCGGTGGATCGATGGCAACGCGCCCGTTGGCGTCCAGGGTGCCGACGGCGCCGCCGCCCACGTTCCCCACGCTGGCGTCCCCCGTGCCGCCGCCGCCGCTGGCGTCCGTGCTGGCCGAGGTCGTGGCGTTGCCGCCGCGCGCGAGGATGTCCACGCCTGCGCCGCCGGTGCGCACGGTGCCCGCCGCCCAGCCGGGCTTGACGCTGTCGGCGCCCGCGTCCCAATTGGCGCTGGGCGATGGGCCGTTGGCGGGGGCCGAGCCCAGGCTGAACTTGCCTGCCAGGCCGCCCGGCGCGGTGTAGGTCACGCCGCCCACGACGACGGTGGTGTCGCCCCCCGCCGTTCCGTCTCCGTCCGTGGTGGTCTTGCCCGTGCCGCCCGCGCCGATGGCGACCACCACGGTGGCGCCCTTGGCCACGCGCACCACCTTCATGCCCCAGGCGCCGCTGTACCCGCCTGTAGCACTGGCGGCACTGCCCCGGGCGCCGCCGCCGCCCGCGCCCATGGCGCGCATGATCAGGATGCCGTTCTGAGGCGCCACCCAGGTGCGCGAGG
>ERZ650304.1259-NODE-1259-length-10217-cov-4.212753_pt1 | contig 10217 bp, 5 predicted proteins | sample MGYA00376240_ERZ650304 | MGnify/ENA primary metagenome ERZ650304 (study PRJEB26733, sample SAMN07839271) | wastewater metagenome | biome: small river; feature: stream; material: water | place: USA: North Carolina | collected 2016-03-01 ...
TGTGTTAAAAGTCCTATCATCCCTGCAAACTCTATTCTACAGGTTACTACCAAGCTTCCTGTAGTTGGTACTTATGGTAGTCTTGCTTACACTAGCTTGTCTGCTCCTACTGCTGATACTTCTTACTCACTGAACGTTAAATTGCGTTCTGTACGTAAGGATAAGACTTTTGGTGGTAACGTAGAACAACTGTCTAGCAACTATGTATCTGGGTCTACTGCTCCTACTGCTGCTGTAGTTCTGAGTAACTTAATTACCAAATTGAATCAATACTCTCTTGCAAATAACATGATCCCACCTCATAAGTACATGGGTAATCGGAGACATGTAGTTGCTTTTGGTATTGATACTGACGGTTCTGGTTCAGGTCAAGCAATTGGTACTTTGACTACTGGTAACACAATTAACGTAATGACTGATGGCACTAACACCATGACTCTTACGGTTACTAAAGAAATGGTTCAAACTATCAAAGCTTGGATTGACTCTACTCCTTATGCTGCTACTGCTGAAATTGTAAACGTATCAACTGCAAGCACTGGTTCTTCTGATGTAGATTCTATTATTGTGATGGGTCTGGATCATGTTGAAGCTGTAGCTTATGATGATGTTGCTCAAGTACGTGTTGATGTATCTGGTACTACGCTGACTTGGCCTGATGGTACTTACACTGAAACTACTTTGTCTTCTCCAATTGAAACTAGTGGTACAGGTCGTGCGTACAAAATTCAATTCCAAGATCGTGCATTTGGTCAGAAAGGTAACGAGCAACTTGCTGGCTTTACCGATACCATCATCTACCCATTTGAGACTATTGACGAGACTGCAAGCTACACTGCTACTGCAATTGACTTCTTGACTGAAGAGACTATTAATAATGACATCTCTCACCAAAACAACCGTGTCTGGATTCTTTTGCCTGCAACTGACGACAGTGGTTCTGCAACTGGTGCTGATGGTATTACTACTTCTACGTCTGCTTCTACTACTGTGACTGCTTTGAATACTATCCTTGGTGCGTGGTTGTTGTCTAATGACAAATTCACTACCAACGGTGCTGCAACTAGCTCTACTCTGTTTGTATGATAATGTTTCCAGGCTCCTCATCAAATTGGTGGGGAGCTTTACTTTAAAACAATAAAGACATGATGTTCTTCGGAAAAGATAAATTTACAACTAGACGGCAAAAGTTGCTTTTCAAAGGTGGTGGTGGTACAAATAACTTCGACTACGGAAAATCAATCTATCAAGATTTAGCAGAAACTACTGCTGTAACCCTTGGTGGAACTCTTGCTGTTACAGGTTCTGCAACTGTTGCAAGTACTTTAACTGTAACTGGTCAGGTAACTGGTACAGGTATTGAGCAAATCATTGGTACTAAGATTGGTGCCAATATGAACGTCACTACTGACCAAGCTATTCCAATTACTCGTATTGGTTCTCAGAAATATTTGATTACCAAGATTGTAGTTACCAATGCTTCTATCAGTTTGACTACTGCTGCTGGTGGTGTGTACCAAACTACTTCTAAAGGAGGTACAGCAATTGTAGCTAACTCTCAAGTATATTCAGCTTTGTCTGCTACTACTACTGCATTGAACCTTACTTTGGCAATTAACCGTACTTACACACTTGATAATATTTATCTCAGTTTGACTACAGCTCAAGGTGCTGCTGCTACTGCTGATGTTTATGTATTTGGTGTTATTCTTCCTTAAAACCTTGAAAGACTGTGAGTAAAGACGTAAGATTACTTAAAACCCTTAAGAGGGACAAAAGCATTCAAGGGATGTCCTATGGTGGGACTAACTCTGATTATGACTTTACTTTCAGTCTTACTGATTGGATTAATGAAAGTATTGCAGATGGTGACATCAACGCTTCTGGTGCTGGTGTAACTGATGGAAATAAAGGTGATGTGACTGTATCAGGTTCTGGTACTGTATGGACATTGAATAACGTTTCTACTGCTGGAACCTACATTAATCCTACTATAACTGTAGACAGTAAAGGTAGAATTACTTCTGTTGTACAACCTAGCTTTTACAGTGCTGGAAATGGCTGTTATGTATTTGCTAGTAACACAGGTGTAACATTTACAAAGAATTCTGGAACAAGTGTATTAAATGTTCCTACTGGAGTTAAGCTTTATAAGTTTATCATTCAAGGTACTAGTTCTGACTTAGAGTCAAGTACTAATTTTACAATTAACATTACTACAGCAGAGACTACTGAAAACATAAGTCTTGCTACAATTAATCCTCCTTTTGTACAAGTAATTAACTCTACTGCACAATTAGCAGGATCAGTCTCTACTTCATTACCTTTTGTTTACAATCAAAATACTTCACCTCAAACTCAAATAGTAGCATTAGGTTCTGGAGATATAGGTATCAGATTGATTGGAATGGAAGTTTATTCAAACTGGATTATTGTAGGCAAAAACTAAAAACACAATGAAATATCTAGCACTATTGCTTTTACTCATTCCACTGTCCTTATTTGGTCAAGTAGAATCTCAGTTTAATGGGACACTGAATGTATTCTCTGGTTCACGAATTGGATCTACAAATACATTCACTATCTCTGGTATCTTCAACTCAACTACAACTAGTTATACTTCAGCTAACTCAGCTACAGGTGACATTGTACAAGTGCAGTCAGGTTCACGATTCTACTGGTTACACATCTACAGTATAGCTAGTAATTCAGGAGGTGTAATCACATGTAATGTGAGAGATAGTTCTAGTACATTGACTGTATTTCCAACAGGTAAATGGTCAATATTCAGACCTACTCCTAGCTTGAGATTACCACTTAGTCCTGATGGTGAATCCAATGCTTCCAAGTCTGCTACGTTCAACACATTAGCATTACGTGTAGATGATATTCAAACAGCCGTGTCTAGTGCTACTAACTGTGAGCAGACTATTACTAAGACAGCTCATGGATTTAGAAAGTGGACACCAATCTTCTGGAATGGTTCTACTTACATCAGACCTACAGCAGACAGTATTGTTCCTGACTATATTGTAGTAGACAGTTTGACAGCTAATACATTTAAGGTTGCTAGTTGTGGTACGTATACAACTACATTAAGTAATGGACTTTACTGGTATACCAATGTCAGTCCAGGGTATTCTCTTACTCCTGATACTACTAAAGTTCCACTGTTTCAAGTACTCAATACCAAGCTTATTCTTGATCCTATTGTAGGATTTAACTTGATGTCTGGCTCAGGAGGAGTTACTTCTTCAGTACTAGCAGATACAGCAGCAGCTATTCGTGCTGATTTTCCAAGTGGAGTAGCTGATGGGGACAAAGGTGACATTACTGTAACCAGTTCAGGTGCTACTTGGACTATTGATAACGGAGTGATCAGTAATGCTAAACTAGCTACAAATGCAGTTGACTCTACGAAAGCAGCTAATTTATCTCCTAATGATTTAGCACAGACAGGAGCAAGTACAGGACAAGTTCTTACATGGACTGGAAGTAAGTATGCTCCAAGAAATGCCAGTGGTTCTGTAGATTTATCAACAATAAGAGATACACTGAAAGACGTATATGGAGTAAGGATTGTTGCCCCTACATCTGGATTAAATAATAAAATCGTGGTAGATGGAAACTCTAACGCCACAGTGACAGGAAATGACTATCCGACAAAATTAAACACAATACTAGGTAGTACAGGAGCAGGTTACACACTAAATAATTATGCAGTTGCTGGACAAACCACCCAACAAATGTCTTCGGATGCTGCTGCACAAATAGACCCACAGTTTGACGGGTCGAAAACAAATAACTTTCTCGTTGCTTGGGAAGTAGAAAACGATGCAACGGTAAACACTGGACTTACAGCAGCACAACTTACTTCAAATATGAATACATATTGGGCGGGGAGAAAAACTGCTGGATTTACTGTAATTGGCTCTACTGTATTAAATAAACTTGATTTTTCTCAAACTAATGCAACACTAGCATCAAGGATAAATGCTGCAAATAATTTAATTGCTGCGGACACCTCAAATATGAGTTACTTTGTCGATTTCAGAAAAAACCCTTGGCTTTCAAATAGCTTAAGCGAGGTCGGTTTTACTTCCGATAAAGTACACTTAAATGCTTCAGGCGCAACCGTAATGGCCGAGGCTTTTGCTCGAAAAATAAAACAGATACAAGGACAAACTTTATATGATCCAATAAGAACTGCAAGCTGGCAAGGCAATAGAGTAGGACGAAGTATTGTGTTTGGTACTCTTGACGCATTTTCTACGGGCATAATTGCTGATGGTAAAGTTAGACTAGAGGCTCGAAACAATGGGGCAGTGGCAGTCATTCCAGAAATTTTGGCAACTGCAAATAGTCAAGTATTAAGAGGGTTTCAATTAACTCCGACTTACGATGTAAGCACTTTTACTGGAGTGACTAGATACGATTTGTATCACAATGCTCAATCTCAATGGCAGGCTGCTGATAGTCGTAAAAGCTATTTCTATAACTACATAAGTACTAATCCAAACTTCGGGATTGGGATGAATGTGTTTACGCAAATTTCACCAGATCAGGCTTCTAATTTTTTTAATACAGCAGTTGGAACAAATTTGCTAACTGGTGCAACTATTGGAAATTACAATACTGTATTTGGTTCATCAGGGGCAGGGCTTGGAATAACCAGTTCAAATAATAGCTTGTTTTTTGCGAACAGTACTATATCAAATAGCTTAGGTGCTGAGAATGCAATGTTCGGGTATTTAAACTCATTAAATCAGGCTTCCTTAACCAAAACCGTGTCTTTTGGCAACAGGATAACATATGGTGCAAATGGTAGCCTTGGCGTTGCTATTGGAAATGCTCTTACGTTAAATGCTACAGCTACAGCAGGAGGCAGTATATTAATTGGCAATGGCCTTGACGATAAAGGGTTCCGATCTATTATAGTAGGGAACGCTGAGAATGACGGGTATGGAAACTATCCAACGGCAGATGGACAATTTATCGTTGGTGGAACTTATTCGGCGGGTGGCGTGAAACAAATCACTCACTTTTACCTTGGAGGAAATGTTGCCAACGCAGCGAATACCCCTAGAGTTATTACTACAGGTGGGATTTTGGCAGGTACGACCAACACTAGTAGCTCAGGTCAAACACTAGCAATAGCAGGGAGCACTGCGACAGGAAACGCGGCATCTGGAGATGTTTTAATTCAAACAGGGGTAGTAGGTAGTTCAGGGTCTACAAAACAATCGCTTGCAACAGTTATGCGAGTTGATGCAAACCAAAATGTAAGCATAGGTGAACCCGCAACGAAAACGGCATTGCTAAATCTTGCAGCAGGGACAACTACAAAAGCCCCTTTCAAGGTAACATCTGGAACGAATACAACTACCCCAGAAGCAGGAGCATTTGGGGAATATGATGGAACTGAATTCTATGCTACAAACTCTACAGCAAGTAGAACAATTTTAGCTCGTATTTTAAAAGGATCAGCAATACTAGACTTCCCAGATACAGTAACAGGTACTAGTTCTTCTCTTACAATCACAGTAACTGGTGCAGCTACAACAGATTCAGGAGTAAGTGTACAAAGAGACAATGCTAGTATTTCAGGAACATCATACGAATGGGTAATTACAGGAGCAAATACTATAACTGTATATTTTCACAACTTCTCTGGGAGCAATCAGAATCCTGCATCTGGTACATTCCGAGCAACAGTAACCAAATAACATGAGAATACTATTCATATTCTTACTTGGATTGATTACATTCCAAGTAAACGCTCAAAAGATCATTGGCTCTACAACTACAGCAGGAGGAGACTTACAAGGTACTTATCCTAACCCTACTGTAAAGTCCAACATTATCAATCGTGCTAACCTAACTCCAACACTACGAGATAGTTTACTACGATTCAGGAAAGACACATTAATTAAGAAATCTACAGACGGAACTCTCAATTTAGGAAGCTCTGCAAATACACTAGGTAAATACAACAGAGTCTATATTGTAGTATTGGGTGAAACTGGATTTACTCAAGCAGTAGTAATGCCTTCTGGTACAGATACACTTGAAAACACTGAATTCAACATTACTTACATTAGTGAAGACACTACCTCAACTTGTCAAATAGCAGCATTTGATGGATTTGCTGTTTATTACAATCCTCCAAATATTAACCAAGATATTGTTCTTAGAACTTTAACTAGTGGAAGTACTGTAATGTTAAAACCTGTGTACATTAATGGTTTTTGGAGTTGGATTTCTGCTGTATCTAAGAACATTTACAATGAGTTTTTTGAAGAAGCAGCAGGAATAACAGCACTTACAGGTGACGTTACAGCATCGGGTACAGGATCAGTCACAGCTACAATTGCTACGTCAGCAGTGACATCTTCCAAGATACTTGATGGAACTATTGTATCAGCAGACATTGCCAGTCAAACTGTAGATTCAGTCGATGTTAAGAATAGATCAATAACTACAGTCAAGTTAGAAGATGGTGCAGTTACTTCACTCAAAGTACTAGACAACTCATTAACTGGTTCTGATCTTACATACTTAACTCTTCGTGCAGGAACTACAAGTAATGCTTCACTTCAACTGACTTCAGGCTCTGATAAGACTACACTTACTGGTGGAGAGATTATGTACAATGGTAGATTCGCTGTAGGTATTGGATCAAGTAAAAGACGTGTAGCCACTACAAATGATGCTGCTGCAAGTAATGGACAAATACCAATTGGTAATGGTTCTGATTTTACAATAGCTAACATTACTGCTGGTTATGCTCAAACTGTAACTAACGGTTCTGGTAGTATTACAGTGAATCCTGACACTACTAAGGTTATTCCCTACATTCCTTCTGCTGAAATCTCAGATGGAATTAGAGATGGTTACTTTAGGACACAGACTTCATTTGGGCATCAGTTTTATAATGGCGGATTTAGAATATTTAATTCTAGTTTAGCTACTACATCTGGTTCTACTCAGTTATATGTGTCTAATGGTACAAATGATGTAGGTCATCTTCTTATTGTAAGTTCAGCAGGAGCAACTTCTAGCCAGACTTATGTAAACAATGGATCAAACGGTAAAAGTACTACACTTGATTATAAAGGGTTTACAACTCAAGTTTACTACACGTCTATTTCACTCAACAATCAGGCTGTAAGCAACTATCAAATAGATGGTCAGAATGGTTTAGAGAGAATTACAGATGGTACAGTTACGACAATTACACTTCCTGAGATTGTAGGTAATCCTAGTACAAATCAAGTATCACAAGGATTCACTTTCTACCTCACTATTAATTCACCTACTACTGTGACAATAACCAGAGCAGGGTCAGATAGCATTGAAGTGCACGGAGCTGCTGCGGCTACAAACACAGTAACAGCTACTACAGGAACAATATACTCTAAGAAGTTTGTAGCAACGGGAGCTAATACTTGGACAGTCTTTTAAAAGTATAATTATGTTAGGAACAATATTTGGAACCAATAGGTCAGGTGGGAGTTTGAACATTCCAGGAGCTTACAGTAATGACGCTGAAGCTGCTAGTAATGGTGTACAAGTAGGTCAGCCTTATTACGTACTTGTATCTATGGATTATGGTATTCCTACTGGATTTGTTAAAATAAGAGAAGCGTGAGAAACATAATCATTATACTACTGAGTTTATTACCTTTTACTGTATCTGCTCAATTACTTAGATCATATGGCGTAGTTGAGATAGGATCTACATTTCCTACTTCTACTGTTACTGGGGCTAAATTTGCATACAGAACTACTGACTCTAGTTATTATAGATGGGTATCAGGAAACACATGGGTGAAAGTAATTGAATCTAGTATTGATCCAGACACACTATATCTTAAACAATTATCAGGTACTACCGCTATTGTAGATGGAGATACTGTTGATATTTCAACTTACCTTCTACATTCTGATACAGCTAGTATGCTTACTCCTTATATTAAGTTAGCTGGGTATGGATTAAGTAAATTGACCAGTACTTTACAAGTTGATACTTCTTTAATTTCAACTAAGACTTATACTAATAGATTTTTGCTGAAATCAGATACGGCAGCAATGTTGACCAAATACATTGAACGAGGAGATACTGCATCTATGCTTACCAATTATCCTAGCACAGCAGGATACGGTATCATAGATGGAGGAAAGACATGGAGAGCAGACACTACTTCTCCTAATGGGTTGGCTACAAGGTTGTTTGCTAAGACGTTACCAACAAGTATTGTAGCAGGAAGAATTGCGGTAAGTGATGGGAGTAATTTAATAGGGCACAGCGGATTAACCTTTTTTCCTACTTCATCGCTTTCTTCATTAACTTATACAGCACTAAATGTAAATACTAGTGCAACAGCGACGGCAAACAATCAATATCTAATAGGATCTCTGTTTACATCAGCTAACGATCCTTCTACGTTTACTGGAATAAAAAATATCATAGCGTACTTTTCAAGTAATGATCCGACTGGTGCTACTATTGCTATTGGTAGACCTACATCTACTGGATTCTATGGGTCAATTACTTCTGATTTTAGTAGCCGAAGATTTATATTTGATTCAGGTAATTCTGGAAGTGACTTAAGATTTAACCGTGCTGGATCTCTTATGTATGATATACAAAATGGAAATACAAATACGTACGGTGGAATCAATTCTCAGTTACCCTTTTCTCAATACGGTTTAAATACAAGTTTTTACGGAACTGGAACTTCATCTACATACTTGTTATTTAGAGATGGAATCGGTGGGTATAAATCAGCATTTGGACATGATGGTAATGGATCTGCCACTATCTATGCTCAAAGAGCAAATGTAAATTTAGTAAGTACTGATATGAAATTCAGACTTTCTGGTATAAATGGGTACGCTGAGTTTTTAAATAATACTGCTGGGGTATTAATGGGGGTAGGAACAGATGCTCAACGTCCAACCAATGCTTTTGGATTACTTAGAGGTAATACTACTGGTAATGGATTAGAGTTTGGTAATGGTATTAACTGGTCTTATTTATTAAGGTCTAGTTTAGCAGGGGGTGTAGGTACTAATACTTATGTGCCATTTTTTGGTTCAGATACATACTTAACTGAAAGCCAATATTTTAGATACTTGACAAGTACAAATACTCTTAATATAGGAAATGTTGATGTTAAAGTATCATCTTCTAACTATGCTGCTACTTCTAGTATAATTATGGGAACCGGAACTGCTGGAACTCAATCAGTAAATATTAGAGGAATATCTGCTGGTAATGGATCAATCGCAGTAGGCTTATCTACTACGGCAGGAAATAGTTCGATAGCCATAGGGGCTTCTGTAACATCAACTTCTTTCGCGCAAGGATTTGGATCAGATGTTAGTGTAAGTGCTGCAGGCAGTGTAGGGGTAGGTCAAGCTATACGAGCGTCACACACCAATAGTATTGTAATTGGTAGAGGATCTACCACTACTGCAAACAATCAATTTATTGCAGGGTCAGGAGGTAACAATGCCGCTACAATAACAGATGTGTATTTCGGTTCTGGTGTACAAAGGGGAAATCCTTATGATGCTACTTCTGCTGCTGGTGCATCTTATACAATACACGGATCAGGCGCTTTAGGCACTGACTTTGCAGGAGGAAATGTAACCATTGCAGGTGGTAAAGGAACTGGAACAGGAACTTCAGGAGATGTTATCTTTGCCACACCAACAGTAGGAACTACTGGATCAACATTACAATCTTTAACAAATAGATGGTGGATAAAAGGAAATACAGGAAGATTAGGAAACACTTCATCTCCTTCTTATACATTAGATATAAGTGCGACAGATGCGCTCAGAATACCAATAGGTACTACTGCACAAAGACCTACATTGTCAAACGGACTGATTCGTTATAACTCTGATTTAGATGCCTATGATGTAGGAAGAAATGGAGGAGCTACTTGGGATCAATTAGGTATGTTAGAGAAAAGTCAAACTTGGACAGGAGCTAATACAATAAATTCTAACGTATCTGGAGCTGCTAACAATTTTACTGTTCAATACTCAGGAGGTACTCCTACTATAAGAAGTACTGAAAACGGTAATTTATTTCTCAGAAATATTTGGAGTTCTAGTGGAAGTGACCTTTATTTCTATTCACCTCAAACAGCAGGATGGATTAATACTTTTGTAAACAATCCGCAAACGGCTACAGGTTCAAC
>ERZ650304.1260-NODE-1260-length-10214-cov-6.579289_pt1 | contig 10214 bp, 12 predicted proteins | sample MGYA00376240_ERZ650304 | MGnify/ENA primary metagenome ERZ650304 (study PRJEB26733, sample SAMN07839271) | wastewater metagenome | biome: small river; feature: stream; material: water | place: USA: North Carolina | collected 2016-03-01 ...
TATACCGGCAATCTATCTACCCGATTTTCCACACCCCGGGGGGTATCTCGATGCCCCCGAAGCTGCGCGCGGTCACCGAGGACGACGCACCTCCGGCCGCCAAGCCCAAGTCTGTCGCTGAGGCAGCGAAGGGCGGATCTCGTCGCGACCTGCTGGTGGCAATGCGTGACCGGATCGCGACAGCAGTGTCGGCACCAGATTGCCCACCGCGGGACCTCGCCGCCCTGACGCGGCGGCTTCAGGACATCGCGAAGGACATCGAGGCGATCGACCTTCGCGATCGCGAGGAAGGTGCGGATGCCGCGGACGTCCAAGGCGACCAAGCCATCGACGCCTCGGCTTTCTGAGGTAGCGAAGCACCTAGCCGTCCCTGAAGGCATCACGGCGACCGGTTGGCCAGACGTCGAGCGCACGTGCCGCCTGAAGCTCGGCATCGAGTTTGATCCGTGGCAGGACGCGGCGGGAAAGTTGATCCTCGCCAAGCGGGCTGACGGCCACCTGGCGGCGATGATCGACGGCGTCGGGATGTCGCTGCCAAGGCAGGTCGGCAAGACGTACCTGCTCGCGGCGCTGATCTTCGGGCTGTGCGTGAACACGCCGGGCCTGCTGGTGATCTGGTCGGCGCATCACGCCCGGACGCACGGCGAGACGTTCCTCGCGATGCAGGGCTTCGCGCAGCGGGCGAAGGTGGCGCCGTTCGTCGATCAGGTGTTCAAGGGTTCGGGCGACGAGGAGATCCGGTTCCACAACGGGTCACGCATCCTGTTCGGTGCGCGTGAGCGCGGGTTCGGTCGCGGCATTCCGGGCGTCGACATCCTCATCATGGACGAGGCGCAGATCCTCTCGGACCGGGCGATGTCGAACATGCTGGCGACGCTGAACACGTCGCAGTTCGGGCTCCAGCTCTACATTGGGACGCCGCCGAAGCCGGAAGACATGTCCGAGGCGTTCACGCGGATGCGGATGGAAGCGCTCGCTGGGACCCTGCATGACGGAGCTTGGATCGAGTTCGGTGCTGACGATGACGCGGCGGACGACGACCGGAGTCAGTGGTCCAAGGCGAACCCGTCTTACCCGAAGCGGACGCCCGTGCAGTCGATGCTTCGTCTGCGACGGAAGTTGACGGCGGACGACTGGAGGCGTGAAGGGCTGGGCATCTGGGGCTCCATGACGCCAAGCGCCACCGACCCTCTCCTCCCCGGTTGGTCCGCGATCTGCGACCCGGATGCCGTCCTACCGGACGGCGCTTCGGCCGCATGGTCGATCGACGTTCAGTGGTTGCCGCCAGGTTCGGGTCGTAAGCCGAATGCGTGGGTGTCGGCCGCGGTGGATGGTGAGGACGGAAAGCCAGTCGTTCAGGTCGTGCACGTGTGCGATCCGGCGGACGTGGTGGCCTGGCTGGACAGCGAGGCGCGTAAGCGTCCGTTCCGGGGTGTCGCCGTGCAGGGCAACGGTGCTCCGGCGTCGGCGCTGATCAACGATCTGCGGTCGACGTTCGATGAACCGAAGCGCGAGCTGGTGGTCGCGATGACGGGTCCGCAGTTGTCGCAGGCGTGCACGATGGCAGCGACCGCGACACGGACGGGCGCTGTGTCCTGTCGTCGCTCTCCTGTGGATGACGCGGCGCACGCGCTCGACGTGGCGCTGGATCTCGGCGTGAACTCGGGTCTGGCGAAGGAACTGGCCGGGGCGTGGGTCGTGGACCGCGTGAAGTCTCCGGTCGACACAGCTCCAGTGACGTCGTGGATCAACGCGCACTGGCTGCTCAAGTCGACGCCGGAGCCGGTGGTTGAGCCGGGGGTCTGGTTCGTGTGAGGCCCTACGCGATCTGGTCGCCGCCGTGGGATCACAAGGTCGGTGGTATCCGGGCGCTGTTCCACCTACATGACGAGCTTAAGTCTCGCGGGTGCGTTGCGGAGATCGTTCACGACGGCGACGCGGTTGATCCGGCGGCGATTGTGGTTCTGCCGGAGATTGTGCAGGGCAACCCGTTTCGTTCGGAACGCCTCGTCCGTTGGCGGCTGGCCCCGGTTGACGTTCCGGCTGACGGCTTGACGTTCGACTGGCAGGACTTTGGTTCGACATTCCCGACGCTGGCCGTGGACATCGTTGACCCCGAGGCGCTTGCGCGACGGGACGGCCCAAGGTCCGGGGTCGTCGTGTGGGTACACAAGGGTCGACGTCGCGCCGAACTGGTGCCGGTGGGTGCGGTCGAGATGACCCGCACGTGGCCGGCAACCCGTGATGAGGTTGTGGACCTGCTGGCGGGTGCCGAGCTACTGGTGTCGTTCGACGAGTTCTCGGTCGTCAACGTGGAAGCGATCCTGCTGGGGACACCAGTCCTGTTGTACCCGTCGGACCAACTGACGCGGGCGCAGATCGAGGCCGAGGGCTGGGTATGGCACGGGGTCGCGTGGAGCCCGGCCGAGGTTGATGCGGCCCGGCTGGCGACGGCGGGTGCACACGACTGGTACGCGGCCAAGCAGCTGCGGTTCGCGCGCGAAATCGACGACTTCGTGGAGAGGACGCAACGCGAATGGCCTGTGTGTGGGTGACGATCCCGACGCGTGGCCGGTCGACGCTGGCCGGTGCGATCAAGACGTGCGGCGTGCCCCGGGATCGCGTTGTCGTTGTGGCGACCGCTCCCGGTGTGGAGGCTCCCGGCTGCCACGTCCTGACCGACGACGGGCCGATCAACATTCACCGCTGGTGGAACACCGGCATCAACTTCGCGGCTGAGCGGGGCGCTACGCACGTCGCCGTCCTGAACGATGACGTGCGACTGGGACCGGGCGCGCTGGACGCGCTGGTGTCAGAAATGGCCCCGGCGGCACTGGCAACGGTCGGTACTGCGGGGCTCGTGACGGACACGCGTCGACCGCGCGTACTCGACGGCGCGTGCTGGGTGCTCGACCTGTCGACGGGCCTGCGGGCGGATGAGGGCTACCGCTGGTGGTTCGGTGACGACGACCTGGACTGGCGCGCACGACGCGACCACGGTGGCGTAATCGCGCTGCCCGTCCCGTACACGCACTTGCGGCCGAACGGCTACACGTCTGATAACCCTGCATTGCAGGCGCTAGCCGCCCAGGACGCGACGCGGTGGGCACAGCAACGAGCCGCCGCGTGAACCGCTTGCCGCTGTTCGGGTTCGTGCTAGCCCTGCTCATCGTCATCTTCGGCACGGCCGTCATCTACTGGCCCGCCGCCGTCATCCTGACCGGCCTCGGACTCGGGACCGTCTCCCTTCTCGTGAACGACGACAGACCTCCGGGGGGCCGTGAATGAGGCTTCTCGACCAGTTCCGTTCGTCGTTCGGGATGGGCAGCTACGTCGTACCCATCGACACCCGCATGACGGGTCTGCTGACGACGTACAAGGAAGGCGGCTACGAGCGCATTCAGCCGTCGTTCCAGGCGTACGTCGAGCAGGCATACCAAAGCAACGGCATCGTGTTCGCGGTCATCCTGGCGCGGGCGATGCTGCTGTCCGAGGCGACATTCAAGTTCCAGGACCTCGCGACGAAGAAGCTGTTCGGGTCACCGGAACTTTCGAAGCTGGAGAACCCCTGGCCGGGTGGGACGACCGGTGACCTGATCGTTCGCATGGAGCAGGACGCGTCCCTGGCCGGGCAGGCGTTCATCCGGGACGCGGGCGACCGGCTGGAGCGCCTTCGCCCCGACCGGGTAGTCCGCATCCTCGGCGAGCGTGACGACGAGACGTATGAGGTCGTCGGCTACGGGTACGACCGTGACGGCTGTGGCGACCCGCTGGAGGAAGTATTTCCGGTAGATGAGGTCGCGGACTGGACGCCAATTCCGGACCCGCTATCGATGTACCGAGGCATGTCGTGGCTGACGCCGGTCGTGCGGGAGATCGAGTCCGACTCGGCAATGACGTCGCACAAGGGCAAGTTCTTCGACAACGCGGCGACCCCGAACCTGCTGGTCAAGTACCAGCAGAAGCTTGAGGAGTCTCAGTTCAACCGGGTGAAGGCCCAGTTGACGGCGCGCAACACCGGCATCGACAACGCGTGGAAGACGCTGCTGCTGGACGAGGGTGCGGACGCGACGATCATCGGCGCCTCGTTCGAACAGATGTCGTTCACTGCCGTGCAAGCGGCAGGGGAGAACCGGATCGCTGCTGCGGGTGGCGTTCCCGCGATCGTCGTCGGGCTCAAGGAAGGCCTGGACGCGGCGACGTACTCCAACTATGGCCTGGCGATGCGACGGTTCGCAGACATCACCGCGCGGCCGACGTGGCGCTCCATGGTCGGCGCGCTCGGCAAGCTAATCAAGACCCCGGCTGGTTCACGGTTGTGGTTCGACACCGTTGACATTGCGGCGCTGCAAGAGGGTGAGCAGGAGCAGGCCCAGACCGGGCAGGTAAATGCGGTCACGATGGGCGAGCTGATCCGCTCGGGCTTCAACCCCGATTCGGTCATCTCCGCTGTCATCTCAGGCGACTTCTCGCTGCTCGTGCATTCCGGCGCCATCCCGACGGCCCTGTACCCCGATGGCAAGGCCCCCGCTACCCCGGCACGGTCGATCGCACGTCGCGTTGAGCGCGACGCGGACGGCTTTGTGTCTCGCATCGTTGACGAGGAGGTCTGATGGCCGCTGGCCTGAACACCGCGGGCAAGAACCTGCTCCTGGACTCCGGCATCACGGGCTTCGCCTACGCGTCGCTGCACTCGGGCGACCCGTCCACGAACGGCGCGAACGAGCTGAGTGGCGGTTCCCCGGCGTACAGCCGGGAGGGCATCACGTGGGGTTCCGCCGCCTCGGGCGTGAAGTCGAACACGAACGCCCAGGCGTTCGACATCCCGGCCGGGTCGACGGTGGCGTATGTCGGCTACTGGTCGGCGTCATCTGGCGGCACGTTCTACGGGTCGCGCGCCGTGACGCAGGAGACGTTCACCGGTCAGGGGACGTACACGATCGCAATCGGCGACATCAACGAGGGCGTCGCGTAGTGGCCATCACGACCGGCGACGGCTACATCGCGGGCGCCAAGCAGATCATCCCGTACGTCAAGACCGCGCCAACGACGACGATCTCCAACACGCGGTTCTCCGTGTTCGACAAGGCGGGCAACCCGGGTGCGGGGACGTTGGCGTTCACGACGTCTCTGGCGGGCGTGGTCCCGACGGCTGCGACGGCGGGCTTCCCGAGGATCAACGCGTTCGGCGGGAGCGCCGTCGGCTACCTATCACGCGTCCAGTACGCGTCGTCGGTCGCGCAGCGGCTGGAGCTGTGGGACGTGCTGTGGGGCTACAACGTGCCCACGACGCCCGCGGCTCCGACGACGTACACGATGTCAGGCGCCGCGTCGTTCTTGGGGCGCACACCGGACGGCATCGGCGGCGGCTGCCGGATCTTCCTGTGCATCTCGTCGGCGGTCGCCGCGAACGCGGTGACGATCACTGTCACGTACACGAACAGCGCCGGCACGACGGGGCGCTCGACGGGTGCGTCCGCGGCTCTGACGTCGTTCACCGTGAACCGGTTCATTGAGATGCCGTTGCAGGCCGGTGACTCCGGTGTGCGGGCGATTGAGTCGGTCGTCGTGGGTGGCACCGCTGCGGCGACAGGCGCCGTGAACATCATGGTCATGCGCCCCCTGTGGACGCAGCGTGTCCCGAACGCTAACGGCGGCGACGTCCACGGCATCGACAAGACGGGCATGCCGATCGTGTACGCGGACTCGGCGCTGATGCTGACGTGCATCCCGGACTCGACGTCGTCTGGTGTGCCGGACGTTCTGCTCGAGATCGTCAACGGCTAGCGGGTAGCGGTGGCGACCTCGCCTCCGGGGTTCGGCCCCGTCTTCAACCCGCTGTTCGAGAGGTCGTCAGGGGCGACCGCCGGCACGGGTGACCGTGCCGCGTCCGTCGTCAACTCGTGGCTGTACGTGACGCCACGGGCAGCGACCGGAACCGTCAGCGGAAGCATCACGTCGAGCGGGACCGTCGTGGGTCGCGAGGGCGAGCCTGGCGCGGTCACCGGGTCGATCACATCGTCCGGCACGATCACGGGAACGAAGTACGACCCCGACGCACCCGCCGTAGTTCCGGGCAGCGGTGGGCGGGTCATCCGCTTCGAGCCCGGCACGCCGAAGCGCGCGGAGGATCCTCCCGCCCCGCGCATCATCCGCAAGACCGGCGCGGCGCAGGGCGTGTCGACGTCGTTCGGACTGACGGCGGGAACTCGCATCTCGCATGGCGTCACGTCGGGCACGCACACACTCCAGGCGCGCACCCGCGGCGGGAAGACCGCACCGGGCGCCGCCCACGGCATGACCACCTTCCGCAATGAACAGGTTCGCGGCGACGCCGTATCCATGCACCCCCACGCCGACATCCGCCGGATGCGGGACGACGCCGACCTACTGCTTCTCGTCTGAACAAGGAGGCCCTCGCATGAAGGCTGCTGTCTTCCGAACCTTCGTGTTCGAGCCGGACGACATCACGATCCGCTCCGATGGGACGGGCCGCACTGTCGAGGCGTATGCCGCGGTGTTCAACCAGCCGACGGAGATCGTCGACTGGGAGGGGCACTACCGGGAGCAGGTCGACCCGAAGGCGTTCAACCAGACCATCGCCCGTAACGGCGGCCGTTTCCCGGTGCTGTACAACCACGCCCGCACTCTGATGGGTACGGCGTCGGATATCGGGTCGGTGCCGATCGGCAACTCGGTCGAGGTCGTGCCGGATGCGCGTGGCCTGCGGACGGTGTCCCGATACAACGCGAACCCGCTCGCGGACCAGGTGCTGGAGGCGATCCGCAACGGCGACATCTCCGGCATGTCGTGGTCGGGCCGCATCGTCGGCCAGGACGTCAAGACTCCGCGCGGTGGCTTCAAGCAGGCCGCGGACGGGTCACTGTCGCTGGTCACACGGACAGAGATCGCGTTGAAGGAGTTCGGCCCGACCCCGTTCCCCGCCTACGTGGGCGCCGACATCCTCGGTGTCCGTTCCGTCGACATTGCCCGCGCGCTGCGCGAGATGGACGACGACGAGCGAGCCGAGATGGCCGCTCTCCTGACCGTTCCCGTTGCCCGTCTTGATGACGCCGCGCGGGCTGTCAGCCCCTCAACCGAGGCCGCTGAATCCGACGAGCAGGCCGCCACGGCAGAGCCCTCAGGTCGGAGCCACACATTCCACCGCCTTCGCAATCTTGCGAGGCAGAGAGGAGTCCTCGATGAAGATCGAGACTCTGCGTGCGGCGTTCGAGGCGCTTCAGACTGAGGTCGCCGAACTCGACGCACTTGAGAACCCGACGGAGGAGCAGACCGCTCGCTTCGCCCTCGCGATCGACGAGGCTGCGGCCGCGAAGGTCGCATACGACCAGGCTGTCGAGCGCGCCGAGAAGATCGACGCGATCAAGGCTGCCGCGCTTGCTGAGCCGAAGACGGTCGAGCGGGCGTTTCACGCCCCGAACGTGACCATCAAGAAGGACCCGTTCGAGAACGTCGGCGACGTGGTCCGGATGCGCAACGACGACGAGGACCTGATCGCTCGTGCGATCACGGCCGTGTCGGACACGAAGTACCGCGGTGGTGTCCCGGATTCGTTCCGGCAGTCCGCGGTCGAGTCGATCGAGATGATCCCGGGTGTCGCGAAGTACGCGCTCGCCCACGGGTCGCCGGAGTACATGAACGCCTTCCGGTCGTTCATGTCGTCGTTCGGGCAGCGGCAGTTCACGCCGGAAGAGGCGGCCGCCGTTCGTACCGCTGACGAGGTGGCGCGCGCGCTGAGCCTGACCGGCAACGCGGGCGGCTACTCGCTGCCGACCCTGCTCGACCCGACGCTCATCAAGACGGGCACCGCGGTCAAGAACCCGATCCGACGCCTCGCGCGGGTCGAGACGGGCACGCAGAACGTCTGGCATGGCGTCAGCGTCGGCAACGTGACGACGTACTGGAAGGCGGAGGGCTCGGCGTTCACCGATGGCTCGCCGACGTTCAGCAACCCGGCCGTCACCGCGTACGACCTCACCGCCTATCTGGTGGCGTCGTACGAGATCTTCGAGGACTCCAACCTCCAGGTGCAGATGCCGGGCCTGATCGGCGAGGCGTTCGACTACAAGGAGTCGACGGCGTTCGTCTCCGGTGACGGCAGCACGCAGCCCAAGGGCATCGTGACCGCCATCTCGGCGACCGTCGCGTCGACCGTGACCGTGACCACCCGTGGCGCGTTCACGTCGGCGTCCAGCGCGGACCTGTTCGCGCTGCTCAACTCGGTCACTCCCCGCTACGAGGACACCGCCACGTGGGTCGCGAACAAGGCCACGTTCAACACCGTTCGGCAGATGTCGAACGCGGCGAACGGGTCGCTGTTCTGGACCGACCTGAACAGCTCCACCCCGCCGAGCCTGCTCGGCAGCCAGATCGCGGCCAGCTCGGACATGCCGAGCGCGACCACGTCGGGCAACGTTCTGGTCATCCTCGGGGACTTCTCCCAGTTCCTGATCTACGACCGGATCGGCACGCAGATCGAGTTCGTGCAGAACGTCGTCGACGGGTCCGGTCTGCCGACCGGCCAGCGCGGCATCCTGGCCCACAAGCGCGTGGGTTCGGACTGCACAGACATCAACGCCTTCCGCTTCCTCAAGTGCTGACGCACTGAGGAGAAGGCGCCCGCCGACTCAGCGGGCAAGCGGGGCCGGTACTTCCACGGGTGCCGGCCCCGCGCACGCCCAGCGTGCGACACCGAGACGTGGAACCCCGTGGAGGCAGATGTGGGACAGGCACGCCGTCAGCGCCAAGCCGAGCGGTCATCGGGCAGGGTTTTCATCGCTTATCTGCACCCGGGGATGGTGTCGGGCTACTTCCACGAGTCGCTGATGGCGACGGTCATGTGGGACATGTCCGGCCCGCGCCGGATCGCGAACCTCATGCAGGAGTGGAGCAGCGCCAACATCTCGGCCGCGCGCAACACGCTCGTGCAACGGTTCCTGGACCACGCGGGCGACGCGGAATGGCTGTTGTTCATCGACTCGGACATGCAGTGGAACCACGACACCGTGGACCGGATGCTGGCCGTCGCCGATCCCGAGAGCGTCCCGATCCTGGGTGGCTTGTGCTTCGGCGCTGCGCACGGTCGGCTGTTCCCGACCCTGTACACGCTGACCCGACGCGACGAGAAGCTGACGTGTGTTCGCGCCGTCGACTACCCGCGGGACCAGTTGGTCCGTGTGGATGCGACGGGTGCCGCGTTCCTGCTGATCCACCGCAGTGTCCTCGTGGCGATGCGTGAGCGTCAGTTCAACAAGACCTTCCCGTGGTTCATGGAGCAGGAACTGGACGGCGACCCCGTCGGCGAGGACATCGCGTTCTGCCTGCGAGCCCGGCAGATGGGCTACCCGATCCACGTCCACACCGGAATCAGGATCGGCCACCACAAGTCGCTGCTCTACACCGAGGCCATGTTCGACGCGCAAGCGCCATGGGAGGGAGAGTCTCGTGACTGACCCGATCTCCTACGTCGACGCCGAAGCGCTCGCGGCCAAGCTGGCAATCAAGGAAGCCGACACGGATTCGATCGCCGACGTCACGCAGATCGCATCCGACGCCTCCCGTCAGGTCGACGACTACTGCGGCCGGTACTTCGGCAGCATCGGCACGACCCAGAGCCCCGTCGTCCGGTCGTTCCCCGTCGAGAACGGGCTGTGCCTGCTCGACGACCTCCAGTCGTGGTCCCTGATCGAGGCCTACACCGGTACCTCGTGGACGACGTATGACTCGACCGGGCTGGTGTTCGGTCCGGAGAACGCTCCGACGATGCTGCCGGCGCGACCGTGGGACCTGCTGACGTTCCCCGAGTACCGCTGGAAGCCGGAACGCATTCGCATCACGGGCGTGTGGGGGTGGGCGGCCGTCCCATCCCAGGTGTCTCGTGCCGCGTGGCTCCAGGCGATCCGCTTGTTCAAGTCGCCGTCAGTGTCGCTGGGTGTCGTCGGCGGCGCGGACAACATGGGCGTGCTGCGCCTGTCTGCCCAACTCCAGCCCGACGCCCGCGAACTGCTGCGCCCGTTCGTGAAGGTCAACGGTGGCTGACGTCCTAGCCGCGATGACCGCGCTGGCCGCCGCCTTGGACGCGGACGACGTGAAGGTCCGTGGCTACGTCGGCAATCAGGACGATCCTACGGTGCCGTGCTGGATCGTGAAGGTCCCGGACGTTGACTACCTGGAGACGTTCGGCGGCGACGTCA
>ERZ650304.1261-NODE-1261-length-10210-cov-5.418710_pt1 | contig 10210 bp, 6 predicted proteins | sample MGYA00376240_ERZ650304 | MGnify/ENA primary metagenome ERZ650304 (study PRJEB26733, sample SAMN07839271) | wastewater metagenome | biome: small river; feature: stream; material: water | place: USA: North Carolina | collected 2016-03-01 ...
ATCACGGTAGACCACTTGAGTAACGACACGATCTACCTCCTTGATGACGTCGCGGTATTCAGTCTCGATTCGAACCTTGTCCGATTCGTGGGCAACCGCCGCCGTGTTGCTGTTTTGCCGCTGTAGCCGCTCGGTTGCGCGCTGGTTGACCTGGCGGGCGTGTTCTATCGAGTCGTGGCGCCATCCCTGCACCTGCCATGCGGCAGTGGCAGCGCATACCCCGGAGATCAGGGCCACGGCGACGTAGGTGTAGATCATTTCGTTTCGAACAGAATCCGCTCAGCCGCCCGGCGCTTCACCAGGCCTGCAAGAATCTTGCCGTCCGCATACGCCCACTTGTCGAACTGCTCGGCCGCGTCGTCATACCGAAGGTCGTTCAATCGTTTCAGGAGCGTGCTGTTCAGCAGGTTCTTTGCCCCGCAGTTGTAGGCAAAGTCCGTCAGCGCGTCGAACTGGTTCTGATTGATTGGCGCTCTGACGTACCGATTGACGGCGGGCGCGTACTCGGTGGACAGAGTTGATAACATGATCTGGTCGGCCCGCTCCTGCGTGATCGGCGGGTCTGTCAGGCTGACCTTTGAGCCGTCCTCGTACCGGGTCGATCCGTAACCGATGGTCGGCACCCCGGCAGGGCACAGGTACGGCGACGAACGAAATCCCTCGAAACGGCGAACAAGGGCAAGGCAGTTGTCAGATGGGGTCATTGCAGTCTCCCGGGAATCGTGTCCAGCGCACCCGGGCTGGTCGGTTGTGTGTCGGGGCAATCGAATCCCTCCGGCGTCGGTGGCGTGCTATCCGGGTATTCGTCTTCCCACTCCGGCCACGGCTCACCGCAGGCATCGCACAATTCGCGCCACCAGTCACGCAGGCGGCGCAGCCAGTTCACTTGTCGTCCAGTGGTGCGCGGTCGGTCGGCTCTACGCCATACTTGCGCTCAAGGAACCGCTTCATGATCCGCTCGGCCCACAGCAAGCCGGCGACCCCAGCATGACCGGCCATGCCAGCGAGTGCCGCCGTCACCAGCGGTTGGACGCTCATCGCCTCGCACGCCCAGAACGTCAAGATGCCCATGAATGCCGATGTGCCCAGCTCGCCCACCAGGATGCGCAGGTCATAGGCCGCTGACTCACCCCTGCGCACGGCGTTGTACCAGCGCACGAAGCCACCGAGCATGGCAATGGCCAGGATCAAGCCATACTCGCGCAGGCTGTAGGACAGGGGGCTTTTGTGGACGCCTGCCTCTTGCGCAAGCGCCGGACCGGCCAGGTACAGAGAGATGATGATCGCGTAAAGCGTGTTCATGCCGATCACTCCTTCCGCCAGATGTCAAGGGTAAAGTCAGCCGCCGCCGGGTCGATTGCGCCAGATGTAACATTCGCTACCCTCACATAGTGTTGACCCGTACTTGGCACCGCGATGCATACCAAGCCTGTTGCTAGGGTGGAAGGTGGCGTTACCTGCACGCTGTCTGCCGTCGTCGCACCTGTTACCGTGACGGCAAGATCAGCTGTAGCTCCGGCGGCGATGCTAGGGAAGTTCAGGTTCGCTACAACCCGCTGCCGGCCGTTGATCGTAGTCCCTTGTCCCGCCGCAATGTTGAGGTTGGTTGTCAGTCCGGTGTACTGAGGATTGACAATTGCTGTCCGCACCGCCGCGCCAGTCTGCACGATGCCTGTTCCGCTGGTTGGCGCATTCTCCAGCCGCGGGCTGTTGATCTGCGTATCATAAGCTGGTCCGCTTATATTTATGCCTGTAGTAAAGTTTTCAAGCGACAGATCGTTCAGATGATTGTGCGAGCCATCTGCAACCGTAATCGCCGTCGTAACTTGATTGGTACGGCAAGCGTACAAGACGTTTTCATTAGCCAGCTGACCGAAGTAGAAGCCAAGGTTACAGGAAGAGATTGCAACCTTACTAAGCAGATTGTAGTAGCAGCCAAGCCCTGCGTCAGCGTACAACTGAACGCCTTGATCCACGTTATTGATCGTCACGTTTTCCAGGATGCAATCCGTCGCATTACGCAGATCGCAACCAATGCCGCCTACGGCAGCTTGCGTAGTGTTGTCAATTCCGAGATTACTCAGATGCAACCGGTATCGCCGAGAAAGGGAAGTGCCTTTCGACTGCAACAGCGGGGTTGTCATGGACGCGCCCTTGATAATCGAGTCCGATCCGTAGCCGGCCAGCCAGCAGCTATTCCCCCAGGTAAGGGTTGAGGTGATCTTGAACACGCTGGCCGCATCGACCATTAGCTTGCCGCCGGGAGCTGAGATCGAATCGATAGCGGCTTGGATGCGTGCAGTATCATCGGTCGTCCCGTCACCCTTGGCGCCCCACTGCTTAAAGGACTGGGCCTCTTCCTGCGTCAGCTTCCAGCGCCCGCCATCCGTAGCGACGATGACAGAGCCGCCGTTGTCAGTACTAGTCGTATCCGAAGCGTCGTAACGGTAAAAAGCTGTTCCACCGTCTCCGGCGGCGTAGTAGCCTAGAGTACGCACCCCAGCTCCTGCAACCTTCGCAACCGCCCGCAAGTCGGTTATTGTGTTAACTAGGTAAGATACGACGTTGGTAATACCCAGCGCTGTCCGACCCGCTGCTTGTGTAGTTGCAGTAAACACAGCATCGCCAACGGTGGTCGAACCCAGAGCCGTCCGCGCGGCTGCTGGTGTCGTAGCCGAGTTGAAGAGGGTCGTGTAGAAGGCGTCGAGCGAATTGAGCCAGGCGGCTTTGATCGTCGGCAGCGAGTTGTCAATGAAGTTCTGAAGTGGCATAGGAATTCCTTACAGAGGGTCGGAAAGAGGGTTGATGTAACCGGGTTTTACGCAGCCAGGAATCGCATAGTTCGGAATCGCCGTAGTGTCGTTCGGATAGCACACTGCTGCAAAAGTGTCGGCCGGCTGCGGCTGAGCCCACGGCGGCGTCTGCGTGTCCGCCTGGGCCCGAACAAAGTCCTGCGGCTGTCGCGGCTCCCAGTGCTCGGGACACACGTAATACCCTTGCCAGTGACGCTTGAGAGACGAAGCCTTGAACTTCATCCCGCACTCGTAGCAGACGGAGTTCCAATCGCCTGGCTTGTAGTAATCAGCCTTGCCCATTATTCGCTCCAATTATCCCGGCATAATTCGCGCGGATCATTGATTCTCAGCCTTCGCTTTCCGTTCTTCCCGCAGACGTTCCAGGTAGGCCTTGGCCTCGTCTGACAGCTCCTGCCCCTCTCCCTTCGGTAGGCCCCTGTTGGCGCTGCGCTTCTCTGAGATTTCCCGCTTCTCGTTCCCGCCCAGGTAGCGGTCGTAGATGATCCGTCCGACGCCAGGGATGTAGGAGACTGCCTTGTCCCTCCCCGCCGCGATGTCTTCGATGACCTTGAGAGGAGGAGTCGCCGCGCCGATGAGGGTATCCACAACCTTCCCTTGCCCGAGCCTCTCCGTCGCGTAACGGTTAAGGCCGAAGGTTTGCAGGACGTTCTCGACTAGCTTGGGAGTGGAAAGCGGGTCGGAGTTACGGCCGGACAGCCAGTCCTTGATCACATCCCCTGGCACGTTGGCGACGGCATAGACAGTGGCGAGGGCCGCGAGGTTCTTAACTCCGCGCATGATGTCCGCCGGCTTGCCCGTTGCAATCTTAGCATAGGCATCGCGGCGAACCACGTCCCCTTGCTTCAGCATGTAGGTCTTGAGCTGATAGAGCAATCGACCGTTGGGATGCTCGAGGTAGGCCTGCGGCAACTCAGCCCGCGAGATTGGCTGAATGTCGGACAGGGCTTCGAAGGCCAGTCGCTGTGTCCGCGGCGTGTTCGCGCGGGTGGCTAGGTCTTGGATCAGCTGCGGCAGGTCGTTCTCGAAGGCGTAGCCGTAACGCTCCGCTAGCTTCGCCCGCCCGCCCGGCGTCCGCGCCATTCGCTGAGCCTTGATGAGGGCGGCGTTGATGCCGAGGCCTTTCGCAAACAGGTCGATCGCCGCGAAGCCTGTGTACTTGAGAGAATTTTGCAGCACCTTCCCCGCGATGTGGCCGCCCGAGAGCTCTTCCGCAAGGTGGTTGACTAGCCCCAGTTGCTTCGGCGTAATCTTCTCGCTGCCCACCAGCTTCTCCGTCAAGGCCTGCAGTGTCGGGACCAGCCCGAAGTGGTAGATCGTGAGGAAGGAGTCGCCGAGCTGCGTCGCGGCAGATACTACGTTTCCAAGCAACCCGGCGTTGGTAATGTCCCTGACCATTCCAAGAGTCGGGTTCATCGCCTTGTCCCCTGGGCCAAAGCGGGCACGCAGGATGTCTCGCACCTCCATCGCTTGCTTCGGGGTGATCTTCTTCTGATCTAGCAGACTCGCCGTGAGGTTACCGATTGACTCGTCCAGGTTGGTGAATTTCTTCTCCCCCTTCGCATTCACCTTGAGATCGCGGCCAAAGAAGCGGGCGGTCTCTACATCCGTGATAGCTCCCGAGACGTAGCGGAGAAGGGACTCCGCCGGCTTCTCGTAGAAGGGCTGGAGCTTCTCCGTCACCTCTTTGATCCTCCGCGCGTGAGCATAGCCTGGTTGGAAAGAACCCTGATCTGGCGCGAACAAGTAGCGGTTGGCGACGACGCTCCGCTCCACCTCTGTCATCGCCCGCTGCTTCTTCCGCATCATAGCCGCCTCGGCTTCTGCCAGCGTCTTGTCGAGTCCCTCGCGCACCGGCTGACTCAGCGCTTCCTTCAGCCCGTCGTAGTCCTTGATAATCCGCGGGAAGTATTCGCCCACCCCCTCGCCGAAGCGGCCGAGTGCAACCAACTGCCCCTCGATCGCCTTAAGGGTTGCCTTCACCGCCGGATAGGTTTTGGCCAGCTCGGGGATCTTGTTCAGCGTGTCCAGCCGCCCATTGAGCAGATCGCGGGCGATGAGAGTCTGCGTTCCTTCCGACTGCTTCTTAAGAGCCTGCAGGAACGGCGTCACCTGCTCGTGGGTGGTGGACAAGGCCTTGAGAACCCGCAGCTCGTGCAGGCGGATGCGACCCTTCAGGCTCGGTGCGATGTTGCCTAGGCGAGTAGAGATGAGGCCAAGGAAGACATCGGGCTTCTTGATCGCCTGCTTAAGCACGGCGCGGCCCTTCGCGGAGCCGAGGAACCCGCCAGCCAGGGCGCCGTAGAAAGCCGCCTTAAGCGGATTGTCCTCGTTGAGGAAGGCGCTGAGTGAGGCCCCGCCGGTAATGGCCGCGAGGGTGAAGATCTGCTCGGAGGAGGCACGGCCGCGTTGATTAGCAAGCACATCAAACCCGCCGTTGTAATAACTTTCTAAACGAGATCTGTGTACAGATTCTGGCACGAAACGAACATTACCGTGCAAGGATTTCCACAACTCTCGTGGAGCTAGGTTAGCCCCATCTCGGGCGTCAATTGCTTTATAGTCTAATATTCCCGCATTATCCAGATCATGTACCTCTCCCCACTCTTTCGAGTTCAGGAAGTCCGCGATCTGTTGCTGGTAGCGCTCTGCGACCGGCGCATTGCCCTTGCCTTTGATCTGATAGATTGTAGGCGGACGCCCATCAAAAACCTTGACGCCCGAAGGACTGATTACTTCAGGTTGAGCGGCCTCAATTTCAAGGGTCACATGGCTCTGTCCCTTCGCATCCCGCAGCGATAGGACCTGTGCTTCGCCCGACTTAATCGCCTCCCATCCGCCGAGGCCGTAGTCGGGATGACCGGAGCCAAAGCGCGCCGTGTCCGCGCCCTTCTCGGATTCGGGAATCCAGTCGGGGTGAGGCTTTGGATCACCGGGGAACTCTCCGCCAGCTTCGTCGTAGCGTTCAATTCCGCCCTTGTGAGGCTCGTACCCCCGCACGCTATGCCCCATCACCGTGCTCTCGTGCGCAAAGTCGCCCGGCTTATCCAGCACCACCAGCTTAGATCCGTCCGGCCACTCCATCTCCTTCGTCATCGTCTCCATCCGGGCGCGAGCTACGTCGTTCTCCTTCGCCCGCGCCTTCTCTGCCTGCTTCGCCATCCGGTCGTCCCAGGCCTTGGTTTCTTTGACCGCGCGGACGAGGTCGTACTGGCCCCACTTCTCGGGCGGTACTTCCAGGTGCATGTAGTCACCGACGTGGGCAAGGTAGTCTTGCACCTTGAGGACAGCCGTGCCAACTTGCTCGCCTTGATGCCCGTATTGCTTGGGCCAGTTTTCAGAAGCGATCTGATAGATCGGCTCGTCTGGAGATACCTTGCCTTCCGCCATCAATTTACGCAGGCCTTTGATAGCACCTTGCGAGCCTTTTGGCCCGTAGTCGCTAGCTGGCCGCGAGCCAATTACTTGGTCCATCGCATCTTCCCAGCGGGTTCCATCGGGCAACGTAATATCTTTCAGCGGATCGGTCGCCGTGCCCGCATGCTTATTAAGGTAGCCTTCTACCATCCGTGTAGCTTGCAGATCCGGAACATCGCCTTTAGAAAATGTTCCTAGCGTTTCACCTAAGTGTCCACCAAGCTTCTCAACGGAATGCGGATGCCACATCCCTCCCTTATCCTTCATCGCCCCCAGCGCCATTGCCATTCCAAGCCCTAGCGCCTCCCGATCCTTCGGGTCCATGTTGGCGAGGACCACCGCCCCCGCACCAGCCGCCGCTCCCTTCGGCCCGTACTCGCGGAGGGCCGCCCGCAGCTGCTCCTTCGCTCGCGAGATCTGCGACTTCACCGTCCCGATTGGCTGGCCGAGTTGCGCCGCAATCTCCGCGTCGGAGAGACCTTCCAGCTCACTCAACTCAAAGGGCCGGCGGAAGTTCTCGGGCAGCTTGTCCAGCGCCTTAGCCATCCTCTCACCCAGGGCATTGTTCAGCGCAACCTGCTCGGGCGACCGGCCGGTCAACGAGGTATCCGCTACGTTCTCGTGCGGGGAGGGCAGGGACTCATCGCCCTTCCCGCCGCCAGGAGTCTCGGTATTATCCAGCGACTCCGTCCGCGGCCGAACCTTCTCGTAGCGCAGGCCCGACTTCGCCTCGTTATCTGCGATGCGGTAGAGGTAGGTCCCAATGGCGGAGTCGCCCGAGAACTGACCTTTCTCGATCGCCCGCATTCCCTTTTCCATAGTCCGCTGCACTACGTCCTCGATCTCTACTCCCTGCTTCGCGTATTTCTGCAGGCTCCGAGTCAGCATCGGCACGTTGTCGCGGTAGATCTGGGCGGCCGCCGCCTCACGACTCGGCCCACCCTCCTTCATCATATCGATCAGGCGAGGCTCGGGAACGCCGTGCAGCTTCACCATCGCGGCCGCACCTGCGATCCCAAGGCCGGCGAGTTGCTCGTCCGAGAGCTGGTTCTGCATTGCCCAGGCGGCAGCCCCCGTCCCGGCCACAACCGCGGGGATCTTATAAGGATCGAGAGTTTCGCTCAGGGTTGCAGGGGCCGCGGGCGAAGCCTCGGCAGCAGACGCTGTAGTTTCGGGCGCGACAGACGTAGGCTTTCCAACCGGCTTCGCCGGCCCCATCGATTCGCCAGGATAGCCGCCTCCCTTCTCCCACGCCCCGACCTGTGCCTGCGCCAGCTCCTCCGGGGTCAGCGGCCGGTTCCCCTTCGCGGCCTTCACGTCTGAGGTCAGTTCCCCCATCCGCGTCCGCAGCAGCGCCTGGGCCTGCGGCTTCAATGCCTTCGCCCCTAGCACCCCCATGAACATATCCACAGCATTTACCACATCACTCGCCGGGACGCCCCAGGAAGCTTGCGCCTTCTTCCCGCCGTGTTCGATCAGCTCGCTGACTTTCCCCATAATCCAGCCAATGCCGTTTTCATTATAGGCCGCCTGGGCTTCTGGCCCCATAGCCTCCGCGACCTTCGCCCAAGGCGCAGCGAGTTCCGGAGGGAACTGATCTTTCGCCGCCTGAGCTTTCGCAGCTGAACGTCCCCTCGCGTCCGGCTCTCCCTTCGGCGGCAGGCGTCCATCGTAGGCAGCGACGGGAGCTTGCTTCACCGCCTCACCCTTCGTCGTCGCCCGCTCCAGCAAGTAGGCACCACCGCCCAGGAGACTCTTTCCGATCCCTGTAAACATGTCGGAAAGCTGGGCACCCGCCCCGGCGGCGTAGCCTGCCATGTCCTTCCACGACTGAGGGTTTTTCAAGAACCCGCCGACGGAAGCAGGTTCGACTGCGCCGTAAGCCTCGTCGAGTGAGATGACGCGGCCGGTAGGCTTTGCAGCCGCTTCCGGCGTTCCCGCAGCTGGCGCCACTCCGTAGGCTTCGTCAAGAGAAATGATGCGTGGCATGTTTAATCCTCTTCGTCGTCCGGAGTGTCAACGCCAGTCATACGCAACGCTTTCTTGATCGCGTCAGCGGACCGTGGCGGAGGGCGCTTTGGCAGCGGCGGCGAAATCTCTTCAAACCCCGTGAGCTTTCCACTCGCATCGAACAGCGGGCGCGCGACGGAACGATCTGCCATCGTATACGTGCGGCCAGCGCGAATGCTGCTGCGGTCGGCGGGAAGGAGTGGATGAAGTTTGATGCGTTGAGCTTCTAGTTGCTGATAGCGAACGGCGTTCAGCGTTTCCGATCCCGAAAGCGCTTCGGCCGTCTTATCCCCGCCGAGCTTCTTCAGCCACGTAGTCTGCTCTTTCACCAGCCCCGAGCGCACAGTGGCTGCACTAGCCGTCGCAGCATTCCGCGCGATAGTGGAGGCATCCAGCTTCTTCTTCGCCTCCAGCTCCCTTTCCTTCTGCTCCAGCGCCAATTGATCCTTCATCGACAGGGCGCGGATTTGCAGTTGCTTCAGCGCCGCCTTGCCCTCTTCAAACCCCTGAGGCAGTCCGTCGATAAAGTTCTTTACGTCCGGCGGCAATTTCTTCCCCGCCTGCGTCGCCAGCAGTCGCATCTGGTTGTAGGCCTCGGGACTTTGCATAGCCATCCCGACCATCATGCCGATGTCTTCCAGATTCGCGTTGGCCATCTTCTGTTCGATTTGGCTCTGCTGCGCCCCGCGGTATCCACTGATTGCGTCCTTCTCCGTGATAGTAGCGATTTTCTCCGCGAGTGGCAGGGTGAGACGAGTTGGCGCTCCGCCCTGCACCATGAAGTCGTAGAGCTTCCGCAGCGGGTCCGCGACCGAGCCTGGCTTAAATTGCTGCACGTCATCAACGTTAGCCTCGCGGCCCTGCGTCGCCGGGATGACAGCGCCGGCCTTTGCAGCGGCGGCTTCCCACTGCGCCATGGCGGCCAGATCCTGCGTCTTCGCGCCCGCTGTTCCTGCCAACGCCCGTGCATGCTCCGCCTGTGCCCGCATCAGATCCGTCTGCACCGGCATCTGCGCAATGTCGGCGAGAGTCTTCTGCGCATTGACCTGCGTTAGCGCGGTCTTATTCGCCTGATCCTCCGCGGCGATGAAACCGTTAGGCGCGCCGTAAAGTCCGGTTGCCATCTTAACCGCCGATCATACGCTGTTGGAGGAGCATCAATTGCTGCTGCGGGGTAAGGCCACCCTGCCCGGTCAGCTGCCCAATGCCGTAGCCGATGGAGCCAAGGGACTGGCTCGCCTGATCATTCGCCGCAATCTGCCCGTTGAGGCCGATCTGTGCGCCGGTGCCTGGGTTGACGCCGCTGCCGGCCAGGGCACCGAGTTGGGCGAGACGCTCATTGTACCAGGTTGTCGAAGCATTCGCCCCTGCTACGCTCATCGCGCCGGAGTCCTGCCCAAACTGAGCATTCGCCCGCTGCGCACCTTGGATACGAAGCTTGTACGCTGGATCGTTAGCCGCGACGGCTGAGGGATCACGCATTAGCTGCTGCAGTTGTTGATCTGCGAGGGTGCGTCCACCAGACTTGCCCCACGGATCGCTCTGTGCGGCGGCAAGGCGGGCCATGCGTTCCAGCTCCTTCTGCTTCTGCAGTCCCGTGATGCCGGAGTAGATAGACATTGCGGGGTTGGCGTACTTGAGGGCCGTGTCGAAGATACTGGGCGAAGCTGCTGGCGCTGTTAGTCCGCCGCCACCAAAACCGCCCAACGCTTGTGCCGCGGTGTCCCCGTAGGAGTAGCCGTCGAGCAACGAGCTGGCTCCGTCCAGTCCGCCCCCTCCAATTCCTTCTCCCATCCCTCCGAGAAAACCCGCATCCCCGCCCAGCAGGGATTCGCCGCCAAGGAGACTACCGCTTCCCGCCGCAGCACTTCCGGCAGCTCCCTCAAGCAGCCCTCCGCCAAGTGCAGCACCGCCGAGAAGCGCTCCGCCTTCTAGCAACCCCAGGCCTCCGCCCAGCATTGCGCTGGTAC
>ERZ650304.1262-NODE-1262-length-10193-cov-7.616098_pt1 | contig 10193 bp, 14 predicted proteins | sample MGYA00376240_ERZ650304 | MGnify/ENA primary metagenome ERZ650304 (study PRJEB26733, sample SAMN07839271) | wastewater metagenome | biome: small river; feature: stream; material: water | place: USA: North Carolina | collected 2016-03-01 ...
CCCTGGTGGTCGACGTCGCCTGTCTCGAGTCCTACGACCTCGACGCCGGCGGAGGGCGCCTCGCTCACCACCGCGTCGACCCGCGGCCCATCGGCCGACTCGTCGCACAACCCCTGGTGGCCCATCGGCGCGGGTGACGCAGGGCGGGCGACGGTGTGCGGCGTCGAGGTGCTGCGCCACGACCCGAACTTCGACCGCCTCGTCGTGCTGCCGAAAGGCATCCTCGGCGACGACGACCTGCTGCAGTCGCTGGTCATGCTGTGCGCGTCGGCCTGGGTCGGCTCGACCATGGCCGACCCCAGCTTCGGGCAACGGATCTTCGTCTACGACGAGGCCTGGCGGATCATCAGCGGCGAGGCCCAACTCGACCGGATGAACGCCGACCTGCGGCTGTCCCGCTTCTACGGGATCGCGAACATCCTGGCCATGCACGCCCTGTCCGACCCCGACAAGGTCGGCCACGCCGACTCCGCCGCCCGTGTCGAGACCGCGGTCCTCGCCGACCTCGCCGCCCGCGCCGACCTCGCCGCCCGCGCCGCCCTCGCCGCCCTCGCCGCCGAGATCGATGACATCAGGAAGCGCCTGGTCATGGAGCAGATCGCGGCGTTCTCGCGCGCCATCGACATCAAGGCGGCCGAGGAGGCCGGCGGCTTGCCCGCCGCCGACGAGGCCGCCACCGCGGGGGTTGTGTCGTGAGCGGAGACGAGAGCGGCGGCTCGGTCGACCTGGTCTGGGTGTCGGAGGCTCCGCCGGCCGTGGTTGCGCCGAGCATCGAGGCGCTGCTGTCGACCGCGCCGATCGCGACCACCACGCGGGCGGCCGACGTGCTCAACACCGCGATCGAGATGTTCGCCGCCGCGGTGCGCCTGCATGTCCGTGACCGCGACGCCGGCGCCGACCTGGCCCGCAAGGTCGAGAACGAGACCCGCCGCACCGCCCGCAAGGACGACGTGCTGCGCGCCGCGATTGCCGTGCTCGAGCTCGACATCTTGCGGCCGATTCGGAACGCCCTCGACGCCAACGCCGGCGAGACCACCGAGGCCGCCGCGCTGCGAGTCGTCTCGGCGCTGCGGCTCGAGCGCGCGGCCGTCAAGGCATCGGATGCGATCCAGCGGGCCACGCCGCGCACCGCCGCGGTCCGCTACTACGCCAGCCAGCAGGACGGCGAGCTCGCCGGCGAGGTCGGCCACCGCATCTGGTACCTGTCCGACTGCGCGCTGGTGAAGACGCCCGAGGGCGACATCATCGCGACGAGCGGCGACTGGATCATCCGCGACGCCCGCGGTGACCTGTACGTCCTGCCCCACCAGGACGTCGGCGCGCGGCGCGCGGCGACCGTCGGCCGACCGCGCACCGCGCTCGAGCAGTTCGGCGACGCCGTCTACAACCTCGGCCAGCCCGCCGGCGGCTGGTCGGCCCTCGCCGACAAGCTCGAGGCCGAGGCCGCTGCGGTCAACACCGGCGACCCGATCGCCGACCTCGCCAAGCGCAGCACCCTCCGCGACCGGGCCGCCGTCTGCCGGGACTGGGGGGCACGCGTGTACCAGGTGATGGGGCAGCGGCGGGCGGTCGACGTCGGCCCCACCCGCCGCATCCTGGTCGAGGGCATCCCGGTCGAGGTCAGCGACATCGAGGCGTCCGTCACCGCCGGCATGCCGCTCGAGCAGGCCCGCGCGATGCTCGGGCAGGCGCGCGAGGCCGCCGAGTGGCGAGAGGACGAGCGCCAGCCCGACGTCGGCGGGGTCGAGGGCGAGGACGCCGGCGGCGACCCGGGGGTCGGCTGATGTCCCCGGACGCCGCCGCCCTCGCCGAACTCCGCGCCCAGGCCGCGCGCTGCCCGAGCGACCCCACCACCGCCAGCTTCCACCACGCGGCCGCCAAGCGCGACGCCGCCACCGGCGAGCCCACCACCGCCGAGGGCCGGAGCCTGCTCAAGACCGCCCGCACCTTCGACGAGGGCCGCGTCATCGGCGAGTGCATCTGCGGCTCGTCGTTCGTCTGGACGCCGGACCCGGCCCGCGCCGAGCTCGCCAAGACCGGCTGACCGCTTCCGGCCGCTCGTGACGGGCTCATTAACCCAACCCACGACGGCCAGGCCGGCACCCACAGGGGCGGTGCCGGCCACCTGACCGAGTAGCTCAGTGGCAGAGCTCGCCGACGCCCCCTCCCGTCGGCTGGTCGCAGGTTCGATTCCTGCCTCGGTCCCCACCACGCAACCCGCGGCTCGCGCCGCTCGAGGTTCCCATGTTCCACGACCACGCCGACCAGGACCGCCAGCGCTTCCTCGACGAGACCCAGGCCGAGCGCGCCGAGGACCGCAGCGCCATCGTCACCATCGTCGTCATCGTCATCGGGGTCGGCGTCGCCGTCCTCGCGGTGATCGGCTACGCCCAGCCCGATCCCGTCGCCGCCGCCAAGCCCGCCAACGTCGTCGAGGTCCGGTGAGCGACCTCACCCCCGTCAACGTCGTCTGCCACCGGATCGCCGACCGCCCGGCGCCGTCGGTCGACTCCACCGCCGAGCGCTGCATCCAGTGTACGGCGCCGGTGTGGCTGTCGCTCGCCACCGCCGCCGCGATCGAGCGCATGGGCCGCACCAGCGACGCCCGGGTGTTCTGCGTCACCTGCGCCAAGCCCGCGCTCAAGAACACCATCGCGGTGCTCTCGAGCGGCCACGTCTCCACCGGCGAGGCCGGCCGCGCCGCGCGCGCGATCGGCGTCCCGGCCGGCACCCCCATCATCGACCTCGATCGGCGGCGCCCCTGTGCGTAAGCCGATCACCATGGAGCGCGCGCTCGCCGGCGAGGCCGGCCACGTGCAGCTCACGCCCTCGCTGTCCGCCGACCAGGTGCGGCGGCTCGAGCGGTGCGCGGCCCGGCTCGCGCTCAACTGCTCGGCCACCATCCGCCACGCCCTGGCCCGGCTCGACGCCTACGTGAGCGCCGGCAACCCGCCGCCGTACGCCGAGGTCCCGTCGATCGGCACCGGCACCCGCCGGCTATCGAGCGCCGCGGTCCGCGCCGGCGCCGACGGCTGGGCCATGCCCACCTACTCGCTGCAGACCCCGGCCGCCCGGCTGCTCCACCGGCTCGCCGTCCGCACCCGCCGCAACTACTCGGCCGTCGTCCGCGCCGCCCTGGTCGTGGTCGAGCGCGAGCTGGCCGGCGAGCTCGCCGCGAGGGCTGCATGAGCGTCCTGCACCTGGTCGACGGCCACGGCTACATCCACCGGGCCTACCACGCCAGCGCAGGCCGCGGCCCGCGCGCGGCGCTCGCCACCTTCGCCCAGATGGTGGACCGCCTCGAGCGCGACCACCGGGTGCAGCGCGGCGCCGTCGTCCTCGACGCCGGCGGCCGGACCTGGCGGCACGAGCTGTTCCCCTCCTACAAGGCCCACCGCCCCGCCCCCGACCGCGAGCTGCTCGAGCAGCTCCCCGCGTTCGGCCCGCTGGCCCGCGCGCTCGGCTGGCCGGTGGTGCAGGTGCCGGGCTACGAGGCCGACGACGTCATCGCCACGCTGGTGACCCGGGCCCGCGGCCGCGGCTGGCGCGCCATCCGGCTGCACGCGAGCGACAAGGACCTGCTCGGCCTGGTCGGCGACGACTGCCTGATGACCGATGCCGTCCGCCGGGTCGAGTTCGGCGTGGCGGAGGTGGTGGCCAAGCTCGGCGTCGGGCCCGACCGCGTCGCCGACCTGCTCGCGCTGCGCGGCGACGATGGTGACGGCGTCCCCGGCATCGAGGGGTGCGGCGACAAGACCGCCGCCGACCTGGTGCGGCGTCACGCGACGCTGGACGACGTCATCGCCGCCAACCCGAAGATCCGCGGCAAGTACCCGCTCGCCACCGCCGAGGGCGTCGCCACGCTCCGGCTCTCGCGCCGCCTGGTCGAGCTCGCCACCGACGTCCCGGTCGACCTCGAGCTCGAGCAGCTCGCCATCGGCCGCCGCGATGAGGCCGTCGTCCGCGAGCTACTCGCCCCGCCCCGCCCGCCCGAGCAGCTCGGCCTGGGCGGCATCCCGCAGCCTGCGGCGCCGCCCGCACCGACCACGCCCCCGCCGCCGATCGCGTCCTTCCAGGGCGGCGGTGGCGGCCGCCGCTCCCTGCGCGAGGCGGCCCGGCCCCGGCCCGTCGACGCCGGCCCCCAGCCCATGCGCGGCGAGCAGCTCGAGCGCTACCAGGAGCGCGCGGCGATCCGCGAGTACCTCGGCGGCTTGGACCGGACCGAGGCCGAGCGCCTCGCCCTGGTCGACGTCGGCCACGTCCGTCAACCCGACCGGAAGGAATCCGCCCATGGCTAAGAAGTGCTCCGGCTGCGGCGCCGACGTCGAGTGGGTCACCACCACCGCCAACCGCAAGATGCCGCTCAACCTCGGGCCCGCGCTCGACGGCAACATCATCCTCACCGAGGCCGGCCGCGCCCAGGCCCTCGGCCCCATCGAACTCGCCGCCCTGCCGCCCGGCACCGTGCGGCGGATGTCGCACTTCGCCGCCTGCCCCGACGCCGGGCGGTTCCGCGCGGCGCCGGCCAGCGGCCGGGGACGGAAGTAGCCCCGTGCCGTTCGTCGAGCGTAGCCGGTCGACCGCGACCACCTACTACCTCGTCGTCGACGAGCCGCGCCGCTGCGGCTGGGCGACCTGCACGGTCAACGACACCACCGGCGAGCTGGCCATCCAGTCCGACTGGACCGACCCGTGCGGCTACCGCTGGCCGGTGGCCCACCTCGGCTGCCCGACGCTGACCGACTTCCTCGCCTCGGCGCGCGAGGACTACGAGTACCTCGTCGGCAAGCTGCTGCCGTCCGAGCGGCGGGAGACGTTCTCGCCCGACGAGACCGTCAAGGCCATGCGCCAGCGCGTCATCGCGGGCCGGCGGGACGGTGACCTCAGCCGCCCCGAGGCGCGCGAGCTCTGGGACGGCCTAGGCGACCTGGTGCACCACAGCGACTCGTCGGCGTTCTTCGCCAACCTCGACGAGACCAGCTACCGGAGCTGGTTCGACGACGTGTTCGAGGACCGCCGCGACGTGCCCTCGCACGAGGCCAGGGCCCTCAGCGATCACATCCTGCCCGAGCTCGCGAAGTCCTGCGCCGCCGAGGTGCAGCGGCGCAAGGAGACGCCCCCGCCGGTCGACCTGCTCGCCGCCGAGCGCGCCGCCCACGAGGATACCCGCGGCGCGCTCGCGCTGGCCCGGTCCGATCTCGACAGCGTCTCGAAGCGGATCGGCCTGGTCCGCGGCGAGCTCGCCCAGGTCAAGACCGCCTGGGAGGCCGACCTGGCCGCGATCGCGTCGCGCCTCGGCTGCGATGACCACCGCGTCGACATCCTGCAGGCGATCGACGAGCTGCTCGAGCGAGGCAACCGGTGAGCGCCGACCTGGCCAAGGTCCGGTTCGCAGGCGCGCTCGCACCGTCGTCGGAGGGATCGCTGCTCGACGCGGCGATGCTCGACCTCTACGACGCGGCGGCGGAGTTCGTCGCCGCCGGCGGCGCCGGTTCGTTCGACAGCGGCGATGGCGAGGTCCGGGTCGGCGACGTCGCCGCGGCGGTCGCGCTTCATCGCGCCGCCTACCGCTTCGCCGCGGCCGGGCTACTGCAGGCGCAGACGTACGCGGCCGCTACCAGCCCAGCGGCGCCGGCGACGCGGCGATCGCGGAGGCGCGGGTGACCGCCGTCCGCGGCATCCACCGGCCCGGGCTCCGCTGCGTCTGTGACGCCTGCTGGCCCGCCACCCTGCGCGGCGAGCTGCTCGCCCTGGCCGGCCGGTGGCTGGCGATCGCGGTACCGCCGTCGGCGCCGGCGCCAGCTCAGGCGACGCGCCGGCGCGCGCCATCCCGTTCCACCAACCGAGGACGCCATGCGACCCCACCAACCAAACGGGGCCTGACCGCGCAGCGCGGCGCGCGCCGTACCCCGAGGACGGTCGAGACCAGCCGGCCTCGGGCGACATCCCCTGACCCGGGGACGCCGCCGGCGGTGCCGGCCGAGGCCGCGCCGGTCGTGGCCGGCGTGCCCACGGCGGTCGAGCTCATCAATCAGGCGATCGACGCCGGCCACCTGTTCTTCGTCGGCGGCGAGCCCACCCCTGTTGCGACGGTTGCCGTGCTCCCCGACGAGGCTGCCGTCCGAGCCGCGCTGGCGCCCCCGCCAGCGCCGACGCCCGCGCGGTTGATCGACGTCGTCGCCGATGCGATCGGCGCGCCCCCGGCGGCGCCTACGCGCGCGGCCAGGCTGCCGTCCGAGCCCGGGTCCTGCACCAACTACGCGCCGGCCGGCTACGCGGGCCACTGGCGCGACTGGCATCGCGGCCACGGCTGCAACCTGGACCCCGGCCCCGAGCCTGCCCCTGCGCCCGAGCTCGCAGCGCCGGCTGCGGCGCCGCGGCCGCGCCGCACGCACCGGATCGCCGCGCCCGTGCCTGGTGCTCCGCCCCGCGCCGTGCCGACGCCCGACGAGATCGCTCTCAGCTACCAGCGGCTGTTCGCCAAGCGGCCGGCGGCTGGCCCGGTCTCCGAGGTCGCGCCCGCCGCGGCGGCGGACGAGCTCGGCCCCGAGCTGGCGCCGGCGGCAACTGGACGATCGGTTCCAGTTTCGGATCTGGCGGCCGAGCCGGTGACCGCGGCGCCGGCGGCGCCGCCGCTCGAGCGCCAGCCCCCGGCTCCACCGGCGGTCACCAGGACCGGCGTTGCCTGCCGCGTCTGCAACAAGGACGACGGCGACGACCGCGTGCAGGTCGACCTCCATCGCCGCTGCATGGAGTCGGCGACCAACCGGGCGATCGCGCGCCGAGCTGCTCGCCGGCGTCCGCCGGCCCCGGCACCCAGCCGCATGGACCTCATCGCCCAGCTCGCCCGCGCGCGCGCCGGCGGCGCCGCCGAGACCGCGCCCAAGCGCGGCGGCCGCGCCGTCACCGAGCCCGACCAGGATGGCGAGGACGAGGTCCTGCTCACCGCCGAGGAGTCGGCGGCGGTCTCGGCCATCCAGCGCGGCGGTGGCCTCTCCACCGTCGGCCTCGGGGGCTCGCTCGACGATGCGTGAGCCCGAGCACGACGAGCAGGACCTAGCGCCCGCCGAGGTCGTCGACCAGGTCGAGCCCGACCAGGTAGCGGCCGAGCCGAGCCCGGACGAGCCCGCACCGCCGGCGCCGACCGGGCGGCGGCCACGCCCGTCGCGGCGCCGCCAGCGCCCGCGGTCACGCACCATCGCGCGCAAGGCCCTGACGCGCGAGGAGCTCCGCGCCGGCTGGCTGATGTTCCCGCCGGTCGAGGACGACGCACGCCCCCGCACCCGCGGCGCCTGCGTCGACGGCGAGCGGCCGTGCCCCTGGGTCGCCTGCGCGCACCACCTCTACCTCGACGTCGACCCTGAGACCGGATCGATCAAGTTCAACTTCCCGGACCTCGAGCCCGACGAGCTCGCCGCCACCTGCGCGCTCGACCTCGCCGAGCGCGGCGGCATCACGCTCGAGGAGGTCGGCGCGATCATGAACCTGACCCGCGAGCGCATCCGACAGGTCGAGGTCCGCGGCCTGCTCAAGCTGCGCATGGCGTCGCCGTCGCCCGACGAGATCGGCGCCGCGCTCCTGCATCGCCACGGCGCGCTGATGCGCACCCGTGCCCACCGCTTCGACTTCCGCTTGCCCAAGAAAGGACGCCGCTGACCATGCCTGCCCCGAACCCACAGCCCCCGCCCGACCCCACCGCCGAGCAGCGCGACGCCGCGCGCGCCGGCCTCCGCAACGCCACCGCCGCCGCCGTCTCCGCCGCCCAGGTCCTCGGCGACCTCGCCGCCGCCATGGAGGGCGCCGTCACCGTGCCCGCGGGCGAGGTCGGCGAGCTGCTCGCCGCCACCTGCGAGCTGTTCCAGCGCCTCGACCTCACCGGCCTCTCGCCGGTCGCGCTGCAGCGCTGGGCCGCGATCTCCGTCGTCGTCGCCGCCAACGCCAGCGGCGTCGCCGCGGCCGCCATGCTCGGCATCCTCAACCCCGGTGCCGAGGTCGGCGCCCTCGCCCCCGCCGGCGGCGACCCCATCCCCGCCCGCACCGAGCGCCCGCTCATCGTCGGCGCCGACGGCCGCTCCGCCGCCGGCACCGCCCCCACCCTGGTTGGCCTCGACGGCCGCCCCCTCTCCACCCTCGCCAGGGGCTGACCGATGGACGACGACACCACCACCGTCTCCGCGTGCGGCTCGCGCAGCACGCGCGGCGACATCTGCAGTCAGGCGCCGGGACACGACGGCCTCCACGTGGCCCGCGAGGGGAGCATCCCCTGGGACAACGCCACCGCCGTCGACCCGGCGGCGCTCTGCGGCCTCTGCGGTCGCGCCTGGGGCGAGCACGTCGGCACCAGGTGCCCCAAGGCCGAGCGGGCCAAGCGCACGCCCCCGCCCAAGCGCCACCTCGCGTCACCGCCCACGGTCGACGGCCCGGCCGAGCCTCAGCCGGCGGCGGCGCCCGATGACCCTGGCCGCTACGAGCCGACCCTCCCGATCGCGTCGATCGAGCCGTCGCCCCACAACCGCGACGCCAAGCGCGATCTCGAGGAGCTCGCCCGGTCGATCCTCGAGCACGGCGTCATCCAGCCGATCACCGTGCGACCCCACCCCAGCCACGACGGCAGCTACGAGCTCGTCGCCGGCGAGCGGCGGTGGCGCGCGTCGCAGCTCGCCGGCCGCGCCACCATCCCGGCGATCGTCCGCGACCTGACCGACGTCGGGGTCCTCGAGGTCCGGCTCATCGAGAACGTCCAGCGCGTCGACGTCCACCCGCTCGAGGAGGCCGACGGCTACCAGACGCTGATCGCCAAGCACGGCTACACGGTCGAGCGCATCGTCGAGAAGACCGGCAAGAGCAAGGCCTGGGTGTACGGCCGGCTCAAGCTGTGCTCGCTGGCCAAGGCCCCGCGCGAGGCGTTCCTGGCCGGCAAGCTGCAGCCCTCGATCGCGCTGCTCATCGCCCGGATCCCGACCCAGGCGCTGCAGGAGCAGGCCACCAAGGGCGTGCTCGGCGGTGGCAGCCACGGCGAGTACTACGCCGCCGACGTCGACCCGGGCCGCACCGGCAACGCGGCCGAGCCCCTCAACGTCAAGCAGGCCGCGGCGTTCATCCACCGCCACTTCATGCTCCGGCTCGAGCTGGCCAAGTTCGACATCACCGACCGCACGCTGACCTCGGCCGGCGCGTGCACCGACTGCACCTACCGCACCGGCAACCAGCGCGAGCTCTTCGCCGACGTGCAGGGCCCGGACGTCTGCACCAACCCGCCCTGCCACGCCGAGAAGACCCAGGCCGATTTCGACCGGGCCGCCGCCGAGGCGAAGGCGCAGGGCGTCGACGTCCTCGATGGCAAGAAGGCCGAGGGGCTGTTCGTCGAGCGCGGCGACGGCACCCAGGCCCTCAGCTACGGCGCCTCGCAGAAGTACATCGACCCCGCCGACGAGGCCGACCACATCGCCTGGCCCGACCCCGAGAAGAAAGCGCCCACGTGGGGCAAGCTGCTCGGCAAGGACCTGGCGAAGGTCCCGCGCGTCCTGGTTCAGGACGCCGCCGGCGGCCGCCGCGAGGTCTACGACAAGGCCGGGGCGATGAAGGTCCTGACCGAGGCCGGCAAGGTGCCCAAGCCGCGGAAGACGGTGAACCCCTACGACAACTACAAGGACGAGAACCGCAAGCGCAACGCCGCCCTGCAGAAGCGGCGCGACGTGGTCAAGGCGTCGCTGCGCACGCTGGTGAAGGCGCAGGGCGAGCACTTCATCGACGGCGTCGGCCCCAAGGCCGTCACCTGGTGGCGCTGGGTCGCGCTCGCGATTGCGCGCGGTCTCAGCCCCGACGACCAGGCGACCGTCGCGTCGACGTTTTTCGATCTCGGCAAGCGCACCGAGGCGCACAAGGTCCTCGAGAAGGAGATCGACGCCTCCGGCGTGATGTCGTGCCGAGGCTTGATCGTCGCGATGCTGGCGTCGACCAACGCGTCCGGCGGTGCGTATTCCTCCTCGTACGGCGCGACGTTCGTCGACGCCTGCAAGACGTTCGGCGTCGACACCAAGGGCGTCCAGCGCAAGCTCGACGAGGAGGCCAAGGTCCGCCCGGCGAAGCCCGCCAAGAAGGCGGCGAAGGGCGGTCGCAAGTGAGCCGCGCCGACGGTCCCTCCCTCAGCGAGCTGATCGGCCACCTCGGCGGCGGCAAGGTGGACGAGCTCG
>ERZ650304.1263-NODE-1263-length-10192-cov-5.186051_pt1 | contig 10192 bp, 9 predicted proteins | sample MGYA00376240_ERZ650304 | MGnify/ENA primary metagenome ERZ650304 (study PRJEB26733, sample SAMN07839271) | wastewater metagenome | biome: small river; feature: stream; material: water | place: USA: North Carolina | collected 2016-03-01 ...
GGTTCGCATGATTTTGATGCCGCTTGGCTTGTTGGCCACGGTCCCTGTGTTGTTGCGCGTGGTGATCTGTGCGCTCAGCCTTGCGGTCATGGTTTCTAGCCCGCAACGTCGCTTGGTGCCTGCATTGCTGACGGGGACGTTGTTGATGCTGGCTTACGGTGTATTTCGCGCAACCCCATAGCCGCTGAGGCCCAACCCTAAGGCATCATGAATATTCTGATCTCCAACGACGACGGCTTTCAAGCCCCGGGCATTGTGGCTTTGTACGAAGCGCTCAAAGACTTGGGCCGCGTCGAAGTGGTCGCGCCCGAGCACAACAACAGCGCCAAGTCCAACGCGCTCACCTTGCATTCACCGCTGTATGTGAGCCAAGCGAGCAATGGCTTTCGCTACGTGAACGGCACACCTGCCGATTGTGTGCACATCGCACTCACGGGCTTGTTGGACTACAAACCTGACCTCGTGGTGTCTGGCATCAACAACGGCGCCAATATGGGCGATGACACGATTTACTCGGGCACGGTCGGTGCGGCGATGGAAGGCTATTTGTTTGGCATTCCCGCCATTGCCTTTTCGCAAGTCGAAAAAGGCTGGGGCCACATTGATGCCGCAGCGGCCAAAGCCCGCGAGCTGGTGCAGCAAATGATGGCGCAACCTCAAGTGGCGGGCTCGCCTTGGTTGTTGAATGTGAACATTCCCAACCAGCCCGTTGCACACATCAAACCCTTGCGTGTCACGCGTTTGGGGCGACGCCATTCGGCAGAGCGTGTCATCACGCAAACCAGCCCACGCGGCGAAACCATGTATTGGATTGGCAGCGCTGGCGCCGCCAAAGACGACAGCGATGGCACCGACTTTCACGCCACGTTTGAAGGCCATATGTCGGTCACGCCGCTGCATGTGGACTTGACCGAACACGCCAGCTTGCCTGCGTGGACGCAACGCTTGCGCGGAGCGCACGCATGAAGCAGCGCCCCAGCTTTCCTGCACGCTTAGACACGGGCAAGCCGCAAGCCGCACCTAAAACTTTGATGGGCGCGACCCGTGTGGTCACGCCGCAATCACCCGTGCGTGCGAAGCCTGCGGGCGTGGTCAGTCCCACAGGTGTTGGGCTAGATTCATCGGCCATTCGCGCGCGCATGGTGCAAAAACTCGCTGGGCAGGGCATCGATGATGCGGTGGTGCTCGAAGCGATGGGGCGCGTGGAACGCCATCGCTTTGTGGACAGTGCGTTGGTCAACCAAGCCTACGAAGACACGAGTTTGCCGATTGGCCTGGGCCAAACCATTTCCAAACCCAACGTGGTGGCCCGCATGATTGCCCTGTTGCGCGAAGCGCCGGGCCTGCAAGGTGCACCGCTGATGGGACGTGTGTTGGAGATCGGTACAGGCTGTGGCTATCAAGCAGCGGTGTTGGCTTGCGTGGCGCGTGAGGTGTACAGCATTGAACGCTTGCGTGGCTTGCATGACAAAGCGCGCGATAACTTGCGCCCCATGCGTTTGCCAAACGTGCATCTGATTTTTGGCGATGGCATGTTGGGCTATGCACAAGGGGCGCCCTACAGCGCCATCATCTCGGCCGCAGGTGGCGAGAACGTGCCGCAAGCTTGGATTGACCAGCTCGCCATGGGCGGCCGTTTGGTGGCGCCCACGCACACCAGCACCGGCCAACAAGCCTTGGTGGTGATTGATAAAACGCCGCAAGGCTTGCAACAAACGCTCCTCGAAGCCGTGAACTTTGTACCTCTAAAATCAGGCATTGCTTGAACACAGGGAAATCAGAATGTTTCGTGCCGGAATGTGGGGTCTTGCTGCCCTCGTGGCAGCCTTAGCGCTGTCGGGTTGCTCTAACAAAGGCCGCCTCGCCCCCATGGATGACCACTCGATAGGTGGTGCGCGTGGCGCCACGCGTGTGTTGCCTGGTGCAGAGAACGCAGGCAAGCCCGGTTACTACACCGTCAAGCCTGGTGACACCTTGATTCGCATTGGCATGGACAACGGCCAAAGCTGGCGCGACATCATCCGTTGGAACAAGTTAGACAACCCCAACCTGATTGAAACAGGCCAAGTGCTGCGTGTAGCGCCGCCTGCGCCTGAAGTGGCGGTGGCGCGACCTGCCACATCGACCACTGCAACAGCGCCTATGCCTGTGGCTTCTGCAACTTCATCGCCTGCCACGACGCCTGCCGTGGCCCCTGCTGCACCGTCTGCCGCCGAGGATGCCATCAGCTTCCAATGGCCCGCACGCGGGAATTTGATTTCTGGTTTTGACGAGTCCAAAAACAAAGGCTTGGACATTGGCGGCAAAGTGGGCGACCCCGTGTTGGCCGCTGCCGATGGCCGTGTGGTTTACGCCGGTGCAGGTTTGCGCGGCTATGGCAACCTCATCATCTTGAAGCACAACAACACGTATTTGACGGCTTACGCGCACAACCAAACCTTGTTGGTCAAAGAAGACCAAGTCATCAAGCGCGGTCAAAAAATTGCCGAGATGGGCAACAGCGATGCGGACCAAGTGAAGCTGCATTTTGAAATTCGCCGTCAAGGCAAGCCGGTTGATCCTGCTAAATACCTATCGGCGAACTGATGACCCAAGTGACGAAAGAGGCGACGAAAGACGCGGCGCCAGAAAAGCAATGGCCGGATAACGCGCTGACCATCGAATCGATGGACATGGACGCGCAAGGCGTGGGCCACCGCGCCGATGGCAAAGTGGTGTTTGTCGATGGGGCATTGCCCTTTGAAGTGGTGCGCGCCAATGTGCACCGCAAAAAAGACAACTGGGAAAAAGCCTCGCTGCTGGAAGTGCTGCACGAATCGTCGCAGCGCGTCACGCCCGGTTGCCCCCACTTTGGCTTGCACGCAGGCGCATGCGGCGGCTGCAAGATGCAGCACTTGGATGCGGCTGCACAAATCGCGGTCAAGCAGCGCGCCTTAGAAGACAACCTCTGGCACTTGGGCAAGGTCAAAGCCGAAACCATTTTGCGACCTATCCAAGGCCCTGCATGGGGCTACCGTTACCGCGCCCGTTTGTCGGTGCGCTATGTGGTGAAAAAGGGCGAAGTGCTGGTGGGCTTTCACGAGCGCAAGAGCCGCTATGTGGCCGACATGCGCCAATGTCCCATCTTGCCGCCGCATGTCAACGCCATGCTCATGCCGCTGCGCAAGCTCATCGGCAGCATGGAAGCGCGCGAGACTTTGCCGCAAATCGAATTGGCCTGTGGCGATCACGTGACCGCGATGGTGCTGCGTCACATGGAGCCGTTGAGCGCGCATGACATGGATGCTTTGCGAGCTTTTGCCGTTCAACACAATGTGCAATGGTGGTTGCAATCCAAAGGCCCAGACACGGTCTGTTTGATGGAAGGTGCCTTGGGCGAGCCACTGTCTTACGCCTTGCCTGAGTTCGGCATCACCATGCCGTTCAAGCCCACCGATTTCACACAAGTCAATCCGCACATCAACCGTGTGCTGGTCACGCGTGCCCTGCGTTTGCTGGATGTGCAGCCGACCGAGCGTGTGATTGACTGGTTCTGCGGTTTGGGTAACTTCACGCTGCCATTGGCCACACTCGCCCGCGAGGTGTTGGGCATTGAGGGCAGCGAGGCTTTGGTGGCCCGTTCGGGCGAGAACTATGTGTTCAATCAAGCCAACCGCGACAAGCCTTTGGCACCTACACGCTTTGTGGCGCGTAACTTGTTTGAAATGACGCCTGAGTTGTTGTGCCAAGACGGTTCGGCAGATAAGTGGTTGGTCGACCCCCCTCGTGAGGGAGCGTTCTCGTTGGTGCAGGTCTTGGCTGAACTGCATCAGCAGCCCGAGCTTCGCCAGGGCTGGACACCTCCGAAGCGCATTGTGTATGTGAGCTGCAACCCAGCGACCTTGGCGCGTGACGCGGGCGTGTTGGTCAATTCAGCGGGCTATCGCATGTCGTTTGCGGGGGCGGTGAATATGTTCCCGCACACGGCGCACGTCGAGAGCATGGCGGTGTTTGATTTGGTCTAAACCGCAGCGCTTAAAAATCTGCAGACGTAAAAAAGGGACCGTGAGGTCCCTTTTTTGTTGGCGCTTCAAACGCTTATTCGCGTTCGCCACCAAAGATGCCGAGCAATGACAGCAAGCTTTGGAACACGTTGATGACGTCCAAGTACAAGGTCAGCGTGGCGCTGATGTAGTTGGTTTCGCCGCCGTCCATCACTTGCTTCAAGTCGTACAACATGAACGCGCTGAAGATGGCCATGGACAACATGGAAATCACCATCATGCCGGCGGATGAACCGACGAACACGTTGATGATGCTGCCCACCATCAAGACCACAGCACCCACCATGAGCCATTTGCCCATGCCAGACAAGTCGCGCTTGATGACGGTGGCCAAGCTGGCCATCACAAAGAACACGCCTGCGGTGCCTGCAAATGCAGTCATCACCAAATCAGCGCCGTTTTTGAAACCCAACACCATGGCAATCATGCGCGAGAGCATGAGGCCCATGAAGAAGGTGAAGCCCAGCAGCACGTACACGCCGGTGGCGCTTTCTTTGGTGCGCTCAATGGCGTAGATGAAGCCAAAGGCGCCAGCCACCATCAAAATCATGCCCATCACGCCAGAGATGGCGTAGCTGATGCCTGTGGTCACGCCAATCCATGCGCCCAAGACGGTGGGCAACATGCTGATGGCGAGCAACCAATAGGTGTTGCGCACCACGCGGTTGCGTTCAGCCGTCGGCAAGACGTAGTAGTCAACGGTTTGAATGTTGTCATTCATCATGTGTAGCTCTCCTATAAACCTGATGATTCAGTTGGGGCGGATTCTAGTGGTTTCAAGAGGGCAGGGGCTATCGCTTACTTTTATTGAGGTTTCTTTTGTCTTGGGCGAGGGTAGTGGGGCGTTCAGAGTCGGTATGCTTGGGGTTTTCTTACTTTTCAAACTCGCTTCACATGAAAACCAAACACTTTCTCGAATCCGCAGATGTCAAAGCCATTGCCGCAGCCGCTGAAGCGGAAGCTTTGAAAAACAACTGGCCCGTGACCATCGCCATCGTGGATGACGGCGGCCACTTGTTGAATCTGCAGCGTTTGGATGGTGCCGCGCCTATTTCTTCGCACATCGCCCCAGCCAAAGCCCACACAGCAGCGTTGGGTCGTCGCGAAAGCAAGATTTACGAAGACGTCATCAACGGCGGCCGTACTTCTTTCTTGAGCGCGCCTGAAATCAAAGGCATGCTCGAAGGTGGTGTTCCCATCATGAAAGATGGCCAGTGCATTGGCGCTGTGGGCGTGAGCGGCGTCAAATCCAACGAAGACGCGCAAATTGCCAAGGCAGGCATTGCGGCCATCGGTCTGTAAATCGGAGCGCTCTCAAAGAAAAGCCCCGCAGTTTTAGAAGCTGCGGGGCTTTTTTGTGGGCGTTTGAAATTTAGTAAATCAAACGCTCAGGGTTGATTTCTTGAAGGATGGTGGTGGCAATTTCTTCAATGCTCTTGTGGGTGGTGGACAACCAGCGAATGCCCGCACGGCGCATCATGGCCTCTGCTTCGGCCACTTCGTGGCGGCAGTTGGCCAAGCTGGCGTATTTGGAGTCAGGGCGGCGTTCGTTGCGAATTTCGCTCAGGCGCTCGGGTTGAATGGTCAGTCCAAAGATTTTCTTTTTGTGTGGCATCAGGGCAGGGGGCAACTGGCGGCGCTCAAAGTCTTCGGGAATCAGCGGGTAGTTGGAGGCTTTCAAGCCGTGCTGCATGGCCAAGTACAAGCTGGTGGGGGTTTTGCCGCTGCGGCTCACGCCTACCAAAATCACGTCAGACAACTCCAAGTCGCGGTTGAGCTGGCCATCGTCATGGGCCAAGCTGAAGTTGATGGCCTCGATGCGGTCGCGGTACTCTTGGCTCTTGCTGGCGTCTGAGAAGCGGCCCACACGGTGGTTGGACTTGATGCCCAGTTCTTTTTCCAGCGGGTTCACAAAGATGCTGAACATGTCCATCAGCATGGTTTTTTCTTTGCAGCCTTCCAAGATGACGCTCAACACCTCCATGTTCACCAGCGTGGTGAACACAATCGGCTTACGGCCTTCGACTTCGCCTGTGTGCAGGATTTGACGCACGGCTTGGTGGGCTTTGTCCACCGAGTCCACAAACGGAATGCGGATGTGACGAAATTTCACCTCGAACTGCGCCAAGATGGCGTTGCCAAAGGTTTCTGCGGTGATGCCGGTGCCGTCAGACACAAAGAAAACGCTGGGATTGGGCATGAAAAACTTTCAAAGTGGGTAAAGCCAAAAAGACAGGTTTTGGCGGGCGAGGCGCCATATCGGCCACCTACAATGCTGCATTATCCGAATTTCGCCACGCAGACTGTTCGACCCATTCAAAAAACTACAAAGTCGCCGCGCTGCATGGCCGCACCCGTTTTAACTTTTGGAGCTTGTCTATGACTGCACTTTTCAGCCCTACCGCCTTGGTGGTTCCCTTCGAAAAACTTCGAATGACGGACGTCGAATCCGTTGGCGGCAAAAACGCCAGCCTCGGCGAAATGATTTCGCAATTGCCCACGGGTGTTCGCGTGCCTACCGGCTTTGCCACCACGGCCCATGCCTTCCGTGAGTTCTTGGCTTACGACGGCTTGGTCGACAAAATCAACGCCCGTTTGGACAAACTCGACACCGAAGACGTGCGTGCCTTGGCCGAAGCTGGCGCCGAAATTCGCGCCATGGTGGAAGCTCAGCCTTTCCCTGCCGATTTACAAAAAGCCATTGCGGAAGCGTTCGCGACTTTGTCTGAAGGCAATGCCGCCGCCACCTTCGCGGTGCGTTCATCTGCCACAGCAGAAGACTTGCCAGACGCGTCTTTCGCCGGTCAACAAGAAACCTTCTTGAACGTGCACGGCATTGACGAAGTGCTGCACAAGATGAAGGAAGTGTTTGCCTCGTTGTACAACGACCGCGCCATCAGCTACCGCGTGCACAAGGGCTTTGCCCACGCCGATGTGGCTTTGTCTGCCGGCGTGCAACGCATGGTGCGCTCTGACTTGGGCGCTGCTGGTGTGATGTTCACCATCGACACCGAATCTGGTTTTGAAGACGTGGTGTTCATCACATCAAGCTACGGCCTCGGTGAAACCGTGGTGCAAGGCGCTGTGAACCCTGACGAGTTCTATGTGCACAAGCCAACCCTCAAAGCAGGCAAGCGCGCCGTGATTCGCCGCAACTTGGGCTCTAAGCTCTTGCAGATGGAGTTCTCGACGGCCGAAGAGAAAAAAGCCACCGGCAAATTGGTCAAGACTACCGATGTGCCCACAGAGCTGCGCAACCGTTATTCACTGACAGACGCTGACGTCGAACAATTGGCCCACTACGCCATGGTGATTGAGGCCCATTACGGCCGCCCGATGGACATCGAATGGGGCAAAGACGGCACAGACGGCCAGCTCTACATCTTGCAAGCGCGTCCAGAGACCGTGAAGAGCCAAGCCAAAGGCCAAGCCGAGCTGCGCTACAAACTCAAAGGCCACAGCACTGTGTTGGCCGAAGGCCGCGCGATTGGCCAAAAGATTGGTACCGGCCCTGTGCGCTTGGTGCACAACATCAGCGAGATGGACAAGGTCCAACCCGGCGATGTATTGGTCACCGATATGACCGACCCCAACTGGGAACCCGTGATGAAGCGCGCCAGCGCCATCGTGACCAACCGTGGTGGCCGTACCTGCCACGCCGCCATCATTGCGCGTGAGTTGGGCATTCCTGCGGTGGTGGGTTGCGGTGACGCGACCGAGCGCTTGAAAGACGGCACGCTCGTGACCGTGAGCTGCTCTGAAGGCGATACCGGTTTGATCTATGACGGTTTGTTAGAGACCGAAGTGACCGAAGTGCAACGCGGCGAAATGCCCAAGATCAAAACCAAGATCATGATGAACGTGGGTAACCCACAGTTGGCGTTTGACTTCTGCCAGTTGCCCAACGAAGGTGTGGGCTTGGCCCGTTTGGAGTTCATCATCAACAACAACATTGGTGTGCACCCCAAGGCGATTCTTGACTACCCCAATGTGGATGCCGATTTGAAGAAGGCTGTCGAGTCTGTGGCCCGTGGTCACGCTTCGCCTCGCGCGTTCTACGTGGACAAAGTGGCCGAAGGCATTGCGACCATCGCTGCTGCGTTTTATCCAAAGCCAGTCATCGTGCGTATGTCGGACTTCAAGTCCAACGAATACCGCAAACTCATTGGTGGCAGCCGCTACGAGCCAGAGGAAGAAAACCCAATGTTGGGCTTCCGTGGTGCCGCACGCTACATCAGCGAAGACTTCGGCGAAGCCTTTGCGATGGAGTGTGAAGCCATGCGTCGCGTGCGCGAAGACATGGGCCTGACCAACGTGCAAGTCATGGTGCCATTCGTGCGTACCCTGGGTCAAGCCGAACGCGTGACCAACTTGTTGGCCGAACACGGTTTGAAGCGCGGAGAGAACGACCTCAAGGTCATCATGATGTGCGAAGTACCAAGCAACGCCATCCTCGCCGACGATTTCTTGAAGTTCTTCGACGGTTTCTCCATCGGTTCCAACGACTTGACCCAACTCACCTTGGGTCTGGACCGTGATTCCGGTTTGGAGTTGTTGGCCGCTGACTTTGACGAGCGCGACCCTGCTGTGAAAGCTTTGCTCAGCAAAGCCATCGCGGCATGTTTGGCGCAAGGCAAGTACGTGGGTATCTGCGGCCAAGGCCCCAGCGACCACCCCGACTTCGCGCACTGGTTGGCCGATGAGGGCATCAGCTCCATCTCGCTCAACCCAGACAGCGTGATTGACACTTGGAAATCATTGGCCAAGTAATACCGCTTTGATGCCGCAGCCCTCTACAGCCTCTGACTCAGAGGCGCCGCGTCCCACAACGATCGAAGTCACGGCTTTGCCTAGACGTGCGTTGTGGGGTGTGGCAGGGTTGGTGGCATTGACGGTGGGTTCTTTGGGCTTGGCTTGGCTCTTGCCCGACATGACCCTGCTGCATTTTTTGTGGGTGGCGCAAGCCGTGCCTGTTCTGTACTTGCTGCTCGCTTGGTGGGGTACGCAAGCTTCGCATCCGACCGATGATGCGTCTTAAATCTTGGCCTTGGCGTTTGTTGTTGCTCAGCTTTGCTGGGCTGGTCGTGCTGACGCTGTTGTTGCTGCTTGCTGACTTTGCGGGCGTACCCAAGGGCGTTGTGAACGGTTTTTTCTTGGTGATGTCCATCATCGGCTATGCGGTGATTGGCATGTTTTGCCGCACCACCACGCCTGAAGAATATTTTGTCGCAGGGCGACGCATCAGCGCACCGCTCAACGGCATGGCGACAGCGGCTGATTGGATTTCTGCCGCCTCGTTCATTGGCCTCACAGGTTTGTTGTTGTCGGATGGCTTTGTCGGCGATGGTCAACATCCCGGCGGTTTGGCTTATTTACTTGGTTGGACGGGCGGTTTTTGTTTGCTCGGTTTTTTATTTGCCGCCAAGCTCAACCTCTCGCAATCCATCACCATCCCTGATTTCTTAGGCCGTCGCTTTGACAGTGCGGCTGTGCGTTGGTTCGCTGCGTGGGGCGCTATTTTGTGCTCCAGTATTTACTTGGTGGCGCAAATTTACGGCATTGGCCTTGTGGCTTCCATGCTCTCGGGCTTGACCTTTGAGTTGGGTGTGTTCTTGGCGTTGGGGGGCGTGTTGTTGTGCTCGTTCTTAGGTGGCATGCGGGCCGTCACTTGGACGCAGGGCGTGCAATGCGTGGTCATCGTGGTGTCGATGGTGGTGCTCGGCATGGCCGTGTCTTTCAAGACGCAAGGTCATCCTTTTGTGACGATTGCAGCCGCTCAGTCGTTGCCCGAAATTCAGCAGCGCGCCAAGCAAATTGAAACAGATCCTGCTGAGTTGAGTACGCGTGATGTCATCAGTTTGCGCATGAGCAATTTGGATGTGAAGATTGCTGAGCCCACATACGCCCGCGAGGTCGAACGCCAAGCTGTGGCTCGTCAAGTGGCAAGGGCCAAAGCCGAGGGGGCTTCGCTGCGTGAGATTCAAAAGCTAGAGGCCAATCCTGCTTGGCGTGAGACATCGGTGGATCGCTTGGTGGGGGCGTGGCAAGCTGAGCGCGAGGTGTTGGCTGAGGCCATCTACCGTCCCGTGGGCTTTCAGGTGCCTTTGCTGAATGGCTGGAACCAAGGGTGGTTCAACAGCTTAGGGCTT
>ERZ650304.1264-NODE-1264-length-10189-cov-3.485297_pt1 | contig 10189 bp, 6 predicted proteins | sample MGYA00376240_ERZ650304 | MGnify/ENA primary metagenome ERZ650304 (study PRJEB26733, sample SAMN07839271) | wastewater metagenome | biome: small river; feature: stream; material: water | place: USA: North Carolina | collected 2016-03-01 ...
GTAGCCGAGGTCGAGCCCAAGGCAAAGGCCTTGATGGATAAGGTCATTCTAGCTGGAATCACCGTCGAAGAACCCATCGTGTTTCCCCGGGTTCATCTATCGCCGATTGATTTGGCAGCTCAAAAAGGGGATGCCGATCGATTGAGAGGGTTGGTCCACGGAGAGACTGTTCATTTTATGAAAAAGAATGCGTTCGGCTTCACTCCGCTTCAGCTCGCGATTCTTTCGGGAAATTTAGACGCGGTGAAAGTGATTTGGGAAAAACTTTCAAAAGACAGAGTCAACCCCGCCTATCTTTTAGCTTATTTCAAGACTCTCCTACCCGACCGGTCCAATTTGTTTCATCTGGCGATCCGTTCAGGGAATTTGGATATTCTAAAGTATCTATTCGATAGATTCAGTCGTTTACCGGTAAGGGGAACTTTGATGGACGAGGCCCTTCATCTATTGAATCAGGCGGATCGATATGGCTCTACACCCACTCATCAAGCGGCATTGATGGGGAACTTGGAAGCCCTGAGTTCGTTGGGGCGCTGGGGCGCCCATTTAGAAATTCCGGATAGCAATGGTGCCACTCCATTGATGATTGCAGCGGGTGCCGGCCAGGTGGAAGCTGTTCAAATGCTCATGGACAAAAGTGCGAAAGTGGATCGAGTCCAACGCGATGGCCTGACGGCGATAGATTTGGCCGTGAGGGGGGGGCATGCCGCGGTGGCGGCCGTTTTATTGCCTGTATTCCGAGAGCGAAAGCCCGAGTGGCTCAGGGCGGCCATCGAAGGCAATCATCCCGAACTCCTTGGCACTTTGATAGGAGACGCTCGATTGAAAAGTAAACTCCCTGAGTTGGCTAAAAAGGCAGGAGGACAATTAACGGTGTTCGCCGTTCAAAATAAACACTCTCAATTGGTACGAGCGATGGCTGCGGGAGGCGTAGATTTTTCGGAAGCGATCGTAGAAGTTTCTGAAGGTGAAGGATCCGGAAAAAGAAGGAATCTTCTGCAAGTGGCGCTTCAACAGCGGGATGAAGCCACTGCGCAGGCGCTGATCGATTCGGGGGTGAACTTTCTCACTTCTTCTAGATCCGCGTTCGAAAATCCTTTGTTTGAGGCGGCTCAATTGGGTTTGGTGGACACTGTAAATCATATGATCGAAAAAACGGAGAGTTTTAAGGGATCGGAGCTCAGCGATTTTACGATCCACTATAAGTCTCAAGTGGACTCTGCTAGGCGCTCATCCCCAGTGCAGGGTGCGGTTCTGGGAGGCCATCTCGAATTAGTGAAGCTCTTGAAATCGAAGGGGTTCAGTTTTTCGGGTAATGGAAAAAAGATCCGGGCAGAAGATCTTTTTCACGCCGCCGTTCGAAGTGGCAGCTTGGAAATGGTGAAGTACCTAGTGGAGGAGGTGGGGAGTGGGGATGTACGCCTCAAGGGCCCGTTAGGTCGCTCGCCTCGAGCGCTAGCCAGTGAACTCGGCTATTCACAAATAGCTGAATATTTAGATGCTCTAGGTATTCGAGAGGATGCCATATAAGTCTATTCGTGCCGATTCTCAAAATTTTGGGGGTTCAGGTTGACAGAACCGGTTTGATCGCCATCTTAGGTGGATGCCGCTTTACGAATATCAGTGCTCGCAATGTGAAAAAGTTCATGAAGTGATCCAAAAGTTTTCGGACGCCCCGCTTGAGAAATGTCCGGATTGTCCAGGTAGTCTGACCAAACTAGTCGCGCTTTGTTCTTTTTCTTTGAAGGGAACGGGTTGGTATTCAACGGATTATAAAAAATCTCCGAAAGCCTTCAGTTCGGCTTCGGCGGATGCGCCAGGTTCTTCGTCGCAAAATTCGGCATCGGGTGAGTCGTCTACGACCTCGTCCGATGCCTCGTCGTCCAGCCCTTCCGCGTCCTCACCGGTGTCTGCGCCGACCGGACCTTCTCCCTCACCTGCTGCCGCTCGGGGGAATTCGGCTTCCGGAAACCCGGCTTCTTAATCTGTTCCGAATGGCTATTCCCTCCCCAAACAGGGATTGAAAATATTCTCAATCCTCGCTAATGAAACGCGACGGGTTTCGGAATCGTTCGACCTGAGGGGGGGATGCATCATGGCTCAAGGACTCAAAGAACTGACTGAAGAGCAGGTTCGCACTTGGACTTTGCAGCAAAAAGACGAATGGTGGTTGAAGAATATTTATCGGGGAGACATGCCTCAACTCAATTTGCGCTCCGCCTTGACCGGCATGGTTTTAGGGGGCGTCTTGAGTTTAACCAATCTTTATGTCGGAATCCGGACGGGTTGGACCTTGGGGGTAGGCATTACTTCCGTCATTCTTTCTTTTGCCGTTTTCAAGATTTTCTCAAAATTGAAACTGGGCCGGGAAATGACCATCCTCGAAAACAACGCCATGCAATCGGTCGCCACGAGCGCCGGTTATATGACTTCTCCCCTGATTAGTGCCCTACCGGCTTACATGCTGGTCAAAGGGCAAAGTATTCCCATGCTGCATACGCTCCTTTGGGTGATTTCACTTTCGATCATGGGGGTTTTCTACGCTTTTCCGCTAAAAAAACGATTCATCAATGAAGAACAGCTCCCTTTTCCCGAGGGGTATGCGGCGGGTATCGTCTTGGCCAATCTTCATTCGGAGGGAGAAAAAGAAGGCCTCTTCAAAGCGAAACTTTTGATGTTCGGCGCGTTGGCCTCGGGATTCATCGAGACAGTGCGCAATGCTCGAGTGATGGAAGCGCTCAAACTCAAGTTCCTCACCCTTCCGGAAACGTGGGATGGATTTATCTATAAATTTTGGACTCCCCGGATCTTGGGGACGCCTCTGCGGGATCTCACGATTCAATGGGATTCTTCGGTTGTGATGTTGGCCACGGGCGGGTTGATGGGAATTAAGACCGGAATCTCGCTCCTGGTCGGGGCGTTTTTAAATTATGCTGTGTTAGCCCCGGCCTTGATTCAGGCAAAGGTGATTCCCGGTGGAGGGTTCAAGAATATCACGATGTGGGCACTGTGGGGAGGCGTGGCGATGATGACCACCTCTTCGCTCTATTCTTTTTTCTCCAAACCCAAATTGATTCTTCAGTCGTTTCAGAATCTATTCCAGAAAAAGCGCGCGGCTCGCAAAGATCCGCTCAAGGACATTGAACTGCCTCTTTGGATCTCTGCCGTGGGAATTCCCGTCATGGGTTTATGGATCGCCTATTTAGGCCATACTTTCTTCAATATCGGCTACCTGGAAGGCCTCATCGCCACGCCGCTGGTTTTTGTCTTTACCCTCATCGCGGTCAATTCCACGGGGTTGACTTCCGTGACCCCGGGGGGAGCTTTGGGAAAATTGACCCAACTGACCTATTCCGTCATTTCGCCGGGGAATATCACCACGAATATTATGACTGCTGGAATTAATGGAGAAGTCAGTCTCAATGCCAGCAATCTTCTCATGGACATCAAACCGGGTTACATGCTCGGGGCGAAGCCTCGGCACCAAGCTCTGGGGCATATTCTCGGGATCTTTGCCGGCGGCTTCGTTGCGGTGCCCGTTTTTTACCTCATCTTTCATAATGACCTCAGCTTATTGACCAGTGATGTTTTGCCGATGCCTTCCGCCTTGATCTGGAAGGCCGTGGCGGAAGTCCTGACCCGGGGCTTAGGTTTCTTGCATCCCACGGCGCGGATCGCCGTTGCGATCGGAGCGATTCTCGGGATTGTTTTTGAGATCCTAAATCATAAACTCAAGGGAAAATTCCCTCTCTCGGGAATCGGCGTCGGACTTGCCTTCGTTCTGCATTTTTCGGACGCGTTCGTGATGGCCCTAGGTTCGATCCTCTTTTGGTACGCGGAACGGATCCTGACGGATCGAAGGTCTTTGCGGCATAAAATCTGGGTCGAGAATCGCGAAACGGTTTGCGCTGGGGTGATCGCCGGGGGATCCATCATCGGAATTATTCTGATTTTATTGGAAACGGTGGTCTTGAAATAAAGGGCAGGGGGAAGCAGATGAAAACGATTGCGGCAGTGGCTTGGGGACCGCGGATTCCCCTGGAAGTCGAAGAGATTGAGATCGAGGGTCCGCGAACGGGCGAAGTCTTGGTCAAAATGGTGGCTACGGGCGTTTGCCACACCGATGCATTCACCTTATCTGGGGAAGATCCGGAGGGAGTTTTTCCTTGCGTGCTTGGCCATGAAGGTGCGGGAATTGTACAAGAAGTGGGCGCCGGGGTGACGTCGGTTCAGGTGGGTGATTCGGTGATCCCCATCTATATTCCTGAGTGTCGGGTTTGCTTGAATTGTCGTTCCGGAAAAACCAATCTATGCTCGGCTTTGGACGACACGGAGTGGTCAGGTCTTATGCCGGATGGCTCGACGCGATTCTCTAAGAGTGGAAAGAAGATCTATCATTATATGGGCACTTCGACGTTCTCTGAGTATTCGGTCATACCCGAGATCGCACTGGCTAAGATTCATCCGTCCGCTCCCTTAGAAAAAGTGTGTCTGCTCGGTTGCGGAATTTCGACCGGAATCGGTGCGGTCCTGAATACGGCGAAAGTAACACCTGGATCGACTGTGGCAGTATTTGGTTTAGGGGGAATTGGTTTGAGCGTTGTTCAAGGAGCAGTGATGGCCCGGGCGGGGCGGATTATTGCGATTGACCTCAATGAAGAAAAATTCACCTTGGCCCGACAACTCGGGGCCACTGATTGTATCAATCCCACCCAGTTTGATTTACCCATTCAAGAAGTGATCGCCGACCTCACTCAAGGGGGCGTAGACTATTCTTTTGAGTGCGTAGGAAATGTGGATCTGATGCGTTCAGCATTAGAGAGCACTCGAATGGGATGGGGAGAGTCCATCATCATCGGCGTCGCTGGGGCGGGAAAGCTGATTCAAACTCGACCCTTTCAACTCGTGACGGGAAGAACTTGGAAAGGGACGGCTTTTGGGGGAGTACGGGGAAGGACGGATCTACCGCGTTACGTGGAGTCGTATCTCCAGGGGAAGTTAGAAATCGATTCAATGATTACTCATACGATGGGCATTCAGGAAATTAATCAGGCTTTTGAATACATGCACGCCGGAAAGAGTATTCGAAGCGTGATTCAGTACGGGAAATAGAATAAAAATACGAAGATACAAAAAGGCCCTCTTGCGAATCAATCGAAGAGGGCCTTTATTCTTCTACAGAAAAGAATGATCAGCGAAACTAGTAACGATAGGTGTCGGGCTTATAAGGGCCCGCAACCGGAACGCCAATGTACTTGGCCTGGTTATCCGTCAATAGAGTGAGCTCCGCATTCAGTTTCTTGAGCTGAAGTCGAGCGACCTTCTCATCGAGATGCTTAGGCAAAGTGTAGACGCCGAGTGGGTATCTTTCCGGATGCGAAAAAAGCTCGATTTGCGCGATCGTCTGATTCGCGAAAGAGGAGGACATCACATAGCTCGGATGTCCCGTTCCACAACCCAAGTTGACTAGCCGGCCTTTGGCTAAGAGAATCATACGACGGCCCGTGGGGAAAATTACGTGGTCGACCTGGGGTTTGATTTCTTCCCATTTGTATTTTTCTAGCGAAGCGACATCGATTTCATTATCGAAGTGACCGATGTTGCAAACAATCGCTTGGTCCTTCATGCGAATCATATGATCGTGGGTGATCACTTGATAATTACCGGTCGTAGTCACGAAAATATCCGCCTTATCGGCCGCATATTCCATCGTAACGACACGGTAACCTTCCATCGCAGCTTGCAGAGCGCAAATCGGATCGATTTCCGTGACCCAAACTTGGGCGGAAAGCGCGCGTAAAGCCTGCGCGGAACCCTTGCCTACGTCCCCGTAACCACAAACAACGGCAATTTTTCCGGCAATCATGACGTCTGTAGCGCGTTTGATTCCGTCCACCAAAGACTCTCGGCAGCCGTAGAGATTATCAAACTTTGATTTTGTCACAGAATCATTGACGTTGATGGCAGGAAAGCGGAGCTCCCCACGAGCATGCATCTGCTTGAGGCGGCTCACGCCTGTCGTGGTTTCTTCGGTCACGCCTTTGATCTGAGTCAAACGCTTCGAGTACCAATTTGGATGAACTTTTAACTTTTCTTTAATTTTAGCGAACAAAATCGTTTCTTCTTCAGAAGTCGGCTGATTGAGGACGGACAAATCTTTTTCCGCCCGAGCGCCCAGGTGCAAGAGGAGAGTTGCGTCGCCGCCATCATCCAAAATCATATTGGAATAACCGCCATCAGCCCATTCGAAAATGCGGTGAGTATAATCCCAATATTCCACCAAGCTCTCACCCTTGACAGCGAAAACGGGGACGCCCACGGCAGCCATAGCCGCCGCCGCATGATCTTGAGTGGAAAAAATATTACAAGAAGCCCAGCGGACTTCTGCCCCTAAAGCTCGGAGTGTCTCGATCAAGACTGCCGTCTGAATCGTCATATGCAATGAGCCCGTAATTCGAGCCCCCTTGAGGGGTTGTTTGGCGGCAAATTCTTCGCGAATGGCCATTAAACCGGGCATTTCAGTTTCTGCGATCCGAATTTCTTTACGACCCCAATCCGCTAATTGAATATCCGCAATGACATAGTCTTTTGAGTTGACCATACTAGATAGCTCCTTGAATGCAGTCCAGAGTGGGAAGGGGTAATCAAAGATCTCACCGTCTTCTCGTGTCTGGCACGATGGATAGTGAGCGCCGTTTAAAGTATCCAAGCCTAGGGCTATTCAGATGCCTTGCAACGCTCCTTGGATAGGGTCAATCTATATCAAAAAATAAGGCACTAGATAGTCTTTTTTGGTTCAGCGGGGTGGGGCCCCTTTTTTTTCGGCTTTTTCGGCGATTTAGATTTCTTGGGCTTTTTCTTAAATAGCCTGAAAAACCCCTCTTCAATCTCTTTGCCTAGTTTTTCTACTTTTTTTTCTGCTCGCTTGGGGATCTCGAGCCCAATTTTAATCGGATCTAAATCGGGACCGGGAGGTCGCCAATCTCCGGCTAAAGGCCGCGGTAATCCCTCGTGAGAAATATGGGCAATATTGGGCGCAAAGCCGGCCGGCCGGGGTCTCGGCAATTTAGGAATAAGGTCTAATTTTTCCATGGTTCGGATGACGTCAATTCCGATTCCGAAGAGATAATTGTGGTACTTGTAGCTCAGATCGAAACCCATCCCGAAAGTTAAAATCCAGGGATTTAAATTGAATCCCATTGTCCCATGCAGGCGATCGGGCGTGTCTTGAATTCGGGCGGGTTCAAAATAAGTCCCTGCATAAATGGAACTGGTGAGCTCGGGATAGTCCAGAAAAGTGTAGGCAACACCCAGACGGGGTTGCACACTCACGCTTTGTCCAACTTTGAGCGAGTCGTCCTTCAGGAGGGCGACTTGATCCGTGCGACCGACGACGAAAATGGAAAAGTCCGCCTTGAAGAAACGATTCGGCATCCAGCCTAATCCGAAACCCGCTCTTTGGGCGGAATCAATGGATTGGAGGAGGTCCGGCAACGACGGCGTCGGATTATCTTGAGTATTCATTGAGTAATGCATGGGAAAACGATAGCTGACCCCCAGGAGGAGGTGATGAGTGATTTGAATGGAGGTGCCTAAAACGGCACCCAGAGTCGAAGCGTTGGTGGAGACACTGGAATTTGAATTGACCAGCGTCAATCGATTCTGAGCTTGTCCCCAGATCATACTGAGCCCAAACGCGACTTTATTTTCGAAGAAAACCCGAGCGGCCGAAAGTTGAAACTCCCGAATGGTGACTAGAGGGCCAAGGGGAACATCGGGCGCCGAATCCAGCGCATAGGTCTGGCCTTCCACCGAAGGAAGGGTTGAGCCAAAGCTAAAACCCCAGGGGTAGAGATTGACGGCCAGGCCAAAATCACTCGTGCTGATGCTCGTTTCCTGTACATTACGATTGTGGATCTCATTGGTGGTCAAATGCAAATCAGCGTTTCCCAGGACCATGGCCAAGCCGGCAGGATTGTTGAGGGAAGCGCCGAACGAGTCGGCAATGCCCAGCGTGGCGCCCGCCATACCGACCGTGCGAATGTCTCCGTACAAAAGAGTCGTTCCCCAATCGTTGAATCGATTTGTGCGTTGAGCGTAGGGAAGTAAATCCCAGGCCCAACTGAAAGAGCTGTTGAGGAAAGACACCACGCAAAAAAATACGAAAGCCAAAATTTTCATACTTTACCGAACCAAAATATACCGTGATTAAGCGTTGCCGCCGCAGCCATCGATCTTAACAGAGTTTTCTTTACAAACTGACCCCGAAAATTGCGGATCATTCTGGGATCCTGCTTGAGCAAGTCTAGGAAGATCCTAGACTTTTCCTTGTTCTTTTCGAAAACGAGTGAGCAGTCGAGTTAACAGTAAGTAAACTATTGAGAAGATTCCATTTTTTCTAAAAACGTCCGCACGCTTAAGGGCCAGTTTGAACCACTTTATCAACACGCTCGTGACCCAGTTTACGATTACATGGAATTCACGCGCTCAAAAATTTGTTCCCAAAAGAGAGCATGTTTAGAGAAATTCCCGTTTTCTACACCCCGCCTGCCTTCAAAAGTGAATGAGAGTGATTGATAGGTTTCATAGAAGTAGTCTTTCGATGTTCCTATATGGGACCTTGCGGAAATTTCGGCAGTGTCGCCGAATTGATAGTTTTGTCCGAAGATGCGGCGCATTTTGCCGCCTATTTCAATATGGGAACGCAGATCTTCAACGGGAATCCGTTCTCCGGGAAAGGACCAAGGATAAAGGAGCGCGGACCCGCAGCAATGATAGTCGAGAGTGAAAACCAGTCGTGCATGATGGGCCTCCAGATCTCCTTTGAGGTACTCGCCCAATTGGCGAGTTTCGGGTTCTTGAAATCCGGCGTGTTTCAGCAATTGAATGGGAAAATCACGATTCAAATCGACTAGGTGAGCGTTCTTGCGTTTGCGGTCGTCATATCGGTCCGGATTTAGGACGGGTACGACGTAGAGGGTACCTCCTTCTTTTAAGAAAGTTCGGAATTCTCGGAGTGATCGCCAATTTTTCAAAAAATGGCGAAGGAGGAGTTCTGGGATTTGAAAGTATTCGTCACCGTGGGTCACGCCGGAGAGGTAAACCGCTTTCTTTGGTAAAGTGTCCTCTTTTTTTGTGAATCGCCCTTCTTTAGGAAAGTCAGGCTTAGCGAAATCCTGGGAGATTCGAAAAACCTTCAAATTGCGGCCAAGTACGGATTGACCGTAAGTCACTTGAGTCCCCAGATCTGAGTATTGTCGAGCGAGAGTGGCAAGTTCCGCCTCAATTTGGCGGTATGGCTTCCCATCGATCAACGAATCCCCGGCTTGCACTGAATGATTGAAATTTAAAAAAGCAAAAAGGAAAAATCCCAGGAAAGCTCCCGGACCCACCCTACCCGTCGATTGAACCATTTTATTGCCCCCACTCCCGGAGCACCATGCTATAAATGAGCACGCAAATAAAGAATTTTGAACTTGAAGGGACTCTCTATGTCAGAAATCGCCGCCGAATCCATCCGCCAAATTTTCACCGAAGCGCGTACATTCAACGGCTGGTTGCCGCAAGAGGTGAGTGACCCCACCTTACGAGCTGTCTATGATTTGATGAAATGGGGACCCACGAGCGGGAATCTCGGTCCCATTCGGATCTTATTTATTAAAAAAGGGCCGCAGAAAGAAAAACTTCTGAGTGCTTTAGCCGAAATGAACGTAGAGAAAGTGAAAGCAGCCCCGGTGACGGCCGTGATTGCATCCGATGAAAAGTTTTATGAACAAGCTCCCCGTCTATTTCCGCATGCTCCGGGTTTTAAAGACTTATTTACCGCGGATCCGGTTTTGGCCGAGCGAACGGCTTTTCGCAACAGCTCCCTCCAAGGTGGGTATTTGATTTTAGCCGCGCGCGCCTTGGGCTTGGACTGTGGGCCTATGTCCGGTTTTGACAATCAAAAACTCGATGAGACTTTGCTGGCCGGTACCACGTGGAAATCTAATTTTATTTGCAACCTCGGGTATGGCGATAAAGCCAAACTTTTTCCCCGGCTGCCGAGATTGAGTTTCGATGAAGCTTGCCAAATCGTTTAAAGGATTCTAACTGGCCCCTTAGACTGCGGATGAAACGCGCATACAAGGTTCAAAGTCTTGGGAATACTTATCTTTTATTGCATGTAGTCTGCGTTTTAATAGGCAGC
>ERZ650304.1265-NODE-1265-length-10184-cov-17.023003_pt1 | contig 10184 bp, 10 predicted proteins | sample MGYA00376240_ERZ650304 | MGnify/ENA primary metagenome ERZ650304 (study PRJEB26733, sample SAMN07839271) | wastewater metagenome | biome: small river; feature: stream; material: water | place: USA: North Carolina | collected 2016-03-01 ...
GGTGCGGCTTTTTCCTGCCCGTATTCCGGGCGTCCCGGGGCGGAAATCGATTCCCGTCCCGGGTTCCGGGCGTGGTGATTGGCCCCATGCGAGCCTGCTCGCATGGTTGCACGACCGCTCCACACCGACGCCCGCCGCACCGCCTCCCAAGCGGGTTCCTGCGGCACCCACAACGTCGGGAGCCGGAGCGCTTCGCGCGCTCGTACCGGACTCCGCAACCGGCTGGGCGCTTCCATATATGGGACGGCATTGGCCACTCCTGACCGACACCCATCGGTCCGCCATCTGCCGCAGACTGCTTCCTCATGCTGCCTCGGAGTCGTGCCCGAGTCGCGTCGTCACCTGCGGGGCCTCGGATCACAATCCGGGGCTCCGCAGCGTGCGCGCACCACCGCAGCGCGCCGCCGGCACAGCTCCTGACTTTCCGCACACGACACATCCACACGACACATCGATCAACAGAAAGGCCCCGCATGAACTCACTCACTCAATTCCTCGCCGGCAAACGCACGTACCTCGTTGCGTCCATCGCCATCGCTTACCTCCTGTACTGCCAGCAGACGAAGCAGACGCCCGATGAGACGATCCTCGGGATCTTCGGCGCGCTTGGCGTGGCCGCGTTGCGGGCGGGCATCCCCGCCACGGGCAGCGTCACCAAGACCGAGAGCAACGGCGCCGGATATCCGTTCCCGCCGCAGACGCCCCGCGCCGATACCAACGGCATCACGCGAACGTTTCCGTGTCTCCTGGCCTGCCTGATGGTGTTCGGGCTTACGGGGTGCACAAGCCCCGGCACGCTCACCGAGGCCAAGGTAGCCATCGTCGACGGCAAGAAGTCCATCAAGCTGGGCTCCCACAAAGACACCATCATCGAGGAGTTCGAGCGATCACCCGACGGCACCATCCGCATCAAGGGGTATAAGTCGGTCGCGAACGAGGGAGCCATTCAGGCTGGTATTGCCCAGGGAAAAATTCTGGAGGGCGCCATCCAGCAAAACGTTCAGATGCTCCAACTCTTCGGCGGCCTCGCAGCGCAGTACTTCTCCGCCGGTGCCGTCCGTCCTCCGGCAGCGAATCCCGTTCCCGCCACGCTTGTCCTCGCGCCGGCCCCAACCCCGGCAGCGTCCACCAACGCGCCCGCCAAGTAATCCCGCAACCTGCGATCCCACAGCCCATCCCCGTATGAGTGCATCCATTGCCAAGCTCGTTGACCGCGCCATCGCTCTCGACCGCCAGCGTCGGGAGGTTGAGAAGGAACTCGAAGGCATCGAAGAGCAGATCATCGCCCACGCCATCGAAAACCGGAAGGAGGATGGCGAAGCCACGGATGGTGGCGGATGGACCGTCGATGTCGTCGGCGCTTCGGGCGAGACCGCCAAAGTCACCCAGGCCGGCGCATCCGTGAAGTCCCTCAAGGACGACAGCAAGGACTACCTCGCCGTTCGCCAGGTGTTGGGTGCGCAGTTCAAGGACTTCTACCGGCCGGAGCTGACGTACAAGCCCATCGAGAACTGGCGCGATGCCATCAAGGTGACGCTCGACACACCCACGCGGCGCTCGCTCAACAAGCTCGCCACCAAGGCCGGCTCCCTGCGCGTGGCCTACGCCACGAAAAAATCGGCGAGCAAGGAGTGATCGGGATTTCCCCACGCATGCATCTCGATCTCGCGAAACTGTACGTCAAAAGCGCCGTCGGCCTCATCGGGGCCACGGTCGCCACGAACGACATCCCGCAGATCTACGCATCGCTAGACCCGCACCTGGCTTTTTGGAGCCGCATCCTCGGGCTTGTCCTCTGCGTGCTCTCGATCTGGGCCGTGTCCCTCACGATCCGCAAGCGCCGGCTCGAAGACGGCCGCATTGATCCCACCGATCGACACCAACGCCTCCGCGACGCCGACGAGGAGGATTGATCGCCACACCGCTCCCGCATCCGCGGAATGAATGAAGACTTCAAAACCCAAGCCGCAACGACCACGAAAGCCGGTGGCCAAGCGCGCCGTCCGTGGATGGAGTCGCGAGAAGATCGCGGAACTCAAGGGCATCATCGAGGGCCTTGGCGGCGATCCGGATGGCTTCTGGCAGCTGCGCTCCGATACCTACGAGCACACGCTCGCCCGGCGATCCTTGGACGAGTTGGAGCGCTTCTACTCGTTGCTCTTCACCCCGGGCAAGAACTTCGAGCAGATCCGCAAGGACTGCCCGCCCTGGCCTCGCGGCACCCGCTATGCCGGCCGGCTCCCGAGCGATTCCGTGCTGTCGGATATCCGCGCCCGCTTCGCGCAGGAGAAGACGATCAACGACGTGGGCTTCGTCCGGAACTTCCTGATCAAGTTCAAGGACAAGGCCGCATCGCAGGATCTGACGGAGCTCCTCGATTCCGTATGCAAGATGCTGGGGCACGAGGTCGTGTCGGCGAAGATGGCCGGCATGCCGGTGAACGAGCAACTCCGCGCCGTGGACCGGCTGCTGAAACGCGAGACCCAGCGGATCACGTGGGCCAAGGTCAAGGCCTGGCTCGACGACGAGACGGCCAAGGCGATCAGCAATCTCGTGGAGGAATGCAAGGGCGATGCCCGGGCTATCGAGCTCCTCAAGAAAGTCGAATCCCGCATTCGCGAACTGCATGCGTCGGCGGAATCCCGTGCGGCATGAAGCGGCTTCTCCATACCCGAACCCCTAGGGCCAGCGCCTCGGCGTCGCTCACTGCGGCGTTGTCCTCCGACGCACGCACCGTGCGCGCGCCGAGGCGCACTTCATTCGCCCAGTTCCTCACGTGCGACGCCAAGGTGCCCGGCGATTCCTCGCGCACCGAGACCCGCGGCACGTTCAGCCCATTCACCTTTGCCGGCCGCGAGGCCCTCGTGGGCATCGTCGAAACCGTCGATGAGATCCTTGGCAACCGCACCGGCAAGCCGATTGAGGATGCCCAAATCGATCTCGCGGGCGGCGCACAGTTCGGCAAGACCGTGTTGCAACACGCGTGCATGGCGTACGCGACCGGCCAGTTGTTCCGCTCGACCCTGATGTTCCTCCCCGATGGCGGCTTGGTGAACGACATGGTCCAGACCAAGTTCCGGCCCAACGTCGTCGACCAACTCCCGTGGTTCGCCGACATGCTCCGGCTTGGAGTGGTGGTCAACAACTCGGGCCGCACCCTCCACCGTATCGGTGCGTTTCAGGTCACCGACGGCGTCCGCCGCTGCAACGGCATGTTCGCCGCCCTCGGCAAGGTACCCACGTCCGTGTCCGGCGATATCGCCCTCCTCGACGAGCTCGACGACATCCCCGAGAAGAACATGAATTATGTCGGGGGCCGTCTTGGAGCCTCCGATCTCCGGTTCACCTTCCGCATCGGCACCCAGCGGGTGCACGGGCGCGGGATGAACAAGGCGTGGCGCGAAGGCAGCCAGGGCGTGGTCGAGTGGGTGTGCCCGAAGTGCAAGCGGGCGAACAATCCCGAGGAATCCTTCCCCGGCATCGTGTGCCTGCGCGAGGAGCGGCCCTCGAAGGGCAAGGCCCCGGCGCGGCTCACCTATGCCGGCGACTTCCGGCGCGGAGAGGAGATCGTGGCCCCGTTTGCCACCGGCCAGACGTATTTCGTCGGGTGCATCAGCTGCGGCACCGAGTTGGATCGGTCCACGCCTGTGTGGCGCCATCGCAAGCCCGACCGCATTGCGCTCAGTCGTTGGTCGTTCAGGATTTCGCAACTCTCCATCGGAGCAATCGAGCTGCCGAAGATCGTCCGCCAATGGTCCGAGGCCATCGAGAACCCGGACAAGATGGTGGTGTTCCGCTGCGATGTCTTGGGCCTGCCCAAGAGCACCGCGCAGAAACTGGAGCCCGACACCATTGAGCGCGCCCGCAACATCGAGGTGTACGACATCGCCCCGCCGGTCACTGCCGCGCCGCGCTATGCCGGACTCGACATGGGCCAGCGCTGCTGGTTCACCGCCCGCGAGACGCGTTCGCGGATGGACAAGCGGATCATCTGGGCGGAGTCCGTGGCCCTGCATGCCGTCTCAGCCCGCGTGCCGGAACTGATGCGGCTGCTCCAGATCAGCTGCATCACCATCGACCAGATGCCCGAGACCCGCGAGAGCCGTGCCCTGGCGCTGGCGATCAATGGACTCTCGGCGATTCCCATCTGGCCCCGCATCCCGGCCACCGGCCAGTGCACACTCATCTTCCCCGGCGGACTCCGATTCACCCGCGACGCCAAGGGCAACGAATCATGGACCGGCTGCAAAGCGGCCGTCGTGCGATTCGACAAGAAGAAGCCCGGCCAGGGAATCGAGTGGGGCATTGATATTTTCGAGGGGCCCGCAGGCACCGACATCGCCGTCCCACTGATCAACTGCAACCGGCAGGAGTTCGTGGACGGTGTGGTGGCCGAATTCCTGACCCCCAAGGAGGGCGTCATGGAAGTGATCGCCGGCCATGGTGTGCGCGAGATCCCGGCCATCCGGCTGCCACGCATTCCGGCGGGCGGCGCGGAAGTGTGGGAACAGTTCGAGACACACCACGTCGCCGGCAGCGAACGCGAGAAGGACGAGATCGGCCAGATGGGCGATTACGTCGACGGCATCGCGAACCATTTCCTTTTCTCCAACGGCTATTCCCGACTGGCCGAAGTGATGGGCGGCCGATCCGTCCGCGTGCCCTTCGCGTATGCCCGGGTTCAAAAGCCCGTCCAACGGAGGCACGGAGTATGACGATTTCGACTTATACGGCCCTTGGAGCGCTTAGGGGGTGTCGAGACACCACCCAAGGGCTTCCGATGCGCCAAATGGCTTGCATGCGTTTGCATGGGCCATCCCAAAAGCACCATGGCTGACACTCGACCACCCCAAACCGCCCCTCCGGCGCCGATCTTTGGTTCGGTGGACCAGCAACGGGTCCGCCAGACCATCGAGTTTCGGTTCAATCCGATCCGCTATGCGACCCCCGATCGGTTGTCGGGCGAGATCGATGGATTGACCGGCGGCCGTCTCGGCATTGCGCGGTTTTGGGAGGCCATGCAGTCCCGCGATCCGCTGATCTCGATCGCGGACCGCAAGCGCCGCGACTCGGTCGAGCGGATGCAATTCCAGGTGGTGCTCGCTTCGGACGCCAACGACCCCGGCCAGCAAGCACTCGCCGAACAGCAGAAGCAGGTGCTCGGGAAATTCTACGCTCACCTCACCGCGACCGACGTCCTCCGGCAGGACATGCGCGGCGGTGTTGGGCTGCTCGCCCGCCAGATGCTGGACGCTCGCGCCAAGGGCTGGGCCGTCCACGAATGGATTTGGCGCCCGCGCGCCGTGGATGGCGTGTCGACTACCGCGGAATTCCGTCAGTGCCCGCTGTACTGGTTCGAGAATACCACCGGCCGCCTCCGGTTCCTGCCGACCGACTTCTCCCTGTACGGGTCGCCAATGGATGACCGCGAATGGCTCGTCACCGTTGCGGACGACTACATGCAGGCACTCACCAGCCTGTGGTTGTATTCGCTGGACTTGGTGCGCGCCTGGGTGAGGTTCTGCGAGCGATTTGGATTCCCACTGCCCCACGGCAAGACCGCCGCCGCCAAGGATTCGCCCGAATGGCAGGCCATGGTCGACGCGCTCGCTGCCATCAATGAGGACTGGGCGCTGGTGACCAATCTCGACGGCGAGATTGAGTTCCACGAGGTCAAGAACACCGGCAGCAATGTCCCCTTTGCCGCATTGTTGGACCGGTTCGACCGGTTGATCCCCGTCACGATCCTCGGCTCCGACCTCGCCACCATCTCCTCATCGAGCGGACAAGGTCAGGGCGCCAGCCTGCAAGGACGCGAGGATGCCCGTCGCGAACAATCGGACGCCACCCTCCTCAGCGAGACCCTCAACCAACGCGTGGACCGCCACGTGTTGGAATACCACTTCGGCGTGGGCGTCCCGATCCTCGCCAAGGCCCTCTTCGTCCCGCCCAAACAGATCGATGTCGCCGCCGAGCTCCAGGTGTTGAACTTCGCGGTGCAGAACGGCGTGCCGATCGCCGTGGATGATTTCCGCGAGACGTTCGGGCTCAAGACACCCGACGAGGACGATGAGTTGCTCCAGGCGATCAACGCGCCGCAGAACACGCCGCCGACCGATCCGTCCATGACACCGGGCGCGCCGCTGGCCAATGCCGCGAACGCCGAACAGTACCGCCAGCAGCTCATCGCCATCGCCACCCGCGAAGCCGCCGCGGCCCGGGCCGAGGATCTGCAATCCATCGCCCGCGAGTTGGACATCATCATGGGCATCACTAATCCCGCCGACATGGAGGCCGCGCTCAAGCGATGGCTCCTCGGCCATCAAGATCGCGCCCGCCGCCTGATCGCATCGCCCAGCCGCCTGGCTCCCGCCATCGAGCAACTCCTCACCGCCGCCGTGATGAACGGCATGGAGGCAACGCCCACTTCGCCCGCCGACACCACCGCCACCGCATGAAGACACTCCGACTCCTGCTCGCCAACGATCAGCTGGTTGATTCCGCCAATCTCATCCTCCCCGTCGCCAATGAACTGACGGTCGGCACCGATGGCTGGGCACTGCTCGCCCCGTACGGCGACTCCCGGTACATCGTCCACAGTTCGGCCGGTTCCCGCGAGATCGTCCAGCGCATCACCCGTGAGAGCGCCACCGCGATGGCCAATGCCTTCAATGGGATCAAGGCCAAGGTCAAGCGATGGGGCAAAGGCGCTCCGATCTTTGCCGGACATCCCGACCAGACCGAGTACGCGCACCTGTACCCCGACAAGAGCGTCAAGGGCCTGTTCGACCGCATCGAGGCCCGGGACAACGGTCTCTACTTCCGCCCCATCTTCAACGAAGCCGGCGCCGAACTCCTGTCCGGCACGCAGAAGCTTTACCCGAGCGGCCGATGGGCCGCCGTGCAGACGGCCAACAAGGACGGCGTGCCCGTCTTCGAGCCCGTCGAAATGATCAGCGTGGGAATCACCCCGCGACCAAATTTGCCCACTGAGATGTTCAACGCGACGCCGAGTGGCGACGCATCCAAGAGCACCGGGGGCGACAACACCGATACCACCATGGAACGCAAGAAGCTCATCGAAGGCTTGATCGCCGCCGGAATCCTGAAGCTCAGCAACGAGGCGACGGATACCGAGGTCATCACCGCCATTACCACCCTGCACACGCAGGCCGCCTCCGCCACCACGCTCACCAACGAGCGCACCAGTCTCGCCAACCAGCTCGCCGCGCGCGACACCGAGATCGCCACCCTCAAGCAGTCCGCCACCGCCGCCGCCGACAGTCACAAGAAGATTGTGGGCGTGCTGCTCAACGATCGCCAGCAACTCGGAGTCATCACCGAGGCCGAGCGCAAGGTCTGGGAAGGTCGCCTCACCACCAACTTCGCGAACGAGTTCCCGGAGTTCGAGAAGCTCAAGCCCAAGATGAAGACCGAGGGCGACCCCAACGCCAGCGGTTCCCGCCGCTCGACGGGCGATCAGGGTTCCGCCGCGCAGGAACTCGTGCGCCTCGCCAACGAACACGTGAAGGCCAACGGCACCACCTATGCCGATGCGCTCGATTACGTGTGCAGCCGCAACCCGGAACTCAAGGCCAAGGCGTTCGCTGCCCCGGCCAAGTAAGTCACCGGATCACCCCACGAAACTCTTAGTCACCCATCCAATATGGCCGACAACAAGAAACTGACCGCCGAGGAGATTGCCCTGCTGCAATCCGAGAACGCCGATCTCAAGGGCAAGCTCGCCCAGATCGAGACCACCCAGAAGGAGACCGATGCCGTCCTGGCCGATGCCCGCGCCCGCGTGGACCTCAGCGGCGGAATCCTCCCGATGGAAGTCGCCATCAAGTGCGCCCGCGACCAGGCCGCTTGGGACAAGCACCCCGCCAACCCTAAAAACGACAATTCGTCCACCAAGTCGGACAAGAAGGACAAGCCTTCCACCACGGCCGCGGAAAAGGACAAGCCGCCCACCGAGCCCGCCAAGAACTGATCGCAGTCACTCAATCAGCAATCGCAATCCAGAAATAACCGCCCATGAATACCCTCTACATGATCCTCGCCGCGGCCGCCGCCGCCGCTGCGATCATCCACTACCTCCTCCACCGCGACAGTCGCGCCCGCCTCACGCTGGCCAACGACATCAACAGCGGCACCCATCCGGATGGCATTGTCACCGGCACCACGGACGCCGCCTTGGGACGTTACCGGCTAGTGAAACAGGGCGCGAGCGCCACCACGTTTGCCGTGGCCGGTGCATCCGATACGCCCATCGGCATCACGCTCGATGAAACCGCCAACACCACCGATCTGACCGCGGTCCGGTTGCTGGCATGTGGCCAGGGAACCGTGATTGCCATCTCCGACGGCAGCGCCGCCATCGCCCGTGGCGACCTCCTCGTTCCGGCCGCCAGCGGCGCGTGCAAGACCATCGCAGCCGGCGCGGGCAATTACCGCATCTGCGGCATCGCGATTGAGGCAGTCGGCAACGGGGCCTCCGGCACCGATGCACAGTTCGAGATGATCCCCGTGCAGGCCTGGCTCACCAAGTAATCCACCGCCCACCCGCCACCGATCCAACCCAACAACGGACATCCACTCATCATCATGAGAAACTTCATCGACGCACTGACGCCGGCCGCCTACGCCGCCGCCGTCGGTTTGCCTCTCTATACCGGACCGGACATCCCGGCCGAGACCATCCACGTCGCCAACTCCGACCGCCTCACCGAGGGCTACTTCTCGCAGCCCCTGACGGAGGTCGCCGTGGGCGGCTGGAACACGCAGGACGTGACCGCCGAGGTCGATCATCTGTGCGGCACTCCCATCCGGGTCAATCGGCGGTTCGAATACCACGCATGGGACAACGCGGAAGCGTTCGCCAGCGATGCCGACGATACCCGCAGCATCGGCAGCGACTTCAAGGAAGTCCGCCTCACTGCGACCAAGACGCAGGCCAAGACCCTCAATCGCGGCCTCATCATCCGCATCGACAAGGACGAGGTCGACGACATGGCACAGGCCGAAGTGCAGCGTGTGGGCTACCTCACGCAGCGCCTTCGCCTGAACCAATTCCGCCGCGTGTTTGCGCTCCTCAGCGCCGCGGCCACCAACACCGCCCGCACGTGGGGCAGCGGTACGCCGTCGCCGGATACCGACATGCTCACCACGCTCGCCACCGCGGCCGACACGTCGGGTCTCAAGCCCAACACGGTGACGTTCGGTGAAACGGCGTGGATCTCACGCCTCATCGGTTCCGGCGCCCTGGCCACGGCCACCGGCTTTGCCGTCACCGCCCGCGGCACCGAGGAAGCCTTGCGCCAGTACCTCGGCGTCGAGCGCCTCCGCGTGAGCCGCAGCCGCTACCAGAGCGCCGCGGCTACCAAGACCCGCGTCTTCGCGACCAAGGTCATCAGCCACTACGCCTCGGCCTCGCCGATGGCGGAGGACCCTTCCAACATCAAGTACTTCTACACGCCTTGCGAGGGTGGTGGACGCGTGCGCGCGTTCCGCTGGCAGCCCAACGACAAGACCGTGTTCGTCGGCGTCGAGCACTACGAGCTCCTCGCCATCACCTACTCCGGCGGCATCCGCCAGGAGACCGTGAGCTAATCCCTTTGGGGCTATTCGAGTCGCAGGAACACAGCAGACCACCAAGCAAACCCCGCCGCGCAGTCGTCGCGGCCGCGCGGCGGGGCCTTTCCCCAACTCGTCACTCATCACTCGTCACTCATAACTCTCGAAACTTCCGTGCCCAACTGGACCTCCATCGCCACGACCGACCTCGAACAATTCGTGGTCGCATCGATGATCTCCTCCCTCAACGAGGCGGCCTTGGGCGACACGCAGGACGATCGGTTCACCGAGTGCGCGGAGCAGGTGGTGGCTGAGGTCCGCATGGCCGTCGCGACCTCGAGCAAGGAGCTGGACACCGACGCCACCAAGATTCCCCGAAGCCTGCTCGGCCCCGCCTGTTGGCTCATCGCCAACTACATGGCCCAAGGCCTGGGCGTTCCCCTCACCGACCAGCAGGCGAACGAAGTCAGCGTTGCCCGCGATCTCATCCGCGATGTCGCCAGCGGCGATCGCGCCGTGGAAGTCCCCGACTCAACCGATGCCACACCCGACGCCCAGACCGGTGGCGCCGCGGAATTGGCGACCTCGTCCACGCGTTGCTACACGCG
>ERZ650304.1266-NODE-1266-length-10182-cov-9.007110_pt1 | contig 10182 bp, 14 predicted proteins | sample MGYA00376240_ERZ650304 | MGnify/ENA primary metagenome ERZ650304 (study PRJEB26733, sample SAMN07839271) | wastewater metagenome | biome: small river; feature: stream; material: water | place: USA: North Carolina | collected 2016-03-01 ...
GGCGGCGTGTCGTTCACCTTCACCTACCAGACGGCCAACGCCGTCGATCCCTAGCCCCTGAGCGCCGCGCGCGCTATACCCGAAGGAACACCATGGACCTGAACCGGATCGTCACGATCAACATCTCGCTGGCCACGGTCTCCCCCTCCCGGGCGAGCTTCGGGGTCCCTCTGTGCCTGGCGCACCACACGCGAAACCTGGACCTGTACCGAGACTACACGTCGCTCAACGGCATGATCTCGGACGGCTTCACGGTCAACGACCAGGCGTACAAGCTCGCCGCGGCGGTGTTCTCGCAGCGCCCACGCCCTCCGGTGGTCCGCCTCGGGCGCCTTCCGACGCCGGGGTCCGACTGGCTCGCGGAGCTCGACCTGACGGGCATCGCTTCGGGCCAGCGCTGTATGTTCACCTTCGTAGACAGCGACGGCACCGAGACCGACGTCGACGTCCCGTACACGTCCAGCGCGGCGGGCACTGTGACGGCGGCGGTCACCGCCGCGGCGAACGCCAAGATCACGGCGTCGACCGCCAAGATCATCTTCGACTCGGGCGCGAACGGCGTTCGCTGCTACGTCAAGGACATCACCGGGTTCGGCGACTACACGGACACGACCGGAGACTGGGCCTACGACACGGCGCTGACGGCGATCTTCAACGCGTCCCCGGCCTTCTACTCCGTGTCGATCGACGTGGACAGCGCCGCGAACATCGCGGACGTCGCGGCCTGGGTGCTCGCGAACAAGCGCATCTACGGGGCGAGCCCGCAGTACACGAACCCGGCGGACTACACCGCCGTGGCCAACGCCTTGCGCACTGCCAACAACGATCGGGCGTTCTCGCTCATCACCCGCGACGACCCCGAGGCGAACGGCGCGGCGGGCTGGCTCGGGGTCATCCTGGCGAAGGACCCGGGCAAGGCCACGACGGCCTACAAGTCGGTCTCCGGCCTGACGACCGACGCCTGGACGGCGTCGAACCTGACGACGCTCGACACCGACAACACGAACTACTACGTCGAGACGAACGCCGTCCCGATGACCTACCCGGGCAAGACCCACGGCGGGGAGTGGATCGACGTCACCCGCGACGTGGACTGGCTCGAGGCGCGCCTCGCCGAGCGCCTCCTCGCCCTGCAGGTCAACAACGACAAGGTCCCGTTCACGAACGCCGGGATCAGCATGATCGGCAACGAGGTCCGTGGGCAGCTCGCCGAGGCCGAGGCCGCGGGCGTCATCGACGCGGGCTGGACGGTCGTCCTCCCGGACGTCTCCGAGGTCTCGAGCGCGAACCGTACGGCGCGCAACCTGACCGGCGTCGAGTTCGAAGCGCGCCTCGCCGGGGCCGTGCACACTGTCACTGTCAACGGGAGGATCACCGCGTGAAGACCTACGACCCCAAGCTCGTGCACTGCGTTTTTGCCGGGCACTTCGTCGACGGCTACGCCGACGGCACCTTCCTGACGTTCAGCAAGGCCGCGCCGCCGTTCACCACGAAGGTCGGCGTCGGCGGGAACGTGGTCCGGACTCGGAACCACAACCGCAGCGGCACGCTGACGATCACCCTGATGCAGACGTCGGAGAGCAACGACCGGCTCACGCAGATCCACCGGCAGGACCTCGCCGCGCCGAACGGCGCCGGGGTGGGCTCGCTGACCGTCCAGGACATCGCCGGGACCTCGCTGTTCTCGGCCGCGAAGGCCTGGATCGAGAACGATCCGGACGCCGGGTTCGACATGGAGGCCGGTACCCGCGAGTGGGTGATCGGCTACGAGCTGCTAGACGCGACGCACGGAAGCAACCCCGATGCTTGAAACGACCCGCAAGGAGATCGGCGGCGTGACCTACGAGGTCAGCCAGCTCCCCTTCGCGCAGGCCCGCAAGATCCTCGTGCTGCTCTCGAAGAAGGTCATCCCGGGGCTGAGCCTCGCGCTGGCCGGCGCCGTCGCGTCGACCGCGAAGTCCGGCGCTCGCGGGCTGCTCGACGCGGGGATCCAGGACATCGCGGCCGGGGCGACGCGCCTCGTTCAGGACCTCGACGAGGCGGACCTCGTCGCGCTCGAGGACGCCTTCGGGCCGTACACGAAGGTCATCCAGGACGACGGCAAGACGCCGATCCTGGTCGCCGCGAACAGGGCCGAGCATTTCAAAGGCGGCTCCCTGTTTCGGTACTTCGGATGGCTCGCCTTCTGCGTCGAGGTGAACTATGCCGATTTTTTCGCCGCAGCGGCGCCCCTCCTCGCGGGCGCCCCCCAAGGAGCGCCGGACGCGGCGGAGTAGCGCATTCCATCGCCCCGCCCGAGTACCTCCCCTGGGACGTCTGGCGGATCGTGACCCATCCCAGGATGACCGTGTCCCTCATCGAGATCGAAACGCAGTGGAGCATCACGGACGTCTGGGACGCGCATCAGGCGCTGGACATCCTCGAGGACTTGGAGGTGCTGAATGACCGCACTTCGTGAGGTCTTCGCGCGCTTCGGCGTCAAGTTCGACGCCACCGAGCTGAAGGACGGCGACAAGGCGACCAAGGGCGCAATCGACCGCCTGAAGGAACTCGGCGGCGCGCTCGCGGGCGGCGCTGTCGTCCAGGGTGTCCGGTCGTTCGCGTCGACGTCAGCGGCCATCGGGGACGAGCTCGCGCGCACCGGTGACGCGATGGGCATCGCGACGGACGAGCTCCAAGCCTACCGCCACGCGGCAGGGCAGGCTGGCGTCGGGGCGGACCAGCTGAACGACGCCTTCAAGACGCTGCAGCAGACCAGCACCGACGCGAGCCAGGGCGGCGGCATGCGCGAGGTCTTCGCGCGCATCGGCGTGAGCGCCACCGACGCGGCAGGGCGCGTCCGACCGATCACCGAGCTGCTCCCGGACATCGCGGCGAACATCTCGAAGCTCGAGAGCCCCTCCGAGCGCGCGGCGTTCCTCATGCAGGTCATGGGCGAGGGCGCCGGGCGCCTCGGGCCGCTCTTCGAGGGCGGCGCGGAAGGCATGGCCGAGGCGCTCGCCCGCCTCGAGGAGCTCGGCGGTGGCGCGTCCGAAGACTTCATCGCGATGTCCGAGCGGCTGACCGACGCCTACGCGGACCAGGACACGGCGTTGCTCTCGCTGCGTTCGCGGATCGGCGTCCTGCTGTTGCCGATCATCGAACGGCTCGTCACCGCCGGGACGAAGCTCCTGACCGGCTTCATGGACATGACCGACGGGACGCACGTCCTAGAGATCGCGATGACGGCGCTCGGGGCGGCGGCATCCGCGGCGGGCTTGAAGATCGTCGCCTCCTTCGGGAAGGCTCTCCTGACCTTCGGCTCCGTAGCCGTCGGCATCGGGCTGCTGATCCTCATCATCGACGACCTCTGGACCCACTTCGAGGGGGGTAACTCGGTCTTCGGGAAGACTGTGGAGTCGTGGCTTCAGGGGCTCTCGGACACCACCGAGGCTGCGGAGAACACCGAGACGGTCCTCGGGAACTTGGCCTACGCGTGGAACGGCATCGTCGACGCGATGACCGCGGTCATCAACCTCTCGGCGCGGGTCACCAACGCGCTCGGCCTGACGGACACGCTGCTCGACGAGTCCGCGAGCCTGATCGACCCGACGGCGGTCGGCGGAGACGGCGGGCCGAAGGCGGATCCGCTAGTGCGCGCGCGGCAAGCGGCGGACGCGGAGGCAGGCGCGGGCGATCTCAGGGAGCGCTACCGGGCGGCGATGGCGGCGCGGGGGATCGTCGGCGCGGCGCCCGTCGTGGCGCAGGAGCCTCCCGCGCGCGGCGGGCGCCGCTCTGGCGCCAGCGTCATCGGCTCGGCGACGCTGGCGCAGGAGCCTCCCGCGCGCGGCGGGCGCCGCTCCGGCGCCGTGGTGAACAGCGCGCCGACCGTGAACATCGCGATCAGCGGCCAGGGCCTAGACGAGCGCGCCGTGGCCGTCGAGGCGGAGCGCGCTGCGCGCCGGGCGATCGACGCGGCGAACCGAGACGCGCTCGAGGACCTAGAAGGGCTGGCCGAGTCATGATGACCGTGGGCTACGTTCGGACCGACGACACCGTGGACACCTTCGTGATCCTCGAGGTCGACGCAGTCATGTCCGAGTCACACGAGGTCTCGGCCACGCTGACGGATCACCCCGTCGAGCGCGGCGCGGACCTGAGCGACCACAAGCGCCCGGGGCAGCGCCGGTTCCGGCTCGAGGGGCTGGTCACGAATACCCCGATCGGGGCAATTCCGTTGACGGGGGAGAACTCGTCGGCGGACAGCGTCTCCGGGACTGTGCGGGACTCCGGGGCAAAGGCGACCGTCCTGCAGTTCTCGGAGCGCTTCGACCGCGTCCGGGACGTGCTCGACGCGCTGACCGTGCTCGTCGAGACCGCGCAGCTCGTCACGATCACCACCGACGTCCGGACCTACGAGGACGCGCAGCTCGTCGCGGTCGTCGCGCCCCGGACGCCCGAGGCCGGGGACTCGATCACCTTCACCGTGGACGTCACGCAGGTCCGCATCGCCGAGACCCGGGACGTAGGCGCGCCAGTGCCGCGGCAGCCCCGCGGACGCCGGACCCGGGACAACGGTGCGCAGGCAGGGGCCGAGGCACAGGCGCCCGACCAGAACAACAGCGCGCTCCGGAACATGGCGGATTCCGAGCTGGGCCAGAGCGTCCAGGCCGCGTGGGGGATCTCTCTGTGATCGTCATCCCGACGTCCTCCACCGAGGCGCACTACGAGCAGATCACCGAGCTCGACGGGCGCGCGTACCTCCTGCGGTTCGACTGGGTCCAGCGCTGGTCCCGGTGGACCCTCGGGATCTACACCGAGAACCGCGAGCCGATCCGGACCGGCTGCGCGCTGCAGGCGAACGCGCCGATCGGCGTCCGTGTCCGGGATGGGCGCTTCTTCCCCGGGACCTTGATCGTCATCTCCCAGGACGGCGAGCCCCCCCGGCTGACGGACTTCCACCCGAAGGGTCGCTGCTTCCTGGCCTACATCCCGGCGGGCGCATGACCAGGCTCTTCGAGCGCTCCTGGTCCGTGCGCATCGGGCCGATCGACGTCAGTACGCTCGACTGCGCCTTCACCGTGTTCAAGAGCCGCAAGCGCGAGCCGAACCGCTGCACCGTGCAGGTCTACGGGCTCTCCGCGGATACCCGTCAGCGCATCGAAGGCCGCCAGCGCCCACGCGTCGAGGTCCGGGCCGGCTACGGCGAGGACCCGCCCGTGCTCTTCGTCGGGGACGCGACGCGCACCGGCGTGGTGACCGAGGCCGACGGGATCGAGGTCGTCACGAAGGTCGAGGCCAAGGACCAGGGCGACGCCTACCAGCGCGCCCGGCTCGTCCGTTCCTTCGCGGCGGGGACGACCGTCGACGAGGTCCTCCGCGCGGCGGTGCGCGCGCTCGGCATCGGCGACGGGAACCTGAGCGACTTCGCGCGCGGCCTGGCCCTGACGAACGGCGCCACGACCTTCCCCGAGGGGTACGCCGCGGCGGGGCCGGCGCGGGACATCGTGGACGCGATCGTCCGAGGCGCGGGCCTGCGGTGGTCCGTGCAGAACGGCGTCCTGGCGATCCGCGAGCGCGGCCAGCCGCTGCAGAACCGCGCGACGCTGCTGACCCCGGACACCGGGCTGGTCGGCGCACCGACGGCCGACCCGAAGGGCATCCTGACGGCGGTGTGCCTGATCCAGCCCGGTCTCGACCCGGGGCGGAAGGTCGTGATCGAGAGTCGGCAGTTCAACGGCGGGTACGCGGTGCGCTCGGTCGAGTACTCCGGGAGCACGTTCGGCCCCGAGTGGTATGCTAAGCTCGAGCTGGAGCCCTACTGATGGAGCGCATCACCCCCGCCGAGACCCTCCGCCGCGTGCTCGACGCCAGGCTAGCCGACCTGCACACGGCGCTCCCCGGGCGCGTCCGGGCCTACGACGCCGCGACGCAGACGGCCGACATCGAGCCCATGATCAAGCGCGGCGTCCCGACCGGCGGCGAGGAGGACGAGGTTGCGCTCGAGACGCTGCCGGTCCTGCCGTCGGTGCCCGTCCTGTTCCCCAGCGGCGGCCAGTGCTTCGTGACCTTCCCATTGGCCGTCGGGGACCCGGTGCTCCTGGTCTTCTCGGAACGTGATACCAGCCAGTTCCGCGCGACCGGCGCGGTCTCCGACCCGGGCGTCCCGACCATGCACGGCCTGTCCGGCGCCGTGGCGATCCCCTGCGCCTTCGGGCCCAGGTCCGCCGCGTTCACCGGGGTGAACTCCACGGACATGGTCGTCGGGCGGCAGGGCGGCCTGGCGAACCTGACGATCAAGTCCGGGACCGCCGAGGTCGGCGGCTCCTCGGACTCGGCGGCGCTGGCCAGCCGGGTGAAGGCCCTCGAGGCGAAGATCATTGCGCACACGCATCCGACGCCCAGCGGAGCGTCGAGCGTGTCCACCGAACTCGCGCCGCCCTCCTACACGCCGCAGAATTTCGCCTCCGCTCTCCTGAAGGTCGGGTCATGAGCGCGATCCACCTCGACGAGGACACCTGGGACATTATCTTCCCTGCCGGCCTGCTCCGGTTCACGGCGGACAACGTCGAGGCAGCCGTTCAGAGCGCCCGGCTGAAGTTCCAGTTCTGGCGCGGGGAGTGGTTCCTGGACGTGACCCAGGGCGTCCCGTACATCGAGCAGGTCTTCGTGAAGCCGACGAACCTCCCGCAGCTCGAGGCGCTGTGCCGGCGGATCCTCCGGTCGATCCCCGAGATCGATGCCGTGCCTGTCGTCGCGTTGACCCACGACCGCGAGACCCGCGCGCTGACCGTCGACTGGGAGGTCGTCGTCGGCGGGCGGTTGGTCACCTCTGCCGACTACGGCCCCTTCGTGCTAGGACTACCGAATGGCTGAGCTGACCGCCGAGGGCTTCACCGCCCGGACCCTCCTCGAGATCAAGGCCGAGATCGAGGCGGCGCAGCGCGCGGCGTCGGCCATCGGCCCGAACGTGGACCAGTCGGACGCGTCCGCCCTCGGGCAGATCAACGGGATCGTAGCCGAGCGGATCCGCGAGTGCGAGGAGGCGCTGGCCGCGCTGTACTCCGGCCTCGACCCGGACCAGAACAACGGCGCGGTGCAGGACTCCGTGGCCGCGATCACCGGGACGACCCGGCGCGCGGCATCGAAGGCCCGGACCGTGCACTCCGTGACGTTGGCCGCGGGGACCTACGCCGCGGGCGCCCTGGTCATCCGCCCCGTCGGGACCACGGCGAACGCCGCGAACCTCGAGGAAGTCACAGCCCCGGGCGGCGCGGTCGCCGGCGTCCTTTTCGAGTCCGTCACGGCGGGCGCCACGGCGATCACCACGGCGACGACCTACGAGATCGCGGCCCCCGTCGCGGGGTTCACCTCGGTCTCGGTGCCGTCGGCCGTGACCAACGGACGCGCCGTCGAGCGCGACGACGAGCTCCGTGCGCGGCGCGAGCTCGAAGCGCAGGGCGGGGCGGGCTCGACCACGGTCGATGCGATCCGCTCGGCCATCCTCGCGGCAGACATCGGCGCCGAGACGGTGGCCGTCTACGAGAACGTCACCGGGACCACGGACTCCCGTGGCGTCCCGGCGTACTCCGTGGAGGCCATCGTCCTCGGCCCGACGTCACCGACCTCCGGTGACGACCAGGCGCTCGCCGAGGTGATCTTCGCGACTAAGGCCGGGGGCATCCGGGCCGCGGGCACGACCTCGAAGGTCGTCACGGACTCCCAGGGCTTCGAGCACACGATCGGCTTCTCCCGTCCCGTGGCCGTCGAGGTCGTTTCGGTCTGGACCATCCGGGTCAACGCCGCGCTGTATGACGCCGCCGTGTTCAAGGCCCTGGTCGCAGAGCATGCGGAGACGCTGACCAACGGCGCGCCGCTGCAGTGGGCGGAGTTCCTGGCCTCGGTCGCTCGGACCGGGAGCCCTGCACGCCAGTCCGGCGTGACCGCGGTCGTCTCGATGACCCAGGCACGCTCCGGCGACGCCCAAGGGACGACCGACCTGGCCGCGACGATCCGCGAGTTTTTCACCATGGATGTGGCCGACATCACGGCCACGGTGGTGGCCTAGTGGCGCTGCTCCCGGCGCTGCTCCCGGCGCTGCTGAGCAGCCCGCCCGAGTTCGACTTCCCGACGGGCCCAGGGGAGATCGAAGACCCTGGCGTCGCCTGCGACCTGGCGCTCGCGCGGTTGCTCGCCCAGTTCTCGGACAGCACCGCGCTTCGGCAGCTGATCTGCTCCCTGGTCTCGCCGCTCGACGAGCTCGAGGCTGCGATCCTCGACGTGCACTATGCCCGGTGGCTGGCCACGACGACCACCGGGGTGCAGCTCGACATCCTCGGGCGCATCGTGCGCGAGCCCCGGAACGGCCTCGACGACGCGACGTACCGCCGGGCACTCCAGACGCGGGTGCTCATCAACCGGAGCTCCGGGCGCGTCGAAGAGCTGATCGCCATCGCGCTGACCTTCGAGCCGGACATTGAGCCGATCGAGTTCCGGGAGCACGCGCCGAACTCGATCACGGTCCACCCGGGGGGAGACTTCGACGCGAGTCCCCGCGCGCTGACCGAGCGCCTGCAGGCTGCCCGCGCGGGCGGCGTGAACCTGCAGCTGATCTACCCCCCGGGGGCGGGCGCCCCGGGCGTGTTCACCCTGAGCGACACCACGGTCACCGTGGCCGACACGAAGGGCTGGGGAAGCACCACCGAGACCACGGGCGGGGGACTCGCCGGAGTGGTAGGGTAGACCATGGCGTTCGCAGACTTCGACTGGGCTACAGACGCGAACTACCCCGCGGGGGCTGCTACGTGGTCAGGGACCTCAACGAAGGTCGCACCGAGCGCCGGGGTGCAGGCCGACGGCTTCGCGCCCGAGGACCAGCCCCCAGCGCAGTGGATCAACTGGCTCTTCAACGGCATCATCGAGGCCGGGCAGACCCTCGAGGCGCTCGTCGGGGACGGCACGCTGCAGGCGGCCTACGCGCGCTCGGTGGCCCTGGGGCAGACGTCGCCGCACATCGACGTGGGGAGCAGCGGGTTCTCGGTCGGTGGCACCGACGACGCGAGCATCCTGAGCGTCGCGGGCGCGTCGGGCATCGTGAACGCGAAGACGCTGTCGGCACAAAGCGCGTCCACTATCGGGGCGCTCGCGGCGGGCGGGGCCTTCACCGCAGCCGCCGGGATGCAGGCATCGGGGGGCGACATCTCGCTGGGCGATCTCGCCCAGCTCGCGATCAACGCCGCCGCCGACACACTGACGCTGAAGCTCGCGAACCTGCGGTTCCACGGCTACGGCGCTGGCCAGCGGGCGCTGATTCACAACGGCTCTGGCGTGGCGAGCGACTTGCCACTGGACGGGGTCCCCTGGACGCCGGTCGTCAGCGCGGTGAGCGGGTCAGACATCGTAACCGGAGACATCACAAACACGTCGGGCTACTCGGCTCGCATCGGGAACCTGGCGCTCTTCGCGTTCCGCTTCACGCTCAACACGACGGGCTTCGATACCTCGCCCCGGGACATCACGTTCACGCCTCCGTTTGGCACACCGAACGCCCCTAGCGCTGGCGTCGCGCGAGCTGAGAACCTGACGGCCGACCGCTTCGTGAACATCCTCCTGCTCAACTCGGTCAATGGGATCTGCGTCCGCGTGTCCCCAGGCTCTGACGTGGGAACGGGAAGAGTGATCTCCGTGTGCGGCATGTACGGGTGCTCCTGATGAGCCTCGACGCGATATTCACCTTGAACGGCGTTCTTGGCCCCGTGGGCACGGGGCGCCGCGTGTCCGTCTTCGGCCAGTACCGCCTCGTCTAGGATTTTCCATGCCAGCACTTGACCCGATCGACGACGCGAACACGTTCCCCGAGAAGACCGAGGGCGGGGACGTAGGCGAACCCACGGACCTCGTCGCGGCAGCGGACTTGAACGCGCTGAAGGCGCGCATCTCCGAGAACCGCGAGCAGGCGAACGACGCCCTGGCCGCAGCGGAGGCTGCGCAGGACACGGCCGACGGCAAGGTGGCAGGCCCTGGGGTGACCATCGTCAGCAACGTGATGTCGTGGAACTCGACCGATGGCACCGTGTCCAAGGACTCCGGCTATCCGCAGACGTTCATCCTCCATGGCGCGATCGGCTCGGGCGTGAGCACGTTCTCGGGCGCGTCCGCTACCCTCGCTGACTCGAGCAACCGGGGCCACGTCATCGTCGACAC
>ERZ650304.1267-NODE-1267-length-10179-cov-5.131667_pt1 | contig 10179 bp, 10 predicted proteins | sample MGYA00376240_ERZ650304 | MGnify/ENA primary metagenome ERZ650304 (study PRJEB26733, sample SAMN07839271) | wastewater metagenome | biome: small river; feature: stream; material: water | place: USA: North Carolina | collected 2016-03-01 ...
GAGTTCAGACGTGTGCTCTTCCGATCTGGAATCTTTCGGTCGGCCAGGTGGTGAAAAACCGTGTGAAGGTCCCACGCCAGCTGGTTCAGGCTGGCGAACTGCGCTCTCTCGTCGGGAAGATCCCGGTTTACATTGCAGAGCGGCTCAAGGCTGTGGCGGGCGATGACCATTTGGATCGAGTCGGCGAGGTCTTCAGGGAAGCCAGGCATGGCGCAGCAGAGCTGAACATCGAAGATCAGCTTTAGCTCATAGGCCGCGGTCAGTTTTATGCCATCGTCCGCGGCGATGCCGGCTTTCAGTTCTTCCTCGCACAACCTCAGATCTTCATGGGCCTTGTCGAAATATGCAGTCATCGTGCAGTGCCTTTCTTCTCCAGCCGTGCCCTGTAGTTGTCCGCCCACCGCAGCCCAGCGAGCGACAGCGCTCCGAGTCGAACCATCTGCCGGCGAAACACGTCCAGGCGAAACGGCCAGGTGACTGCCTTCCCCAGGTGCTTGGTGAAGATCGCGATCCAGTCGTTGGAGCTGTGCTGGTCGTCATGCGCTGGGCCGCCCCACTCGACATCCTGCGCAGCGAACTCGTGCAGCAGCTCTTGCGCGAAGCCTGACCGGCGGGTTTCCTCTTCGAGTGCGGCGATCAGCGCGTCCAGCAGCTGCGGCATGGTGGCGATGAACTCGGCATCCTCAATGCGGCCGAAGGGCTCATTGATGCGAGCGATGAGGCGCCGGCCAGCCGTTCCGCCGATGCCTTCGGGATGCGGCGCCCAGATTGTGGTCTTGGCAGTCGCGCCGACTTCCCAGCGTCCAGGCCAGCGACCCTTCGCGATCTCCTGGGCGCGGGCAAGAAGGGCTCGGGGGTCCCAGATGCTGATGCACTTCTCGTCGGCCTCCCACTCGTGCTGACAGCCCTTGCCGGCGGTGTCGTCTACGCAGCGGTGGGTGCGATGCGGGAAGGTCGCCCAGGCATCTTCGTCGATGTGGGGTTTGCTGCAGCTGGGGCAGTAGAGGTGGACTTTCTTCACCGGGAAACTCCAAAGTTTAGTTGACTTGAAAAGGAGTGGAAAGTCTTATGGCGAGTTCAATAAATGAAAACTTATCATTCAAAAGATAAATTAAGTGATTCATAAATGCGTTGCGCATAATGCCAAACAATGTGGTCCGTTCTTCGTTTGAACTGTCAGGAAGATGGATTTCCAATTCTTGAGAGATCTTTAGAAGCATCCCTTCTATGTCAACTAAAACATCATCATATCCTTGGCTTTCGTTATCTTTTTGACCGAAGTACGATAACTCTAAATTAAATATTTGATTAGCCACATTAATACCTGCTCTGCTACCGAAGACGTTCATGGCTGATCCGAGATTGCTATTCACGGGGAAACTCCGTTGGAAGCCGATGAGGGCGATGAAAAACCGCCGGAAGATGGAACAGGCGTAGGCAGGCGCTCGACCGAGAGAACCCAGCACCACGGATCACGCAGGGGGTTTCCTTGGGCGTCAAACGCCGGACCGTCGCTGGTTCTTCCTCCGAGATCAGCTACCGAAAGAAGGGCCATCTCTCGCCTGATGCCATCGGCGCAAGCCTCAGTGCAGCCGTCGGTCAGGATGTGCGCGTTGCAGCGGAAGCCCTGGCGAATCCAATTCTGCCACGTCGCTGTCGAGCGCTGCGCCAGTCGGATGCCCGTGATCTTGAAGCGCTGGCGGGCGAACTTCTCGGGCATGGTGCGGGCGGGCTTCCAGCATGGGCCATACTTGAGCGGCCCGAACTGCGCCCCATGCTTGTTCCGCGACACGTCAACGACCAGCCAGCCGTGCTGGACGTGATACCAGCCGACCTCAGCATCGGGAAAGACAGCACCAGCCCAGCCGTCTGACTTGTAGGCGACGAGTTGTCCCATGTCGCCCGGCGATCGATAGGCTTCCCCCGCGAACAACAGATCCCCGGTACGGCCTAGGTGGCAATGCTCGATCGCAAGTTCCTCGGCGTACTTGTCAAGAACGGACAGCGCCACGGTCTGGCGTTCCTTGCCGCGCTGGGTATAGAAGCGAAGGGCTTCGCAGTCCATGCCCCAGAACCGGCTGACGGAGGGCTGGACCCGAAGGGGTGCCAAGATCTCAGTCGGTGGCGATGCACCACGCTGCGGAGGAAGAATGACCAACCGGCTGACCACCGGCGGACCGAACGAAACCGGGAACGCCCCTTCCTTCTCGGCGAGCATCATGTGCGCGCCTATCTTGCACTGCCGGCCCTTGGCATCGACGCAGATCCATCCCGTGCCGCCTATCCAGGAGCGAGCTTTATTGACCCACTGCTGGAAGGAAGTGAACTCGCCCTGCTTATGAATGGCGATCACTGCGTCACCATCGAATCCCACTTCGCCTTGAGCCGGATCATGAAGTGCTCGACCGCCGCAGATCGCACTGCCTCAAGAAACAGTGCTCGCTCGACATCAGTTCCCTTGGGCAGATCGTTGAAGAGATCTGCCGACAAGGACTGCATCATCTTGTCCATCTCGGTGCGTATGTTGGCTTCGTCAGCCGGCAGAAGCGGTGCTCCAGGCGCATCGGCGATCTTGTAGAGGTGGGCAAAGGCTTCCTCGAAGATCTTGTCCGCTGCGGTTTGTCCAGTGATCCGCCCGAAGGCTGCCAGGCCGACTTCGCTCATGCCCATCATGACGGACGCCAGCAGGGAGTTCCATCGGTATCTACCGTCAAAATGTTGCCCGCTTTACCTGGCTCCATGACCATGAACCGATCAGCTTGTTCTATGATTCGACCGTCCGGCGCGATGAAACGCGATCTGTGTCCAATTGCGTCGGCTGCCTTTGGATCTTGCTTAGTTTTATAAGTCAGCACAATGACCCTGCCATCATCAGCCTGGCCGCCAGTGCCTGAATTGAAGCTACCACCGCTGCCGCCCTGGCTTCCGACCGATCCAGCAAGCGGGTGGACATAGCGCGACCGATGCCCGATCGGCAGCACGACCACTCGCGACTTGCGCAGCGCCCACATCGCTTCACGCGAGAAGGATCGCAAGAAGCCGATTATGGTGCAACCCCGCCAGTGTTCCGGGTGCTGGGCCTCATAGATCGTGGTCTGGAAAGGAAGAATCCCGAGTGGCGCGAGCAAATCGATCAACGTCCGCTTGTCGGTAAGCACGCGGAAGAAGATCTCGTTGCGCGTGCGCAGCGCCCTCTTGCGCATCTTGCGAGTGGTGGTTGGAGTCTGGAGGCGGGTTTGCATGGGATCTCAATGGTATGCGGGAAACCGGGGCGGTGTCAACTTTAATTGATCAGTTCTTCTTCGCCGTCTGTGCTGTTCTCCCAGCGAGTTGCATTCCCGTCTTCGTTCGGCAGGAACTTCCGCATCTGCATCCACCCCCGGAAGTTGCCGCACCGCTCATCCGTCGACAGCGCCATCGCTACGTGCTCAAATGGGCTGTTGTGGCCGCTCGGGGCAAGGCGCTCGGTCGCCAGCGCCAGGTCTTCCCTTATATCCCGCCGGCCATCCTGGGTAAGATAGCTCACCCGCGCGCACCGACCGCAGGCGATGTAGTTGGCGACGAGATTATAGTTGGTGATCGGCGCGGTCTCGATGCTCGGCGAATTGAAATCGAGCGCTGCCATGTTCGCTGCATGGAAGTCTTCGGCGCGGAAGAAAGGTCGGTGCCAGTCGCCCGCCTGCAGTGCCCGCGGCTGGCTTCGCCTCATGGCCCGGCGCATGAGAAGCGCGATCCAGCGGATTTCGGGCTGGGCGTCCTTGTGACAGCGTAGGGCGTAGAAGTTGTTCCACTGCGTGCTGCTGACGATCACCGTCACCCACATCCAGGGCTCAAGCAGGCGGTTGGTCAGTTGCTTGTGGAGGCCCACCTTTTCGAGCAGCCAGTGGACGAGCAGCACGAACCAGCGAGACTGAAAGAAGGCCCACTTCGCCACAGAAAGCCGCCAGCCGGTGAGCTGCTGCGCTGCCTGCATGCCTCGCTGGTTCGCTCCCCAGAACACCGGCAGGGCGGGGTCAGTGCGAACCTGGCGCCGGATGACTCGGGCTGGGATGGCTCGGGAAGAACTGGTCCCTCGCGACAGGTCCCGGTGCGTCATCAGTTCCGCATGGACCATCCGAGGGTAGCGGATCTGCAGGGTCGTCAGGCGGACGCCGGCCGGGTTGATGCTGTCGGCGAGGACGGTAGCTTCATAGGTCACGGGGTAGGCTCCTTGGCGCGGGTCGTAAATAGGTCGCCGAGGCATGGGACGGGCTCGGTGGACTGCTCGTCAGGTTTCTCGGCCCACTCGTGTAGCCAGAGGTCGAGAGATTTGAGGACGCCTCCATGCGTGAAGGCTTCCTCTGAGGCCTTAACAAGCGTGCGAATCCGCTCGTCTCCGAGGTAGACCATGAACGACCGGCCCAGCTTGTCGAGGCGAAGTGTTGCCAGCGACCGGCTGTCTTCGTCCGAAGTTGGCACATACCTGTAGTGGAACGTGCGGCGGGGCTTCTCTCCGCTCACTGCGACGGTCCCAGCCAGCCCAAGGTTTTCGTCGAGGTGCAGCGTCATCTTCAGCGGCAGTTTCACGGTGTGCTCTCTTTCGCGCGCAGGCGGTCGAGCAAGCGCAGGTAGTCGCTCTCGGTAAACTTGGTCGTATCGTCGATGGCCACATAGGTCAGCTCGTCGCGCGGCTGAATCTCTTCGAACATGATCTCGACCGGAGCCCCTCGATCTGCGTCGGAGTAGCGACGACTGTAGGCGTACAGCACCATGGGGATCTTCTCGCCGCCGAGGTCGACGGCGAAGATCGGGACGGTTGAACCGAGCGGCCTTCCCTCAGCGAAGGCGATGAATGCCGCGACCGCTACTTCCTCACTCGGATGAAAGTCACCCTTGGCGCAGCGCCTGGGCTTGGTGCCGACGATATCCAGGTGATGGCAAGACAGCTTGAAGCCGCTGCCGAGGTTTATCACCATCGGCCCCCGACATCTTTGAAGACTCACCGCTGTTTCTCATAGGCGACGGGCTTCACCTCATAAACCCACAGCCACAGCGCATCGGTCTGGTCGATCTTCCGATAGCGCTGGCGCAGGGCTTTCCCGAGCGCCTTCCTGGGGTCAACCTCCCACTCGGACCACGGCCAGCCGGTATTGTCGGTGCCAGGAAGCCCGTCGCGGTCTGGGATGCCGTACTTGTAGGTCGCGCCGCCGTCTTTGGTGAGGCACGACAGACCAGCGGCTGCCGCTTGATCGTGGGTGATGTCGCGCAGGGGTTGGACATCAACGTGGGCGATTTCTCGGCGAATGCGGGTGGCGAAGGAAGGCATGCGCGAAGCCGGGCAGGTTTCCTTGCCGTGCCCGCTTCCCTTTGTGGCCATGCGCCGGCCCCAGGCGATCAGCTTATCGACAGCCTGATCGGCCAGCGCTAGGCAGACCTTGACGCTGTCGGCTGCATAGCACCAGTCGCCCAGGCTTCCCGGCGAAGCCCGCTTGATCTGCAGCGGCTCTTTGAAACCAACGATGGTTCCCGGCGCCCCCAGCAGCGAGTGATATTCGTGGCCCGCCTTCCAGCGAGCAGCGCAGGACGAAGGCTTCCCCTTGGCGAACTCCTGGTGGATGCCGTCAAACTCGAAGAGATCCACCCAATACTGCGCCCTGGCGTCCATCATCGGCAGGATCAGGTAGCGCAGGCGTGGCTTCACCGATCCATCCGAGGAAACCGAGTCGGTCAGTGCTAGCCTGACTTCGTTCTCTGAGGCGATGTACGCGCTCACTGCTCGCCGTCCGGCTTCTTGTCGAATACCACCGGCTTGAGGTCTGCCGAGTGGATGCGCTGGACATCGACCACCCGCGTAGCCAGCGGGAAGATGTCGGCCGCCCGCCAGACAACATCGGTACTGCGCAGCCGCCGGCAGAAGTCTTCGGTGTACAGCCCCGCCTCGTCGATCTGGCAGGTGTAGCCCTCGCTGTCGGGCCGCCACCAGCTCACATCGTTGCCGACGTAGGTGCGGCTGTCCTGGATGAGGTAGACGGCGCCGCTGTCGATATCGATCCGTCCGTCCGACAGGTGGCACAGCTCCCGCAGATGCGAGAGGGCCTTCTCGACAGAGACGCTGTTGGCCGCGCACACCGACAGCAGCACGAATAGGACATCAGCGGCCTCGGCTTCCGGCGTGCTGTCGCCCTTGCCGCGCAGGGCCTCGACGAACTCCGAAGCCTCCAGGTGGAGGTAGCCGCCCCCGTGCTGCCAGTCGCGCTTCCAACCGTTCTGGCTGCAGACGGCTAGAGCTGCGGCGGCGAACTCGACGAAGTGGCTAGGCTGACGAGCAGGGGCTTCGCTAGAAGGCTTGTCGGGCGAAGGGGTGTCGCAGGAAGCTAGCACCCGTCCACCGTGTTCCTTCTCCCAGGCGACAGCGGATCGCGTCCACCAGCAGTTCTCGCGGATATCATCGGCGCGCCCGTCGGCGAGTTCCCGGTAGGCTCGGATGCCGTTGGCGAGCTCGTCCATGTGCGACTGCTGGAGGTGGATGCGACGCTGGTAGCCTTCAAGTCCGGCTCGCAGATTGGCGAGTTCTTTCTCCTTGATCGCAACGGTGGCCTTGACCTCGTCCAGTTGGTCTCGGAGGCGGTCGGCCGCCACGGATACGAAGCGCTCGTCTTCGATGGCCTTGGTGAGCTCTTTGTTCGCCGTTTCTAGCTTCGCCTCGGTCTCTAATCGCAGCGCCTGAACGCCATCTACGCAGTCCCGAAGCCCGACCACTTCGGCTAGTGTCTGATGCAGTCGCTCCTTGGTGGCCGCGAGTTCGTCGTAGCGCGCCTCTGCTGCTGCCTGCTGTTTGCCGATAAGACGTTTCAGATCGGCTTCGCGCTGTTCGACTACGGCAGCGTCCTCGGCGAGCTTCTGCTGGACCGCGACGTCCCGGTCGACCCTGGCTTTGCGGAGCTCTTCGGTTACGGCAGCGATCTTCTTGTCCTTGTCGCTACCGAGAGACTGGAGTGCCGCGTTGTTGATGCGCCCACTTCGGACGCCAGCTACCAGCCTTCTGCACACCTCGACAAGATGGACGATCAGCCCCCGCGACGCCGCGATGAACTCCCCGTTGTAGCGGCGAATCTCGACATTTCCCGGCGTCGGCTCGCTGATCGAAGCGACCGGGCGGCGATCGGCATCCAGGACCAGATTATCGTCCGCTTCCGAGAGCGACCACGGGGCACCCGAGCACAGCGTGACAAGGAGGGTCGTTCGGTTGAGAACCTGGTCGATGTCCGATAGGTCGCGATCGGCGCCGGTGAGCGGCGCTTCGAGGCGCTGGTCAAGAAGGGAAGTAAGCTCGGTCAGCCGGCGCTGGGCGGCGATGACGCGGTGGCCTTCCTCGATCATTTTGCTCTCGTTGTGGGCGGCGCGGCCTTCGGCTTCGTCGACATGCTTCTGAGCAACCGAAAGCTCCGTCTTGGCCGATGTCAGTTCCTCATTCAGTCGGGCGTTCTCGCGCTGCAGTTCTGCCAACTGCCTGGCATGTTCGGGTGACAACGTATCCGCGGCGGTTTCTTCCCGAGCCTCACGGGCCAAACTGTCGCCCCGCTCCAGGATCAGCGCTCGGACCGTCCACAGCAGCTGCTCAGCCGAGCGGAAGACTTCGTTGATCGCCCGGCCATCACCTTCATCCCAGCCGGCCTTCGCCTCGACGATCTGCTGCTCCAGCGTCGCCACCTCCTTGGGAAGCACGCGCTCGTTGATCTGGTCGAACCGGGCGCGCATCTTGTTCGCCATCTCAACGAGGCTCAGGCCTGCATTGTCTCCGCCTGGCCAAGCCCAATAGCCAGCACCAATGATGCTCTCCAGCTTGATTTTCTCGGCGATCAGATCCTTGTTGCTGCCTGAAAGCTGCATGATCATCGCTCGGCAGCGGTCGAGCAGCTGCGCCATACGCTGGTCGTCGGTCAAGGTGTTGTTCAGGATGAAGCCGCACAGGGCTAGGGCATCATCGGGGATCGGTGCCGTTGCCTGCCAGGGGTCCTTCTTGGCGGTAGCGGTCCGCTGTTTCTCAAAGAGCGCCGCGACGCGATCGGCTAGGTCGTTCTTTTCGGTTGGATTGTGCTCTCCGCGCAGCGCCCGTGCTAGGGCGTGATGCTCATCCAGCAACTCTCGGATGTGCTTCCCGGTATACTGCAGCGCCAGCCGGCACTTGGTGAGAAGGTCCACCATCAGCGGGTCGTGCGTCAGGTGGTTGTTTTCGATGAACGCGCACAGGCTATCCGCATCGTCAGGTGCCGGCCCGTCAGCATGCCAACCGCCGCCCCTCGCTGTAGCGGCCTTCGCCTCGTCCCGCTCCTTGATCAGCTCGCCGAGCGCCGCATGGCACATGCCGAGCAAGAACTTGACTCGGGCGTCGTCGGTCAGCTGGGGATTGTTATGAAGCCACTCGCGCAGGGCTTCCGGGGTTGTTGTCGGGACGGGGCCACTCGCCTGCCAGAAGTCGGTGCTGCTCGCCATTTCCTGGCTCTTGGTGAGCGCACGCAGCATCGTAGGCTTCGCCCAGGTCTTCGGCGCGCTGGGGATCGGCGTGGCGACCTCCTTGACCGCTTCGCAGAGCTTCTTGATCGCTGTCGGTCGGATCACATCCATGGCGAAGCCGCTCAAGATGTCGTCGGCGAAGCGCTGTAGATCGGAGAGGCTGATGGTTTCGTTAGACATAGCTTCCTCTGGGAGAAGGGTTTTTTTGGAGCGAAAGATGGTCGTGCTTCTACCCGATCGCCAACTCGGCGCCGACCGCTGGCGGTTCGCTGACGGCTACCGCCTGGGCTTTCACGGGCGCCGCGGCTGCATCCTGTGCCAGCGCTTCTTCGATCGCTTGCTGCAACTGGTGTCGCCGCGCCCACATGAACACCCCGGCCATGAGCGAAGTCGCCACCAGTAGCGAGAAGAACTTCGCGTGTGGCATCGACACCCACAGGTGCCCGAGTTTCCCGCCGAGCTTGTTTCCGGCTGCGGTCGAGACGTACCAGAGCCCGGCCATCGCGCCTACCCACCGCGGCGGGGCCAGCTTCAGTACCAAGCCCAGGCCATGGGGGGAAACCAACAACTCGCCGATGGTTATCACTGCGTAGCTGCCGATCACCCAGCCCATGTGGGCCTTCGCTGCATCGCCCGTCTTCCAGGCGGCATACCAGAGAAGTAGGTAGGCCACCGCCGTCAGTGCCATGCCGATCGCGATCTTGACGGGGGTGGAGATCTTCACTCGGCGAAGCATGAGCGCCAGGATTGGGGTGAAGATCAGGATGAAAAGCGGGTTCGCCGCCTCATACATCTCCGTCGGGACGCCCATTCTTTCGACGCAAGTATCGGTCCACTTTACCATCGTCGTCGCGTTCTGCGAAAAGGCCATGAAGAAAAACACCGCGGTCGCCGACAGAAGGCAGATCGCAAACACGCGGCCCTTCGCCTGAGCCCACGGCATGGGCTTCTTCTCGGCGTACTCGACCACCATCCCGAGCGCGTCGTTCTGCTCTCGACCAATGAATCGCTTGGTCAGGGCGAGCTGCGTCATCCCGATCGCCAGGCCCACGCCGGCTGAGCCAAAGGCCGCATGCCAGCCCCACCGCGCTCGGATCGCCGCCACGATGAACGGGGCGAGGAAGGCCCCGATGTTCACCGACAAGTAGAAGATGCTGAGCCCATCATCCAGGCGAGGATCGCCGGGGGCGTAGAGCTTGCGGACGAGCGAGGCGATCGAGGGCTTGAAAAGTCCATTCCCGACGGAAATAAACCCCATCGCTGCATAGAGCGCTGCCAGGCTTCCGATCGCCATCACCGCATGGCCGACGATCATCAGGATGCCGCCGAGGAACACAGCCCGCATGAAGCCGATCTTCCGGTCTGCCAGGGTGCCGCCGGGAAGCGCAGCAAGGTAGACGCACCCGGTATAGGTTCCCACAAGCTCGAAAGCCTGGGCCTCATGCAGGCCAAGAACCTGCATCGCGTACATCGCCAGCAGCGCCAGCATGCCGTAGTAGGCGGCCCGCTCCATGACTTCGGTGGCGGAGTAGATGTAGAGGCCGACGGGGTGCGGGCGACGTTCGGGCAGAGGATCGGGGCTCGGGTTCATGGGCGGAAGCCTTTCGTCTGGGGGAGCGAGGGCCGGGGATTAACGATGAGGTTGAGGTTAATCGATGAGGCGTCCTGCAGGCAAGAAAAATATGT
>ERZ650304.1268-NODE-1268-length-10169-cov-10.436623_pt1 | contig 10169 bp, 8 predicted proteins | sample MGYA00376240_ERZ650304 | MGnify/ENA primary metagenome ERZ650304 (study PRJEB26733, sample SAMN07839271) | wastewater metagenome | biome: small river; feature: stream; material: water | place: USA: North Carolina | collected 2016-03-01 ...
TTGTAAGCGAATACCCACGCATTGTTTACTTTCTTGAAAACACTGTCATTTGAACGTTTTATATCCTTAACGTAAGTATTCAGGCTGTCTGTGAGTTGAGATAGTCCCACCCCGCTTGATCCGCCAACTGCCAGCCATTGACGGCCTGTCCAACGCAATAAAGTGGAATCAGTCGTGCGGTAAAACACAGCGCCGGGGCGTGTGCTGTCAAGGTCATACGTGAAACGTGGGGTTGTGCCGTATGGTATCCGGAATGTACCCTGTGGATTGAAGCCTAAATACCGGTATGTGTAACGGTTGGGAATCTCTAGTTCAATCTGCGCGCTGGCTTGCAGGCCAACGAGTAGTAAAAGCGCAGCTACAATCAGGTTTTTCATTGCGATAAAATTACTCTTTATTCGTAAAATCATGGTTAAAAATTTCTTTACATAGTGATAGTCCAGTCGAAATAAACATTTTGATTTACGCCTACTTCTTCCCGGAACATAACCGTGAATTGAGTGGTTGTTTGGCTGACAATTGACCAGATAATTGTGCAGTCGTTTGTCTTGTTCGCCGGATCAATGCTGCGGATCGCGCCATTTACTTTGTAAGACGCCGCTGGCAGTACAGAACCGATGTTCACTACTATTTCCTTGTTGCTTACTATGTTCCCAACGTTGGCAGTTCCCAGCGCAACCACTCTGTAACTGTTTGCGGCCTGCCCGGTGTGGTAGTTTAATTTCCAGTTCGTACCGTTGAAAGTAAATGATGCTTGATAACCGGCGGCAAGAGTGAACTCCGTTACGTTCCCGGCTGCTGTCTTGAGTGCAGCGTTCAGGAATTTAATCTTTGGGCTGCCCGATCCGTCATTAACGAACACATGTTCGTACCCAATCGGAATGGTTCCGCCGGATGGGAATGTATATTCCCCGGAGTTGCCCCGCAGTGTAATCTGCTTTCTCAAGTCCCCGGCCGAGTACGTCCGGCTTGTGTTGTTCACGTCAATAAATCCGCCAAATACCTTACCAACAACGCTATCATTAACCGGGTTAGCGACAACCTGGGGCTTCGGGAATATTGAAACCTTGTCGTCCGTCTGAAACTTTCTGCCACCGATCAGCGAAAATCCTCCTGTAATATCAACCTCAAAATCAATTACCGGGTGCAGGGTTTCAATGTTTATGCGTATGTCGATACCATCATTCGTAAGACCAGCCAGCGACAAATCCGTGTACTCATCCGTTCCGTCCGCCGGAGTGAGTGTACCACCGTCCCCGATCACAAAACGAATGGGATTAAACAGCGTTACAACGTTTTCCTGCGGAATGATATTGAATTCTTGTAACAGCGTGCCACCGTCTGCAAACAGTCGAACAATATGCGGCACGCGGTCAAGCCCGGTAAAGTGCGCCTCATAGTCTGCCTGATGGCCAGCGCCCGGCGTAGGAACGTTTGAAGCGTCCCGTTCGGGTATAGTGATCGATGCGACCTCCGCATTTGGCGCTTGTGTTTCGTATGCCTTCACAACCATATCCTCAAGCAAGGACGGGTAAGGGCTGAACGTGTGAAATATCTCCATGTTAAATAAGTGTCTTTTCGTCTATAACTTGAATCGGCGCAAGTGATCCACCGCTCCACGGGCTATCAAGTGAGTATCCGATAACTATTCCCGGCGTGATTGCTCCGCTGTTCTGCTGAACTGAGTACAGGTTGTACTTTTCGACAAGATCAATCGAAGCGCCGATCATCGGCCATTCCTTTTCTCGCTTAATTTCCCATTGCGCCCCGTCCGGCGTTTCGTATGCCTTGCCGAGTAAATCCTCACGGTGTGAAATCAGAACAGTATCACAGCATAAGATTCGGTTCATTATATCCATTGCCCAATCAGCCACGCCCGGAGCTTCGCCGATGTTTAGCTTAAACTTTCGATAAGGAGTAGCAGATAGAGTAACCGTATCTCTAACCTCATTCACGTACTTACCAACAGACCGGCCCGGTTCGTAGTCGGTGATCCCGGCCTCAATAATGAAATACGGTTTGAATCCAAGAGTGAAAACGGTGCGCCAGTCGTTAAACGAGTTCCAGAACTGGAAAATCAGCAGGTTATCCCGCTGCTGGAATAGTTCAATCGGTTCGCTGATAAACTTGAATGAAGTAAGCCCCTGAGTAGCCTCCAAATAAAGCCACACAATAGTATTTCCGTCATCAAATGCCTGTTCAAAGTTTACCGTGCATTCGTAAATCTTCCCGCCGTCTGGCAAGTCTGCAACGCTTGAGAATGAGAACGTATCGACCACCTCCCGATTTTTATTGTACGCCTTCAAAACCTCCGGCACAATTGTTGACCTGATCTGAAATTTTGTTGCCAGTTTCTTGAGCCACTTTTGGTGGTAGCATTTTTTTGTCTGAAAAGAAAGTATGCGGGCGCTCATCCAGTCGTCGTCGAAATGAATGCCCGGCGTGTCCGTCTCGGGGATCATTTTAAACGGCGAAAGAAGCGCTACCTCACAATAATTTACTACTGCCATTATATGTCGTTTTGCAGTTTGGTTAAATCACATTTGGGCGAAGCCAGCAGGGTGAACTTTGCCTTGTCTATCTGTTGAGGTCGCACCCCAACATCCTCAAGGAATCCGTAAAACCGGATGCCACGGTACGTGAATGCTATCTCCCCGTATGGATCCCTGTTGACCTCGTAAGCGAAATTATCCGGTACCTCACCTGTGAATTTTAGGAAGTACGGAAGGAATAATTTGTCCGGCATACTACCTACGGGCACAGATTCGTTTTCCGTAATTACTTCGCCGTTCAGTTCGGTTGATAGCTGGCTGTTTTTATCCTGCGAAGTCAGCACAAGGCTTGTGCCGTCATCCTCAATAAATGAGTGAATAAACGGGTAGTTTCTGGTCAGTGCGCGCTTCGGAGATAACTCAACATTAAATGCTCCTTCCGGATGAAGCAACCCTGTAATACTGTCGTATGCCGGTCTGTTGAGCCGCCATAGATCGTTTGATTGGTAGCTGAATGTTCCGAAATATTGCTCCGGTGAGACCGTCTCATTTACGAAGTACGTAGTAAACCCGTCAATCAAATATGACGTGTTGCTCACCGTGTATATTCCAGCCAGAGTGCCGCCGGTTATTGTAAAAGTTCCGCCGGTCAGCGATGGTAGTACGCCGGGCACTACAATTCTGTTGCTCGATTCAACCTGGAATGTACCAGAGTAAAACTCAAACGTTCCGCCCTTGATACAATCCAGCATAAACGTGTCGTTATCGCTGGATGAATCGGTCGTTTTCTTTCCGTAGTACTCAATTCTAGTTAGTTCAATTCCGGTCATATCTGCCCGAGCCGGTGAAGACAAATCGAGTTCTTTCGAGATTCGTTTAATGTAGTTCTGCCAGTTTTGGGTAACGTTGAACTCATCCAGCCCGTTTACCTTGTCATACGTCTGGTTGGGATACCCCGTTTTTATTGTGTTGAATATGTACGGTTCCGCCGGTACGATTTCCAAATCATCTACCTCTCCAATGTCGAACATGACTTGCTGGCGGAAAAACTTTTCAATCTTCTCGATCGTGATGTTATTATTAACGTCCTTATCCAGTCCAACGCTAAACTGGCGCAAGGACTGAAAAAAGTCCATCATCGAAATTTTAATCTTCGGCGAAGGCTGGCCGCGAAGGGCCATGCCTGATGTGTATATAAGCGTCGGTAAACCATCAAGAAACTCTGAGTAAGTCCCATACATGCCGTCCGTTAACTTCTCAGTTATGCGCTTGAATAACGCCCGAACGGGTAAACCGTAGGTTATTGTTGGTGTGAATGTTACCTCATATTCTACATTAAACGAACTGCCCGAAATGTAAACGCTCTGAAATGATGCCGATGTCATCGCAAGCGTAATATTCAAGCTGTCTCCCGGCACAAGGTCAATATCCTGACTGTAATCCACAGACAATTGGCCCGTGCCGCTGATAGCGTTTGCAATCATAAACGCGGTGTTCGTCCCGTCCGCCGCGTACCGGTGTATTTTCAATTGATAGGACCCGGCCCCACGGAAAAATATATTGAACTTACCGTTGATCTTCGCCGTTATATTCTTGCTGAATGATTTGATGAAATACAGGTTGCCCGGTGGCGCGATTGTCTCCTGCCCGCCGCCCTGATCTTGCACAATAACTCCCTGACTTGTTCCCTCCTGTGATGTAATACCAACCCCGAGATCGAACTCCTTTGTGGTCATACCGATGAAATACTTTTGGTCATAAACACTGTATTCTACCCTGTTCGTGAACGGGAATCCATCCATGTAAACCGCAACCCTTTCCGGGTCGGATTCGATGTCTATTTCGTATTTAGTGCTTTCGTTTGCCTTGAGGTATTTTAGCGGCCCGCCTTCCACCGCCTGTGCGGTTACCTGTGTTCGCGTCCAACTGGCTTTTGAAAGGTCAAGTTCTCCGAGGTACCAGCTTTTGTAATGGGGATATACCTCTGAGCGGTCAATCTTATTCAGCGCGATGTAAAGGACAGCCTCAAATCCAACCGAAAAAAGATACTCCCGGATTATTCTTGCCCCGTCCTTCACAAACTTCATGGGAACTGTAAAATCGCGGAAGGTTCCCAGGTACTTTGTGTTGCGTGTAAACTTTACAAGTGCATCATTCCATCCGTCGGGTGAATATTTGAGTTTCGCAGCACTCCCATCCGGTTTTTTCAGCGTATTCTCGTCTCCCTTGAGCACAGCCCCGCCCTCCTCATAAAGAGGCTTTTTATCCGAAGAAAAAAGAAACCATTTGAATAAAGTATCTGCCATTAACCCTTAATCATTTTTTGATACCATCCGCTTGATTCAATCGGGGCGTGGTTGTGTATGAATATCTGAGCGGGTTCTTTTCTGTTCAAACCTTTTAATTCGTGCAGCATCAACTGCCCGTATATGTCATTTTGTGAACCTGATCCGTTTATGTGTTTTGCGGTCTGATTATTCAGCCGGGCAAAGTATTGGAGCATCGCTGCCTTGTCTTTGAACACGATGTCATCCGCCATCAACTGAGTGAGTGTAGGCTTTGCCGGTGTTTGCTCAATTGCTCCCGTATCACCGCGCAGGATGTACTCAGGAACGCCGCCATCACCGGTTATCGCTAACTCTTTTTTACCTTTACCGCGTCCTGTTTTGTACTGCGGTAATGGTTGAGCAATCACCCTGGCCAATTGCAGCGCTCCAATGGCAAGTATTATCTGGGCGAAAATTGGATTCTTACCGATTTGCTCCATGTAGGAAACTGCTGTACTCTGAATGATGTTTGTTACCGCCTGAGCTTTCTCAAATATGGCGCGCTCACGGGCTAATTTTCTGCGCCGCTGCTCGATTATTTCGTTCTCAAATGCAGCCTGCTTTTGAATGCGGGCAGTCTCCCGGATGCGCTCCGCTTCGCTCAACCCCAACTGATTGACCAAGTTAATCTGCGCCTCAGTGCTTCGTTGTAAGTCCTGCTGGCGACGCTGTAAGTCCTGAATCTGTTTGTCGTATGCGCTGAATATTACCGAGAATACAGTTTCCTTTATTTCGCTAACCAGAGACAGGTAAAGTTGTTTGGTTTGATCTGCAATGCCTTTTTGTCTGTTGAACTCTAGGTTATCAAGGTCTGCCAGCGCCTTATTCAGATCGATCCGGGCCTGTAGTTTCTGTTGATCGGTAGTTTTATTGGAAACAAGTATTTCCTCGTTTATGAGGATAGTATTGTTTAACTGCTGCTTTTGTGCCTCGTACTCCGCATCCGCTATTTTCTGAGCTGATGCGCCTGATTTTTGCAGCCGTAATTTTTCACGGGCAAGTGCCAGGTTGTCGATACTTTGTGTTAGCGTTAACTGCTGCTTTTGCGCGTCTACGAAAATTGCTCCGGCGCGCTCTCTGTACTGTCTTTCGTTTTCGAGCAGCTTATTTTTTGTCTCTGTGTCAAGGGCAAGCAATTCCTCGTCTGTCAGTACTTGAGTTGACTTTTTGAAGTTAGCCTCAGCAATTATGATCGTGCGCAGCCCTGCGTAATACTCTGCAAATGCATCAATCCGTTTTGCAAAAGACTTTGATTCATCCTCGGATATTGCCTGATTGATATTCCCTCGCAGTTCAAGGTTTGACTTAAGTGTATCTAGTTCTGCCTGCTCCCGGCGCTTTCTGTAGTCCTCGTTTACCTTGAATATTCGTTCCTGTGAATCTTTGTTTGACTTCTCAATTGCCTGATTTATGTTCTGAATCTGCGTTTGCGCATCCTGAGTGAGTGATCCGTCCTGATTTCTGTTTGATGGCGTACTGCGGATAGCGTCCTGCTCTGCCCTTGACCTTCTACGAAACGCCTCAGCGACCGCCTCAATAGCCTTTATTCTCTGCGACTGAGTAGAACGTTCGTTATTCAGTACGCGCTCATTCAGATCGATAACAGTATTTGCCTCTATTGTAGCCGCTTGCAGTATTTTTTTGCGCTTTTCCTCTGCAAGAAATACCTCAATTCTGTTCTGCGCCGATTGATAGTCGTTTAGCGAATCATTGTACTCTTTTACGATTTTCTTCTGTTCTGAATACCGTTCTTTAATCAGATCAAGGCGAACCTTTGCCTGATCCAATAAATTTTGGTTGTATTTACGCGCCCCTTCGTTTTCTGTATTGGCAACAAGTTCAACAAGCCCCTGATAAGTAGATACAGCATCGCGCAACTGAAATTCAAGTTCTGCAAGTTTTGTCCGTCCACCGGTGCGCTCAAAATCAGCCTGTGCGTTCAGTGCTCTTTCAGCGTTCAGTCGTTTTTCGAGTTCAAGTTGATCGCTTGTGGATTTATTCAGGTCGCGATATACGCGTAGTTGCGCCTCCAATCTGTCTACCCCGGTAACAGGTTCGGTGAACAGTTGGTTAAATTCCTCCGTTGATTTGATGAGTTCCAGTTGCGCCTGCTGAACACGAATAAGAGCCTGGCGCAGCTTCTCTGTGCCGTCTGTGAAACCCAGTAAGTCTCCGGCAGCCTCAATAATCTTCCCGCCGAACGCCGTGAACAATGCGACGGCAACAGAAAGCCCAACATTCAGTGAAAAAATGCTGCTGGTTACCCGCTTGAATAGCCCTGGAGTCTCTTCTCCCTGTGCCTTGATGGCTGATATTTCTTTTCTTGCTTTGCCAACCTCATCAAATACCATCGGCAAGTTGTTCGAGATGGCAAGGAAAAACTGGCTGGCTGATATTGAAAGCGATGGAAGTTCTCGGGCTATCTGAGTGAAAGAAAATCCCAGTCCGTCAAACGCCGATTTGTAATTCCCGACGTTTCGTTGATAGTTTCGGAGATTGCCGTCGAGTTTATCAAGTACGCCGCGTATGGCAAGCGCCTGATCCAGCGCCTCTTTTGTTGCTTCTGCCTCGAACCCTACAGACAATGCCAGGTTCTTGTAACGAACCTCTGCATCTTGCAGCGATTTACCCAAAAGGCGGTATTCGTTTGTGAGTTCTTCGGCGATCTTTGCTTCTGCTGCTGCCTGTTTCGCCGTTTCGCGTTTGGCCGCTGCTTCATCTCTTGCTGCTTGCGCCGCTATTTTTTTTGCTGCTGCCTCGTCTGCTGCCGCCTTTGCTGCTTCTTTTCTTGTTTGGGTTGACTTTTGTATATCCGATGTGGCCTGTCGCTCTGTTTGGGCCAATCTTTGTGATTCAGTCGTTAATTGGCGGAGGGAAGACACGTATTTGTCAGCCTGCTGCGCCGCAATCTTTTGCTGATCAGTCAACTTTTGCTGACTATCCAAAAGAACCTTCAAATCATTCGTTCCTTCAATGGCAAGCCGGTACTTTGGGTCTTGCAGCCGCTTCATTAACGACCCCAAAAGACCATTTAGCGATTCAAACTCGCCCTCAATCTTTTGAATATCAATAACGCTGTCAATCCTTGTCCGTGCCATTACTTTTTACTGTTCTGTTTAATGAACAAGTTGTACATGCTTACGAGTTCATTCATGTACGTTTCACGCTGGTTTATTCGAAAGCCCATAAACTGTTGGAGCATGACCAGCAAATCCTCAAAATCTGATTCAGATGTATTTTCGCCGCTGTTTGTCTTTACAATCCGGTCATAGTCTGCGCGGGCCTCATCCAGTTCGTCAGCCTTACGCTTGCCAACCGCTACGGCCTGGTTTATTTGCTTGTTGTAGGATTCTTTGTCATCAAAACCGGCTGTAAGATTTACCAGCGTTCTTTGCTGTAGAAGTTTCGCCAGTTCCGGAATGTATTTGACGCGTAAAATCTCAACGTAGATGTTTATGTCGTTGATGTCGGCCTGTAGTAAGGCCATTTTTTTAGTGATGTTGAACAGAATGGAGTTAACATCGTTTTTTATCGCTGATGCGTATTCGTAAAGGATACTATTCCACGCATCCTGTAGCTGCGCCGGGGTGGGAACGCCGGACTTGACCAGAACCACAAGGTTATTATTGCAGTAGCACTCGATGAACTGCGCTACTGTGATCTCTTTAAGAGACCGGCGTATAGAACTCGATGGCTGGCTGTCCGGGTTCGGCGAACTCGAGTAATCCTTCTCCATTTCGGATAAGTCCGATGGTTGTTCCTGTTTCTTTTGCCCGTTCTTTTGCCAATTTCCGAGTAGATTCATCAAGTGATTTTTTGTAGTCTATGTCCTGATTACAACCGTAACAACTCATAACCCCAGCTTTTCTTTGATCTGCTCCTGAAATACCGGTTCGACAACTTCGGCGTACTGATCTAGGCTGTCATCATTCAGGCCGATTGCCTTGTCCGTGTATTTGTCAACCAGAAACTTTGTCTTGCTATCCGCAGAATCGATTATAAATTCCTCACCCCTCACTTCTGCGAATAACTCCCGCTTAAAATCCCCGTGCAGTTCCAGATCAACGATCCCCAAACCCGGCAGCGGGTTCATGGCGTTTTTCATCTCCGCGTACTTCTGCCGTTTGTAGAAACCTATCGGGCTGCCATTTGCATTCAAGCCTTTGCGCATCTGCTCCTGCTGGATGAGAATCATATCCTCTCTGGTGTTCTCGATTGCGTCCTGCGATTCTTGCAGCACGTTAACTGAGCGCACTCGTTCAAGCATATCGTCGACAGTAGTCATAATAAAAAGAGGGCGGGACTAGCCCGCACCCCTTACTTCTCGGTGGCAGCAGAGGCAACGGGCTGCTTCGCCTCCTTGATTTTTGCATAGGCAGCTTTAAGAAAAGCCGTTTTGTTTTCATCGCTTCCCAAACTCGGCTTTACGGAGCCGATATGATTTGCAATGAAGTCTTTCTCAGATTGTGCCGCGCATACATCCACTACGAATGAATGCCCGTCAATCTTTACTTGTTGCGTTTGTACCATGATTACAATGTGATTGTTTTGTAGAATAAGTACACATCCAATTCACCGTTACCGGTTAATGGATTACCAGAGGCGCACTTTAAATTCACGTTTTGGTTTACAACGTTTGCTACTGGCGTGTTGTACAGCGTTGTGGTCGGTGTAGGTCGAATGATTGAATCCTCAGAAGCGCCCAATACGTTAGTATTTGAGCATGCCGACTGTCCGGACGTACCGTAGAGCACCTGAATGCTTGTGTTCGTGTCGTAAGCAGCCAGCCCCGGACGCATCCGGAAGTACACTTTAAGTACCTCAATCATTTTCCCGGAACCTGGGGCCGCGATCAGTTCAAAAGCAGTACCGAGTGAAAGGATATTGCTCGAAGTCAACGTTACTTTCTTGAACTCTACCTCGAACAAGTCCATCAATTTTTGGGCTGTTGCCTTCTTATTTGATGAGCTTTGAACGATCTCGAGTAAATCGGATTTACCCACTGATGTAACGGCATCCAGTTCTGAAATCTTTACGTTTGCCATAGTTTAGTCTTCTGTTTCGCGGGAATCTCCCGATTCAGTAATACGTTGATCTCCGGCCTCGGTTATCCGAAGCCTTGCGGGTCAGGCTTTGGTTACTTCAACGGTGTTTGCACCTTCGTAACCGTCAACCAGGAGCGTGCTCAGGTCATCGGCAGCGGCCAGTGCAACAACCGCAATGTCACCGGCGGAAAGACCGCTGGTAACGATTGAGAACTTATCTGTGGTACTGTTGTAGGTTACGCCGGAAGTGGTTACAGATGAACCGTCGGACTTTTTGGTTACTACCCAGGCATCAGTATCGGCCA
>ERZ650304.1269-NODE-1269-length-10165-cov-7.045104_pt1 | contig 10165 bp, 10 predicted proteins | sample MGYA00376240_ERZ650304 | MGnify/ENA primary metagenome ERZ650304 (study PRJEB26733, sample SAMN07839271) | wastewater metagenome | biome: small river; feature: stream; material: water | place: USA: North Carolina | collected 2016-03-01 ...
CCGTCGCCGCGCGGCGGACGGTCGTCGCCGACACCTCCGCGCGCGCCGCGACCGTCTCGGGCGACGTGTTGTTGATGGTCCGCGCGAGCTCGGCGCGGAGGTCGTTGTCGAGGGCGGCGGCGCGGGGACGGCGCGGCAGCGGCACATGATCGGTGAGGGTGTCTCGCATGGCCCAAACGGTATCACACCGTGGCGCCACCGCGCGACGTTCGCGGCACCAAACAGCTTGTTCGGCAGTGGTAACGCGCATGCTTGACGGCGACGCCTCGCGTGAGTAGGCACTTCCGCAAGTGTACCGAAAGTGCAAAACCCCTTGCGGCACAAGGGCGAACGCGCGCGGGGCTACCTCCGCCCCGGCGTATCGTTGCCGCGAAGGGGGCGCCGGATGTTCACCACACGGCGAACACTCGCACGCTCTTCTGTCCCCTCCGCGGGCGCTGCTCTGCTACCCTGCGACGGCGTCGGCGAGGGGGAGCTACTCGCCGCCCGATGCTCGCGGCGGAGCGGGCGCAGCGTCCATCGCGTCGAGCGCGTCGAGCAGCCCCGCGACGACGGCGGCGACCTCCGCGCGGCGGACGGTGGTCATCTTCCCCCGCGTCGGCCACGCGTCCTGCTCGGCGGAACTCTCGCAGGTCTTCGACGCCCGCGCCGCCGAGCACTCCGCGGCGATCATGGAGGAGCAGGGGGAGCCCGACGGCTTCGCCGCGCACTGCGCCGCGCAGTACGACGACGCCGAGGGCGCCGCGTGGGTCGCGGGGATGGCGCCCGGGAAGCTCTGACACTGAGGCGCCGGGGGGCGCCCGCCGGTGCTTCTGAGGGAGCATCGCCGCGCGCCCCCCCGACGCCGCCGTCACGTTGCAACGACTCGCACGCAGGAGAACACCGATGCTCACCACGAGAAGATCCCCGGGCGACGCGCCCCTCCCCCTCGCACTCCGCTCCCCTTCGATGCTCGGCGCCAACGACGGCGACCACCGCGCCGCACTGGCGGTCACTACCGCCGCCCGATGGTGCGTCGCCGCCCTCGCCGCCACCGCTCCCCTCCCTCCCTTCGACGCGGTACTCGCCGCCCTCGCAACGGCCGTCGCGCTCAACACCGCCGCCGCCCTCGACGCCCTCGCCGCGGAGTTCACCCGCTGGTGTGAGGTCGCGTCGGCCGACCCCTTCGACCCCGACGCGGTGGCGCCCCTCATGCTCGGCGCCTGCGACGCCGCGGCGCTGTGCTTCCACGGCGCGCGCGACCTCGACGGCGACGGCGGAGGCATCGTCGCGCACGAGATGGACGCCCCGCCGAGAAGATCCGAGGCCGTCGAGGGCGACGACGGCGGCGAGTCGCCCGACGCGGGCGGCGCCTACCCCACGCCGCCGTTGACGCCCGACGATGACGTCCCGTGGTGAGCGCCTCGCGACGCCGGTGCGAGCCCCTCCGCCTCAGCCGCGGGGGAGCTCGCGCGGGCGCCGCCGAGCACAACGCACGGCACCGACCCGCACGCAGGAGACACCGACGATGAACGCCCCGAAGACCCCGAAGCCCCGCACGAAGCCCACGAGCCCCGCCGCTGCGCCGAGGAGACGCGCCGCCGCGACCTCCCACGAGCCCCCGCAGGGGGAGAAGACGGCGACGCGCGAGGGTGAGAGCTCGCACGCCGCCCAGGTCGCCACGAGCCCCGTCAAGAGCACGCACGCCGCCGCCGAGGGTAGCCCCGCCTCCGCGCAGCCGTCCACCCCCGCCACGCACGGCGACCGCCGCGCCCTCGTGGGGGGCATCCTCGGCGCCATCGCCCGCCACGAGCGGGGAGCGTTCGCGGGCGCCGTCTACGCCGCCGCCGCTGCGCCCGAAACACACCAGCGCGCCGCCGCCCGCGTCGACCTCAACATCGGGCCGCACGCCTACCACGCCGCCGCCCTGCTCCGCGCCTACGGGGTCGACGTGGTGGCGATCGATGCGCCGCCGCGCGCCGACGCCGCCGAGCGCGACGCGCTCGCCTTCGACCTCGACTCCGCCGCCGCCGTGCTGGACGCGGGGGAGCCCCGCCCGCGGCTGCTCCGCATCCCCTTCGCGCTCGACGGGGCCGACGACCTCGACGCCCTGCTCGCGTCGATCGGCGAGGAGTGCGAGCGGGGGTGCAACGGCGACCTCGCGATTTCGTGCCTCGCGGCGCAGCGCGTCGCCCACGGCGGCGGGACGTTCAAGCACACCACCGGCGACGACGGCCTCGCGGGCGCCCTCGGCGCCGTGATGAACGGCCTCGCGCGCGACCTCCGCCTCGCCACGAAGCGCCACCGCGAAGACGTCCACGCGTTCGCGTGCGCCCGCCGCAACGACGACGCCGCGACCGTCGCCCGCAGGGCGGAGACGCTGCGCGCGTCGCGCCGCGACCTCGTGCGCGTCGGGGGGCTCGTGGGGCGCCTCGGCGCCGCCCTCGGCGCCGCCCTCGCCGCCGAGCAGTAGCAGCCGCTCCCCTTGACCCGCGAGCATCCCATCGCCGCGGGTCAAGGTTGCGGGTCTCGAGCCCCGCCCGTCGAGCGGGTGACGCCTGCGGCCGCTGCGCCGTGACGGCCGCTCGTGGCGCCCCGCGTGACGGCCCCCGCCGAGCGCGTGACGCCCGCGGTGACGGCGCCTCGTGACGGCGCCTCGTGACGGCGCTCCGTTCGTCCGCAACCACCGCGCCCCGCGGGCGTACCATGCGCCCATGACCCAACCGCTCCGCCTCGTGGTTCTCCCGCTCGTGGTGCTGCTCGGCGCCTGCGGCGGTGAGGCGCCCTCAGCGCCCGACGCTGCGCCCGACGCTGTCGCCGACGCGCTACCCCCGCCGCCGCTCGACGCCGCCCCGCTGGACGCTGCGCCGCTCGACGGCGCCCCCTCGTGGTGCTCCGCGCCGGGGACGGTGTGCGGGGCCTCGTGCGCCGACACATCGCGCGACCCGATGCACTGCGGCGGCTGCGGCCAGGTGTGCGGGGTCGGCCTCGCGTGCGCGGCTGGTGTGTGTTCGGCGCCGCCGCCCGACGCCCCCACGCCCGACGCCGAGCAGGTCGACGTTGCGCCCGACGCGCCTCCGCCGACGCCCGACGCGGCGAGCGATGCGGGGCGCCCGTGCGTCACCGCGTCGCAGTGCACCGCGCGTCTCCCCGCGCGTGTGCCTGCGTGCATCGCAGGGCAGTGTGTCGACGTGTGCTCCGACAACTACGCCGATTGCGACGGCGACCCCGCGAGCTGCGAAACGCGGTTGACCGCGCGGACGTCGTGCGGCGCGTGCGGGCGCGTCTGTGAGCGGCGGTGCGACCGTCTACCCGACGGCACCTATCGCTGCTCGTGAGGCGTTACAGCGTCGTCCAGCCGGCCGCAGGGGTTTCGTGCGCTACCCTCAGCGCATGGAAGCACCCTCCGCGCACGTCTCCCGCTACCCCCTCGCCGACGACGCGAGCGCCACCACGAGCAGCGCGCCGCGGGTCACGGTGGCGAAGTACCAGGCACTCCGCGCCGAGCACGCCGCGGCCGTCGCGAGGCGGCGGGAGTTGCTGCGCGATGTCGGCCGCGCGCTCGCGTTGCTGGACGCCGTCGCGACGCTGAGGCGCTTCGGGGGCCTCGCGTTCGCGCGCCCTTCGATGCCGTGGGTTCGCTCGCGGGGGCGGCGCAGCGCGAAGGGGGCGCGGCTGCTCGCGTGGCGCCGAGGGGCGATGCTGCTCCGCGCCCTCGACGCCGCCGAGCGCGACGTTGCGCGCACGCGCCGCTGTGACGCCCGGTGCCGCGACGGACACGCCTGCAACGCGGCGGGCCGCGGGCGCGGAGGTCGTTGTCGCCGCCACGGTGGTTGCAGCACGGGCGCTCGCTCCGCTGAGGGTAGGGCGCGCTCCCTCGCCGCCCTCGCCGCCGCGGGTGCTGCTCGCGCGGCTGCTCGTGGTCGCCCCGCTGCGCCGCCCCGGGCGGAGGCTCCCGTCGCACGCCTGCGGCGCCTCGTGGCGGCGCTGCTCGCCGATCGCCCCGCGGGAGGTCGACGGCGCCCCCGCACGAGCTCGTGGTCGCCCGCCGATGGGTGGAACACCCGCGCCCGCAGGGGGCGCTTCGCTGAGGCCGCGGCTGCTCGGCGCCTCGACGCCCTCCGCGCGAGCAGGGCGGCGGGGGCCTCGAGCCCCGGCGGCGGCGGCTGAGGTCGTACCTCGTGACGCGCCCGTGCGGGCGCTCACGTCGCCCGTTCTCGAAAGTGCCCGAACACCTCGACGCGGTCGCCGCCGAGCGAGGCCGCAGCCGTACCCCACGCCGCGCGGGGGAGCGCGGGCGCGTCGGGTCGGCGGGATTCGTCACGCGGGGGGCGCCACGAGCAGGGGGCGGAGGTCGCCGTCGAGGGGCGCCGTTTGGGTATGAGAATGCGAGTTCTCGCAACCCATCGCCCCCGCGGGGCTTCGATGCACCGCGCATCTAAGCGCCGACCCCATGACGCGCACGCACGGGCGCATGGGCGGCGGCGGACAACGGCGGCGCCGAGGGTGTGGCGTCACAGCGGAGGATGCCGCCGAGCATCACCAGCGGGGGCGGCTGCTCGTGCGCCCGACCATCTATCGTCGGCCGACAGATGCGCTGAGGCGCCCTCGGCGCAACGTGGCACGGCGACCCCATGACGGGCGGGCGCACACACGCGATGCCCCTGCGTGCCACGCCGTGCCGTAGTGGGAGCCTCGCGCCGACCCGATGACGCGCGCGGGTTGGCTCCCACTACCGCGGCCTCGTGGTCGCCCTCGACGCGGGGCGCATAAGGACGCGCGCGGACGCGGGGCGGCGACCCCATGACGCACACGAGCGCGCACAAGGAACGCCGCGGAAGATCCTCGCCGACGCCGCCGAGGGCGACGTTGTGTCAGTCGCTCCGCCGACCCCGTGACGTGCGCGCGTTGGGTGCCACTGCCGACCCCGTGACGCGCGCGTCCGCACGCGATGAACTCTGGTGAAGCCTGCGAGGGGGAGCGGGTGCTGCTCGGCGCCGAGCAGGTCGACGGCGACCCCACGCCGCGCGCGTTTGGCTCGCAATCCTCGCCGACCCCGTGACGCGTGCGTTGGGTCCGACACCTCGACGGCGACCCCGTGACGCGCCCGCGTTTGGTGCCACACCTCCGCCGAGCAGCGCCTACTCCGCCGACGCCGCGGGGCCTCGCGCCTGGTCGACGCCCTCGCCGCCGCTCGGCGCTGCGCCGTCACCCGCCCGCCGCGACGGGCCCCTGCTCGTGCACGCTCCGCTCCCTCTGGCGTCGTCGGCCCCGTCGAGCGGCCACCGTGGAGCTTGCACCGCCCGCCGCGACCGTTGCCGGGGGCCTCGCAGGTTCTCCCCGCGCGGGGGCCGCGACACCTCGCGCCGCACTTCCGCTGCGCCGTCATCGGCCCCACCCCTCAGCCGCGGGCGCGAGCGCGGCGGCGACGCGGGCGGTGACGTCGACCTCCGCCCCGTCGCGCAACGCGGTGATGGTGCGGCGCACCCCTCCGCTGCCGCCGTGGCCTGCGGCGCGTGCGAGCCCCGCCGCCGAGGCGCCCCGCTGGACGGCGCCGACGACGGACGCGCGCAGCGCCGCGAGCTCGTCGGCCGTGATGCGTCGCTCCGGGTTGCCGTCGAGGGGGAGCGCCTCGACGCGGGCGACGCGAGGGGGAGCAGCGGGCGGAGGCGGGGGCGGCTGTGCACCGCCGTCGGCGGGTGTGCTACTCGCGGCGACGGGCGTAGCCGCGGGGGCGACGGGCGTAGTTGCTCGAGCCTCGGCGGCGGCATCGGCGAGGGCGTCGCCGACGATGACGCGGAGCAGGGCGGCGGGGTCGGCCGCGAGGCGCCGCGCGCCGTAGGTAAGCGCCGCCACCGCCAGGGCGTGACGGCTGAGGCGCCCGCCCGCTGCGGCCTGGAGCGCGTCGAGGGCGTCGGCCGCCTCGCGGGTGAGACGGAACGCCGTCGGCGCGGGGGGCTTCTCGCGGGGCTTCTCGCGGGGCTTCTCGGGGTCGGTGCCTTCGCTCATGCCTCCGATGTATCACACCTCGCGACGTGACGGCTACGGGTGTCGAGGCGGGTGCTACACGCGTCGCCGCCGCCGCTCGTGGGCGCCGAGGAGTGCGGGGAGACGGCGCAGCGGACGCGGATGGACGCGGATGGACGCGGGCGGACGCTGGCGTCGCCGACGGAAGCCGCGGGTCAAGGGGGGGCGTCACGCCGCGAGGGCGTCGGCGGCGCAGAGCTCGCGCCAGTGCATCACCCGCAGGTCTGCGAGGGCCACCGCTTCGGGGTCGACGGCGCCGCCCTCAGCCGCCACCGCGACCCGTTCGGCGTAGGCGTCGCCGTAGTGCTCGGGCCACTGCTCGGCGGGCGGTAGGGGAGGGGAGAGGGCGCGGGAGAGGGAGGGGCGCAGCGCGGCGAGGGCGGCCCGGTCGCCCCATCCTGCGGGGGCGACGACGTGCACCACGTCGGGCGCAACCGTCACGGCCGGGGAGGGGGGCGTGGGGGAGTGAGGGTTTCGGGGGGAGTGTTCGGCACTCCCCGCGGGAGGAACTCCGCTAGGCATCCCACGCCACCACGCCGGGGGTAGCGACACGTTCGGTATGCGTTTCGTCCAACGGCCGCTTAGAACACTCCCCCTCACTCCCGCACTCCCCCACCCCCCGGGCGGGGTGATCGTCGGGGAGGGGGTCGACGGCCTCGACGGTCGCGGCGTAGCGGGCCGACCCGTGAAGAGAACCCGCGGCTTCGATGCTCACAGACCGCCCGGTCACGGGGTCGACGTACACGCGCCCGACGACGTGCAGTTGCACGCGGCGGCCGAGGCTCCCGGCGCTCACCCTCGACACGTCCGGGGCGCCCGCGAGTTCTGCCAGGGCGTCACGCAGGGCACCCGCCGCCGTCGACACTGCGGGGCCGGCTGCGCCCGGGAGGTAGGTGGCGAGGAGACGCGAGCGGAGGGCGCCGATGGTGAGGGGCTCCCCGGGGTACGCCGCGCACCACGCGAGCGTGACGGCGCGGGCGATGTTGGCGTCGCGGTTCGCCGACTCGGGCGGCCTCGCGCGCACGGGGTCGTGCCCCGACGCCCAATGCACCGCCGCCGCCACCACGCGCGACCACGCTTCGAACGTGGGGAGCGTCGCGCCCTTGTGCGGGCGGCCCGCGATCTGGTGAGCGCGGAGGATGACGAACGCGTCCCGCAGGAGATCGGAGCGGCGCGCGAGCACATGCCGCGCGAGGTCGGGCACCTTGAACGTGACGGACGCGTCGAGGTCGACCGCGCGGCCCCTCATGGCGATGTGAACCACGCGGCGGGCCACGTCGGCGGAGTAGCTCGCGGCGTTCATCGTGAGGAACAGCACCGTGCGCCACGGGAGCTCCCTGTCTTCGGAGCGGCCGAGGATGCGCGCCGCGATGGCGCCGTGCGCCGAAAGCGCGGCCTCGAGTGCGCCGCCCTCGACGTGCGAGCGCACGTTGTCGAAGAGCGCGACGGGGTGCCCCGCGATGGCGATGGACGCGATGCGCTTCGCGGTCTCGTCGTCGTCGGCCGTGTGCTGGCGCACGGCGGGGACGCGGCCCGTCACGAGCGCGCCGCACACCGACGCCGCGAGCGTCTTCCCCGCGTTGGGTCCGTCGGCCTCGAAGACGAACGCGGGACACGGGCCGTCGACCGCCTCGCGCGCGAGGGGCGAGAGCATCGCGGCGACGACGGCGGAGCGGGCGACGTTCTGCGCGGCGGTGTCGCCTGCGAAGCGGAAGTCTGCGAAGAGCTCGGCCAGACGCCCGAAAGCCTCGCGCGCGTCGGCGAGCGTCGGGCGGGCGGGCATGCCGAGGGAGACGTTGGGGCAGTGGACGAACAGCGCCGACGCGGCGTCATACCCCTGCTCCGCCGCGAGGCTCCCGTCGCGGCGCAGCGTGGGCGCCTCGACGATGCCGCGCAGCGGGCGCACCGACGCGGGGAAGGTGCCGTTGGCGTGCACCGCCGCCGTCACGAGGTCGGGCGGCTGCACATGCCGCGGGTTGCCCTTGCGGTCGCGCCCCTCCCACCGCGCGACCGCGGAGAGCATCGCCGCGAGCACGGGGCGCGGGATCGGGTCGATGATGGGCGCCCCGGGGTCGTGCGAGTCGTCGGGGGCGGAGAGCACCCGCACGAGCCCCACGCCGCGCCGCTGGTACACCTCAGCGTGCGCGCCGAGGGCGTCGACCGCCTCAGCGACGACGCGCGCCAGGTCGGGGCCGGTGGCGATGCGCGGGCGGCCGTCGGAGGGGAGCGGGGGCGCGTACTCCTCCCCCTGACCCGCGGTCTCCCCTTCTGCGCGGGCGGCGCCATCGGTCGACCTCCGCCCCGCTGCGCTCGTGCGCCGTTCGGGTCTCGCGCGCTCGATGAGGTCGGGGGCGCCGTCCCGCTCCGCCGTCGCGCGGATGGATGCCATCGTCGCGCGCACGGCGGCGGGCGGGTGCCCCGTGTCGAGCGCCGCGCGGAGAACCTGCTCGTGCACCGCGTCGAGGTCGCCCGCACCGATCGCGAGGCGGAGCACGCGGAGGCCTTCGTCGCGGATGGTGTCGTTGGTCGGCGAGTCGGGCGTCTCGACGTGCGCGCGGATGGTGTCGAGCGCGGCGGGGAGTGCCTTGCGAAGCACAGCGGCGTAGCGTTCCCTCGCGGGCGTACTACGCGGGGCAGGGAGGGAGCCGATGCGGAGCAGCGCCTCGTGTTCGCCGGGAAGCGGCGCGAGCTCTGCGCGCTTCGGCCCGGGGCGCTCACCCTTGCGCGGGAGAGCATCCCACCACGAGCGGGGGAGCGGCGCGATGGGGACGCCGCCCGCGGCGTACTCCGCCCCGCTGGCGTGCCTGCTCCCCGGCGCGACGATGTAGCCCCCATCGGCGCGGAGGTCGAAGGCCGAAGCCTCGCCCGTGGTCGCCGTCACGAGCACGCGGAGGGCCGCGTCGAGGCGCACCGACGCGATGCTCCCCTTGACCGATGCCACGTCGTCGGGCGCCGCGTCGGGCGGCGCTGCGAAGAGCATGTGTCGGCCGCGGCCCGTCGAGTTGATGAGGGTCGGAGGGAGCGCGCCGAGAACCTTCTCCGCGGCCTCGCGCGTGCGCTCGCCTTCGGGGCCGTCGAAGTCCAGTGCGACCGTGTAGGCGCCGCCGTTGCGCCCCATCGGGAGGGCGACGTTGTGAGCGCGGCGGCGCCACGCGTCGTTGACCTCCGCGTCAGTCATGGGCGCGATGCCGCGGGCGCCGCCCCACTTCCTCACAGGGAGCTTGCCGCGCTTGTGCTCGGCGGCGTGGTTGTTGAGGCTCGCTCCGGTGCACGAGGCCTCGCCGACCGGGGCGCACACGGGGATCACCTGCAACCCGCGGGCGATGTACCAGCGCGCGACGCGCTCAGTGCCCCACGAGGCGCGGGGGAAGTCTTCGGGAGGGATGCCCGCGAACGGGTGTTGAACGTCGAGTGAAGCGGCCTCAGCCGCGAGGGGACCGATGGTCACGGGTGCTGTCCTCGCGCGCATCGGCCGGACTCGTCCGCGCCGTGTAGGGCGGCGGAGGTCGCGGGCTCGTGATGCGCGCTCGCGTGGTGTGGAAGTCTCGGAATTCCGGGGAGACGCACCGACGCGGGAGAGATCGCCACGGCGGAGGCGCTTGAAAGCGCCCCTCGGCGGGTGTACCCATTCTCTTGTCGGGTGCGCACGTCATGCTGCTCGATGAACGCCGCGGGCCCCTGGCAGGTCTCCCGCGGCGTTTCCCTTTCTGCTGCGGCTACGCCGCCACCGTGGCAGCGGTGGGGGGCATCACGCGGGCGAGGGCGGCCCGCACGATGGGGCGCACGGGGCCACCGCGCGCAGCCTTGCGCACGGTCGCGACGCTCATCGCGGCGGCGGCGGCGATGGGCTCCGCGGGGCCGTCGGCGAGCGCGTCGGCGAGGCGGGCGCGGAGGTCGTTGTCGAGGGGCGCGGACGCCTTGCGGCGGGGCGCGGGGGAGAGAGGCGGAGGGGGGCACGTCATGGTGTCGACGGTACCACAAGAGGCGCGCGAGCAGCACGCTACGCGCACTCAAAAGAGCTTGTTCGGCAGTGGTAACGCGCATGGTTGACGGCGACACCTCGCGTGAGTAGGCATCGCCGCGAGATCGCCGGAAGTGCAAAACCCCTCGCAACGGCCGTCGCGCTCAACACCGCCGCCGCCCTCGACGCCCTCGCCGC
>ERZ650304.1272-NODE-1272-length-10155-cov-5.647030_pt1 | contig 10155 bp, 19 predicted proteins | sample MGYA00376240_ERZ650304 | MGnify/ENA primary metagenome ERZ650304 (study PRJEB26733, sample SAMN07839271) | wastewater metagenome | biome: small river; feature: stream; material: water | place: USA: North Carolina | collected 2016-03-01 ...
AGGCGAAGACACTCTTTCCCTACACGACGCTCTTCCGATCTGCAAAATATTTCTATATATGAAAATTGTGTTTTATAATTTTCCTTTTGAATTTTATCATAATTATATTTATTATTATGAATTTTACAAAAAGATTTAATCATTTCATTTAAATCATAAGTTTGTTTTGATGCAACAGTTTCGTATCCACACTTTTTACAAACATGTCCTTTAAGATGGTGGTCTGGTCTTTGCCAAAACTCACCATGTTTTGAGCATATTATAAGAACTTTTGATTTATTATTCAAATAAACAACCTTTGAATAATCATATACACCATTATGTATTTTAATGCTTCTTTCAATAAATTTATCTTGTTTCATAATAATAATTATGAAGCAAAATTTATATTTTTTCTTTGATAGCCCATAATACCTCTTTTTCGAAGAGCGTTTTTGGCTTTACCCATTTCTGAACCGGCTTTTTGGGTGCCGTGAATTAAGATGGCGAAAGAATTATTTTGTGCATAAGCGTGAGAATCATCTTTATCAATAGGTAAATTTAATTCATATGCTTCTTCCGGAGATTTTACAACCAGGTTATATTTAAGATTATGTTTGTATACCAACTCATCTTGTTTACCGCCAATAGACGCTGTAAGTTTTAAATTAACCGGAATATCATTTAACCGGTTAATCCAGAACTGGATTGATTTTGTATAAGCGTAAAACACAAAATCTGGATTACGTTGAGCAACAATCATCCATGCATCAAAATATTTTTGATTAAAGAAGTCGCCTGAAACGTGAATTCTAATAATTTTCTTTTTTGGATTTGGCAAAGAGTTATGGATTACATCAGCCATTTCCTGGGGAGAACCAAGGGAGCGTAATAAGTTAAAGTTATATTCTCTTTGCTTGCGTACTTTAGGAAATATATTTTCCTGAGTTGCTGAGAAACAACGAAACTTTTGATTTTTACCGTCAATTAGTTTGCCGGTCTTCAGGTCAACCTTTGTTAGGCACTCATCTGCAAAAGGACAACTCCAACCTGCTAATAAGCTTAATGAAGGAATTCCTTTTAATTTTGCATTACCTGGGGAGAATTTAACTTTTTCCATATCTGATTTTTGTTATGATACAGTTACGAAATATAAATCCAACTTGTTACAAACAAAAAAAAGCCTAAAAAGGCTTTTTTAAAATTTTTTATTTTCGGGGGAGATTAACTGGCAAAGTTTGTTTCAATAAATTTATTTAAAACAGACTCTTTTGGTTCAATACCGGCACGTTTAAGTTCTTTTGATATTTTACTTTTAAACCGGTCAATTTGATTTTTAATCTTTGATTTGTTTTGGGCATTCAATTCTTTCTCTCTTACAGCAACAGCCTCATCAACCAACTCATTGAGTTCAGAAGCAGTTTGATGCTTGTGCATTAGTTTGAGTACCTCAGTGGGTTGAATTCTATTTGCTTTAATATGGGCTTTTACTTTGGCAGGGACATCAGACAATTTAATATAATTGTAAATGTGTGGTAAAGAAATTTGACAACCTACTTTTTTAAGTTTGTTGGGGATTTCTTTAATAGGGATACCCATTTCATAAAGTTTGTTAACTTCAATAGAAGTACCCAACATATCATTCTTACTCGCAGCAGCCTTTACTTCTTTAAGAACTGCATTAATTTTTGAATGTTCTTTTGTTGTTTTCATCTTTAAAAGAATTAATTGATTTCTAATTTTTAGTTTTTAATTTTAAATATATAACGAATTTCTACTAACAAAGTTACAAACAATTTCATGTAACTAACAAGTATTTTCTAATTTTTAAGAAATAATTTATCTAATTAACTGATTATCAGTTAAATAAAATGATAGATATTTTAAATTATTACAGAAATATTACAAAAGATTTTGTTTCAGTATTAGTTTAATTCAGTGATTTTTTTGAATGTTTCCACATCTTTAATATCATCCTCAAGAATATCACAATGTAAATCTAAATATTCAGGTGTTGCCATATTATCGTAAGCGGTATGTTCTTCTTCCTTATCTTTAATTTGAAGCACATAATGTTTCTTATCCAGGTTAGAGTAAGTTTTAATTCTGACATTACGTAATATGCCTGGTTCTTTTTTGTAGAGACGCTCCAAATAAGGATTGATGAATGTGGCCATTATTTATTTTCCTTTGCAATTTTTGCCAGTTCCTGAATAGTTGTTTCTTGAGTAATATCAATTACTTTATCATCTTGTAATGCTTGGCAAATTGTAAGTATTCCACCACGATACTCTGCAAAGGTAATACTCCCTATAACATTAGAATAATGTCCTAATTCTTCATCTTTTGGTTTACCTTTCATAAAGTAGATAGTGCACCGGTTAGAAAGCCCTCCATGTTTAGAAATTTCATATTCATCAACTTTGAGTTTTGTCTTAACTGCTTCAGCGAGCCAATTTAATTGTTCATGAAGTCTTGGATAAAACAACTCCTCTTTTATCTTTTTGAGACGTTCAATTTGTTGGTCAATATTATTTGCTTGGTTCCAATAGTTTTTATATGACAGTTGAAAATCATTAGCAAATTCAAATGGAGAGTTATATGCTGTTTTCATCTTATAAAATTGTTTCAAATGTAATTTTAAAATAAGTTTTAAATACGTTTTTTAAGGTTACGCCTTCTTTCAGTTTTTTCTTAACAAACTCTTCATTGTCTGTTATTTGAATTAATTCCAGTAAGCATAGATAGCATAGATATTTTGTTTCATTAGCAAAATCCATTCCTCCTCCGGCCATTGTTTTGGAGATGGAAATTTTTCCTTTTGGTTGAAACGGGATTTTATCTTCTTTTATTTCCAGGGTTGATGTGGCTCCTGAATAATTATTGCTAATACCGGTAATAATCTTTCCAACAATTTTCCCTTTATAAAGTATAACTTCAGCCTTTGTATGTTGAACACATGGTCTATCGAATGCTGTTTTCATCTTAATAAAATTTCTATTTTGAATAATTCTTTTCATTAAAATCTCTTGCTTCAACATTGAAAATAATTTTTCTATCCAATTTTTTTACTTCAGCATTGAATTTGTCTTGCCATTTTTTGAATTCTTCAGGCTGAGTATCTTCATCAGGTCCTAAGTCAAACACCTTGTTTTTGTCAAACCCCAAGTTGTCAACTGCAACATCTTGGATATGGTCAAACAGACTTAAAATTCCTTGTAAATCCTCAATTTGGTCTTGTGGAATAAGTTTGCTTGCATTCAGTACAAGTAAAAGTCTTTTTTGTTTCTTCATATTTTTGAAGAATTCATTATTTACTTTTAAAGGTACAATACCTTCTTTTTTTGTCTTTGACATATGTTTGTATTTTATGTGTTATAATACAGTTACGAAATGGAGTTTTACTTTGTTACAGAATTTAATTTTTGTATTTGATGTTAAATAAATTGTAGAGTATTAAAAAAGGATTCAAAATGCATTTTATTATATGGAATCTATTACAAACAGGGTCTAAAATTAATAATACAATTAAACAAACAATAATTGCAATTTGAATATTAGAAGTAGTTTTATAAGTATAATAAAACATAAAAATAAAAAATAAAATCAAAAACATTGTAATTATCCTATCTTCCAATTTGGCTACATATTTTTTATCTTTTCTTATAGAAATTTCATAAGAAAAACTCAAATATAATTTATCCGGTAAAAGATAAGTTGGAGAAATTACAATAGCCAACAGTAATCCAAATAAGAGTTGGATGTAATTAGATGGATTACTACCATATGTAAATGCGTAGTATCGCACGAGAAGATTATTTGTTTTCATAATACAGTTACGAAATGGAGTTTTACTTTGTTACAAATTTGGGAAAAACATCACAGTTCCCACATCATACTTTTCAGCATACCATCCATGCTTTTCCAGGAAGTTATGCATATCATTATGAACTTCGAGTGTATATTTTTTTGAACTTGTGTATGCATCAAGCAGTGGTTTACCTTTAATACTTGAGCCTTCACCTGACCAGATTGCTGTAGAATATCCGTTGGAAAATTCTTCTCCATCTTTAAACCAGCAATCAGGAAATCTTTTTTGTAGAAGTTCAATTAATTCTTTTTTAGATTTTAATGTAGAAGTTTTCATAATGAAGTTACGAAAATGTGTATAGGTTTGTTACAAGTTTGAAAAGTCAACTGGTGGACCTGCCTTCGTAACCAGTTAGGATTTTAGGATATTTATATATACAAAATAGTTCATTGTGTTTGGAAATGTCCAAGTTGATTGAACTTTATTGTATACCTTAATAAAATCAAAATTCACTGCTGTTCCGAGCTTACGAAACCTGGTAAGAATTTGTTACAAACAAAAAAGCCCCGGTTTTTGACCGAGGCTCTTTTATATACTGAATACAGTATTACAGATGTGCAGTTGTATCAACTGTTGTTGTATCATTAGAAGTTGTATCAACAACAACTACAGTAGTATCCACTTTTATAGTATCTGTTGCAGTTGAATCTGTTCCGGTAGAAGTTTCTTCAGTTGTAGAACTACAAGCAGTAAAGAATACAAGCAGCAATGCTGCGATAAATAAATTTTTCATTTGTTTTTTTTGCGTTTGTTTTTTGTAACGCAAATAAATAGTAAAAAAATAGAAAAAGAAATAATTATAATAATGTTATAGACAGTGCTACTTCTGTTCATTAAATGAATCAACCATCCAATAAGGTTGTTCAGGCAAATCAAATACAGCCTTTTCGACTATATTATTTTTTTTTGATTCGCTCATTTCGTTCCATTCTTGTTCGGTTACACCTAAGTCTTCCAAATCAAATGTGTGGTGTCCTTTACTTTCTGACACGTCTAATTTTACTGATATTTTCATGTTTTGGTGTTTTACCTTTTATTTTACATTCCAGTATTTATGAATTCTTTCTATTGGAACTGAGAATTCTTTTGCTAAACTTTTCAGGATAGCAGAGTTATCTGATGGGTTGCCATCAATTTCTTTTTCCAATTTTTGATTGAAAGATGTTGTAGAATACAACTTATTTTTTTTGTCTTTAATGAGTATAACTATCATAACCGTAGTTACGAAGCGGGTTCCATATTTGTTACAGGAATTTGTTCTTCTATTTGTAAAAGTCCATTAGTAAACTCTTCCCACTTCATTTGGGCTTCTACTTTAGCGAGGTCCAGGCTTCTGAATTCTCCTAAGAATTTTAAACTTGTACAATAATGGAAAGTAGTTGTTTTTGGATTGGCAGATTGTAGTTTAAAGATTCCTATATCTTTCTTTGATTCATCATTGATTGTAAACAGTTCTTGCTCACCAATAAGTCCTTGATATACAGTAGCGTATTCAGGATGTTGTTTCCAATTTATAGTTTTAAATTTCATGAAGTAAAAATATAAAATATAATTTAAAAAACAAATAAAAACCCCCAGTTTTCACTGGGGGAAAAATTAAGAATCACTAAACCAAGAACACCAAGCGGGATTTGAACCCACGACCTTTAGGACGCATCCTAATGCTCTACCAGGCTGAGCTATCGGTGTTTAACTTGGGAGGAGCCAATTCATTTCACATTTCCCGGAATGGAGTATAGGAAACATTACTCTACTCTGGCTCTTGCCCCAGGTTTTTGTACCGGAGATGGTGGGGTTTTACGTTTTGCCCACGTTTACCAATTGGGTATTAGCCAATGTGACCAATCCTGGCCTCGGCATCTTCTGTTAGCATAATGGGACTTGAACCCACGACCTTCAGGATAAAATCCTGACGCTCTACCACCTGAGCTATATGCCAACTTTTTGAATAATGAATTTGTAAGGAATTCATCTTCTCAACAAATTGTCTTTATTTTTTCAAGTACAAATTTCAACACTTTCATATCTTACAATTATCAAGTGAATAAATAAGTAATAAACTAACAAAGAACAATCTATGCCGACCTTGCGGGACTCGAACCCATATACCCCGGCTTTGCCGGTGCTATTGCCTCTTCTTTTCTTTTTAGCCCTTTTATAGGAGGGTAGAAATTCATCTTCGTACTCAAAGAAGCATTTACCAATTCAGCTACAGGTCAGTATTTTTATTTTTTCAATATTTTGACTTTTAAAGTCAAATGTAGTGCTTTATTTGAAATCGTTCGAACAATTTCATTAGGCTCCCAAGGAGAGCGACTCCAAGATACTATATACACCAATCTACATCAACTATCTTAAGTCCTATAATACAGTTACGAAATAGGGTTTTATTTTGTTACATAATATGTTTAACGTACAACTCCAAAAAAAGTTACAAGATTTAGATATGATTATAAACAGAACTTCTTGAAATATTCAATTTTGTTGCAATTTCACTTGGAGTTGTACCTTTTTCAAATAGGCTATGAATTCTATCAATAATTTCTTGTGGATGTCCGGGTTTATTTTCCGCTTTCCATTTAGCAAGATTTTGTTTACCAATATGGGCTATTTTTTTACCATTAATATGCCCATACTTTTTACCCATTTTACTAATTCTTTCCCAGTTTTTAGGATTAAGCACATGAATAAAAGATTGTTCTTGTCTTGTTCCGAATCTTAAATTTTTGATAGAATCATTCATTGTATTTCCATCTAAGTGCAGAACAATCTTGTCTTTTTTATAACCGGCTGGTTTATAAGTAAGCATCACAATTTTTGCAACTGTAATGGTTGTTGATTTACCTATATTAAAAAGTCGAATGAATTTTCCTCCAGCATTTTTACGGTAATACCTTACTTCTTTCCCTTTAGCAAAGACTCTGCCATCACGTTGCACATAATATTTACCTGCAAAGTCTTTATAGTCTTTATGGTCGAAAACCTTTTTCATGTATATTTTTTGTGACTCCATTCGAGAATCGAACCGAACAAGAGAGGTTTTAGAGACCAATATTGACAAACCTGTTGGAGCCTGTTGTTTGTTAAGTAGGTTATTTATGGATTTTTACTTTTGATTTCCTTTCATTATAGCCCGATTTTATCTTGGAGTTTTACATTTCACTTATATAGACTTACTGTAACAACTGCACCAACTACAGCAATGCCGGTGTATCCTATTTGTCGGTAAAGGTGATTAACATTATCTCTTTCTCCAGGAAAGATTGCTTGTTCTGCTGCCATGACTGTAACGCAAGCACCAATAAATATTAATCCTTGAACCAGGCGTTTGTTTTCAGATTCTTTTTTATGATAGGAATAATTGGTACAAGCATGAGGAATACCGGTTGAATCATATTCAATATGTTGGGCTTTTACTTCTGATGTACAGAAGAGTAAAACACCAATCAATAATAGTTTTATTGTTTTCATACTGAAGTTACGAAATGGAACCTTAATATGTTACAAGTTCATTCATTGAATAATCTGGCTCTTTAGTTTGACCCTCATGTTCAATACGCAGCATAACTTTTATAGCACCTTCACTCCAGCAGCGTTTGATTTGGTCTTCTACTGAGTATTTGCTGGAAATTTTATTGTGATTGTCCCAACGGTTAAGCCAGCCTGTACCAGTTACATAAAACTCCACCACCTTAATTACACGGCATCCAGGATACAAATTTTCAACCTTTGAAAAATCAACTTTAATGTCAACTGGGATACATCCTCGGATTTCTACATATGAATCATCTTCTTCAAACAGAAAAGCTGGACGACCTGTTATTTCATGAGTAATAATACCTTTAACAGTATTGGTTTTAAACCCTGACTTGAAAGGTTTGTTTGAAGGAAATTTTATAACCTTCTTGCCGATGAGTTCTTTGAAATGTTCCATGATTAAAAACCATTAGAATTGTTTATTTTAAAAGATTTATTGTTTGCAACTTTATTTAAAAATCCTACACAAGTTTTGTAACCAAGACCTGAAACTTTAGGAAATAGCATTAAAGTGCAAGTGTTTACATTTCCTTCCCAAGTGATTTTAGGAGGGAGTGATTCATAACCATAAATTGTCTCAGAATTTGTATGATTTCCATATAATCCATGCAATATATTTGAAACATTTGGATAATCATTTACACTGTTAAAAACAATATTGTAGCCAACAAAAATACTATCACAAAAAATATAATAAATTGTTTTTGCCTTTAAATCCCCAATTGAAAAAATATCGTTTTCTTTATAATAAAATTTTTGTTTACTATTTGGCATAAAAGTACTCATTAAAGGAGATTCTATCATATCTGATAGTGATGCAGGATTATAGTGTTCTCCGTATTTAAATTCTCTAAATGAAGTTTTAGAATCTAATGAATCTAAATTTTGTGAAAAACTTTTAGAGAAATTTAAAATTAAGATAATTAATAGTAATTTTTTCATTATGTTTTTATTTAAAGTAGTTACGTTATATTAAACGTAGTTGTTACAAAAAAGTTACATTATCTTTTTTTGCCCATTTACGAACAGCATTATCAGAGACTCCATATTTCCTTCCAACTCCTACATATCCTAATTCTTCAATTTCTTTCTTTAAAAATTCAAACTTTGGCCTGTTTGGAACTTTTAAGTCTCCATGTTTTAAGTTTGAAACACAAATAGGTTTAAAATTATCAAAAGTTTGTCCTTTTCTTTTTTCTGGCATTTGTTCTATTAATGGATTTAAAAAATCTTCATACCAATAGAAAGGAGTATAACTTTGTATTTGTTGCTCTGCTATTGAAATATTTGCCTGACCAATATTAGGTATGTAATAACATAGTTTTAAAGAGGGAGAATAAACAGCATATAAATCAAAATCGTTTTTACTATAAAAATATTCTATTGTTTTTCCATTAACTCCTTTATGAGAAGTTTTACAATTAAATTTAATACTTTTTGTATCTTTATGATTTGTTCTATATTTTACTTGAACTCTAATTAGTTTTTCTCCAGAGTCTGCAATTAAATCATAATGTAAATGTTCATGAATGGGGAGAGAAACAGAAAAACCTTTTTCTACTAAATCAGCAATAACTTTGGTTAAACCAATATCGCCTTTATCTTTTGTGTGATGTGACATTTTTCTCTATAAATATGTAGAGAAAAATAAAATCGAACCATGAGCAATTTTTGTAGTCCCGGTGGGATTCGAACCCGACACTCATCCGATTAGAAGTCGGAGGCTTTTCCATTTAAGCTACGGAACCAAATAAAAAAGAGAATTCACCATCGAGTACTTTTATCCACCACCCTGATTGCTTTCTGCTTACAGGCTACTTTGGTTGGCTATGGTCGCCAGATTAAAATTCTCTTTCTTTTGTGGACCCTCCGTGGGTCGAACACGGCACCTATTCGTTATGAGCGAATTGCTACTGACCTACCATGAGCTAAGGGTCCAGATTACAAAGATAAATAATTTTAATTTACAATTTTACCTTTTCCATGTTTTCCATCTAAAATTTCTTGATGAATTTTTTTACAAGTTTCTTTAACTTCTTCATTTAATTGTTTAATGTCATCATTCAGCGTATCAATTTCTGTGTAGATGTTAACGTAACGATTAAATAATTCTTTCTGTGTTGGTTTTACTACGTCGTTCATTTGTGTTACTCCTTAATTAATTCTAAAACTTTCGATTTTTTAACATAATTTTCAAACTTATCAGAACCTCTGATCTCGTCCCATACTTTTAAAATTTCCTTATTAGATTTTTCACCAATCACTAGGTTTTGGATCACAACCCTCGAAGCTTCTATAATATCGTTTTTCATACAACACCTCACACAAAGTTTAAAATAAGTGGAGGGGTAATTTCATTACCTTACACCCTCCGTTTGTTACATCAGATTAAAATGGTAGACTTTCGTTTTCTTCAGGAACAGTTGTTGGTTTAGGTTGTTCTTGCGAACCTTGCTGTTCATTAAAATCAGAAGCTCCTTGTACTTCTAACCCAAACTCATCAGCAGCATTACCTCCACCTTTCTTATACTCAATCATTTCAGTAACTAATACGTTCTTTAATCGAGAGAATGTACCAAAGTCGTTACTGTTCTCCTCAAAACTAACCTTACCTTTACTACCATTAGCAGGTAGAACTGACTGTGTTACATCAATAGCTGTCTTACCTTCTTGAAGTAAAACTTTAGGTGTGTACTGCTGAGGTAAAGGTGTTCCATCCTTATACGATGCAGGCTTCTTAATTGTAATCACATACTGCTTCTTCTCAT
>ERZ650304.1273-NODE-1273-length-10139-cov-4.200714_pt1 | contig 10139 bp, 16 predicted proteins | sample MGYA00376240_ERZ650304 | MGnify/ENA primary metagenome ERZ650304 (study PRJEB26733, sample SAMN07839271) | wastewater metagenome | biome: small river; feature: stream; material: water | place: USA: North Carolina | collected 2016-03-01 ...
CATGATAAGAATGAATTTGCCCGTCTCTGAGATAGTTCTTCTTGGAGTTTGTAAACTTCATCTGTTTTCTCCTTTAGAGCTATCTCAAGCTTTTTAATCTCTTCAGCCTGAATTGCGTTGAATTGCTTTGATATAAGCCTTCTTGAACGATCAATCCCAGTTAACGGATGAATACTAGCTTCAAACCCCTTAAGCCCGTGTGAACCCAAGTCAGTCCAGCCATCAACAATCTGATTCGTAACCTGATCAATTACTTGGCTATTGGTAGACATTGCATCCACAATTTCAGGTGGGCAATTATACTCAAAGCACATACAGATTACGGCTGGAATATCCAGTTCAATCCTTCCGCCGCCGATATGCTTAACGCATTGGCACTGATTCAAGTTGAAGTCCATACACTAAAAAGGCATATCGTCATCATCCACCGGAGGCTTCTCCTGTTTAATCCCTTGCGCTGGCAATTCAACCGCACGTGGAATGTAATCCTTAACGTCGTTGCGATCTGGATGCTGACCAGCCTTATCCTTGCGCGTGTAGACCTTGAACTTACCGCAAAGTTTAATAAGGTTCTGAGCGTTAATGTTACCAGTCTCGTAATCCTTAACGATTCCAACCGCCTCGCAGAAGTGCCTAAGCTTCCACTGCATCGAATCAGCAGAAGAGAGGTTATTGAAAACCCACTCCTGCTTACCGGATGAATTCCATACTCCAAGCTTCAGTGAAATGTAATCGCGCCCATTCGCATCCTGCTTTTCAACAGCATCGAGAACTTCAAAATCGTAGTCTCCATCTGGAAGGAGTTTCTTAACGAAAGGTTCTCTGCCCTTATCTTCACTGGCTGATTGTGGTGTAAACTTCATGGTTATACTTTAGTTTTGTTTGTGAGGAACGTAATGATTGATGCCGCCGTCTCTTCGTTGAAATCAGACCAATCGGATGCACCGGCCTTAGTAAACCATTTTCCAATGGTATCCTCGTCAATCTTAACAACTTCAAGGAGGCGTTTGATTTCTGCGATTTGATCCGGTTTGGCGAGTGTAATGGATTTCGGCTTGGCTTCAATGAAATCCTTACCGTAACGATCTGCAAACGTTGGATAATCCAAATCGAAAACTTCACCCTCAGGGAATCCAAGGAGGCGAGATTTGCGAACGATTCCAACACGAGTGTTTCCGCGCTTCTGGATCTGAATGGTTAGATCCAAATCGTAAATCAACTTATCAAAAACATCAGCAGTTTTCCCAATCTCCTCACGCTGCTGAGTCTTTGGATTAATCCCCCATTCAACCGTTTCGTGCGCAATAATCACAACATTCATATCCAGCCTTGTGATCCAGTTCATAAGCTGGCGCATTGCGGCTGTGGCTGGCTTCTTAGAGGCCCCATAAACATCCTTATCCCCTAGCTTTGCTTGGGTTTCAGCGATTGCCGTTTGGTAGATCTTGGTGATTGAGTCGATTACAAGGGTTTTATAACCGTGATCCTCTTGTGCTAGGGCCTTCATCTGGTTGATGAGATCATCAAACGACAACGCACCATCCTCAGGCCCAAGGTAAACACCACCAGACTTAGCAAGCTTTTGCTGGTAGTGAGCCAATCGCGCACCTCCCTCAGTATCGTTGTAGTATGCGTTTGGAAGATCCAAAGCAAACCAACTCTTACCAACACCAGAGGGACCGAAGATAAGCATCTTCAAGTGTCCCGTGTTTTTAATCTCTGGTTTCTTACCCTTAAGTTTCGATTTCGTTTCGCTCATAATGTTTGTTCTAAATCATTCCCGATGCTTTCCATACAACATCCTCCCCAGGAGAAAATGGTCCACATCGGGAGCCCGCCGGTTTCCGCAATCGCGGACCATTGGGAAATTGATTACTTATCACCCTTCAGTTCCGACATGATAAGCGCCCTTGCAGCGTTCTTTTTAGCGTCATCGTATGATGGAATTTGGCGCAGTCTCATTACCATTTCGCACACTGTTTCCCTCATAGTAATCACGACGCCAGACGCAACTGCCTTGCTCATTTCGTTGGTTAGAACAGCAATCAACTGCTCGTCCTTGAACTGTGAACACGCTTTATCAAGCGCCTCACCAATGGCTCCGCTGATGATTTGCTCAGAGAGCTTTTCAGCTACTACCTCCTTGATTTTGTAGGATGACAAAGCGTCAGCGACAGCCTTGTTTATGTGTATTGCAATGGCCGCGTCTAATTGGTTTTGATCAAGTGTGATTTGCATATTGTTTTCAGAAATTCCATCGCACAGCGCCCGTGCGAAGTTTGATCTGGGACTTTGGCCTTTCGGTGTGGCGCTCCAGATTTTGCCGATTTAGTTCGGACAAATTTATTGCTTGGCTGGAACCGCATCGACGCTTCCGTATTCTTCCAACAAAGGGTCAACCTCATCGTCGATGCTGTAACCTTTTTCCAGCAGCCCGATTGCGTTATCGAGTTGGGACTTGGCTAGAGGAAGAACCACAGGTCCAAGCTTCCTTACATTGTCCAGGTTAGCGGACGCGTTTTGCAGTGCTTCAAGAATAGATACGCTCATGGTTTTGTTTTTTTGTTAATGGGACAAATTGGTCGGGGTGCTGGACTTATGTCGGACTATTGCGACGCCAACTTCTCCATGCCTAGGATATGTGTTTTAATCTATAAACTAACCCCGAAATAAGGCCCGAACGGAGGGAATTGAACCCTCACACTTGCTGTGGGAGCGACCCAATACAGCTTGTGGCACATGCCGCGTGTCTCGTTCGGAAAATACTTAGACCTTGTGAGTTCCTTCAACTCCACGAGCCATGCGATCCAGGGTGCGCTTGTGCAGCCAAAGCTGAGCAGTCTCAATATGGGTCAAGGCAACTGCGTTCTCACGTGACGCGAACGGTCCCGCCTGGAATGAGCGCAGCCGATCAGCGACAATTGCCAGAAGGGCTTCTTGCGTTACTCCGTTGACACCCTTCTCAGGGATGGGACCGTTTTGGAATAGCACCACCACCGAATCAGGTCCGCGTCCTGGAATTGCGTCGGTGGCCGATGCATTGCTTCCCTTGTCAAAGCCCGATATGCGGTAAAGATGGTTCGCTCCACCGGCTCCAGGATCATCTTCAACAGTAATCCGAAGTTTGTCGTTGGCGGGATTTACCTTATGGTCAGTTAGTTCTCTCATGGTAATGTTTGTTTGGTGCCGTCTCTCCGGCTGTCACGCACCGCATCTAGTCCGCGTTTGACAGGGCGTCCGCAGCCCCGAGCGAGCCTTAGATTTTCAGAGCGTGGCCACACTCCTTTGCGACAGTGAAGCCGTCGCCGCGTGTGTTTGGTGTAGGGGTTGCACCCCGCCTTGAGGCCCACACCGGGCCAAGGTCATTTCCTTTTGCGTTTGAAATGCCGTCCGCACTTGAGGCACGAAACAAAGAGGCTGTTAAATTCAAACCAGTAAACCGTGTGGTGTCGCCAGTGAAACAGTTTGCAAATGATGGATCGGATCATCGCTTCCCCCTGTATGTCGCATAAACGCTTTCAGGAGTCTTCACCCTCACGCGTGACTCACAGATGAGTAGGTATAGGCGGGCGATCTCTCTAGCCTTAACACGGTCCCAAGCATCAGCGAGCTTATATCGGGTTCCATACACCCTGTTAACCTCGCGAATTGCACAACCTCTTAATTGGAATTCACCAATCTCGCCAACCCTTCCAACGGCCCTAGGGTTATTCCTGGATTCCTTCCAAGCTATCTGGTTAAGGAGTGCATCATCCACAACCGTGGTCCCGGCCCGCTTTTCGCCGGGACCACACCGCCCAGTCTCATCATTGTTTGTGCGGATTAGTGCTTCATGTTGCCTTGCCTTTCCTTCTGTTGGTTTGACCGGAAAATCTTGATTAGCCCCCGAGCACTTAGTCATTAACAGGGCTAATCCAATCACCGAAAGAAATATCCAAACGATTGGCTTTCCACCCTCTAGTTTTTGATCTGCGAGTTTCATTATTTAGCCTGTTGAACGATTACATCGAGTGTCCATTTAGGATCCTTCAAATTCTGCACCTTAAACCTCCCAGGCTGATCGGCTCTCTCGGCAATAGCCATGTCAGGGTATTGGAATTTAACAGCCTCAGCGGCGCTTCTAGCTGGCATAGCGCCTATGTTTTGCCAACCGCTAGGATCGTCAGCCTTTGCTTGGCGGATTGTCCACTTAAGGATTTTAACCTTTCCAGCTTTCATAGCTCTCCACCCGTGTTCTTAGGGAGATACCTACCCCATCCAGCCTTGATTGCATCCACGCAAAGGGGCTCGCAGAGACCATGCGAAATTTTATCAGTCATCAAATCCGGTCGGTTCTCAACCGATTTAATCGCTCCGCAGCACATGCACTTAACGATGAAGCGATATGTTGTTTTGGGTTGGTTGGTCATTTAACCCCCTTCGCAGCGTTCTTGACTGCCATGTGATAAGCCTTCTCGCGTGTGGTTCCAAAGCCTAGAAGGTGGCGCACACGGCATGTAGTAGCTCCATCAATCCAATCAATGACATGCTTACCTTCACGGATTGGGTTTTGCTCTTTGCGGCTCCCCCACACGATCACCTGATAGCGTAGGAATGCGAGACCATCGGAAAGGTTAAACTTCCAAGGCTCAAACACTCCATCGCGCACGGATTCGATGGTGGTTACTGTGGGGTCAATTAAGGGCACAGCGGTGTTTAATGAGGGTCCAGAATCCCCGCCGGAACTCTCTTCCGGTACTAGTCCGCGTGCCAAATTCTTTTTAGGATTAAGATTGTTCACTTCGTCGCTCCTTTCTTGATATCTTCAAGAGCCTCTTCGTTGCTCGCGAAGAAATTTGGGACGCATTTACATGAGGCCCAGTAGATCAAGGCCCCGGCTGCCGACGGCCCAATGCGCTCTTCCAAAGCCTTCCCGAAATCACCTGCGAAATGAATCGCCCAGCCTGCGCGGCAGTGGGTCGTTTTGCACGTGTGCCATCGGCCCATTTCCAATTTTCCACCCGCCTCAATAGCCTTCAAAATGCGCCCGTCGAGGTCTTCGATGATGGGTGCGGTGATGCCTTTCGCGCCGCTGAGGTCCGCGCCTCCGAGGTCCGCGCCGCTGAGGTCCGCGCCTCTGAGGTTGATCTCTTTTTTGACAGCATCCATCAGCACATCTCGGATTTTTTCCGAAGCTGTTTCATTGATGACTGCGCCTGTTAGTTTGTGTGTGATTTTCATAAATTGATTTTCTTAAAGAACTTACGAAGAGCCTCTTCAACGATGGACGTTTTAGTTCTGCGAAGCGTCGCAGCAAACTTAGTTAGAGCCTGATCCAATTTAGGATCAATCCTAAAATCTCGTCGAACCTTCAATTGTCGTTGTGCCTTCATTTAACTGGGATCAAGTTACACACACGTCCACACGATGTCTACAAAAAATCGCTAACTATTTTCACGCGAATCAAAATCACCAATGTTTAATATGGTTTGCTGCATTATTTTATTTTGAGTGATTTCACGATTGGATCCTCTAAAGTGGCTTCATGAGATTGAAATTGTTAACTCTGATTACCTTGGTTTCGCTGAGTGCGATTGCAGATCCACCATCGAAGATTGGTTTAGCGTGGGATTTGAAACCCGATTTCGTTACGTCTAATGCGACTATCAGGATTTACAGCTCTACCAATATTACGGTTCCGCTTAAACAGTGGACCGTGTTAACCAACGTTCCGGCCACAACTAATCTCATCTACATTCCAGTGGTTCCAGGTAAGGCTTTCTATTCCGCCACGTATTCTAACTTCTGGGGGGAATCAGATTTTTCAAACGTCGCTTCAACTCCTCCACTCTTCCGAAGTGACGAAGCCGGTTTACGAGTGGAGAAAGGGGATTGACGTGGCGATTGGGCTTGGTAGGTTGATTAAGTTCTAACGTCCTAGCTCCAATAAGCTGGGGTGGTTAACCCGTTAGCCCCCGTAGGGTATTGCAATGCTCTACGGGGATTTTTGTTTTCAACCATTAAGCCGAACTAAATAGTTCGATTCCCTATTGACAAGCAAACCGATTGGGTTTAATTGTCTCCTCGTTAGAGCGGATTAGCGGCCTGAAAGACTGCTAAAGGTGAAAAGATTGCAAATTTTCTTCGCTTGGTGGTTCTCACAAAGAACACCCTTTTCACCTTAAGGTCTTTCAGCCCAAGCGAAGTCTTTCTTTAGCACTGTGGCCTTAGCACCCTACGGGGTGAAACAATACGAAAGCACCTAACGCCCGAACAGAAAAGCGGAGGGATAGCACACCTGGCCCTCTTAAAGTATTCGCATCACAGTTAACGCTGTCAGTTGCGAAGTATTACTAAGCACGGATTGCGATCCTGCGGGTTTCCAATGGTAAGGCTTCCCCAAAGGCTTAGTCAAAGCGACGGCGATACGACGACGGGTTAAGATCGAAGTGGCTGATACATCCCCTTGGATGGGGGTGTATTATGCTCAGGCTCCACTCCTCTGGGTTAAGTTGGGTTTAAACCGTTTAAGAGACGTACAATGGAAACTAAATAGAAACAAAAACAAAAATGACATGCCAAAACTGCCGACAATTCAAAGATAACAGATGCCATCTAAACCCACCGACACCCCATAAGGATATGTGGGGAACGATAATGTGGTTACAGCCTGAGGTTAAGGACGATGGATTTTGTGGATGTTACTCGGATAATCCGCAGTTATGTGCGGATAATACGGTTCCAGGGACATTGCTTAACCGTCCTATCTGTCCATTTTGCAATAAGCCACTTTGCTTAACTATGGATGGTAAGACCCGTAAGTGGGAATGCAAATGCACTAGCTAATTATGAAATTACCTGTTTGTCCGTTTTGCAGAGCGGAGTTAACGATTGAATATAGGGAACCCATACATGATTACGTATGGGAGTGTTGTTGTCCTATCTTAACCCTTAAGCTTAACGCTAATAAGGTTAAGCAAGAGTTTGAGAGAGTTAAGGGTTTAGCGGTTCCTGATTTGATGTCTGGATCTGCGCTAGGAGTTGCTCCAAAACCGGAGCGAACTTAACTAGAAGAGATGCAACGTTATCAACAGCCGCTAGGCGATCTCCATCCGTTGCCTGACCAAGGTTGACGGATTCAACGTGGACTTGTAGGGCTTCGATTTCTATAGCGGTTTCTTGCTTAGTTGTTTCAATTTGCGCTAGTTCCTGATCTTCAACGGCTTTGTTAATTGCAATCACATCTTCTTGATGATCGTTGATTGCCTTTTGATAAGCCTCTTTAGTGGTTAAGGTCCATCCATCTGGAATGGGATCCTTATCATTGATTTCCATTGCCTCGGCTGGATAACCAGCGGGGAAGTTGCGAGGGTTTTCGGTATCACCCCAGAATTTAACGATGAGTTTCATTAGCGAGCGGTGGTTAGTTTTTGGAAGATCCAGAAGAAATCGAGATCAAGGGTTCGCGCTGTGGTTCCAACGGATTTGGTTATACCGGCGTTGGGACCAAATACACGTCCAGAGCCAGTGGGGATGTTAGATGCAACAGTTCCGACGCTTACACCATCAACGTAAAACTCCGCACTAGTTCCAGCGGCATTGATGTCAATCTTAAGCCTATACCAAGTGTTAGCTGCTGGTGCTGATGTGGTGTTTGTGGTTGTAGCTGTTGAGTTTGAAGCGGCCTTAACCTGCCATTGGCCAGAGTTAACGTTGTCAATGTATTCAAACCAAAGGCCGTCTGTTGGAGCGGCTGAAGTGGAATCGTGAAGGCCGATTCGCAATGTGAACGCTTCAGATGCGATAACGCTAAGGGTTGGAATACGGATTCGCCATTCACAAACGATTCGACCACCACCGGCGAGGCGTCCAACGATACCTCGATGCATGAACCGGCTATTGGTTGATGCGGTGGAAGTTCCAATTTGGAAGATTCCAGGGGCACCCGCCTCACCGTTGATTAGTGCGGTTGTGCCGCCGGTTCCACCACTCTGCCAACCAATGGAATAAGGATTAAGAGCGGTTCCATCGAAATCATCGTAGAACCAATAGTGAGTGGTCGGATGGATATAAACTGGATCAACACCATCAGATGCCAGAACCGACCCAAGGACACCAACTGGAAGACGAGCGTCTGCGCCGGACGTGTAGTAATAGAGATCGCCTTCGGTTGTTAAAGGGGAAGATCCACCACCAGCAGGAGCCGCCCAGGTTCCATCGGCACGAAGGAAATTAGATGTTCCGCCACCAGAGGCAGGGGCTAAACCTTTAAGCGAGGTAGTGAAAGCATCCAACAAGGTGGTTGCTTGGGTTCCAGTAAGTTCTTCGGTGTCACCGGCACCAGCGGTAATGCGCCCAAGGAATCGAGATGTTGCGGAGACGTTTTGCATTTTCGCATACGTCACCGCGTCATTAGCGATAGTTAGAGCCAGACCTGAGTTAGTTACATCGCCAGTAAATGCTGGCATTTGACTGGATTGAAGAACCCCAGTTAAGCCGGTTGAAAATGGAAGACCAGTGGCATTTGTAAGCGTCAATGCTGTGGGAGTCCCTAGGGCTGGAGTGACTAAGGTTGGTGAAGTGGATAGGACGTTATTACCAGATCCGGTGCTAGTGGTTACGCCTGTTCCCCCATTACCAACAGGGAGAGTTCCGGTGACTCCAGAGGTAAGCGGCAGCCCTGTGGCGCTGGTTAGAACCAAAGCTGTAGGCGTTCCCAGTGCGGGGGTTACAAGGGTTGGAGAAGTTGCCCTAACAACGTTACCAGTGCCAGTTTCACCAATGGAAGCGGCGTCCATTACGCCTAGCGTTGTGTGGTAGAAACCAGTTCCAGTTGGAGTGGATCCGCCGCCTCCTCCAGGGGGAACAGCCCACGTTGCATCTTCGCGAAGGAACTTAGTGGTGCCAGAAACAGCTCCAGGATCAGGAACCAATCCAGATGCATGAGAAGCGCCCGACGCAACGAAAACCCCAGATGCCCCAGTAACATCTTTCCAATCTGTAACGGTAGACGTTCCAACCGATAGATAAGCCTTACCTGCGGCAGTATCAATGTAATGCCTTCCAAGGCTTGCTGGCGCGGCTGATGGTGCCACCGCTGCTGTTTCAATGTGCTTCATGGAAATCCTATTTAGTTAAAGTGATAGTCACCAATCTAATGATAACAATTAGGAGTAATACTATAACGTTAAAGCGTTGCAAGCCAAAGTAATTGACTAACGTTAAAGTAAAGAGTAGTGGTGTGGAAATGACGATTTCTGAATGGCAGGCAAAGCCATCATGCATTATCTCTGCTAATGAGATATTTGCTAATCCTGTGTTTATCGAGATGCTTAAGGTTCTTGAGGATGAAAATCCAGTTAAGTGTCCCCACATCAAGAATATGACATCACAGGACGTGCTGGTTGAGCATGGGTTTATAAAGGGTTACTCGCATTGCATTGGTTTGCTTAAGCGATTGGGAACCGCAACACCTGAATTCAAAGAGCCTGAAGCTTACTTTTCCGAACCAAACAACCAATAAACCATGAGCGAAGACACACATCCCGAGCCGTTTCAACCGGCCCCTAACTCTGCTAAGTCTATGGTAGAGGCAATGCAGGCAGCCCTACAGAATAAAGAGATTCCAAAGGTTGAGCCTAAAGTTGAAGAAACTAAGCAGCCTGAAAAGCCTAAGGAAACCCCTAAAGCCAAGGAATCAACGGATCCTAAGCCTAAGGTTTCTGCATTTCCTGAGAAGACGGTTAAATCTGAAACCCCATCCGAAGATGAGCCTAAGCCTGGGACCAAGGAGTTTAACTACAAGGCGCTGGAAACCAAGGCGCAACAGGCAGCAAAAGAGGCTGAGGCGCTACGTAAGCAGCTTGCGGAAACGAAGGCGCTCCTGGAAACCAACGAATGGAAGACTAAGGCGGAGTTGATTGCAAAGGAGAAGGAAGACCTAAGCAATCGCTTGATGCAGGCTTCTCTTGAGCGGCATCCCAAATTCCAAGCGCATTACAATTCCCAGTTTGAAAGCATCTCCGAGAAGATTAAAACCTACATGCCTGGGGAGGTTGGGGATCGGTTGGCTAAGGCTGTTAAGAACGGAACGATTGCTGAATTGGTTAACGATCCAACCGTTGAAGAGGCTATCGAAAGCCTTCCAACCGCTAAGAACA
>ERZ650304.1274-NODE-1274-length-10136-cov-6.170916_pt1 | contig 10136 bp, 18 predicted proteins | sample MGYA00376240_ERZ650304 | MGnify/ENA primary metagenome ERZ650304 (study PRJEB26733, sample SAMN07839271) | wastewater metagenome | biome: small river; feature: stream; material: water | place: USA: North Carolina | collected 2016-03-01 ...
TTTCCCTACACGACGCTCTTCCGATCTATCAGCAATTGTTGGGTTCTTTTCCTCTGCATTTCCTGAAGTATTAAAATTCTTCCAAGAGGGTAGAGACCAAAAGCATGAACTTGACATTATGGACAAGCAAATTGAGTTACAGAGGCAGGGCTTTACTCAGAGACTTGAAGAAATTAATGCCTCTGCTGACATCGAAGAAGCTAAAACTCTTTATAGTACTTATACTACTGGTATACATTGGGTGGACACCCTTAATGGTACGGTTAGACCAATACTCGCGTACTCGTTCTTTGGGCTATATGCTGGAATAAAATTACTAGTTATGAGCTTCATGCTTAAGACTGGTATTCCTTTTATAGGTCCAGATGCCGGATTACCTTGGTTATTTAAGGTAAATCCTCTTATATGGTCTGAAGAAGATATGGCTATCTTTATTGGTATTATATCATTCTACTTTGGCTCAAGGGCAATGAAGAGACTTAGATGAGACAAGTAACACAGGAAGGCCTTGACCTAGTCAAATACTTTGAAGGTTTCAGTCCTGTGCCATATAAGGATATAGCTGGTTACTGGACTATAGGATATGGGCATTTAATGTCTGAGTACCAGGACTTGAGATTAAGTATATCTGAAGCTGAGGAAATACTAAGACATGATTTAGGTAAAGCTGAAAGAGCTGTACTGCGACTTATTAAGGTAGACTTAACTGATTATCAATTTGATGCTTTAGTATCATTTACTTTTAATCTAGGCTCAGGAGCATTACAAAGAAGCACCTTAAGAGCTAAGGTTAATCGCAGAGACTATGCTGGAGCAGCACAGGAATTTCTTAAGTGGATTCGTGCTGGGGGAAAGGTTAGTAAAGGATTATTAAAAAGAAGAAGAATGGAGTCTAGGATATTTCTAGGACTTGGAACTACATAAAAATATAGGGACCCTTTTGAGGTCCCTTTTTTATTATGGTGCTGTACATTTATGTATATTTGGGTCGTAAGAATTCATTATTAGTGGTTTCCCAGGCCAAGGGTTTAAGCTTCCTACATTTGGCTTGTATAATTCTAGACTCTGCAATCTTCTTTCGATAGATTCTAACCTAGAGCTTATCATAGCAAGTTCCTCAAGTATCTTAACATTAGTTAATTCTTCTGACTTCTCAATTGTAGATACTAACTTCTTGAGATTTTCTACTAAATCCTTATTCATATTTACTCCTTATGTTGGATGGAGAGACTGGACTCGAACCAGTATACCTTGGGTCAAAGCCAAGTATCCTACCCATTAGATGACTCTCCAAGCTTGGCAGAGGTATAAGGAATCGAACCTTAGATATAGGTTTTGGAGACCTTTGTGATACCACTTCACCATACCTCTATAATTTGGTAGCGCGTGTGAGAATCGAACTCACCCTAAGAGCTTATGAGACTCCTTTGCTCACCAGTGCATTAACGCGCTATAACTATTAGATACTCAATGCTATAATTGTTCCATAAGTAGCTCCGGAAAGTAACTCAGCCATAGCTGGGCCTTTATTAAATCTAGCACTTAACCAATACCAGACTCCATCAAGCATACCAAGTAAACCCAATAAAGGTACATACCACTCACCCACTAAAAATCCTAGAGGGATAGCTGTAGCTAATTTAAGTCCACCTCTTAGTGTGGCAAACCAGAATGAATCCCAGAACTCTTTATTTCCTAGGTCCCAGTACATACCATCAAATATCCTATGAGTACCAAGGATTTCATTAAGATAAAACCCAATTAAAACTATTGGAACTACCCAAATTATACCACTTAGCAGACCTGCTGTCAAGGCTAAGATTAAAGCTGCTATAAGTCTACGCCCAGGGATATGGTCATATTCTATATTACCTACTATTTCTGAGCCAAATAAACCTCCTCCAGCAAATCTCCTAGCTAGAGCAGCTATTGGTATTAATAATAAACTAATCATGTTTAATTCCTAACTGTCCTAATATAATTTGTCCAAAATATTCCATATTACTTGCTAACTCAGCTAAATCTCCATTATTATCTAGATAATAAGATGGAATGCTTGGGTCTTTAACATAACTTCTTGAGTCATTTTTAAAGCTTGTCCCTTCACGTTCCATATAAACTAGGAACATATTATGAGCCTGAATCTCTTTCTTAATCTGGAGAACTTCAGTAATGAATCCACAGTCTGATACCACGACTACAGACTCTCCTTTAAAACCTCCATATTTCTTGACCTGTGAGAGAAATACATTTCCCCAGTGCTCGGCTCCCAGCACAGGTTTAACCATTTCCTCTGATACTTTAATATAAGCTTCCCTAGGGCTAAGTCCAAAGAATTTTTCTTGAGGCATATCTTTAGTGAATTCAAAAGCATCCCAAGGAGCATCTATCCCATATAGAGCATGGGTAGCCTCTTTAAGTGGCCTAGCAAATGAATATCTAAAAGCATTAACTCCATCAAATCCGTTAAGGTACTTAGTTAATAAGTCAGCCGCTGTATCCTTACCAGCACGAGGAGGAGCATTAAATAATATTACTTTCATTATATCCTTTCTATTTGACTTACCAGTTCATCATAAGATACTGGCATGTAGTTGGTATGTTCAGGGCAGATATTAAAATACTTCCTATCTGGTAGCACTTCTATTTCTCCTGAGTAATTCATTGTGTTATTAGTAATTATATTATGATGTAGATGACCATGAACATTAAGCACAAATCTGTGTTCTAGTTGACTGGGATGCACAGGAATATGAGAACAGATTATACCTGAGTTAGGATAAATTCTATAAGCTGATACATCTTCAAAATAAGGAGTATAATCACTAAGTTTAAAGATATCATGATTACCCTTGATAAGCTTCTTTCTCCCATTAATCTTTCCTATCTGTGCTATATGTCTACGATTTATAACAATATCTCCTAGGAAATAAAGTCTATCTTCTGGTTTAACTACACTATTAATATTGTTAATAAGAGTTTCATCATGTTCTTCAATTGTTGCAAATGGTCTAATCTTCTTCCCATTATCATCATTAAAGGTTATGATACCTGCATGACCTAGATGGAGGTCGCCCACAAAGTAAGTATTACCCATCTTCAGTTATCTCCAATATCTCGTATACATCAAAAGTATTTTCAATCATACTACGAGCGTGTGCCTTATTATCTGCGATAACATACTCACTTTCATCTTTTTTATTAATACCTTTATTAATCACAAACTGTACAAAATATTTAGGCATACTTCTCCTGTAATGTTTCTATTCCTATAAATTCTGGGTCGAACCCACCATCCTTAACATTATTAAGCATAACTAGTCCCTTCCACCAAATCTTGTTAGCTTCTCCTGCATAACTCTCGTACTGTTCTGGGTCAAGATAGCATCCAACAACCAGTCCGCAGAGTCTTCTCCCGTCTGCTCCAGTTCTTTCTGCAAAGTCTCTAGTGTGTACATGCCCCATGACAGATGAGGTAAATTGCGTTTTAATAAGTTTAAGAGCTGGAGTTTCTCCAGATACAGGTCGTCCCATAACTCCAGTTGGGAAGTAGTGTGCAAAGGCTACTCCTTCTACAAAGATAGGCTTAAGGTAAGGAACAACGTCCCACCCATACTTTTTAAACTCAAAGTCATCATAACTAATAACACCTTCAAGCTCTCTGGAATTATTAACTGCTCTTTCAATTCTTTCTTCATGATTTCCTAACAGACTTATTTTTAAGGGTTTATATAGTTTCTTTTTAGTAGACTTTATTTTTTTATTAAGTTTGTGTATCTCAAATTCTACTTTCCTAATAGCATCGTTACCAACTGCAATATCATCTATATATCTTCTACCTTCAAAAGACTTCTTACCCTTATCATAACTAGATAAGGATTCCATATCATACCAGTCTCCAATATTAACTATTACATCTGGTTGGCGTTCAGCTATAAACTTACCTAACCAAGTATATCTTCTATTGTCAACCCCAGGCTTGGCGTGGGAGTCCGGGATACATAAAATTGTTTTAGACAAGATGGTTCTCCATATATCTTAGGATTGCTCTAGCTTCTTCTAAAGACATATCTGACTTTAATCTATTAGCTCGTCTGGATAATACAGCTACATTACCCTTAATATATCCCTTATTATTATCTATTCTATCTAAAGAGGAACCTCTCATATGGCTTCCTGTTAATATCTCTATAGGAATATTTAGGATAGGACAAATTTTAGGAACTACTATATCCTCTACTTCTATATTAAATTCTATATTCTTACTAAGAGACCTCTTTTTAGCAGCTAACCATAAATAGAAAGCAGGATTATCTTTATATTTTTTTCTAAGGGTAGTAGAAGCATACAACCTATTTCTTCTATTCATTTCAGGCCTGTTGGCTTTTTGATAGGTGGACTGTCTAGCTCTTATCTTATCTTTATTTCTCTCTCTATATTTGATATCGTACTCCCTTTTCCATGCTTTGTATTCAGGAGTCTGCCACCTCTTAAGTGTACTAACCATTTGATTCATCTAACATTTTATTGATTGATATGCACAGAGCTTTCATAAATAACGCTGCCTCGCTGTGTTCTTCTTCAGCAGGGGGTGTAATTTCATCAAGTCTGACTTTAACTCCCATATCCTTTGTGTCTTCCATATGTAAAGTATATTTAGCCATTACTCAAAACTCCCCAAGATTTAGGATATAGCTCACCTAGAATAGTATTAATTTTATCTGCTAATTCCCTTATCTCAAACTGAGCATCAGGGGCACAGCGTAACACACAGAACTTGTGCCAGTTAAGTAGGTTAGCAGAAGCATAGAACTCAGTCATGTGACCAACTGGAATAACCATTCTAGCTTGTTCTCTTGCTACCCCTAAAGCTAGTAACTTGTTATAGGCATCCATAGCCACTTCGTAAGCTGTAGTTAGGATGCCTGTAGCAGCACAAGCATCATGTATCTCAAGTTCACCTTCACTTGATTGTTTATTTCTATCTGCTTGGTTTCTCCATTTATTTGGCTTAAATACTTTACCAATATTTGAAGAAGTATATCTCATACTTATCTCATTAAAGCTCTGAGTCCTATGTCTGTGCCATTCTGAGCGAACAAATAAAGGACATTCAATCTTGAAGGTAGCATAAGTATGTTCAAATGGAGTATTATGACTATGTTCCTTTAGAAAGGTCATAAGCTTAATATCATTCTCTTCACTAGCCCCAGTCTTACCATCTGCGCCGTGAGATACCCTAGCTGCTGCTACTGGGAACCAATCTGGCTCAATATCTATATGTGACTTAGTAGAACCTATTAAGGTTACTTCTGATTGTTTGTATTCCACTTATACCTCAATACGTCTAATTCATCATTAATAATATTATTCCTAATCTCTATTTCTTGGACTATTGCTCGGATACTAGTTATAATCTCATTTGTAGTCCTAGGGTCATCTTTAACTGCTTGAAGGTACTTTTCTTCAATTTCTATTTCGTCCATGTATTCCTCATTAAGTTTATCACGTTTGTCTGGGATTACTTTAGGTTTAATATGTGTTACTACTCTTGCTATTGGATTTCTTTTTTTCATGGTGTACTCCTTTGGTTCCGCCCCAAACTCTCCAGACTTTCAAACTGGCGCTTTCACTAGATTAGCTTGGAGTACTCTGGGGTGAGGTTGGGATTTGAACCCGTCTACCAGAGCCACAATCTGGTGTGCTACCAATTACACTAGCCCCACGATAAGTTAATGGTGGATGTACTAAGAATCGAACTTAGACTGCTTAAAAAAGCAACAGATTTACAGTCTGCCTAGTAGACCTCTACAATTACATCCCTGGTCTAGGATACACCTAGAATAGATTTAATGTTATTATTAATATTTACCGCATCAGTATTTTCCTTATGAATTTCTGAAATACGAGTATTAAGTTTAGTAATTTCTGCACTTTTCTTATCTGCCTCTTCAAGATTCTTATTGACAAATTGTTCAAGCTGAGTATTAATCTTCCTAAGAGGAGCAACAATACTATTCAGATTCTTATTAAATATATTAATCATAATAACTCCATTATACTATTTATTTGAAAACTAGTCAACACTATTTATACTTGCCCCATACATCTTTTTCAAAACTACCAGTAGCTGCACCTTTAGCATAACTGGTTACTCTATTCTCGAAGAAGTTTGTGTGTTCCACGGAAGAGAGCATCTCTGCAAGCCAAGGAATAGGGTTGTCTTTGACCTTGAAGTTAGGCTTGAGTCCCAGTTGGAGGAGTCTTCTATCCGCAATGAAACGGATATACTCTTTGGTTTCTTCTGCACTGAGGCCTTCGATGCCACCCATAGTAAAGGCCAAATCAATAAACTTATCTTCAAGCTCCACCATATCTCTTGCAATCTGATAAATTTCTGCTTTAAATTCATCTGTCCATATCTCCTTATGTTGCTTTACTATTTCTCTGAATAAGTGAATCATAGCTTCCACATGTAAGCTTTCATCACGAATGGAGAAGGTAACAATCTGACTCATACCCTTCATTTTACCAAACCTTGCAAAATTAAGTAACATCGCAAATGAAGCAAATAACTGAAGTCCTTCACCAAATGCTGAATATATAACAATCTTTCTTAATATATCTTCAACCTGATTTAGTTTAAAACTACGAGTAGTATTTGTAAAATAATCATGTTTTGCTTGCATCTCCTCATATTCTTGGAATGCCTTATATGAACTCTCGGGCATACCAACAGTCTCGATTAAAAGGCTATAGGCATCAATATGAATAGCTTCCATAGCAGCAAAGGTGTCTAGCATCATTCTAATCTCAGGCTGCTTAAAAACAGGGATATACACATCATTGTACGCAGAAGCTATATCAATATCAGCCTGGGTGAAGAACCTGAATATCTGAGTCAGTAAGTTCTTTTCCTTTTTATCTAGCTTTGTATTCCAATCCTTAACATCTTCAGCTAGAGAAATTTCTTCTGGAATCCAGTGAATTTCATTCTGCCTCTTATATGCTTCATATGCAAAATCAAAATGAAAGGGCTTGTAATAAGCCCTGGTTCCAAATACATCTTTTTTATTAGTCAATTACGGAATATCCTTTACTTCTACTTTTTTTATTCTTAAATAATTTTTACCAAATTGCTTCTTGGTATACCAGACATATATAAACATATCAGGATACCTAGGAGAATAGGCTACTTTATATACCCCATCCCCTAGATTTATAACTTGACCAGTATGATAACTTAGGCTATCCTTGGCACGATAAACAGTCTTCTTCCGTCTTGTGGTCATACTTTTCTTGTTTTTCATTTACCTTTTCTACCTTCCTAGTCGATTCAGTGCGTAAGTAGTAAAGAGTCTTGAGACCCTGTTTCCAAGCTTGATAATGTAGATGATGTAAATATCCAACATTAACACTGGAAGATACAAATAAATTAACTGACTGGCCTTGGTCTATAAACTCCTGTCTGTCGGAAGCATGTTCCACAATCCATCTCTGGTCTAGTTCCTGTGCTGTCTTAAATATATCTTTCTCGTCTTGAGTTAAGATACTTAATTGTTGCACAGAGCCATGATTATTAATGATGGATTCCCAGGTCTTCTCAAGTTCTTTAGCACTTAAATCTTTTTTCTCTAGTACTGAGACTAGATACTTATTTTTCAAGATATTAGAACCTGCTCGAGTAACTTGTCTTATAGCGTTAGCACTATAGGGTTCTATAGATGGGCTAGTGTTTCCGCAGAGGATAGAACTAGAAGCGTTAGGAGCCACAGCCAGAAGATGGCTATTCCTACGTTTGATTGGTCTACCTTTAAGTTCATCTGGTATTTCTTTCCTTTTATATCGTTCTACTAACCAATTATCAATATCCTCAAAACCTTTAAGGTCTGGGGCTGAACCTCGTTCATCTCCAAGTACAGCGGATTCTAGTTCGGCTTGATGTCTGATAGTAGCAAACATCTTACGATTATAAGACTTGGCTATAGCGCTCTCAAATGGTACATTCTTACGTTGTAAATAAGCATGAAATCCCATAGCACCTAACCCAAGACTACGTTCTCTCTTAGCTGAAGTTACTGCTTTCTTAAGTCCCTCTGGGGCCTTCTTAGTAAATACATCAATAACATTATCCAACATCCTGATAATATCCCTAACCATTGTAGTATTCTTCCACTCATCAAAGTATTCAAGATTCACAGAGGATAAGCAACAGACAGCAGTCCTAGTATCATTAGTAGGAAGTAGAATTTCTGTGCATAGGTTCGACTGACTAATCTTAAGACCTTTATCCTTCAAGCCTTGAGGTAAGCCTCTATTAGAGGTATCCACAAAGTGGAGATAAGGTTCTCCAGTAGCGAGTCTAGTAGTAAGTATTTCCTCCCATAGCGCCTTGGCTGATACAGTCTTCTTAACCTCCTTGGAGTGTGGGTCAATAAGATTCCAGTCATCATTAGCTTTTGAATCTTTCATACAATTTTCAATAATCTGCATAAAATCATCTGTGATATTAATACCATGATGCACATTTAAGCACTTACGGTTCATATCTCCACCAGTAGGCTTACGGATATTAATAAACTCTTCAATCTCAGGATGGGATATATCCTGATAAAGAGCTAGAGCACCTCTCCTAGTGGAACCTTGTTGGATAGAAAGTATTAAGGCATCTAAAACTTTAAGAAACGGGATAGAGCCTGTAGAGGTCGAACCCCTTGAAGTCCCCGTTCCATCAGAGCGTAAAGCCCCAACGTAAGTTCCAATACCACCTCCAGAAGAAGAAAGCCAAACATCCTCTTCCCAGTTTGCAACAATACCCTTTCTCGAATCAGGAATATAATTGAGAAAACAGCTAATAGGAAGGCCCCTATCAGTGTTGGCATTAGCAAGCACAGGAGTAGCAAACATAAACCAGAGTTTAGAAGAATAGTCATACAAACGCTGAGCGTGTGCCTTATCATCTGCGAAAGCCTTAGCAGCCCTTGCGAAAGCATCCTGAGGAGATTTCTCACCTTCAAGCATATAGAACTCTCGCATAGTTTTCTTAGCAAAGTCATCTAGTAAATCATCTCTTGTGTAATCAATTATCATATTTATCTAACATTAGTGTTAAAGTGTTTATTACTTGTTCATGTTCTTGTGGGTTATCCAGTAATCTTCTTGAGGAACTAATAGCAATTGTAGGATATTTTAAAGCGTATCCCGAACGAAACCCCGAATCTCCCATTATTCCTCCTTCTTCTACATATACTCCATATCCTATAGCTTCTGGATAGGCTTCTGTGAGTTGGGATATATGTTCCGTAACTACTCTACATAACCTGTCATATACAGCATCTGAAATAATAGAAGAAGAATCTTCATAGTACATATGACTATGTATTAATACCTGTCTGACTAGATAATTTAAGTCTTTGTTATCTATGATATTATATCCTTAGTTACCTTAGAGGTCAAGTTTTTTTTAGAGAAATCAGGATAAACCACAACGGAATCCTTAGTGATAACAGTAGGATGCTTATAGTTTAAACTCATTTTAACCTTACATAAATCCCTTTGATAGCACGGTAAATACTTAATCTTCCTCTGCCACTCAGCCGCTACTATTCCAGAAGGGCACATTACTAATACAGGTATTTTCTCAGAGAGAAATCTGTTAATCATTGATAGTGCCTTAGAATCAACGGTAATCATTCTAGACTCCATTAGGCCAGTTATCAAAGAAGTATTCAGCGTCCATAATGACCAAAGGTTTCTTGTGATTTCCCTTGATAAAGAGTAAGGGTTCCATACCATTAGCATTGTCTTGGGCCTGTTTATACATTAAATAAGTAGCAAAGGTTTTCCTGGCTTTGCATTCTATTGAGAAAGGAAATACTTTCCTAGCCGCAGGGGATAATTGAATATCTTCACCGGATTGTCCCATACCTGTACTTTTACAGTCATCAGCCTCTAACATCCTGAACTTGTTAAGTATTTTATCTCTGACCCATTTTTGAAGGTTTCTTCCTTTAGCTTTTGCGCTTGCTGTCTGCATGTTCTCTGAGTTTATTCCTTAATCTTAGTATGGTTGGGTTAAGTATTGGTGTTCCTTCATTCTCCATGTCAACACATAAAGAATCTATTAAAGCTCCTAG
>ERZ650304.1275-NODE-1275-length-10136-cov-6.053963_pt1 | contig 10136 bp, 16 predicted proteins | sample MGYA00376240_ERZ650304 | MGnify/ENA primary metagenome ERZ650304 (study PRJEB26733, sample SAMN07839271) | wastewater metagenome | biome: small river; feature: stream; material: water | place: USA: North Carolina | collected 2016-03-01 ...
GATTTTATCAAGCTCACGGCTCGAACTATCAAGCCGGACGAGGCGGTCGAGGTATTAAGTACTTTACCGTACATCATACCGCCGGATTCGAGTCTACTCTCCGCTACCTCTGGGCTAACGCTAACCGAGGAGCGTCTTCGCACTTCTTCGCCGGACAAGGCTACTACGAACAATACGTAGATACTAACGATACGGCTTACTGTAACGGTAACTTCGTATCGAATCAGGAGTCGCTTACTTGCGAAACTCGGGGAGATTGGCGAGGTTATTACGACCAAGCTACCCTAGATACTCTCGAAAATATAATGTACGAGTGCTTAAAGGTATGGCCGAACTTAATCCTAACCTTTCATCAGGACGTTAGTAGCGTCTTTACGCTCTGCCCTGCCGACCTAAAGAATAAGGGATACGCTCTCGGAGCGTGGAATAGAGCTAAGGCTCGTCTTAACGCTCCAGCTCCTAACCCGACTCCTCCTCCGAGTACTGCTATTACTTACGAGCGGATTACTCCGAAGCGAGTCGAGGTTACGAAGCAACTAGCTAACCTATGGGATTTTAACTTCCGAGAGTGGTCGGACGCTAAGGCTATTAAAGCGTTTAATCAAGGCGAACTTATCGACGTAGTAGCTATCGCTACGAACGCTCGAGGCGGTCGCTACTATATGACGGCTTATAGCTTTAACGACGGTAATATCCGCTCTACCTACGGTATTAACGTAGCCGACGTAAGAGATTACGTCTCTCCTGCTCCGATACCAGTACCGCCGACTCCTACGCCGGAAGTACCTAATCCTCCTGCTCCGATAGTATTTACTCCGCTAGATAATCCTCGTAAGCTACGTACCGGTCGAGACCTCCGAGTTATCGACCTCGCTACGAAGACCGAAGTCGGCGACGTTATTAAAGCCGGTACGGATATAGATATAGTCGATAAGACGACTCTAACCGATAATAAAATGTACTTCCGCTCTAAGTGGGCTCAGACGAATAATAAGGTATGGGGCGTACCGGCGGACTCTATGGTCGAACTACCTACCGCTCCGGAAGTACCGGTCGAGCCAGTACCGGAAACGCCTATAGATACCGACCCTACGACTCCAGGAAACGGCGACGTAGAATTAAGATTATCGGCTTTAGAGAAGATAGTAAAAGCTATCGTAGACTTCCTAACCGGTCTATTTAAGAACTTTAAAGTATAGAAAGGTAAATAATGAATAAAAAAGCTTTAATCGAAGTAGGTAAATCGTTCGCTCGCTTTATCTGGTTCGGTCTACTAGGACTCGTAGCGACGTTCTTAGTTAACTTAGTCGCTAGCGGACAGCTTAACGATATAAACGTCGTTATCTACGGCCAGAGCGTAAATCTATCGTTCGTAGTCCTCGGACTCGTTACCGGTCTCGTAAAGCTTATCGACCGATATAAGCACGAATCGACGACCGACCCGAGTAACGGTATCGCTCCTAGCTTCTTACAAAAATAATGCTATAGTAAAAACGGTAGGCGACTACCACCTAAGACAAAAATCGAAAAGACGGCTCTCGCAGTAGCCGTCTTTTCTTATTCCCTAAAACTAATCCCTTTCGGGTAGATACGTTAGTATCCAAATAACCCACTAAGTAATCTTAACAGATACCGACTTTTCGTCCAGTATTAAGCCACCCTCCGGTAGAACACCAACCGGTAGACGACCAGAGCTTATAAGCGAAAGCTACGTTATTATCGGCGACTACTAGCTCCGCCGGACTAGGACGAGAATACTTATTATTACCGGCTAGGTTAATCTGAAAGCAACCGTACGAATCGTCTCCGGTACTCGGATTATAGTTATGGATAGACGGATTACGGCTCGACTCCTGAATCATTACCTTAATAGCTCGAGCGTGTTCGTTAGCCGGAAAGATTCGACGAATCGAAGCTTCGCAGTCTCCGCCTCCCGAGATAGCCGAAGTAGGAGCGGTCGTATTATGACAGCTACCGTCTTCGTACATTACTTGGACCGTTAAATCGCAGTTATTCGGATTAGCTTTAATCTTCTCCGCTAGCGATAGTTCGGCGAACGGACGCTCTTTAGGAGCTTCTACGACCGGCGTAGGTACGTCTTTAACGGTCTCCTTTACGGTCTCCGCCTTTACTTCGGAGTTCGCTATAGGAGTCGTCTTAGACGTTTTAGTATTCTCTAGCTTGATATTAGGAGCGACGAGCGTTACCGCTACGAGGGCTACTAATAGGTAAATTACGTACTTCATATTGCTTAACATAAGCTCCCTAATTATATCACTATCGACGCTTCTTAGAGCCGGTAGCGAGCTTCTCGTAAGAGAACGCTAACTTAACTAGGTTTACTCCGCCGACGAGAGCTAGGACGATAGCGATAGCTAGTACGACCTTATCGGCTTGGGTTTGATATAGGTATCCGGCTACGGCTAGCGGAGCGAGGATTAGGACTAGCGTACGGACGGTCTTAGCTACTAGCTTTACGTTCGTTACGAAAGTACTAGCGAGGAAGTTCGATACGATACCCTCGGCTTTTTCGTTTAGTTGTTCTTTTGACATCGGGCTGGTCTCCTTGTCTTTTTATCGAGTACCGATTCTCTCTACGGTTTTATTAGGTTTTTCGTCCGCTTACGCTCCGGTAGTTGCCGGTATTGGGCTTCGCTCCTTACTAGGGAGTTACCTTACGGTAGAGGGAAACGATACTCGAATTGTTAATTTTTATTTAAGGTTTTTATTTTCTTTCTTAACCTTACTTACAGTCTATCACGTTAACGCTTATATGTCCAGTACTTTTTCGTACTTTCTTTAAAATACCTCGGTCGCTATCTAAAACGAACTCTCCGGAATATCCGGAAAGTTCGAGTATATCGCCTACGGTAAGGCTCGATAATAAGTAAATCCCACCCATTACGGCTACTTATTCCTTACGATTAGATTAACGTCGCCGAGAGTACAGTCCTGTATATCGTCGATAGCTACGATAGGGTAGCCGAGAGCGATTAGATTAGGGGCTTCGAGCTTACTAGCGTACTTCCAGACGTAAGGGTCGAGACCGAGGCGATTACCGATAGTCTCGGCGTACTTCTTACCGCCTCCCGACCAGACGACTATCTTTACGTTCTTAAATCGGCTAAACATCTTTAAGGCGTTAACGAGGTCTTCGTACGGTACTTCTTTCTCGGATACGACGCTATGCTCTCTATCGGGGTCGGCGTTCGTAATTAGCGTACCGTCTATATCGAAAGCGATAATAGTCTTAATCATTACTCGCACTCCTTATAGTTATTCGAGCCTTTACAGTTATAGCCTCCGATAGCTTTCGGACAGTATCCGGCGTTATGACGCTTCCGGCGATACTCCTCGTCGGAGAGGGGCTTAAAAAGGCTCGTTATCTTCTTCTTTAGGTTTTGTAGTAGGCTCATAGTCTACCGCCTCCTTAGCGGTAATTAGTATATCCATACGAGGATTATTCTTATCGACGAAAACTCCGCTTCCGTCGTGGCTAGCGACGATAGTATAGTTATCGTCCGAGAGTACGTTTAGCTCGACGAGAACGTCCTGTATACCCTCGTAGAGAGCCGAGAGGTCGACTTTACCGGTCGTATCCATATAGAAGCGACACTCTAGGTTAATCGGGTAGTCTATCTCGACGCTCGGCTTCTGTAGGTTTATCTGCGGAATAGCTTTTTTATGCCAGTCCTTATAAGCCTTAGTATCGACTTTCTTCGGGTAGTACTTACCGGATTTACTTCGAGCTAAAACAACCGACTGGTTGTTCTTCTTTACTCGGGGTACTCCGAGAATCGTTAATCGGTACATTAGTAGGCTCGCTTTCGGTCTTAGGGTTACAGATACTCCAGTCGGCGTTACAGACTATATCCGACGGAGGGTAACAACCTTTCTCTCCGGCGTTCTCGTAGAACGGACATTGTCCGTACGTACCGATATAGCTTTCGGGGTCGCCAGGAGTTACCGGCTTATTAGTAAAGGGTATTCGTTCCGCTTCTCCGGTCGCCGCACTTGCCGGCTGTACTGGATTAGGCGTAGTTAAGATTATCGCTCCGTAAGCGATTAGCGGACTTACGACCGCTATCGCTAGGAGAGTTAGTTTAGTTTTCATAGATTCTTATTCCTCTCTACAGTCCGAGACTGAATTAGGGTAATACTCGCACCAGTTAACGAATCTATCTATAACCGGATACCAGTAAATTATTAAAGCGATAAAGATAGCTCCGAGAATCGCTAGGATTACGACCGTTATCTTACCGAGTATTTTTAGTAGGTTTTTCATTTTCGAGTTTTGCCTTTCGCTTCTTATCTTCTCGCTCCTCGGCTTTTAAGCTTCGGAGGGTAGAGTCGAGAACGGCTAAATCTTCGTCGCTCGGCTCTTTTACGCCTTTACTAATCTTTAGTTTAACAGGCGTAAGGTCGAACTTAAACGCTTTAGCGAGGGAGCTTCTTCGCTTTCGGACGACGGCTTTTTTCTCCGCCTTTCGCTCCTGCTTCTTTTGCCGTCTCTGGGTCGAATTGCCCCGAGTGCTTCGGGTAGCTTTTACGTTTAGACCGAATCTTACGATAGTAATCAGGGTCTTCTCGAGTAAGCTTTTCTTTGATTTTCTTACCGCCATTAGTAGTACCTCCCATAAATTATACCTCCCTCTTAGTACGACGACTCTTACGACCGCCTTTAGCTCCGGCGATACGAGCGAGTTCTCGATTAGCGAAGAATCCGCCGGTCGTACCTTTCTTACCGCCTAAAGCTCCGATACGAGCGTAGAAGTCTTCGCCGTGTACTCGCTTATTCGTCTCTGCGGCTCTTTTACCGCCTAATATTGTTCCTGCCATTTTCGTAATCTCCTTTATCTGATTTTTTTAATAGCCTAAATATACAATCCCTGTAGCCGTTTAAGGTCTCGGCTATTCGGGTCTTGGAATAGCATATCGCCTTTACCGATTAGCTCCTCCGCTCCGGACTCGTCGAGGATAATTCGAGAGTTAACTTCCGAAGTCGTAGCGAACGCTATCTTAGTTGGGATATTCGCTTTAATTAGACCGGTAACTACGTCCGCACTCGGTCTCTGCGTAGCTAGTATAAGGTGTATACCTACGGCTCGAGCCTTTTGAGCGATTCGGATTAGCGAGGTCTCTACGTCCGGTAGAGCTTCTTCTTTAAGCTCCTTAATTAGACCGGATACGTCTTTCTGCGTAATCTTTTTACCGGCGACGAGCTTCCTAAGAGCTACTCCGTTAATTCGCTCGGTAAACTCTTTAATATCGAGGTCGGTCGTACTCTGCTTCTTAGCCGACATCATTAAGTCGGCGAACTCGTCGATTAGAACGACGTAGCGAGGGAGCGGAGCGTTCTTAGCGTTATACTCCTCGAGGTTCTTAACTCCGGCTTTAGCGAGAATCTTATAGCGTTCTTCCATTAGCTGTACGGCGTAGTCGATTACCTCGATAGCTCCGGCGTTCGTAGTAACGATAGGTCGGTCGAGGTGCTTTAACTTAGAGTAACCGGCTAGCTCGACTTCTTTAGGGTCGACTAGGATTAGCTTTAGAGCGTCCGGCGTATTCTGCTTCGTTAGAGCCGTTAGGATTACGTTTAGCATTACGGATTTACCGCTACCGGTAGCTCCGGCTATTAGTAAGTGAGGCATATCGGCGAGGTCTTTATAGTGGACTTTACCGAATACGTCGATTCCGATAGGGATATTCGTCGTTCCTTTTTGAAAGTGGCTTTCTACGAGGTCGACTCGCTTCCGGTTCTTAGACGGTACTTCGATACCGACGAGGTTCGTTCCTCGAATCGGAGCTTCGATACGTACGCTCTCCGCTCCTAGAGCTAGAGCTATATCGTTACCGACTCGGGATATTTTCGACATCGGGATACCTCGGCTCGGCTTTAGAGTATACTTCGTTACCGACGCTCCGACGAAAGTCTCGGACATCTCGACCGGCATAGCGAACTCTTGTAGCTTAAAGCGGATTTTCTCCTCGTCCGATAAGTCCTTATTCTCGACTCGCTCGGTAGCGGAGGCGACGTAGTTCTTATCGACGAAAGTCTTTTGCTCTACCTTATGCTTAACGGCTACCGGAGCTTCCGTTCCGATAATTCCGAGTCGGAAGCTATCGAACGAGTTTTGTCCGTTAAAGTAGTCGTTAGGATTCGGTAGGTAGATAGAGGTCGGAGAGCTTACGTACTTAGTCGTATCGTTATAGAGCTTATAGAACGTAGCGAAGTCGCCGTAAATCGTTCCCTCTTTAAAGTCGATAACGTAGTCCTGTATCTGCGGAGTATTATCTTTATTCTTCGAGATTTTAACCTCTCGGAAGATAACTCGAGCCGGAGCTTCGCCGAACTTAGCTAGTACGATATGGTAATCGAACATAGCTTGTAAGAACTTACCGAAGTCCGTAACGCTAGCGTCCGTATATCCTCGGGTAAACTTCCAGTCGATAATCTCTATCTCGCCGAGTTTATTCTTCGAGATTAAGTCGATTTTAGCTTTCGCCGGTAAAGGTAAGGTATTACCGTCTATAGTCGTAATCTCGGTAGTAATCGAGTATTCGACTCCTAGTATCTCGTGATACTGCGGAAGCTCCTCGAAGAAGAATCGGGTCGCTTGGTCGAAGTCTTTAAGGATTTTCTCTTTCGAGCCGGTCTTACCGTAATCTATCTCGGTATGGCTAATAGAGTCGATATAGTCGTATCCGGCTTGGATAGACTCTTGCTCGCTCTTACCGTTCCCGAAGTACGCCTCGGCTACCTTATGGCAAGCCGTACCGACGACTCCGCTAGGGCTCATAGGGTCGTCGTAAACTTTAAGGATATACTTCTTCTTAAAGTTTAGCGGATTACTTAGTAACGCCGACATACTAGAGTAACTCCAGTAGTCTATTTGTGGTTGCATAGGGCTGGTCTCCTATTTTTAGTTTATGACTCTCTTAGTTTATATCGTAAACGCTTACTTGTAAAGCTTATTTTTCGACCGTAACGTACTCGGTCGTAGCTAGCCAATCGGTAAACTCTTTAAAGGTAACGGTCTTATTATCGTCGCCTGATATTAGCTTTATTAAACGGTCGTAAAGGTCTAGAGCTTCGCCGAAGTCGTCGAGAGCGATACGATTCTTAAATACGATATTACCGTTCTTAGTCTCGATATTCATTACTTACCCTCCGCTTCTCGCTCGGCTTTAACTCGAGCTTCTCGTTCGGCTATCTTTTCTTTAAGAGTCTTCTTCGGCTCGGTAGCCTTAGCTTCATCTTTAGGAGGGTCTCCGGCGACCGGCTCGGCTTGCGGAGCTTCCGCTTCGGTAGGCTCTTTCGGAGACTGGTCTACGTCGTCGGCGGTCTCTCCCTCGATTACGTTCTCTTTATCGGACTTACCTTTATCGCTAGAATCGTCGTCGGTATCTACGATAGATTCTTTCTCGTTATCGACGTAGTTATAGCCGTCGCCGTCTATAGAGGCTTGGTCGGCTCGTAGAGCGGTCTGTAGCGAGGTAGATAAAGCTCCGTACTTAGAGATTAGGAGTTTAAGAACGGTCTTCTTAGCCATTACGTCGAACTGGTCTTTCCAGAGTCCTGTACCGTACTTAGCGTAATTCTTCGAGTACTTCTTAGCGTGAGCCTGTAGCTCGTCGACGGTCATATAAAGCTCTTTCTCGAATCCGTTATTAAGACGGAAGTATCCGAGGTAGCCGATAACCGGTTTAGCGTTACGTTCCTTATCGTCTTGGATAAAGTCGAACTCGACCTCTCCGGAGCGACGGTCTGTACCGATATACTCTCCCTCTCGAACGTCGGAGGAGTTAATTCGCTTAAACTGTCCGGAGCGTTGGGCTAACTGGATAAAGCCTTTATAGCCTAGCTGGAATTGAGCTACGTTCTGCCAGTTCTCGACGGTTACTTCGTATTCGCTACCGTCGGCTCGCTTACGAGTCTCTTTAGTTTTAATCTTATTGTTATAGGGGATTATATAAGCGAAGCCGAGATTCGGGTCGATAGGAAGCTTCATACTTGCGGCGGTTATTGCCGCTTTAATTACGCTCTCCGGCGGACAGTCTTGTAATACCGGATTCGTATTAACGACGCTTAGGAGCGAAGTCGTAAAGTTACCGGCGTTATCTCCGCCGATACTCTCTCCGATTACTTGCTGTACCGCACCGGAGCGTATATACGCCTGTAGGCTAACGGTTGGTTTGTTTGTCATAAGGGCTGGTCTCCTTAATTTATTAGTTGTAATACTAGTATAACTCGTAGACGCTTATTTTGTAAAGCTTATTCTAAAAAGAAAGACCGACGAGCTATAAAGCTACGTCGGTTCTATCTTCTCGAATCATACGGTTAGACTCTCGCCACGCCGTACCGGATTTATCTTTAAAGAATCCGTTACGCTTTGCGATTTGTCGCCTTTGCTTTCGGCTTCCGGTTCGAAACGCTAGCTGTTCCTGTTCCTTTGGACTTAGCGGTCTTCGAGCTTCCGGCTGGTTTTTTAGAGCTTCGGCTTCCGCTTCTTCCGGCGTTAGGCGTATCTTCGTTACGTTGCTTTTCATTAGGCTTTTTACCCTCCGCTTTCTTAGAGACTTTTTCGACGCTAAACTCGATAGTCTCGGTCTTTACTATTTTACCACCGCCTAGAGCCTTACTAGCGTACTCGGCGACCTCGAGGATTCGCTCGATTAGGTCGCTCTGGTGCTTAATAGTAATATCTTTAGCGTTAATTATTAGGACGAAAATTAAGAACGTAGCCATATAGATTACGCCTCGCCAGTCTCCGACGATACCAGATAGTACCGCTAGGACGATTAAGAATACGATAAATAACTTATCGAATAGGCTTAGGTGTTTGTAAAAGTGTTTGAACATTTTTCTGGTCTCCGTTACTTCTTAAATACTAGGACTAATAGGATTAGCCAGAGTAGGAAGATTATTATTAGTATTCCCATAATAGTTACTCCGTTTAATTTAATCCATAGACGACCCTCCGCCGAGTAGCTTACCGCTCTCGAATCGCTCGAAGACCGTCTCGCCGGTAGGCGTTACGGCGTACGGTAAAAATACTTGTTCCGGCTTTACCATACGAGTCTCGATAATAGCGAGTTGAGCTTCTACCCAGTCTTTAACTATTCGCCACGCTACCCTAAGAGCTTGGTCTCGGTCTTTTAATCGGTTAGGTACTTTAGGGTCTCGTTTAAGAATCAGTAGTACCGGTTCGGGGTCGCAAGGTAATTTAAATCCTACGAGTTGTCCGTTCTCTACCGGCATTTGAAAGCTAAGAGCGTCGATAGTACCGTCGTCTCGGTAGTTAGCTAGAATCGCTCTAGCTCCGGCTTTAACGAGGAGCTTTTGTATCTCTCCGATAGTTTTATCCGCCGATATAGACGTAGTGTAATTAAGTAGTGGCATTATCTAGCTCCTCCTCGGCGAATACGTTTAGTACGCCGTTTATAGTCCGCCGATAATACGGACGGTATTTAATATCTTCCCGAATACCTTTATCGTTAATACGTCCGTAAACTTGGACCGCATTACTACGAAAGCTCGTCGTATCGTCGAGCGGTAACTCGACTTCGATAGTCTCGTTAAGCCGGTAAATCGTTAGCTTTAGCATAGTCTTCGACCTCCTTATCGTATTCGCTAATCTCTATCCCTCGGCGTTTAGCGTCGAGTAGAAAGCATAGGAGATACGCTCTAAAAGTATTTTCGTCTAAAGTAGATACGCTTCGAGTCGCCATAATTAAATCCTTACCATAAAAGCGTAAACCGCTTTAGGGTTATCTTTAGTATTAGATTCGCTCCAGCTAAACATATGACGGAAGTCGTCCTCGCCGTCGAAGTCGGCTTTACGCCAAGCGATTTTAACTCTCGGAAGCGACTTAGGATTCTTCTTATATTCGTTATAGACTCCCTCGTCGGAGTCGAGACCGAAGCTCCGCTCGTATTTACGAATACAGCCGAGAGCTTTCTCCGGAGAATTAGTACCGAGGACTATATAGGTATCGGCTTCTTCGCCGAGTACGACTAGTTTAGCGTTAGCGAGTGTAGCCTCGTACTCGGATTCGTCTAGCTCCGGACAGTCGTAGCCTAGTCGAGTACCAGATCGGAGAGCACACGTCTGAACTCCAGTCACTTAGGCATA
>ERZ650304.1277-NODE-1277-length-10119-cov-5.190580_pt1 | contig 10119 bp, 18 predicted proteins | sample MGYA00376240_ERZ650304 | MGnify/ENA primary metagenome ERZ650304 (study PRJEB26733, sample SAMN07839271) | wastewater metagenome | biome: small river; feature: stream; material: water | place: USA: North Carolina | collected 2016-03-01 ...
ATACGAGATATGCCTAAGTGACTGGAGTTCAGACGTGTGCTCTTCCGATCTTTTCTTCGTCGTCGCCTACATCAATAATTGATTCTTGGGACTTTAATTGTAAATTTTTAAAACGATAACCCAGAAGTTCAGTATATACATCTTCTTTAGGTGCGTCTATTGATTGCTTTAACCAATCATGTAAGACTGTGGCTACTGCTTGTGCTTTCTCATCCATTGTTTCTTGAATTATTTGTGTGTGATAAAATAAAATCTGTTCGTTCTTTAATCGACATCTTAGGCACTTCTATTAATGAATATCCTACTCTACCGTATCCTTCTACTAATAAATCGTATATTTTACAAGCCTCTTGGAAAGATTCTTTTCTTACGTCGTCTTGCTTATAAATTTCTTCCCATGGTGGAAAGACAAACACTCTATCGTATCTGTGTTCATTACACTTGTCTATTAAATCCATAGGAACTTTCATACCATACATTTTACGATATGCTATTTCGTCTGGCAAACCTCTATCGAAGAATGCTCTTGGGTTATACTTATGATTCTCAATCTGCATTGATTCTACAATGTCTTGGAATACTTGTCTGTTATTCCAAGGTAATTTGTCTTGGTCTTCTTTCTGAAATTTTGTAATAAGGTATCTTGCACATTCGTCTATTACACGAATTTGGCTTTTCTTAAGTTCGTCTAAAACTGTTGATTTACCGCCGCCAGCAACACCTGTGATTACTACTCTCATAACTATTCAAATAAAGTGTCAAGTAATTCTTTTTGATTTGATGTGTCTTGCTTACTTAATTTAAAGTCAAACAATCTATACACCGGTAAATTTCTTTCGTAAACTTGTTCTGCTTGGTCTGGGTTCTCAAATATCTCATCTAAAGACTTAAGAACTTTATACAAGTCGCCGTCAATAATTTCTTTTAAGTGGTCCAAAGGCAGAACGAATAAACTGTTTATTTGTTTGTAAGCCTCTGTAAGGATAATAAAATTGTGAATACATAATTTATTGTAAACATCATTCTTGAAATCCTTTAATTCTGAGAATTTTATTTTGTAAGGGTGTTCAACATATTGCGGTAAGAATTCGTCGTTTGTTTCATACCCTAAATCCTTAATAGCCTCACGTCCAAGACTTAATGATACAAAGCTCATAGTCTTTAATTGGAATGAATGATACATATTTGCAAATGCCGATGTTCTTGAAGGTGTTGAACTATCCGTAGAAACCGTTACATCATATCCGTGTTTATTAAATAGGAATTGTAGGTGGGCTAAGAAATAGAAATCTGTAATTGAAGTTATACCTAAGAAGTGTAACCATTTACTTTTTTCAAATTCTCTATTCTTAAGAAGTACAATTACTGCCGCAATTAAATTCTGCGTAGGTTTTGGGAATCCAATACTCCAACCATAGAAGTCAAAGTCTTTAACTTCATTATACCACTTCTTTCTTGTGTCCATGTCGAAACCTTGGAGTACATTTAAGAACTTTGTCTTTCCAGATTGCTTGTCTGCAAAGTATTTAAAGTTGTCTACTGAAATTTTTAAACATTCGTCTAGGTTACCTGTACCTTGTCCTGACGGTGGAATATCTAAATTCATAGCTATATCACTATTGTGTTCAAGCCAGTTAAAGATTGTTTCACGAATATTCAAATTCCATTTAATAGAACCTGTTGCAATTTGATACCCTCCTGAGTCACCAAATACTAAGACGTCATCTGGTAAACCAAAATCTTTTCTCGTCTCAGGTTGTTTATAGAAGTGCCCTGCTGTAATTAGAAATGAATCCCAACGAAATTGTTCTGGGAATTCATCTGTATAGAACCTGTAGGAATAAGGTGTGCCGTCTAACATTGTGTGTTTCTTAAGGAAGACCGCGATGCTTCCTGTTGATAAGGAAGGTATGTACTGGAATTTGTTATTCTTCTTTAGCATAGTTTAATTTATAAATTTGTCTTGTTGATAATGTGAAGGTACGACTTTTTTACCATTTCCAATTAAAAAAGATTCTTCATGGAACATTTTTCCAATTTTTATATGGTCGCCGGGCTTAAGAGTAAAGTCGTTAAATCTTACATATAATTGGAAGATGTCTAATATATCTACTCTATTCTGTTCCTTCAGTAAACAGAACGTTTGATAGGTTAAATCAAATTTAAACTTGCTTGGATTATCCAGAAGATATGTCTTAACAAAGTGTTTGCTTACCTTATACATAAATTCATCGCAGAACCATACACGGTCATACTTAGGAAGGAGTTTCTCTAAGTCTTTAATGTCGTAACATTCACGGATAAACAAAGTAGTCTTATCCAAATCGGTATAGCCTTCAATTTCTGGGCCCTCCCACATATTCCATGTTGAGCAATCTGGTTTTTCTAATTCTATAGACATAAGTTATTATACATTTTTGCTGGGAAACAGAATTGAGTTTTTAATTTCTTGCTCTGTGCTCTAAATTCTTTTGTTAAATCATAAGCCTCAAGCAACTCTTGCATCTGCTTAACAATTAAATCTTTGTTTTCTAAGTATTTCTCCCAAGAATCTGTATATCTGCTTGGGTATTTGAATACATCGTCATACATCTCTCTATAAGATAAACGGTCCGGTACAAATGGTATTGAGTTACATATAATAGCTTCAATACATGAGATACCCAATGTTTCTTGAAGGTTTGCCGAGAAGACCATTTTTGACTCTCCTAATAACTGATGATATTGGTCTTTTGTAAGTTTCTGCTCTTGGCATACAACAAATTCATAGTCTGGGAATGAACCTGCTAAGTCTTTAAATATTTCTACTTGCTTCTCAGGTGCTATACGGTGTGGGAAGAGAATTAAATTTCTCTTAGGTAATTGTGAATAAGGTTTTAACGTCTTCCACAAATATTCAAAAGGTAATCCAGATACAATTATGTTTGGGGATTTCATATCAAAGAATAATTCTGATTCAATTAAGTCTTTGTGATACTCTGTTGAAACATAATTATAATCACAGGCATACATCATAGCTCTTTCGGCATTGAATGTCCAGTTCTTATCTTTAATTAAACGACCAAGAAAATCATTTGGGTCATAACTGCCGGCGTGCCATATAGCGTGTATCTTAACAGGTATGTTAAGCAATTCGCTTATATATTTTATTTGAAGGATACCCGTATGCCATCCGTCAGGGAATAGAATGTGGTCTCCAGGTTGTACCTCTTTATTCTTAAACATCTCAACCAATTTGTTGATTTGTGTATTCTTCCATAGATTTGTATCTAGAAAGTTAAGGAATGCGCCTTCGGTTGTTACAGAAGATATTTTACCGCCGTTAATAGGGATAACTACCTGCCCTGATTCTTTCATTATCTCTTTTGGGAGACCTTTCTGCCATTGACCTGTATATCGAGTATCGATAGGTTCAAGGTTTAGTACGAATACTGCCATGATTTATATACTTTTATTTTCTGATGAATAAATAATTTTAGGTTCTACTTTCTTATAGATTTCAGCGCCATTCTCATTGTCTTCTAGAACTGAACAATATTCCAAATCAAATTCTTCAAGAAGTTCCCTTGCTAACATCTCGCAAGAATTAGACCCAAACTGAAATGGCGCTAACTCTGGGTATTTAGGATTATAAGATTCGTGGAAGTATTTTAGAATAGACCTTTTAAAGAGTATTATCTCTACATCTCTATCATCATGTGTTACTTCTTTCTTAGCACATATATGAAAGATGTGTCTGTGTGGGTCGCTAAGGAAAGCTACTTCTGGAAAAACTTTCTTTGCATTTGGCCAATTGTGTATCCCTTCTACTTGTAGGTTTACGATTATATTTGTTTGTGTCATAGTAAATATTTCTTTTGCTGTGCCTTCCAAGCTTCATAGTCGTGCTTCCAACATACATTGCTTATTGCCTCATCTTCTATATAAGGAATTGTTGCACCAAATAGAAACTTCTCTAAAGACTCTTCTTCTGGCTCACTTAAATTCTGTTCGTCTATAAGGATGTAATGTACGTTCTTTATTAGCTCACTCATAATGTATTATAAACTTTTATCACTGCTTCTAGCTCTTCTTTGTTAAGATAACTTTTTTTATCGCTGTCTAATTCCCACTCTATAATTTCTCTGAAAGTGTTTTTAAAGTTTACCTTTTGAAGTATTTCTTCTCCGGTTTTAACCCAATACAAATTCAGTGGGTGGAATAACAATGGTAAAAGTAATAATTGTTTTTCAATACACCAAAATAATTTAATATTAAATGTCAAATGATAGTCTTTATTTTCTTTTGTGTAGGTTTTTATCTGCTTATTGAATTGGCCTATGAAGGATTTTTCATCATCAGTGTATTCGCGTTCGTCGTGTGTATCTATCTGGAATATGGACATTAAGTATCATTCGTTTCCATTAAATATTTTCTTTCTAAACTTCTAAAGGCAAAACACCTTTATCTTCCAAAAGTTCTTGTAAAATATTTTTTAGAAACTCATCATCTTGCAAAGATTCATAAGTAATTGATAAGTCTGATTCCTCATCTATTTCCTCAAATAGATTGTATAAAGACTTGATATACAACTTAACCGAGTCTTCGTCTTCCTTATTCTTAACGTCTAAAGATAAGCTAGCTTTATTCTTTAAGTCTGCGATAGAATAATTTACGGTAATTATAATTGTATTAGGCGGGCATTTATCATATTGCTTTTCTGTCCACAAGGTAAAAGTGTTCTGCCCATCACCTTCGTCACCGCGTTCTATTTCTTCATATCCAGCTTTTGTAAGCATTTGGCACAAAACTTTTTTAGCTTGGCATTGCTTATCAAACTTGTTTAGATTGAAGAGTAAAAAATTAAAGTGTTTCATCTTATTCCTTTGTTTAGTGTTGAAAAATCAAATTCTTGTAACTTGTTATGTAATTCGATTTCACCGTCTACAATAAATGTAGCATCCGATTCTCTTATCGAACAATGCATTTGAGCAAAACTATTTAAGCGTATAACCATTTCGTCGCTCCCTCTTACAAGGCCTATGATATATCCATTGTACCATAGGTCTTTATGTTGTTCTATATGCGAAGATATGTTTAGTAGAGCCGGGATATATTCCTTGTTAATAATAATTCTACTCTGCATTGTATTCCTATTTCGCATTCTTCATTTCTTTTAAGTCTTTAATAATATCCATTAATTTGGTTACTTTAATTGAGTATCCCGTTGGTGCAAACCAGAATAGACCTTCTATCAACATTTTTAATAAGAATATTAGTTTGTCTATAATACTATTCTGGAATTTTACCCAGGTTGAATTCTTTTTAAACAGTTTGAGCATTCTTTTTCGTTTGTTTTAAATATCTCTCATACAATTTTCTATCCCAATCAGCCTGAGCTTCATAAGGTAATAACTCACCATTAAAACGTCTTTCAAGCTCAGGTATAATCTTCGCTTTAATCTGTTCTATCTGCTTCTCAAGAACTGGATATTGTTCTGGGTATAGTGTGATACGAATTTCTGCATACTGAAGGATGTTTGATAGGAACTGATGGTCCATATCTTTTAAACGTACCTTAATAAAATCATTACAGTAGACATTGTCGTCTTCGTCAAACATAGTTGGGTCTGTAACAAGTTTTTCATAACCGTGGTACCCAATCTTTATTTTACCTTTCGCAAATTCGTAATTGATTGTTTTAGATGACAATTCACTTTTTACAGCCGGTGTTAAACCTGACTTATTAAACATCAACCAACCTCTGTCATCAAAGCTGATACTTAGTTTAAATTTGCTTTGGAACAAGTCTTCTAAAAACTTTATTCCGGTTTTGTTGATTATTCTCATACCACTAATTTACATAATTTATACGAACGATAAGGCCGCATTTGTAATTACTTCTGGGAAAATATATTTTTTGATAAACTTTCCATCTTTCCAAATTGGAATCATCATATCTACATAAGAATCAAAGTCTGGAGTATCAATGTCTGAGATAGTTTGTATAATACCATCTTTACGGACAGTCTTTAAATCTCCTGTTTTAGATTTCTTTGAAGATTGACTCTTTGGATTCTTCTGGATGTTTTTTCTTATACCGTCTATTGTAATCTTGTTTGGTTTAATTGCTGCGGCGATTGTATCACGGTTTAAATCTACTTGTAATAATCCACCGCCACTACCAACTACTAAGTTCTCTGCGGCTAAATGTAAATCATCAACAACTAATGTATATAAACCTATGATAGTTTCTTCTTCCATCTTGTCGCCTTGTAAGACACCGGTTTTATTAAGTAATTTATAACCCTTGGTGTTGAGTGTATATCCAAATTTTCTTTCAAGTATCTCAAATAATTGTGGAACAATTACCCAAAAATCTCCCGAGTCAGGACGTACAACAAATTTACCTGCACGTGCTAAAATCTTTTTACGGATTTCATCACTACCAACTACATTCTCTGTAAAGTTGATAATATCATATGTATCACCCACGACACTTATAATAGCATCGTCTGGTGCGTTATCTAATTGATGATTTACATAATCTAACTCTCCTTGTCCAGGACCAAATGCCATTGCTACTGAATGTTCAGTTGCCCATACACTCTTAGCACGTCCTTTGAATCCATAATAGTCTCGGATGTATTTGTTTGCTGTATTGTTATCACTGCCTTGGAAGTGGACTAAGTGTGCCATTCCGCCCCATGCTGATTGCTCTGGACAAGTTGTACCACGTGAACCAAAGTCTTGTACCAAAAAATCCATAATCCCTGGGAAGTCACAACTCTTATCGAATAAAGGCTTAATACCTTTTTTAATGTTTCCTGAGCGAGTACAAACCGCTGATGGATACCACCAGTGCATTAGAACTGTTTCTAAACTCTGTACTGTCTTAGCAAACCAAGGTTCAGTTGCTTTAAGCTTAAAAGGAATAACACCTTTTGGAATTTCTAAACCCTCAGGTATTGCCTTAATTTCCATTGGCAAGTATCCAATGTCTCTTACTTTCTCCCAAACTTCACGGTTAAAGTATTGTTTATAACCCATTGTAGAAATGCAATCTTCTTCTGCTTCATCAATGTCTGCGTCTGTTACCGGGTATGACAAATATTCTTCTACAATACCTTGTAAGCCTACGAACCATATACTGTCGTATAAACTTCCAATCCTAGCTTCGGCGGATGTATCTATCCCGTCTAAGCCTTTTGGATATTGCCAAGGGTGTGTCCATTTGTAAGCGTCTGTGTCTAAAGGAATGTTCTTTTTCATTTTAATTTTATTTAATCGATTCTATAAAATCTGTATTCAATTTTCGTTTGTGATGGATATAGAACTTGCGTCCCACTATCTCTAAAGGTATTATTAATTGTTATACGGGTTCTACATATTCTGTTTTGGTACTTAAACTCTACCCGTAATTGATTGTTCTTGTTTGATATCACTTTATACTCGTGATAGCTTTTATATTCTAAAGGTATGCCTGGGTAATTATGTTCTTTACGAATACAATCTCCCGGCTTCAATTCTAGAAGCTCTTGTTTACTTAACTGTTGCATTTTTTATTTTTATTTTAGCTTCCCATTTATCGTTCTTTTCCTCAAAGCATTCTTTTAACTCTTCAAAGCTAATACCTAACTTCTGAGCTACCCAGAAACAATTCTGTATTACATCGACAATTTCTTGTTTTGCCTCCAGAACTATTTGTGGAAATGTTAAATCGGTAACTTTCATTCCGTTTGTCATGTTTACACATTGGGCAAGCTCACCCACCTCTTCAAATAGTTTACCCATAGCGTGTTCGATAGGAACTTGGTCGGTCCCAGCTATACGTTTTACGTCTTCGAAGATTACCTTCATTCTTTTTGTTTTCTTTGGCTTCTTCATTCTGCTAAGCATCTTGGTCGGTTAATAAATGTATCATTCTTGATATAATCCAATAAAGCATTAAACAAGATTTTGTGTTCTCCTACTAAATCGTCAATGTTAACGGCTTCAACGTTCCACCAATTAACTTCGGCTAAATCATCACTTCCTTTTACTGCCCCATATACATAATGGCAAGCATAGAATGAAGTCATAATCTTATTTCTTTCTTTTCGATATCTCCAATCGTCAATACGTCTTGAAGTAATGTATTTGAAACTTGACAATTCAATATTCCCACATTCTTCAATCGCCTCACGCCTCGCAGCTTGTTCCAAAGATTCATCTTCAACATCTACAAACCCACCTGGGAATCTTATTTGTGTTTCATTGTGTTTACGGCCTAATAATACTTGTACTCTGTCATGTTCTTCGGAAGTTCTAAGTATTGCTATGTCAACTACTTGGTATGAAACCGGATATTGATTGTGTACGGCATATATTACACCTGCGGCCCAATCTTCTGTGTGTCTTACATTCTTTGCAAGTTCATTTCTTACATTGGTTGCAGAAACGCCGGGTACCTCATCTACTTCTACAAAAGAAAATGTCTTTGTAGTATAACAGTCAATAAAAGAATCTCTGCTGCCATATAAAGTAATTTGATTTTCTTCGTCGAGTACATAATACTTAGCAACTTTCTTGTCTACTTTCTTGGACCATACTTCGTTTTCTCTGCAATCCATTAAACGGTCAACTCTAAAAGTATAACCTTGTTCTGTACAATAGTCTGCTACTTTATTCTGGCGATATTCTAATGGTAAAGGATACACCATTGTAAACTTCTTACTATTGTCGCCTACAAGTATTAATAGCTCGTCACTATTCTTTGCGGCGCTGTCAATAATATGTTTATGACCTTCTGTTAAAAAAGGCGATTGAAATCTACCTATTACTACTCCTATTTTCTTCATTGTGATAATTTTTTAAGTTTGTCTTTTTCGTATGTCGTAAGATTTTCATATCCATAAGCGGATACTTTTTCTAATAATTCGTCTAATTGTGTTTGATGGGGTCTTGTATCTTCTGGAACGTCTAATACAAATTCTGGGTCGGGTTCTACTAATGTCTCTTCGTGTGCTGTAAGTGATGCAAGTATAATTGTCCCAACATCTTCTTTAAAAGGAATTTGATAGTCCGTCATCATTATTACATACAAGTCATGGCTGGTATTATTTCGTTCCTCAATCTTTCTTGCAAAATCTAATTCGTCATGTATAGATTCAAACTTCAACAAATATGTATAAGGATTAATTGTCTTCTTAATTGAGATAAGAGTGTCTGTCTCCTTAAAGATAAATGTGAGTAGATTCGCGTTATTTGATGTGATAAATATCATACATTATTTTACTTGTAGTACAAATTTACGAAAAAATCTGCTACAAATAAAATTTTAGGGCAACATATCTAATTAATTATTAAGAAGTTATGTCTATTTTCTGTCATCGTACTCCATAATGCCTTTATTCTTAGCATATTGTGTCACCGATTCCTTATTTTTTTGTAGCCAGAAAGTCCTATCTAATTGAGATATAGATTTCGCCGTACACTTAGTTGCACAGTTTGGAGTTTCGTGAATTTTTACTTTTGAGATTTTTAATCCCGGGTATGTAGAAAATAATAATTCCATTGCTAAGAAAACTTCTTTTGCAATATTTTCTACCGAAGGGTTACAATATGCTGTTGACCCATTTAAAGACATATACCATATCTTTGAACCTGTAGCAATAGCACATTCAATAACTGCTTTATCGTGTGGATTAACAATCACGCCGTGGTCTAGATAATCATCAATCCATTGACAACCTACTCTTTTAATTTCTTTGAAATCTATGGCATAACCAATGTCTTCCATTTCGTTAAATTCGAATTCGAGTTTATATAGATATGTATGTCCCAATTTTATTATCGTAAAAGCTCTTTATCTTTTACTTCTTATAATTTTATTTCTTATAAGTTTAGACTATATCATCATTATAATTATTAATTATAATGTTGGGCGCTCGTGTTAGGTTTATTGTTTGTGTTACTCACCTATTAGTCGTTGAACCTTTTTGCTACAAAAAATACACTTAGCAAACTTGGCTGCTGATTGCCATTTCAGGTTTCCAGCAATTCACCCAATTTATACTCCACCGGATAGTTAATGGAGGTTAAAACATTTCATTTTTTCATTCATAACCCTATGACCTGAATCAAATGAGCCCTTTCTAG
>ERZ650304.1278-NODE-1278-length-10110-cov-9.370164_pt1 | contig 10110 bp, 9 predicted proteins | sample MGYA00376240_ERZ650304 | MGnify/ENA primary metagenome ERZ650304 (study PRJEB26733, sample SAMN07839271) | wastewater metagenome | biome: small river; feature: stream; material: water | place: USA: North Carolina | collected 2016-03-01 ...
GTAGTGCTTGAACACCTGCAGCGCCTGGGCGACGTAGTCATTGATACTCGTGGGCTTGAAGCTCGTCTGCCCCGTCGCTGTCAGGTGGCAGAAGGCACAGCCTCGATTGCAACCCGTGTGCGACGACAGGTAGCAGACGAAGTACTCGTCGCAGCGGCGCACATAGCGAGCTTCGAGGAAGCCGGCGAGCTGCTCCTCGACGAAGTTGACGGACTTATCTTCTACTGAATGCAGTACGTTTAGCTTGCTCATCTACTTCCCCCTGTACTCCCAAAACCCTTGTCCCCGCGCTCGCTCACGCCAAGCTCCTCGGCGACCGGAAACGCGGCGCGGCCCACGGGCGCGAAGACAATCTGCGCATAGCGAGAGCCTGGATAGATAAGCTGCGGAATGTGCCCAACATTACGCAAAAATACGCGCACATCACCCCGATAACCGCTGTCCACCGTACCGAGGCCAACTTCCAGGTCAAGCGCGTGCGTGGAGCTGCGCGGGCGCACTTGGCCCTCCCAACCACGCGGGATCTCGAAGCACAGACCCGTCGGAAACCAGCGGCCCTCGCCGGGCGCGAGCGCCACGGGCTCCGCGATGGCGACGGCCAAGTCAGCGCCGCTGTCTCCGTCCTTGGCGTACTTCGGCGGCGATACGCCCGGTGCGCACTTCACCTTTACGATCAGGTCTGACATCTCACTCTCCTCCTAGGTACTTGTAGATCGCTAGGCCCACGTCCTGGGCCTGCACCTGGGCCTCGCCCGCTCCGGCCATCTCTAGCGCCGCCGTGGGGTCGATGCCGTCTATCTGCTGGGATATCGCCATCTTGCTCTGCAGGAGGTCTAGCAACTTCTCCTGCACGCCCTCGTACACCGGCCAGTATACTCGAACGTCCTTGGTCTGCGTGATGCGATCTAAGCGACCGGTGGCTTGCCGGGCGACGAAAGGATTACAACCTGGGTTCTCAAAGAATACCGCCGTCGAGAACCAGATCAAATTATTCAGGCCCGTCTGCACGCACGACGGGTTCGTGATCATGACGCGCCTCTTGCCGACGACGTTCTTGTCGATCCAGTCCTGGCGCTTCTTGGCCTGGACCTTGCCAGCGTCAAGGAAGGCGGGCGCCTCGCCCGTGGCGTCGCGCACGACGCGGCACAGCCTCGGCGCGAGCTCCTTGTGCCAGAGGAAGATCAACACGTTGCGCCCCTCGGCGAGCTCAATCTTGAGGGTGCGGGTGAGCCAGGACTCTTTCTCCAGGAGCTGCGCCGCGTCGAGTCCCGCGGCGGAAGCCACGATAGCGCCGCCCACGTCCGCGGGGTAGCGGATCTGGAAGTCGCCCTCGGGGGTGTTTCCCGTGTCAGCCGAAGCCCTATCGTAGTAGCTCGGGTACTCCGCGAGCTGCCCGAAGAGCTTGCCGGCGCGCTCCTCGTCCCAGCGGTCGCGCTTGACGGCCTCGACGAGCTTAGCGCCCAGGCGCTGCGCGTTGGCCTCGCTCTCCGCGTCGGCTTTCACCGTCTGGCGGTCGTGGTCCACTACGCGGTCGTCCGGCGTTATGTCGCGCTTGTGTAGCGTCACTGCCAGTGGCAGGACGTAGTGCAGCACGAAGGAGGGCAGCACGCCGGGGGCGTCGCTCAGGCGCTCGCCGCCCTCGGTCTTGGCCACCCGGTCCGTGGAGCTGCCGTACTCCGTCACCTTGGCCTTCTTCAGGGCGTCGCCGGTGAGCACGCGCTTCTGGTAGCCGTAGAGCTTGGAGAAGCGCGCGGCGTCGCCGTAGGCGAACTCGCCGCGCACCTTGCGCGAGAAGGCCCACATGTTGCGGAAGAGGCTCTTGGCGTAACCGTTCATCAGGCTGCCCGTGAGCGGCAGGCAGATCGGGATCTTCTCCGAGAGCCGGTGCAGGGCGCGCTCTTGCGCCGCCCCGTCGCTCTGGGCCTCGTGCACTTCGTCGGCGATCAGGAGCTGGAAGAGGCGGGGGTGCTTGCGGCACACGTAGTCGGCGAGCGGGTAGCGCCGCGGCGTGGGGACCGCCTGGTGGAGGAACTCGCCGCACGGCCTCACGTCAAACTTACCGAGCGCCCACAGCACCTTGAACAATGCCGCGTCGTCCACAGCGTGGGCGAAGCCCTGCAGCATATGGCTCTCGAAGAGCTCGCCGCTCGGCGAGCCGTAGCGGGGCTGCGGCGGGTAGATTCGGCGCAGGGCGCGCAGCACGCGCGGGTTCGGCGCGCACAGTTTGAGCGCCGCGACGAGCACCGCGCACTGCTCGTGCCCCAGCTTCTCGCGCTTCGACTCCAACGAATTCTTAAGCCGCGTAGTTCCTATAGTTAAATGCCTAAGCAGCGGCACGAGCGCTGCCCGCCGGAAGACCGCGTAGGCGTCGGAGTTCCACGCAGCGCCCCGGCGATGCAGGGCCCGTATGTCGAGGGCCAAACGAGCGAACTTGTTTTTAGCCTCTAACACTTGGCCCTCGCACGCGGCGCGCGAGCTGGCGAGCTTGTCCGCGCCTTCGACGACGACCGCGCCGCACTTGGGGCACTGCGCGCGGCGATGAGCGAGCTTCGGGTGCGCCCAGCCGGCGCGCACGCCCTCGACGGCGTGGCCGAGCTTCGCGGCCTCCCGCGACATGAGCACGAACAGGAGCGGGGCGGGGTGCGCCGCGGCGCGGTCGAGGTCGGAGGGCTTCTCGGCGAAGAGCACGGGCACGTCGGGCAGGCAGGCCCGCGCCTCGTCCGCCCAGTTCTGCACGAGGTGCGGCGGGCACACGACCAGCACGCGGCGCACGCGCGGCACTGGGCGCAGCGGCGTGAACGCCCCCTCGTCACACGCCGAGAAGCGCCTGGCGTCAACGCCGTGATGCAGTGCCCACGCGACCTGAATCGCTGTGCAGCTCTTGCCACTGCCGATCTCGCCTAATATCAAAGGCGTCTGCCCCCGATGGACCAGCTTGACCGCTGCGCGTGCGGCGCTCGCCTGCGCTGGGTAGAGCGCCCGGCGCATCGGGGGCAGGACCACGTCCTCTGCGCCGTCGTGCAGCGAGGGGCAGCGCTCGCGCATGGCCGCGACCATGCCGTCGCCGTAGGCGAGCAGGAGGTCGGCGAAGTTCTTGACCTCGCCACCACCGCTCGGCTCGGTGCCTGGCTGCAGCTCAGCGTACTCCCCGGTGGCGAGGTCCAGCGTGGTGAGCAGCAGCCGCGGGCGCTCCACCTGCGTCAGCTTCACGACCTCGCCGTTCTCGTTCTTTTTGGTGTCGCCGTCTACGAACTCGCGGTGGAAGACGGCCTTGGCGAGCAAGTCGTGGTGCCCAGGAGCGCTCAGGCGCACGCCGTTGAAGACCCCGGAGCCGAGGGCCATGGCGACGTGGGCGGGCCGCGGGCGCATCGCCAGGCCCACGCGCGGGGCGCGCGCCGGGCGGTCATAGCCTGCCGAGCCGCACCACGCCGCCGTGCCGCCGAGCAGCGCACCCACGTCGAGCCTGTTGACGTCCACCTTGAGCGCCCCGGGCGGCACGACGCGGAGCGCGGTGGGCTGATCGCTCAGCGCACCCAGCTCGGGCAGCGCGCCGGGGTCGCTCGCGATGGCGCGCTTGCGCCCGAGCACCACGACCTGCTGGAACTCGGAGTACTCAGGCTCCGGGTAGCGCAGCACCTCTAGATCGTCAAACCACGTCGTGAGCGTCGCGGCGAGGTAGGGCAGGGCGTGCTCCGGCACGATGAGCACGAGCTGCCCGCATACGGCGACGTGCGGGGCCCACTTGTCGAGGAATCGAGCCTCGAAGCGCTGCCCACGAAAGAAGTCGTAGGGCGGGTTGAGCCACAGGACCGACGCCCCGTTCCCGCTCGCGTCGCAGCAGAGCCCGTCGCCGTGGAGGACCTCGGCGTCGCTGTAGCCTACGACCGATCGCGCGGCCGAGTCACACCGGGCCTTGCGCTCCGCTTCGAGCTCGATGGCCACGAGCGACACGTCAACACCCTCGGCGCGCGTGCCCTTCTTATTGTAAGCGTTCGCCGTCCCGAAGACCGCGCTTACGAGCTCGCAAACGGCTTCGCCCTCGCCCGCGCAGGGGTCGAGCACGCAGTACTTCCCCGGCTCTGTCTGCATTGCGAAACGTCGAAAGACCAGCGGGCGCACCGCGTCCTGCGTCTTAAAGTACCCACCCAATGCTTGCGAAGCTATCCGCGCGCACATTTACTTATAATACTCCCTTGCCAGATCAGCGAGCAGCTTGCCTAGTTCTTCTTGCCCTATGCGCAGGCCGACGGGCGGCAGGTAGCCGACGTCGGCCAGGGTCCTGTAGTTTACCATGGGGCCGCGCACGTCGAGCTGCTTATTATCGCGTCCCCACCCAGATCGCTCTTCGAGCGCGGACAGCGGGCAGTCTGCGCTGAGCGTCAGGTGCTTCTTGGCGAGGAGCTCGCGCACGAGCAGCGCCCTGAACTCCGGCGCGTAGGGCACCGGATAGCGGGTGCGGGCGTCGAGGCGCACGCACAGCTCGCGGGCGATTAGCGCCCAGTAGCGTAGTGCACTGTCATCCATTTCGATTAAGTCGGGCAAGCGCTGTTGCCGCCAGCTTTCACGCGCCGTATTCTCTAGCATGATAGCAGCGCGCTGCGCCTCGATGCTCGCATTGGCCATACGGAGCGCGGCGCGAGCGGTCAAGAATTCCTCTTCGCTCACGGTCGCGAGCAGCTTCGTCGGAGGCATGGCGCAGACCCACAGCTCGTCGCGCTGCGCCTTGACTTCGAGGTCGAATAGCTCAGGGTAGTACACGACCTGGCGCACGCCCGCGGCGCACCGCTGCGGCGGCGCGTAGGCGTAGGGCTCCGACTTCAGGAACTCGTACACCTCGCGGTCGCTCACCTGCGCTGCGCGCCCGCAGCGCAAGTTCGCGACGAACGCCCGGTGCTCTGACTCCGTGCCGCAGAAGTCCATGAACACCGGGCGCACGATCGTCTTGTTGGGCGGCTTGTACGCCGGCCAGAGCACGGCGCGCAGCAGCGTGCACGAGAAGCCGTGCGTCTTCCTATATCTATTACGCTTGGACGGCGCGGCACCGTCCGCGGCGATCGTCATCACTGGGTACTTCATTAAACACAGCCTGTCCGATCGGCACCCGATCGTCAAGAACTCTTTACTCTGCCCCGCGGACGTGGCACCATCGCCGCATGATGAGAGAGCCAAGTGTCGCCCTCCTCCTCGCCTGCTACGCCGCCGCCTCGTTCACCTTCTCCTACAGCGCCGCCATCCTGGGTCGCGCCTACCACCCCTTGGGAGCCTACCAGTCCTACGCCGCGTGCGTGCTGGCGTGGCTCCTGGTCGGGTTCGCGGTCACGCGTCCTAAGCGCCTCTGGCCGCCCACCAAGGCCGAGAGCCTGAGCGCCCTGGCCAGCGTTATGATCCTGACCTCCGAGACGATCGCGCTCATGCTCCCGGCGTCGGTCGTGGCCGTTGTTGCGGGCAAGGCCGGCTGCTTGGCCATTCCGGACCGCGACGACCCGCGCCCCTGGCACCGGAAGTACGCCCTCGCCGCTTTGGCAGCGTGCGCCGTGGTCCTGGCCTCAGTACACAAGCCGCTGCGCGTCCTGCTCGCCCCGCTCGCCCTGGCCGCAGTCTACGTCGCCGGCAACGCGATCAAGCTCAAGGCAGTACGGACGGCCAAGGCTTCGCATGAGGCCAAGCCGGGCTTCCTGAGCGCCGGACAACTCGTGGTGTGCGGCCTGACCTTGGCCCTCTCCAGCGCGTTCAGCCGCTTCGCCCCGCCCGCCCCGCTCGGCGACTGGCGTATCTGGGTCGTGGGCGGCGCGAGCCTCGCCGCGGGTCTCCTGGGCTGCCGGCTCATGCTGCACAAGTCGCCCCAGAGCGTGGTCTACCCCGCGCACCGGGCTGCCTCCCTGGTGTGCTCGCTAGGGGCCTCCGCTGCGCGCGGGGAGGCCCTGCACTGGTCGGGGTGGGCTGCGGTAGCCATCGGCCTCTGCGTGGTCTTGTACGCTGCGGCAGGGCCCGCAGCGCTGAAGTTCCTGAGCCGCCTCAGCGCGCGAGCCCGCCTCTACATCCTGATCAGCAGCTCGGTCTTGGTGCCGCGCGAGGCGACCTTGCAGCCGATGCTCCGGCGCGCGCTCAGCTCGTAAGCATGAGCTGTCCAGCCACTTGATTCGAGATACACGCTGCGCGTTTCACGACATGTGCTGCCTGATACCCAGCAAGTCGCACCCCGCGTAGTCGCCGCCGCAAGAGCATCAAAGAGTCTATTGTGCTCCTCAAGATTGAAGCCCGTCGCGCTATACGCGCTGTGCGTACCCAGGTACGGCGGGTCGGCGTAGACCAGATCGCCCTCGCCGGCCTGGGCGACCGTCTCGGCGAAGTCGACACACTGCACGCGCACCTGGTTTGCGTTTAAGAACTTCGCTGCCTCGGCCAGTACCTCGAAATTCAAATGCGGCGAGCTGCGCTTCCCGCTCTTGGTCTCCAGGCCGAAGGGCACGTTGTACCCGCTCTTCGCAGACTCGCGCCAGAGTCCGTTGAAGCTGCACGCTTGCAAGATCATGAAGCGGCGGGCGCTCAGTGAGCGCAAGCTATCACTCCCCTCTAGCGCTGGAATACGCCATGCAGGATCGCGCTGGAGGGAGAACTGGTCGCGCTGCTGCTCAAAAGAAAGCGCCGCGAACTGGTGCAGATCAGCGATCAACCATGCCGAGTCGCGCTGCAGCTGCTGCCAAGTGTCGACGATCGGGCGCAGCGAGTCGCCGAGCACGTACTCTTGCGCGAGCCCGCGGCGCATCGCCTCCAACGCCACGCTGCCGCCTCCCAGGAACGGCTCGACCCAGCGCTGGTACTTCGCGCCCACGTCGAGGTGCGCCATGAGCTCTGGCAGGATGCGGGCCTTACTGCCACACCAACGGTACAAAACGCCGCTCACGAGAGCACCTCCACGCGGCACACGACCCAGACCTGCTCCCAGAGGCGCAGCGGGTCGCCGTCATACACCCTGCGCCGCATGAGCGCGTCGCCTACTTCAAGATCGCCGGCGCGGTGCACCACGCCAGCGCGCAGTTGGTCGCCCGCTTTAAGCGAGGGCACGAGGCGCTCGGCGGCCACGTCTCGGTACGTCGTCGGCTCGTGCGCGCGCAGCCAGGGCTCGGCATCGCCCTGCCGCACGTCGGCGAGCCAAAGGCGCACCCTGCGCTGCTCGCAGGCCGTGACAGCGGTGAGCGCCGCGCTCGTCGCGAAGAACTGTCTCCTGTTCATGCTCAATACCTCCTAGGATAATCCAGCGTCGCATGCTTGACAGCACGCGTCAAGGCGTGCGAAATAGAAGCATGCAAATAAATACGTCTAATCTCTCGCCGATGGCCCTTGGCCGTCTCAATAAGGCGCTGGATACGCTCTACAAATTCAGCGACGGGGTTTACTCTCTACGCCAGTATCTTGTGAGTTTACCGTCGGTATCCAAAGAAGAAACCAACGGAATGATCAACTGGAACCGACGACACGCCAATAGCCTTGCCGGGAGCGCATACGATGAGTACGAGGCTCGGCTCAAAGCAAAACGCCTCTACTACATCAATAATTTGCTCGTGCCTAAGATCGTTTACGACGCTGTTACACCGTGAGCCGTACCTTTCACGAGGCATACCAACGGCGCTTCGTCGAGGAGCAGCTCCCCGCGGCGTGGAAGGCGGGGCACAAGAGCGTACTGCTCGTCATGCCGGTCTCAGCCGGCAAAACGAAGACAGCGCGCATGGTTATAGAGCGCTTGCTGCGCCTAAGCGATTGGGACGTGTGGTTCGGGGCGCACCGGCGCGAGCTCGTGGAGCAGAGCGCCGCGGAGCTGCGCCAATTGGAGCCCGCCGTGCTGCTCGCCGGAGCGCCGACGCCCAAGCCTTGCCCGCTGCGCGTCTTCAGCCGCGACACGCTGAGCCGGCGGGAGATCGCGCCGCTCCGCGACAAGTGCTTCTTGGTCGTCGACGAAGCGCACCGAATCAACTCGACCACCTGGCTCAGCCTCCTCACCAAGTTCCGCGAGCGCTATCGGGTCGTTTATGTGCTCATGCTCACCGCCACGCCGTACCGCCTTGACGGCAAGCCCCTGGCCAACGTCGCTGACTGCCTCATCGAACCTGTGACGCCGGGCGAGCTCATCGACAACGGAGTGATCCACGAGCCGAGGCTAATCTACTACGAGGAGATCGGAGGCTTAGACAAAGTGCGCAAGATCGGTGGCGACTTCGCCCTCGGCGAGCTGGAGCTGCTCACCAAGAAGCTCGACGGCGACGTGGTCAAGGAATGGAAGAAGTGGTGCGACGGCTACCCCGGCGTCCTGCGCGCCGCGACCGTGGCGCACTCAAGGAGCCTCGTCGAGCGCCTGCGCGCCGCCGGCCTGCGCGCTGAACACCTGGACGGCGAGACGCCCCTCGGGCAGCGGGACGAGATCTTCGCGCGCCTGGCCGTGGGCGGCGAGCGCAACGGGTGCCCTGCGGGCATCGACATCCTGTGCCAGGTGGACGTAGCTTCCGAAGGCTGGAACCCCCCGAGCGACTACGACCGCTACCTGCGGCTCAAGCACTTACACGGCCCCAGGATCTACCCCTACGCGCCGATCTGCGTGCTCAGCGACTGCCGCCCCACGCTCAGCTCGTGCGGGTACATGCAATTCCTGGGCCGCGGGTGTAGGCAGTCGGGGGACACGATCCAGACGCTCCAGGGGCCCATGCCCGCGCTGCCCAAGCCCTGGTTCCGCTACCTGGACCACTCGCGAAACTGGGAGCGCCACGGCACGCTGCGCGAGCACTGGGGCTTCTCGCTCACCGAGGGAGAGCCAGGAGGACGAGCGCCACGCGACAAGCGCGGGCTGCTCACCGCGCGCTACTGTCCCCAGTGCTTGAGCGTGTGGCCCGGCTCCGCGAGCGCGTGCCCGTGCGGCGCGCAGCTCGCCCAGGCGCGCATCCTGGAGGAGGCGGGCGACCGGCAGCTCAGCGCGGCCGAGCCCAAGCTGGCCGCGGCATCTGATTCGCGCAAGGCCGACCTGCTCGCCAACCTGTGGGCCAAGGAGGTGAGGGCAAAGGGTACGATCGAGGCGGTCAATTACAAGCGCGTGGCGGCGATATACAAGGGCATGACCGGCTCTTGGCCGTCCAGTGAAGCGATCTCCGCCGCAAAACGCGCGGCGCTTGACAAACTGAGCAGACGCGGCCCAGACTCAAGTTAAAGGAGCAAGTAAGGATGACCACGATCGAGATCCTCAAGAAGGCGCGCGAACTGCTGAGCAATCCAGCAAGTTGGACTCAAAATGTAGGTGCTCGCGATATCTCGGGACAAGCTGTAGACGTCATGAGGGAGAGCGCTGTTTGCTTCTGCCTCGCCATGGCGTTGGTACGAATCACTGCAGAAACTTGTCCTGACGGTTTTCCAGAAGCATTAGGTTTCGAATACTGGCAAGACGCACATTATTGGAACGACGCCCCTGAGCGCACCCACGCCGAGGTCCTCCAGCGCTTCGACGAGGCGATAGCACGCTTAGAAGCCGTGGGCTGACCGTGGCCGTCGAAGTCCGAGACGCGGCGCTTGAGCACTACTCCGCCTCGGCGGTGCTCGTGCGCTTCCCGAGCGGCGACAAAGTTTGGCTGCCGCTGAGCCAAATCAACCAAGTCCCCGCGGCGTGGGCGCTGCCCGAGAGCATGGCGCAGCGCCGCGGCAAGCACCTCCTGATCACAGACTGGATAGCCAAGCAGAAGGGCTTCAAGGTCACGCCGCGCGAGCTGGACATCGATCCGGAGCGCGCGACGGAGAAGCCCGCCGCGCCAGCGCCGGCAGCGAAGTCCGAGCCTCTCGTAGATGGCAAGCCCTTCGCCGTCGCCGCGCTTGAGCAACAAGTTAAGCGCCTTGAACGTGATTTGACGGACAAACGTGCTCAGCTTTGTCAGGTACAGCTAGAATTAGCTCGTTTCCGCTCCGGCATGTTGTCTGCCGAGGAGCAGCGCGATAAGGCAGTCGCCGACCTGGCCTTCGCCCAGGACGCGCTGCGCAAGGCCAACGAGCGCGCCGACAAGGCAGAAGCATACATCGCGGCGCAGGGCCGCTCCCACCGGCCAGAAGCACAACAAGAGCGCTTCATGCTCTTGGAAT
>ERZ650304.1279-NODE-1279-length-10106-cov-12.378669_pt1 | contig 10106 bp, 18 predicted proteins | sample MGYA00376240_ERZ650304 | MGnify/ENA primary metagenome ERZ650304 (study PRJEB26733, sample SAMN07839271) | wastewater metagenome | biome: small river; feature: stream; material: water | place: USA: North Carolina | collected 2016-03-01 ...
ATGGTGCTCATGGTGGGCTCCTGTACGTGGGTGGTGTTACGCTGCCAAGCGCAGCGCAGCGTGTGATTGCAGGCAGCGTGCCAGTGGCGGCAAGAGGCTGCCGCGGCGCACAACGCAACCGCGGCAGCCCAGGTCACGTCAGCACTTGCACGAGTGGCCGCCACCCGGGGTGTCGTGGCAACACTCCGGATCGATGAGGGGCTGTTCGGCCTCGCCGGTCTGCTCCACGGCGCCGCCACCGCTGCCCTCCGGCGCGGGGGCCGCGATGCAGGCGCCGCAGGCGAGCATGATGGCGATGGCAAGTGTCGAGAACGCGTACTTGATGGTCATGGTCAATCTCCTCGGGGCGTGATGGCACCCCTTCAATGCCGCAATCCGGCCACGGCGTGACCCGTGTTCCGGCTGCGGCTGCGCACGTCGCTGGCTCTACGCGTCGGCCACCACGCCGCTGCCAATGGCGGCTTCGATGGCCGTGGCCGCGTCGCGCAGGATGGCATCGGTTTCGGCGCCGTAGCCGGTCTCGCGGCGCAGGTCGCGCATCACGTCGCGACCGTGGCGCACGTAGTCGACGAGCGCGCGGCGGATGTGCCCAGCAGCCAGGCTGAGCGCCGTCATCGACTTCCCATTGAGCCCAGCTTCGAGCGTGGCGGCCTCGGCCTTGTACAGCGCCGCCAGCGTGGCTTGCGCGGTCGGGTCGGTGCGGCGCGTGGCGATGGCGACGAGGTCGATGCCCTCGTCCGCGGTGGTGGTGTCTCCAGTGGTCATGGCGTCCTTTCGGCCTCACGTCGCGAGGCGCTGTCTCGGCTACTGCACTGTGCGTGCCACGTTGGTTGATGCGGGAAGCTGCGGATCTGCGGGGTGGCGTTACGCCTGCGCGTGGGATGGTACGCGTATCGGTTACGCACCAACCAGCCGCGCCGCCTCGCAAAGCTCGTCCCACCGCGCGCTGGCGGCGTTGTGGATCTCGGCGAGGTCGACGCCGCGGGAGCCCACAAGGCCGTACGCGCGCGCCAGCAAGCCAGCCTGTTCGTAGCTGCCGCGCCACGGGCCGCTGGGCATCTCGCCCTCTGGCAGCGTGTCCACCACGCTGTCGGCGAACATCTCGCCAACCAGCCGCGCCACCGCCAAGGGCGGCGACGGGTAGCCAGCGTCGTCGTGGCGTCTCAGATGCGTGAGCATCTCGGCCGCACTCTCGGCGGCGAACGTCGTGCCCGCCACCGCCACGCTCACGATGAGCGGGCACTTGCGGCACTCGTAGCCATGCGCGGTATGCGCGATGTCGAGGGCGTGCGCGCTCATGACGCCACCACCGGCGCGCAGAACAGGCACCAAGAGCCGAGCGACACGCGCAGCCCGTAGTTGGGGTTGCCGGGACGACTCGTGTCCAGGCGGACCTTGAGGCTGCGCAGGGGGCGCGCCGTTTCGACGACGGCGGCAGCGTCGCGGGCCAAGAGCGCCACGCGGAAGCGCTGCCACGCGGGCGTCAACTTGCGCTTGTCCTGCGTTCCATAGGGCGCCACGTTCTTGGCAAAACCACGCCCGCTGCCGGTCAGGGGGTCGTGGTTCGGCTGCGTCTCCCCGAGGTACCCACGTACGAGCACGGTCGCCTTGGTGTTGCCCACAGTCACGGTTTGCGTCTCTGCGTCCATGGTCGTCTCCTGTTACGCTATCGGTTGCTGCGTCAGTCGTCTTTGCGAGCGCCGTGCCATCACACGGCGGGCAGGCTGCGGCGCACGTGGGCGCGGATGGCGCGAGCGTCGGCGCCGACCATCTTGCACCACTGCGGCAGCGGGATGTCTTGGCGCGTCGAGTTGCACGAGGCGCACGCCAGCGCGAGGTTGGTCGCCACGTCCTGCCCGCCATGCGCGCGCGGGGTGAGGTGGTCCAGGTGCAGGTGGCGGCCCTTGCGCGCCTCGCTCGCCGCGGTGGTGCCGCAGTAGATGCACCGTTCGCCGTCACGCGCCCGAATCTGCCGCGCCACTTTGCCGAGGCGCTTCGAGAGGCTTTCGCGACCGGGGCGGCTGTTGTGGGCGGCGCTGTTGCACATGCCATCACGCTCTGCACGTAGAATGCCATGCGCCCACGACGCTACGCCACCGCGAAAGCGGGGCAGCCTTGGGGCTAGCCGGCCGCGCGCGCGGCATATCGTTACGGCAAAGCGTAACACTGCGGTGACGCTGGTACGCTTAGTCGGCGTAACGGAACTCGTCACGCAGCAGCGCCAACTCGGCGGTCGCGTCGGCGAGAGCCTTGCCGCGCAGCGTGGGCAGCAGCGCATCCACGCACGCCGCGCGGTGCTTGGCGTAGGACACCTGCGCCAGCGGCCGATCACCGCGGCTCGCAGCCTCCAGCGCTTCCCACGCGTGCAGCAGGTGGTCCCCCACCGTGATGGGGGCGCCAAGCAGGATGCTGCTGGCGTTGGCGGCGCTGATGCTGCCAGTAAACGGGCGTTTCTCAGGCCGCGGCGTACATGGCCGCATCGGCATCCGCTTCACTTCGGGCTTCGCTGACAGGTGCAGCAGGAACCCGAGCATCGACTTGTTGGTAGCCTTCTCCGAATCCATGACGGGAGCCAATGCACCACGCATGCCACGCTGACGCCGCGCGGAACCACGTAGCGAGCCGCGATCGTTACGCTCCGCGCGTGACGCTGGTACGTACACGTTACGCCAAGCGAATCCAGCCGACGAGATCGCTCAGGTGGCGCGGCGTCTCGCTCACACGATCGGCCACATTGCCGCCAAGGGAGACCAGCGAGCCATCCGCGCGCACCTCGCTGACGATCTCCACGTGGCCCTTGCCGCCCGTGCGCGGGTCCTCGCCGTCGCGCCGCATCACCACCAAGTCACCAGGCTGCGGCGTCTCGGCGGCCTGCATGTCGCGCCACGCGCCGGTAGCCCACGCATCGGCGAACAGTTCGGTGACAGAAGCGCGGTAGCCGATGGGCGGGTCCGTGCCCGCCGTCGCGGGTGTCCAGTGCAGGGCATCCGCCGGGCCGTCGTCGCCATATGCCGCCGTCCACACGCACCAGCTCGCAAACGCCGCGCACCACGGGACGCCGCGCACGCCGAGGCGCTTGCCGCCACGCACGCACCCGTCGAGGTAGCGGTCCACCTCGGTGCCGCGGTTGCTGCCCGCTGGTGCCTCGCGTACGCGCGCCGCGAGCGCCGCCTTGGCCAACGCAAGCGCCCGCAGGCCAAGGCCGCGCAAGGTGCCCTGCGCAGGCGCGCTGGCGGGCGCCGGTGCCTCTTGCGCGACGGGCGGTGCCTTCACGGTGTCGGCAACGCCGTCAAGAGCCGCAAGCGCAGCAAGCACCCTTGCCGGGCCACGGCGCTGCGCCCGCACGTGCTCGCCACGCCAGAACGCGCCCACGCTGTCACCACCGCGATGCACTGCCACGCTCAGGGCTGCCGCGTCGTGCGAGAGGTGCTCCACGTCAAACAGGCCATCGGGCTCGCCAACGTGCTGCACGACCGCCGCAAGGAAGTCGCCCGTTGACGGGTACGTGTACGTGGGCACGTCGGTGTACGTGGCGTAGTAGAGGCACTCGCCGTTGACGGCGCGGCGCGCGTAGTCGACGACACCCGGCGTGGGCGTACCGTAGCCGCTGTCCAGCGCCACGAATCCAGTCAGCGCGGCGGCATCGGCTTTGATAGCGAGCACGTCCTCCACCAGCGCGTACGGCGCGCTCCACGTCACGAGAAGCACGCGCTCGTAGGCGTCCAGCGGCTGCGCAGCGCCGAGCTTCGCTGCCAGCGTGGGCAGGATGCGGCCGTCGCGCTTGATCGATGCCGCAAACGCGTGGTACGCCGACGACAGCCCGTTGACGATGTAACTGCGCACCTCAACGTCGCGCCCTGCGTCTGCGCAGGCAGTGCGGATGGCGGCAGCGGCGTCGGGGCCGTGGTGTAGTGCGAGGATCAGCGTGGTCATGGCGCGCAGGGTAGCGCCACACCGTCACGGGCGCACGCGGGCGCTACTTACGTCCCACCATCCACGCGCGCCCGCAGCGCGGCCCGCACCGGCTCTGCCACGCGCGACAGCAGCGTGTAGCCGCTGCGGCGCTCCACCTCGGCCACCTGCACGCGGTATGCCGTCCACGGAGTCGCCGCGATGCCCTGTGCATTGGGCATGATGACCGCGATGACGCGCGTGGCCGCTTGCACGTCGCCAGCGCCTTGCCCCGGCGTCATCACCACCACGACCTTCCAAAACGCTTCGGGCACCGCCACATCGTGCCGCAGCTTCGCTGGGGTGGTGCCGTAGAGCGGCCCTGCGAACACATGCACCTCGCGACCCTCGCCACGCGCGAATGCGCGGCAGCGGTCTTCCAAGCGCAACCATGGGCCGCCGTTCAAGTCGTGCCTCTGCGGCGACACGTTGGTCAAGATGAACGTCGACGCGTTGTCGGCGTCGCTGCGCGTTCGGTCCTCGCTGCGCACGAGATGGCCGCGGTCGTACCCGCTGCCGGTGTAGTCGTCGTGCGTCACGCGGTACCAGGCAGCGGGCAGGTTGTCATCGGCGATGAAGTGCCCCCTGTGCCGCGCCGCGCCGCCGTAGTCGCTGGCCACGATGCGCCACGCCGCCCAATTCGGGCCGTGCCGCGCGTCGCTGTAGCTGACCACGTACTGCGTTACGCTTCGGCCGTCACGGTGTGCGTAACAGCCGCCTTGACCAAGTTACGCTGATGTGCGACATGGCGCGTCATGAAGATCGCCGCCTCCCTACTCGCTGCCGCCCTGACGTTCATCGCTTGCGACCATCACGACGGCGGTGGAAGTACCTCTGGTGAGGCCGACGCTGGCGCTTACGTGCCGCCCGAGTGCCCCGCCGGCTATGGCTGCTGGGGTACCCCGCAGGCATGTATGGTCACGGCCGATTGCTGCATCAACACATCGGGTGGCACGTGCGCGTCCGTCTGCCACGACGCCACCGTGTGCGTCTACACGCAGGTGCAGGGCGCCATCTGTGACACGGACGAAGAGTGCTCGCAGCCTGCGGCGTGCTTGCCGTGCACGTCGACGAAGAGCGCGAGCATGCCCTATGGCGTGTCGTGCGTCGATGACTGGCACGTCGCAGAGGGCACGCCGGTCTGCTACCCCACTTGGCGCTGATGCTCTTGATGCAGGTCAATGACATCGTGCGAGCACGGCGTCTCGGTGAGCGCGCAACCGGCACCGCACAGAGCGCACACCTCTCCGCTACACATCACGCAGGCGTCCGGACGGTTCTCTGACCAGTCGCACTGCACGAACCGCTGCGCATCATCTTCGCGAGACACGGACGATCTCCTACCCCACTTGGCGCTGACGGCAGACGATCTCCTCTGCCTCTGGCGCCGTGGCCAACACCGTGATGCTGGCCACCCAAGCATCGTGAATCGCGTTGGTGAAGTTCCGTGCGCGGTTGCGCAGATCCTTCCGCGGCTGGCGATAGAGCCATTCGCCATGCGCGCCGTCATCTGTCATCGTTGACAGCGGCAGCACCGTATCGGATGCCTGTGCGACCGGCAGAATCCAACCTGTTTCCAGGTTGATGGCCACGTGCGACATCGCCATGATCAGGTTCGCGACCATGCCGCCACCTGACAGCGCGACGTTGATCACGTTGTAGTCGCAGACGGCTGCTGCCGTAGTCAATGGCGTGATAGCGCCAGCGTCCTCGCGCAGCGTGCGCCACAGCACGATCTGCGGGAGCGGGTAGCCGCTGATGAGCGCGCTGATCAAGGCGGCAGCGCCGTCGTAGCTCGGCTCAACGGGCCAGCGGTCGGCCGCGAACACGGCTTCTTTCAGCATGCCGTACAGCCGACATTGCGACATCTGGTAGCGGGCCATCTCACGCTGCTTTCTGCGCCACGTAGCCCGTGACGCGCATCTCGTCCCCAACGCGGCTCACCATGAGCCCGGCCGCCGCAAGCGCACCGGCGACGTCAACGCGCGCCCGCACGGTGTCCTGCGCGAGTGAGTCGCCGTAGGTCCCGGTCACGTTCACCGTCACCCGCACGTAGCCCCACGCAGGGCGCGAAGCCACACTGACGCGTCCCGAGATGCCAAGGCGCTTGAATTTCGCCAGCATGGTGCGGGCTGCGGCAAGCGCGTCAACGTGCAACGCGGCGATGTTACGCTCATCGATCATGTCGCGTGGCTCTTGCACTGCGCGTGCCACGCGACTTGCCGCCTCGCGCCGCCTTTGGCACCGTTTGCCGCGCCTGCCACGCTGCAAGGATGTCCTGCGCCGCCTGCCCACACGGGTCCGGCGTGGTCGGCGGGTAGCAGTACACCTCGCGGTCGTTCTTAGCGGCGTAAGCCTTGGCCTTGTCGACGTCCACCTGCACGCCAGATGCCAGCCACAGCGCCGTGCGGGCCACCTTGTGCCATGCCAACTCGGGGCGTTCGCCGAGGTCCGTCGCGCGCTCGCGAACCACCACGCAGTCGTCCTCCAGCCACGCGAGCACGATCTGCCACGTCTCGGCGCCGTGGTGGTAGGCCGACGACGCTGCCCGCATTGCTTGCGCCACGGCCGCCACATTGGACGGCGAGTCATCGGCGATGACTGTTGCCCACGCAGCGAGAGCGCCGCACCACGCAGCCACCCTTGCGGCGTCGTCATGCGGCGCGGGCATCGCGGCGAACGCGTCGCGCACCTCACGTGCAGCCTTGGCAGCGCGCTCTACGTCAGCCGTGCGCAGAATGTCGCCCACGTCGAGTACGTCGATTTGAAACCGCATGGCAAGCCACGGCGCATCCGCCAAGTTCGCCGTGATGGACCGCAGCGTGTTCACGACGCGACTCCAAGTTGGTGGGCCGACGCGTAGACCGCAGCGCGAAGCGCCACGTGAGCATTCACCGGGCCATCGCCGGCAGCTTCGGACTTGACCGAGAGCGCCGCTCTGACTTGCTCCAGCATGGCCTGCGTATCTGGCTCCATCTCGTAGACGTGAATCTGGCCGCAACGCGCGGTAGTCTCCATCGGCCCTGGAAAGAAGCTGTTGGTGGTGTAGGTGTGGACGCTTCCGTCGTCGTGGCGTACCTCCACGTTCTTGTACCACTGGTCTTCGTAGATGCGCGTGATGGTTCCACGCTGCGGGTGGTTGGCCATGTCGCCGCGGTTGTAGATGCGTGCGCCAGGCTGCATCCACGGCGCGAAGTCGTGTTGGATGCCCACCTGTCCGATGCTGTTACGGTTTCTGCGTGCCATGGCGGATGTCTCTGCACGCGGCGTGCCGCTGTCATCATTGACCAAAGCGGCGCACTCCGCGTGCAGCGGTAGACGCCGTTACGGCGTGGTACGCGTCACGGTTACGATCGGTGCGCGCTGCCACCACGGCGAAGGGTCGCGCTGCGTGGGCGGCCCTTCGTTGGCAAGCCGCGCTTCCATGCGAGCGTGGCGGTCGGCGACCATTGCAGCATGCATTGATTCCGGCAACGTCACACGGCCCAAGGCGACGTCGCGCGCGAAGGCGAGGCCATCAAGGTGCCAGCGCACCAACAGCGAAGGTTCGTGCTCTGCGAGCAGTTCTTCTACCCTCTCAGCGCGCGCCCTCCACCGTTCGCGGCTGGCCGCATAGTCCTCGCCGGCCTCGTCATCTTGTCGGCGTCGTGCCGCTTGTGCGCGTGACGCCCACATCTGTGCCACAGCGTCCAGTTTACTGGCGCGCGTGAGGTAGGCGCCGATCCGCGGACTCGGCGCGCGGCGCAGCATCCTGTCAATGCCTTCGGTGCGACGAGCCGTGTCGCGCATCTTCTCCGCCATGTCGGCGGCCCGCAAAGCGCGGTCGCTCAAGCAACTTGAGCAGGCGTCGCCGTCGTCATCGCATAGCCAATGCTGGAAGCACGTCTCGCAGAGCTTCATGGTCACCTAGTACGTCTGTAGCTTTTGCTGCCCTGCTGCGTGGCGCAGCGCGATGGCTTGCCCTTCGCGGGTGAGGCGACACGGCCAGCCTGTTTCGTCGTCTGGCGCTGACGGCGTAGGCGCCTCGTCGTGGAAGCGCTCGATCCATCCGCGCTCCTCAAGCACACGCACCGTAGCGCGCGGGCACGACCACAGCGGCAGCCCAGCGGCGTCGTGGCCGATGCCGCGCAGGGTCCACTTGCCACCGCGCTCGCGGCGAAGGGTGCCGTCTACGGATTCGAGCATGCGCACCAGCACGGTGGCCTGATGCTCGCTGGGGAGGAGGATGTTGCGCCTGCACACGCCGCAGATGATGCCGCAGCATGCGCAGGTTGGGTAGCCCTAAGCTGGCGCCTTGCGTGCTAGACTCGCGGCCGAGGAGTAGAGACCGTGCACAATTCCGACCCCCTGTACTTCGCCAAGCTCGCCCGAGAGATTCGGGAGCCGCATTGCCCCCACGGACGCGACGACGGCACGTACTGCTCCATCGGCCGGTGTACTGTGGTTGAGGCCCCTACGAGGATGCTTCGCGAGGTGGCCGCACGCGACCCGCTACCAGGCACCCTCGGTGAGACCGCGAAGCGCTACGCGCTGGCGGAGCTTGACCGGCGAAAGGCAGCGGGCAGTGCGTAGCCCTACGCCGCGGCTTTCGCAGGCATCGGAGGCGGCACCACCTTCACCACGCGGTACTCGTGCGGCGCCTCACGGCGGATGTCGCCGCGCTTGGCGAGCTGCGAGAGTGTGATGCCCGCGTGGCCCTTCGGCCACTCCGGGAACGCGTCCGCGGCTTGCTGCGCGGTGAACACATCCGGCTGACCCTTGGCCCACGCCAAGAGCATGTCCAGCCGCGTGGGCGGCGTAGCGGGCTTCTCCGGCGCGTCGGTCACCGCGCGCACGCTGGCGGGCGGGATGACCTCCTCGGCGGGCTTGGCGGGCGCTGCTTTGCGGTAGACGCCGCGGCGCACACGGACGATTCCCGTCCCCTTGCGCCGCGCGCGCCTACCCAAGAGGACTTGTACGGATCCGTCGTTCGGAGCGCCCGCCTTGACGAGATCGGCGAAGGTGAACTCGCCATTGCCCATCGCTGCGATGGCGGCGTCCAGCGGCTTCGCAAGAGCACCGAGTGGCCGCCTGGCGACGGTTGACTTGACGGCCGGCGGCTTCGCCTTGGGCGACGAACCCTGCGGCGCGCTGTGCGCCTTCTTCCGGTAGAGGCCAGCGCTGACACGTACGAGGATCGCGTTGGGTCCCGCGGCAAGGCGGCGCAGCGTCTTGCGGGTGTTCGCCGTCATGGCGATGCCGAAAGCGCGCAAGTCGCGAACGCGAAACTCGGCACCAGCCTTGTCGACCGCGCTGCGGACCTCGTCGGACTTGTTCTCGCGCTGCCCGCCTTCCGCCGGGCGCTTGCGAGCAGGCTTGACGTTCGCACTCGGCGCCGTCTTCCGCGTCACGGGCACGTCGATGGCAAGCGTCGTCGCCTCGGCGCCAGCGGGCGCATCTGCATCTTCGGCGCCGACGAGCACATCGCGGATGCGCAGCACGCGTTGCGTGAGCAGCGAGCGCCGTGTGGTGAGCTTGGCGCGCGTCGCATCCAGCTTGGCGATCGCGCCGTCGATGTCGCGGATCTCGCCGACGACGTTGTCGATGACGTGACCGATCTCAGCAATCGGGTCATCGGGCTGCTTGTGTTTCGGCATGGTGTCTCCTGTGAGCTTGCGGCGCCGTTCTGGCGCATCTAACGCCACAAGCCCGGCACCACCGCGGTTATGGTTTGCGGCAATGCCGGGCTGGTGACGTGGCGCAAGTGCAGGGCACCTACCTTTCGTTGTGGGGCTGCGCCAAGCCCGTGATCTTACGTGATGCGCGTATACTTCGCATCAGGGCCGACGAACGAAGACAGCGGGGCCACGCCGCAGCCGCCATCGCGGCCGGTCTGCTTGCCGCCGAGCGTGAACAGGTACGACACGCGGTCGCCGTCCAGCTCTAGTTCTTTGAGCTTGGCAAGGCGGCCACCCTTGGTGCCCGCCCACACCCCGCTCAGGTCAACGTCGGCTTTCATGCGGACCCATAATGCAGTGCCCATGCCACGCATTGCAACAGGCAAATGCAAGCAAGGACGTGGTGCGCGTTACGCAAGTCGTGACGCTTCCGGTTGCGGTGATACGCGGTTGTGACGTCACGGTCGTGCGGCTAGGCGCCGAAAGCGGCGGCAACGC
>ERZ650304.1282-NODE-1282-length-10086-cov-4.267072_pt1 | contig 10086 bp, 19 predicted proteins | sample MGYA00376240_ERZ650304 | MGnify/ENA primary metagenome ERZ650304 (study PRJEB26733, sample SAMN07839271) | wastewater metagenome | biome: small river; feature: stream; material: water | place: USA: North Carolina | collected 2016-03-01 ...
ACCAGCAATTTTACTTTCATACCAACATTTTTTACCTCTTCCAGAACCTTTTCTTAACCCGCCGGCAACTAAACGCCAACAATTAGAGTGGTATTTTTGATTTCTGAATTTTGTTGTAATTATTTTCTCATTACAAACAGTACAAGTAATTTCGAAGCGTTCAACATAATGTTTACCTTTATTATTCTCTTGCATAATTTTTAATGCTTCTTTTGCTTTTTGACTATTTATCATTGCAATTGAAGTTTTCTCTTTACTTTCTTCGTTCCTTACTCTACTATTTCTACAAGCTAAAGAACAATACGAAATTAAACCCTTTTTTGGTTCAAATAAATTATTACATTTTCTACAATTCATTATTATTAAATTATAGTCGAACTAAAAAATAAATAATGATTCTTGTATTGCCGACGGGACTCGAACCCGCACACAGTTTCCTGCACCAGATTGAAAGTCTGGCGACATAACCAATTAGTCGACGGCAACATATTTACATAATAAAACCTGGTTTCCTAACCGCTAGAAGAAAGGGCCAAATAAAAATTCTTATTAGATTGGTTCATCTCTCTAACACATACATTCCTATAGGTTTTACCCAAGAATTTTTGTACGGCCTGCTGGATTCGAACCAACGTCCGCGCCTTTGAGTGGCGCTATCCTAAGCCTCTAGACGAAAGCCGCATATTTATTTTCTTGTACTCCATACGGGATTTGAACCCGTGACTCTGCCTTGAAAGGGCAACGACTTAGACCGCTTGTCGAATGGAATATTAATTGTAGGAAAGAAGGGCTTCGAACCCTCATGTAACCAATTACTCTTTCTACACCTTATCAGGGTGAGGAGATACAATCCTATTTTCATATAAATTAATAAAATTTTTACCGTATTTATTTTCTACATAAGATAAAACATCTATTAAATCGTTCTTGTAAAGAATTTTAAGTTTCCCTTGAAACTGTTCCCACTTCGAAACATCTTTATCTGTCTTAAATCCTTTTATTTCAATATAAGTATCCCCTAAAATAAAGTCTGGATAATATTTTAAATTTTTTTCTTTAAAAGTATATTGAAAACCTAAATTATTTCTTTTAAATTTAATATTATGGTCTATATTGTAAATAACAAAAGCTAATTCCCAACTACTTTGACACCAATAATTTTTGAACCACCCACTTTTACCTCTACCGCTTCTAGGTTTATAACCACCACATTTAGAAAGTTTCTTTTTTGTTTCCTCGGATTGTTTCCTGCCTTTTCTTCCTTTTTGTGATTTAGATATTGATATTGAGTATTTTAATACTCTTGGGTCTTCTTTTGTTAACCCTTTATTCCAAACAATATTCTCTTTGTTATAATTAATAAAATTTGAAGCTCTATTTTTACCCGCCTCGGTATGTTTAAAAATTATGTGGCTAATAATTCCTTTCTTTGTTTTCTCTATATTACAATGTGGACATTTATATAATCCATTTAGCTGCAACCAATTGTTATCTATTTTCATAAACTGTTTATTATTAAATATTACAATTTATAACAAACAGGCAAGCGCTCTAACCAGTTGAGCTATATGGATATATAAAGCCTATCCCGTAGATAAGCTGAGCAACTTAAGGTATTGCTATGAGTTAATAAATAACTTACCAGTGCCTTCACTCTTTGAGTGATGCTGTACTGTGAAAGGGATTCGAACCCTTATCTGCCCCCGTTACCTTAGTCATGTGTATCAGACACGCTGGGTACCACAGTATTTATTGGGTGACTATCGGGACTTGAACCCGGACCTTAATCTTCACAGGATTAAATGCTAACCAATTACAACATAGCCACCATGTTGATTTTATTTACGACCTTTATAATAACCATTAGGTATTAAAATATCTTTCTTTATTTTTTTATTTTTAATTCCATTTGTAATCCACATTGTATTATATTGAGAATTAGATTCTTTTAAACCTTTACCTTTCATATTTTTACTAATTTTTTCTTTAGAATTATTTGTATGTTTATTGCCTTTAAATGAACCCGCGACCCCTAGATTGACAATCTAATATTCTAACCAACTGAACTACGGCACTATCTAATTTATCAGCGGTCCTGATGGGCGTTGAACCCATAAACTCCGGTTCGAATCCGGCATTTGAACATCCGCGAACGATATTTCGTTCTCCACAAACTTCAAGACCATTTGCCTTTGTATAAGGCGGGGCGCACTAACCAATTGTACTACCGAGGACGCAATGTCCCCAGGTTGGACTCGAACCAACATTTCCCCGAATCTTTACTTCCTCCCTTTATTCCAACCTAATGTAATAAAAGAATTTAGTGTATCTTTTTTTACTTTTCTAAACTTGCCTTCTTTATTAATCCAACAAGTGTCTGGCGGTGCGTAGGGAATTCGAATCCCTAATCTCCTCCGTGACAGGGAGGCAAAATACGCCAATATTCTGACGCACCAAAAAAACACAATATGTCAAATAACTCGTTCTGCTATTCCAAACAAAACATAAACTTCTCTTATCATCGAGTTGTTTATTTTTCTTTCTGAGGACGCTGAGGATTCCGAGACCTCGACCTGATAGTTAACAGCTACCTGCTCTGCCGCTGAGCTAAACATCCTTATAATCATGCACAAAAAAAAACGCTTCTTAAGTTATCCTAAGAAGCGTTTTCATATATGTATGAACTTTTACTTTATTCCTTAGGATTATTTAGATGATTATCCACCTCCGCTTGTCTTGCATTGCCAGCATCATGACGCGGTGTCATCGTATTAATAATATGTCCTTGAATGTTTTTCATTGTAATGTTAAATATAACGTTTTTGAATTTTTTAATTCCTCCCTTTGAAATACACATAAGTAATTTAGTCTTCTCCTGCTGCTACTAACGATTTGCACCGGTCTGTTACTGCTAAGTCCAACTAAGTTTCCTTCTTGTGTATTTCTCAGTTTGGATTACAAAAGTATAGAGTATTTATCTACTTTCCAAATTTTTCTACAACTTTTTTTAAGAAAAATTTCTGATTGTCTGGGTCCTCCAATGTTTATTGGGCATTTACCTCAAAAAAATAATTAAAAATCTTGCAATTTGGGTTTAATTTTGATAAATCTGGGAAGGTTACATCACCTATTGAGTTATCATTTATATGTGAAATGTGTAATTCAGTGAAGTATGGGCAATACTTTTCATATGTCTTCTTACCACCTATACACCAATCAACACCTGTACCCATAATAAAATTATGTTTTTCTCTTACATCTAATACCACACTACGGCCTTTTAATGGTGGCAATTCTGTAAAAGTATTATAGCCAACAATTAATATTGGTATTCTACCTTCTTCTGTTGTAAGAGCTTTGAAGTGTTTAAAGTCTTCTTTTGAACGCCATAGCATTCCATTTCCTTTACCTATGAATCCTAGATTATTACAAGCAATTATTGCCTTCATACTATTAATTTATTTTGTTTACGTTTTATTACACTTAATTTTTGATTTTCTCTTTGTTTATCTGAGTTAATGTTTTTAGAAATATTTTTCTTATGCTCCTCAGTTAATTTAATGCCTTTTTTCTTATCACTTAATTTTTTGCGATGTTCTTCTGAGAATATTTTACCTCTATTTTTATTACCAATCTTCTTCTTTGTTTCTTCAGAATGTATGATAGTTTGTTTTGCTCTTGCTTCTCTAATTTTTTGTTTTGTTTCTTCTGTATGTATTAAACCGCCATTAGAAGTTCTTTCTCGATTATATTCTGGTTTTGTATCTAAATATTTTTGTTCTTGTGTACCTAAATCTTTTCTATCGCATTCTAAAATTATTTTTAACTCAAAATTTTCTTGTCCATATTTATTCCAAGCTCTTTGAAATATTAATGAATGATGTTGTCCTTTATTTAAAGTTCTAACATGCTCATAAAATCTTGCTTCAATATTATAGCTACAACCAATATAGCATTTATCGTTTAACTTATTTCTTATTTTGTATATACCACAGCTCATTTGTGTTTAATAAGCCTAGGTTGTTTACTGCGATGATTGCTTTCATTTATTCGTCTATAAAAATTGTTGAGTAATCAATACCGTGATAATCACATATATCATTCATATGAAAACAGAAGTAACCGTCTTTCATAATACATTTTAATCCTGATTCTGCTGTTATATGTGACCCGAGTAATTTATTCCAATCGGGTGTTAGATGATTATCTATAAAGACAATTACATCTTCGTCTTTTTGTTTCTTATTTACAAAGTGCCATTCAACTTTATTCTTTGTAATGAATTTGTATAAATCTAATTCGGTCATAAATTTAATTTGTTTTTAACCATCATGTAAATGTCTTTGGGCTGTTTACGATTAGCTTCTGGATTTTTTGGGTCCCATGAATTTGCCGTAACATATATCTTTGAAATCTCTTCTAAAGACAAACAAGGCTTATTTCTTATTACAAAATCTTTAGCTACATTCTCATTTGAAAATCTTTTGATATATTGATTGGCATCATCTTCTGATGCCCTTGCTTTAAAGATTGACAAACTCTCTGTAATACCAAAGTACCAACAATCTTTTCTTACTTCTATATTATCGTCAGAGACAAACAAAGGTTCACTCCCAGTACCGGCAATACAATATTGAAGGTTCTCTACAACTTCTAAATCATCATTTACTTTACCGGTAATTAAAATGCCATTCATAGAATTTGTAAAATGCATTTCTATGATTTTACCTACTCTTCCATTTGGACCTGCTTTAAATATATCGCCGAGTTCAAATATCTGTTTATCATGGTCTCTTATAACTTTACTTATTACCCACCCAGACTCTAACATAGCCTTAAAAGATGAACCGTCTGTATCTACAGAATCTAATGGATGACATTGGAAAGTGCTATTTAATTGTCTTTGTGCCCTGACTGTCGTGTTGATATCACTTATCTGCATACCAATAATACGATATCCATTTTCTTTTTCAAGAATTGGAAATTTCTCAAAGTCTGTTGCTACACGGAAATTATGAAATCCATTTATCGGTGTAAATGTCGAGTTTTCTGTTATTATTTTACCATTACTATGATTATACCATAAGTTACTTCCAAACTTAAAGGTATATTGACTTGTTTGACTGTTGCTGTAAGTAAACTCGGTTGTATAATATCCATTACCTCTAAGGTCTTTATATTCTAATGGATAGTCTACATTCATAGGTTCCCAATCTTCTGAATTCTCAATTATCCAAGAAGGGATTGTAAAATTCTGTGGTTGGGTAACTTTATAGTTCTTCCCTGATTGTGTTAACTCGGCAATGTTACCGGTTGTCTTGTGTTTGTATCTCATACTATCTGTGATTATTCTTTTTTAATATAATTCTTATTTCATGGCTTGAATAATTAGTAATGTAATGCGATATTCCATGAACAAGATAACCTACACCTTGGAAATAAAAGATGTCTCCTTTATTAGGCATTACCATTAGAGTATAAGATAATCCTGTTACTTGTCCGTCGATTACAAATTTTACATTAATCATATAAAATATTTTTTGTCTAGGTAATCTTCAATTGTTTTCTTTTCCCAGAATACACCTGGTTTCGTAGTTTGTATAAGAAAGTCTTCTATAAAATTAAAATCTTCTTGATACTTTGCCTGTAGAGCTTTACGGTGAGAATAATCAGATTCGTAAATCCACTTCTGTTCATTCTTTGGAAAATCTTTATGGTCATATCCTGCATAACCTGAGCTTCTTCTCCATAACCAATCTTCTGGGTTAAAGTTTACGATTTCTTCTTTAGTGTATTTCTTTTCCATACAATTTATTTTATAGGTAATCCACAATTAAAACATATCCCATCCGTATAACCACCATAAAGACATAGACACTTTCCTTTATAGTGATTAACAACTTTATCTGTAGCTTCTACTTCGCCTTCCCAGAAACCTACTACCCACATATAACCTTTATAGTTATTCTGACACCACTGGTTTGCTTCATCTATTGTATCAACCGTTATCTCAATGTTTTCGATATAAGTCTTTAACTTCTTTGTTAAAGGGTCGAGTGCTTGTATTTCGGCTACAAATTTCATTTATAACGACAGTAAAATTTCCAGACGGTCAATAACTGTATTTCTGATTACATTAGACGATTTAGCATCTTTGACGTATAACAAGCTCTTTAAATGCGAGAACTCATTCTTGTATCTCTTTATCATTGTGGAATTCATTAATAAACCCATCTTGACATTGGCGATTGTATCACATAGTTTAACAAACACCGCGATATCATTTGTAAGTAGTTCGTCAAAGAACTCTTTCGAATGTCTGTCCTCTCTTGTTTTACCACGGCAGTCAGTACAACAGAATATGATATCTGCTACTTCTTTACCCAAGATTGCTTTAACTTCATTCCACGTTAGGCGTGCATCTTCTATTAAGTCATGCCCAGCCGCAGCAGGTACATAAATCTTTAGAATTAACTTAATGTCAATACCACATAACCTGGCATGATTATAAGTTTCTTCTACAACTCTTTTTAAATGGAATGAATAAGGTAGTGTAATGTCGTATTTCTGATTACAGAATACATCGTGTCTGTTGAATATCCAATCTAAATGGTCTCTTTCCTTTTGTTCTAATTCACTATAAATTTCTTCGAATTTTTTCATATTGTGAAGTTATTGAATAATCTGCTACAAAAAAAATAAAAAGGGGGTAAAAAACCCCCTTCCTAAATAAATAAAAACAATTTATTGGTACACCTGTGGTACTAAATATTCTGTATCGTATGCTTTACGCTCCATATACTTACCGGCTTCTTTTTGTAAGTAAATACGGTTTGCTTGTTCGATTTCAACACCGTAATCGTGGGATGCAAAGTCTGTAAGGTTGTTTAACAAATCCCAACAAGTTAATTTTGTTTTGATATTCTTGTGGTGATTGTGAGTTAAATCTTCAAACGTGATTCCTTTTTTAGCATACAAGCCTTTGATATCTGCTGTTGGGAAGTATTCTTCTAACAACATATTGGCAGTTGCCTTTTCGTCCTGTCCTTTGTAGTTAAGAACGCCTTCGGAAGCTTTACGCAATTTTGCTAATTCTGCAAATGAAGCACGCGTGTTTTCCATATAAGTAACTCTCTCGTGGAATTTGCTTGGGTCAAAACTGTTAAAGTTTAACGCTTCAACACCTGTAATAAATTCACGAATGTAATCTTCTTTTGTACCTTTTAGTGCCAAAGTGAATTGGTCGCTTTTTCCTTCGCGTACCATACCGTTTTTACATACTAAACGGAAGAAGTAAGGCGCAATAAAAGTTCCTGTGGTAATACCGTTTGACAACATCATACCAATATGGAATTCTTCATTTCTTTTTCCTGCCAACTTAAATCCCCATTTGTCGGATTTGATTGTAATCTGTGCTGTACCATTACCGTCAACACCGGCGTTTAAAATTTCTGTGCCATCTGTCAATTTTGATTCAACAATGTTTAAGAAATTTTCTGTTGATAAAAACGGCATTGGTTTTTCTTGTACGTCAATAACTGTTTTGGTTTGGAAGTTAATAACTACCCGTACCATTTTGTCATTCTGCTTCAAAGCATTTTTGATAAGGAATAACAACTTGTTAGTTGCTTCTTTACCCATGGAATTTTCTAACTTTGAAATAAGGTTCGTGTCTACGCCAATCATACTGGCGATTGCTTTAACTGCCTCAGGTGTTGTACGGAACAATTTCTGTGCTCCTTTACTTGAGTCAACTAAAGAGATGTAAGAATCTTCACCAACTTGTTCAACACCTAAGTTTGAAATAGGCATTTCCTTTGAGAAGATTTGTGATTTTTCGATGGAGTTCGCAAAATTTGTGAATTGTCCATTTGCAGTTTGTGTACTCATTATTGTTTATTATTGTTTTTAATTATAATGTAAATATAAGAAATCATATGTAACATTCCAAATATTCTGAGTATTATTTTTGTCGTTATAAACCCTTGATTTTCAACGTATAATATGCTCAAATTAGCTTATTATATATATGATTATTTCCATGTTCCATTTACTGCCATGTATATATTGGAACATTCCTTCTTGTTTGTAAGTTCTTCACCACAGAAATCGGGTATTTCGAATACATCTCCTTCTTTATATTCAAGCTCTACAATTTGTAAACCGTTTGGATAATAGTCGCAATCACAATGTAGAACGCCCCAAGCAAATGTATAACGAACTTTCTCAAGTTTATATTCTGCTAACTCATACATCTCACGGCCTTCGCTTATTGGAATCTGGAATTCGAATTCATTTCTTTTAATACCACTATTACCGTCAGGGGCTTTAAAACATATATAGGCTTCACAATCATTTACAATTCGAACCCTAAGTTGTTTCTTCCCTACAAGCATTAGATATGCTTGTTTAATGTACTGAGGTACTAAATGTCCAACGGGAATCTTCTCATTGATTAGTTTAAATTTTCTTTCTAATTCTGTTGCCATAGCTTAAACATATAATTCGTTCATATAATCTAAAATCTCATCTATATCGTCTGTGCTAAAATCTACCCCAAGAGATAGACTTATATTGTCTCTTATTTCTTGGGTTGATAAACTATTAAGGTATAGTGAGTAAACCGCCTTAAGTATTTCAGGTTTAATGAAAGCCGGCGATATTGTTTTGTGTGTTCTAGAATCCACGTTGAGTTCTTATTAAATTTGGACGCTTATTTAGAAACTTAACTTTGTCCGTTCTTAGTTGGAACTTAGCATCCATTTCTGCTTTAGTCTGTGATAATGCTGTTACGGTCACCGTCTTGAGTGACTTAACACATTCGAACTTATAATCGTAATACATGATACGAATGTACAACCTATAAATCTACATTCCAAATTATTCTAAAGATTTTCGTCTTGTATTATTGTGTAATAGTCAGGCCTTTCACTTAAATGGTCCATTGCAATTTCTTTTGCTATTTCTGGATTATTGGTATGTTCTATTTCTATATCTATACGCTTGTAACTGATTCCATATTTCATGTTGGGGTACTCCGTGCTTTCTGGCTATACTAATTATAGACATAAAATCACCTGCACCATGTTTTAATACTTCTTTCTCTGATAACAGAGATTCTAAAATTTTTGTTTTAAGACTCATACAATTAAATATTAGAAAACTCTAATTTGTGATTTCTGCCCTGACAAAGTACCTATTGATTCTTTTGTGTAATAAACATTAAGTTCGCCGGCCCAGCCTTTCTCATATAAAATAATATCAATATGTCCTTCAACAGCCCTTAGCGTATCGGTTAGTTTCTGTATTGACTTTGTCTTAACAACTATACAAGCAGTTGACCAAATTCCTTTTGCTTTCTGCCAATCTTTATTTACTTCTATATACTCTGTGCCTGATTTATCACCTATTGGGAACCACATTAAGAATCCTATATCAGCATCGTCTGGAATAGTTTCAAGAAGTTGTTTTACTTTATATTTGAAGTCTGGGGGTATAATATAATCATCTTCTAAAAAGATAACATATTCTTCTGGAGTCCTTATATTATTCTGCCATGCTAATAAATGTGAGATATAACAACCTATTAAACCTGGTTGGTGTCCTTTATCTTGTGATTTTAATTGGAATTGATTATTATCTAATCCATGGAAATATGAATGTGGTAAAGATTGCTGTGTTAGAGCAGACGAAACACTATTTGCTCTCTTCTTTGCATTAAATAAATTAATAACTACTATCTTCATACTTTAACTTGAACTACTTGATACTGAATATATATCTTCAAATGCGCTATAGAATTGATTTACTAATCTCATATGAGTAATTAAATCTATACTATCATCTTGAGAAACTACTTCCCATATTGGATGACCTACAGGTGTATTAGCAATGGCATCAATTTTTTCCATAGGGAATAATTCTATCAATCCACTACCGTCTGATGTTGGTCTACAATAATCCCCTGCTGATAATACAACATTAGATTTACAATCCATAATAGCTTTAGCAAATCCACTGATAAACAGTAATATCGGTATAAATATGCAGTATGCTATAATCATGTTGTTACAAATTAATCAGCGA
>ERZ650304.1283-NODE-1283-length-10084-cov-5.083558_pt1 | contig 10084 bp, 13 predicted proteins | sample MGYA00376240_ERZ650304 | MGnify/ENA primary metagenome ERZ650304 (study PRJEB26733, sample SAMN07839271) | wastewater metagenome | biome: small river; feature: stream; material: water | place: USA: North Carolina | collected 2016-03-01 ...
CTTTACATCACCGGACTGGAGAGGAACATCTGGAAAGATTTTTTTCAATCAGCCGTTATACTATCAGTGTAAAAGGATTTCTGGCATTCAGCTTGAGTTCAAAAATGGTGTTATTACTCATGCTTCAGCAGCAGAAAATGAAGATACGCTGTTACAGATGATTGCGATTGAAAACGCCAACAAAATAGGAGAGTTTTCTTTGACTGACAGACGTCATTCCAGGATTACCAAACCGATGGCAACAACTCTGTTTGATGAAAATATGGGTGGAAAATATGGCAATACGCATATTGCACTTGGTATGTCCTATAAAGAAGCTTTTGTCGGTGATATTGGGGGCACTACAGATGAAGGATGGGAAGCGAGAGGTTTCAATCTTTGTCATAAGGTTCACACCGACATCATCAGTACTGCAAACAGAAAAGTAACAGCTACTTTGGCAAACGGTGAGTCGTTAGTAATTTATGAAAACGGACAATTTACAGTTGTCTAATTTATTCAAGGAGCTTCGGCTCCTTTTTCTATTTATTCCGAACTCTTGAGGATGTTTGGAATTATTTGACAAAATAAAAAATATTGTGTAATTTTGGTAAAAATAATCATTATGAAACAAACTCTTGAAATGAAAACCTTATTTAAGAAAGGTGATAAAGTTAAAATCACCAGACTTGAAAAAATGGTTACACTGACGAAGGTGAGGTATTCTCAGCTTCCTCGAAAGAAGTTGGTATTAAGATAACTCAGTCTCCAACTCAAGGTGCGGTAGGTATGGAGGTAAGGTTTGGGATGAGAGATGGGGTATGGAAATACCTGAATGGAAATACGTATAGCAAGAGAGATTCTGGGTATTCCATTGCAAAAATTTAATAAAAACTAGAGATGCTTTAGTAATAACGCATCTTTTTTATTTTGTCTAAATTAGATTCAAACATCGTTCAAGCATTCCGAACATTAGAGGATGTTCGGAATGCTCTGATATTGACTCCTATTTAAAACCGACTAGACTGGAGAAAACATTTGCCATGAGTAAGCTATACAAATGCAAAAAGAAAGTATTGGATTTTATACAAGCTGCTGGTGATACTGGGGCTACAGAAAGTCAGCTAGTATGTGTTATTAATGAATTTAATAGGGAAGAATGTATGTTTGAATACGATATCAATCCTCTAACTCCAGCTTCAATTATTGAGCAGCTTGTATTCAAGTTCGAAGACCTTCTTTTTGAAAAGAGATTTATTCCAAAGAAAGAACTTTTCTTCTTTTGGATTTACAAATCTTCGCCACCTCCAGGAAAGGTGGTTTTTCTTTTGTCTCTACTAGCTCGGAATGTTGAAGGATGTTCGAATGAGTTTAGGGTAATAAAAAACCCATCACGAATGATGGGTTGTTGTAAGAATTGAATGAATCTTACTCAACAGTGATTACTCCTTTACGAGTTTTTGTTGAATAATAAGCCTTAATTGTAACAATTTCTTTTCTATAAAATCCAAGAAGGTAGTCTTCCTCAGCGAAACATTTGAAGTCCTCAAAACTGAGTTTTTTAGCATACACTCCTGGTTCTATTTTCTCCGGCTTTTTAACAAAAAATGATTCCGAAACACATTCTTTGTTAGTGGAAAAAGTTAGGTTCCAGGATTGACCACCGCCATCTTCCGCCTCAATAGAGTTGATGATTGCAGCAATATACTTTTCATTTTCATTTTTTTCAAAACAAAAAGGAACTAACCTTTTTTCGGCTAAAAGGCGTAAACCGTCAAACAATTCCTCTCTTGAGGGACCGTTTGTAATCTGAATTGTTTTTTGTAACATCGTACGATGAATTTAAAAGAACTCTTTATGCGTTTTACAGAGGATAAAGAATACTCTGGAGCTATGAAGCAATCTTTCCGTACAGAAAGAACTATCTGCATCATAGCACAAAATAATTGACAAGTCAAGTATGATATGCTATCATACAGTTAAATCAAACTTAAAAAATTATGAACTATAAGCTTTTCTACACATGCCTTATAACATTCTTTGGCATGATGTTTTGGTTACTGTTTCAGCAGGGCTCTATGGACTTTATTGCTGTCAGAATAATCATCGCCTTTATCTCAGCAATCCTTCTTTTCTTTTCTGTAACATGGAATGAAAAAGGTGGTTGGAAAAAGGCAGTGGTAGTACTTCTGGTGATAATAGGTTTCGGTTCAATCGCAAACTTTGCTTTTGGCTGGGGTATCGCACATTATCCAGGAATTACACTACTGACAATGCCAGGGATACTTGTTCTTGGACTTTTATACATAAAGTTTGTGGAACCAAAAATTCTGAACAAAAAGCCAAAACAGAAAATGCGTCCTGAGATTTATAATTAAACTAATTTGTCCTTTTACCGAAATGCCTCACTTAATAGTGGGGCTTTTTTCTTTCCTCCAGACCTTCACAACATACACAACGTTCACGTGCTCCCCCGGTAGGATTCGAACCTACGACCAATCGCTTAACAGGCGACTGCTCTACCGCTGAGCTACAGGGGAATATATGCTCATAAATGAGCGAGGAAACTATACCATTTCAGGCTGGCATTTTCAATCCTTTAAAGCGGGCGACCGTCGGTTGTTGGATTGTTCCAAACGTCGAATCGGAACCACCCATAGCCTTCGGGTGGGGTTGCTAGGAGTTCTCGAGACCCAGGTGCAGCACTATCAAATGCCCAGTGGTCATACGGTGCTGCAGTTGGTGCAATCCATTCGCCTCCAGAGAGGTGGGGGATGGCGAACCAGAGAAAGAATATAAGGCCAACTATTGCGATAATGCGCTCCATGCGGCTATACTATAGGGCTTTATCAGTCAGAACAATCTTGCCATTCCTATGCATTCATTTCCTAATACAAACACTATCAAAACTAAAATTGTTGCCACTATTGGTCCAAAAACCGAATCCAAAGAGGCATTTCGTACCCTTCTGAAAGCAGGAATCTCAGTTGCGCGTACCAACATGAGTCATGATGATCATGCAGGACATACTGCACGTATCAAGACCATTCGCGCGGTATCAAAACAAGAAAAAATTCCTGTGGCTATTCTCCAAGATCTCTCAGGGCCAAAAATTCGTATTGGTGATTTTGAAACAGCTACGGTGGAACTTGTCGCTGGCGAACAGCTCATCCTTACGGGCAAGAAATGTATTGGCACAAAAGACAAAGTGTATTTCAACTATCCGTATATTAAAAAAGACATCAAGCCTGGTATGGTGCTGATGCTTGATGATGGCAAAAAGCGCGTCAAGGTGGATCGAGTCGAAGGTACTGATATTTATACAACGATTGAGATTGGTGGTATCACCAAGGGTCGTCGAGGGGTTAATATTCCAGGTGCATATCTTTCGATCAAGGCACTTACTGAGAAAGATCGTGAAGACTTGAAGCTCGGACTTGAGCTTGGGGTGGACTTTATCGCACTGTCATTTGTACGTACCGCAAAAGATGTCCAAGAACTCCGCACACTCATTACTGAAGCTGGTGGTACGCAGATGATTGTTTCGAAGATTGAGACCGAAGAAGCGATTGAGAATATTGATGCAATTATCGGGGCTAGTGATGCGATTATGGTTGCGCGAGGGGATCTTGCGGTCGAGGTTGGTCCTGCAAAAGTGCCAGGACTCCAGAAGATGATCATTCGCAAGTGTAATGAACTTGGCAAGCCAGTGATCGTGGCGACACAAATGCTTGAGAGTATGATCAATGCGCCAGTGCCAACTCGTGCAGAAGTCTCTGATGTGGCAAATGCTATTTTTGATGGAGCAGATGCAGTGATGCTCTCAGAAGAAACAACACTTGGATCGTTTGCTGTTGAGGCAGTACGAGTTATGCAAAATGTTGCACAAGAAGCCGAAGGTACCATCAGTACACATCGTCGTCACAAAGTGCACAACAACGACATTGTAGACTCCGTGAGTTCATCGGTTGTACACAACGCCGAAGATGTTGCTGCAAAAGCTATTGTCGCACTTACAGAAACTGGCTCGACACCTCGCATGGTTGCACGATATCGATCGCAGCAGTCAGTGATTGCATTTACACCGCATGAGCACGTGCTCCGACAGCTCCTCCTTTCATATGGGTGCTATCCATTCATTACCAAGCCGTTCAGTGGTAGTAACCAGCTTGCACTTACTCTCGGCAAAAAGCTCATTGAGCTTGGAATACTTGCCCCAAAAGACCGTTTTGTGGTGACTGCAGGAGTACCATTCGGTGTACCTGGTAGTACCAACATCATGATGGTGCTCACTGCATAGTCTCTGACAGTGGTATACTGAAAGAGTATGAATATTTCAATCAAATCGACAAATCTGGAGCTTACACCGGCCTTGAAAGACTATGCCGAAAAGCGCTTGCGGACGGTAACGAAGTTCACCGAAGGGGATGCGACGGTAAATGTTGAGATCGGCAAAACTACCTCACATCACAAAAGTGGCGATATTTATGTTGCAGAAGTAAACGTTATTACACCGCTTGGCAAGCAGTACCGTGCAACATCAGAAAAATCTGATCTCTATGAGGCGATTGACGATGTTCGCGATGAAATCTCTCGTGAACTCAATGATGCAAAAGGACGCAAACAAACACTCTTTCGCCGTGGCGCACATAAACTCAAAGACATTGTGAAAGGGTTCAGAACTTAGAGTCCTTGGGGAAACCGAATAGGTTTTCCATTCTCGGGAATGACCTCATCAATGAGAAACTGTCCATTCGCAAGATGGGCAGTTTTGATTTTCATACGGATGTCCTTGGTGTCTTGTTGTGCAATAAAATAGGTACCAATAGATCCTGCGTATGCACGATATTTGCGATCATTGATAGTGTGATCCTCAGTGAGGTCGAGCTTGCCATCCTCCTTTTTGATCTTGGTCGTGAAGGTTGCTGCGGTATGATCTTGTTCAATCGGAAGTAGTGATCCACGCTCGATACCTTTGATAGTAGGAATCAGGAGCCGTACTGCTTCATCGTTCATTTTTTGACGAAGGGTTGGTGTGGTGTCGTCTGATGCAATAGCTATCTCACTTTTGACATAGACGGGCCCACTGTCGAGCTTGAATTGCATCTGCTGAATAGAAATACCTGTCATCGTATCGCCGGCAAGGATTGCTGACTCAACTGGAGTTGCTCCGCGATACTTGGGAAGGAGCGAGTAGTGTACATTGATTGATCCAAGACGTGGGATATCAAGGAGTGCCTGTGGGACGATCTTGCCATATGCCACCACAACAAAGAGATCCCACTGATCCTTTTTTAATGTTTCAACAAAAGCGGCATCCAGTTTTTCAGGTTGGAGTACAGTGATGTGATGATTATCACCCCAAAGTTTTGGTTCAGGTGATGTGAGTACCATGCCTCGTCCAACTGGTCGGTCAGGGTTTGTTATGATCAATGATGGTGTGTACCCACCATCAGCTAGAGTATTGAGAAATTGTGTCGTGAATGGTGGTGTTCCGAAAAAGGCGATCTTCATATTGTTATTTTGAAGACACAGTTGGTGGCATGTCCTCGAGATGTTTTGCTTTGTCGATAAAGAGTGTGCCGTCGAGGTGATCGATCTCATGTTGAAAAATTTGTGCAAGCAGTCCTCGTGCACTCATGACAAATTCATTACCGTCGATGTTGAGTGCGCGCACCGTTGCGGTAGTTGCGCGCTTTACCGTACCGTATTTCCATCTGACGGAAAGGCAGCCTTCAGAGAGTTCTTTCTTTTCTTTGCCGATGCGAACAAACTCAGGATTGATAAATACTGTGTCGCTGGTGAGCTGTTTTGATGCGCGTGCTGCAACAACAAACACCCGAATACTCTCACCGATCTGCGGTGCTGCAATAGCCACACCATCTTCTTGTTCGGCGAGTGCATGCTTCATTGACGTGATGATTTTCTGAAATGCAGGAGTAGTGATAGCTGTTTTTGCGACAGGTGCCGCCACTTGTCGAAGTACGGGATCAGGAGATTGAACGATCGTAGTCATACAGAGAGATTACTTGAGTTGCTTGATATAGGTATTGAGTTCGCTCAGTGGAACTGTATCCTGAGACCGTGTCTCCATGTTGCGGACAATAACACTACCTTCGACGGCTTCTTTTTGGCCAAAGATAATGGTGTATGGTGCACCTGACTTCTCAGCGACACCGAGTTGGGCCGACAGTGAGTCCTTTGAGAGTGCTTGAATCATTGGAATATGTGCTTTACGCAAGATTTCAATTACGTTGAGACTTTTGAGTTTTGCATCAAGGCCAACCTGGATAAAGTAGACTTTTGGCTTCTTGAGAATGCGGGGTGAGAGGTCTTTGAACCACGGACGTTCGATGATGCGATCCATACCGATCGAACCCCCCATTGCAGGGACATCTTTTTTTGCACCGAGCTGTCGTCCGAGATAGTCGTATCGTCCACCACCTGCAATCGTAATATTGCTGCCGTTTTCATCAGTCTCGATGATTTCAAATACGGTGTGGGTATAGTACGAAAGTCCGCGCACGAGGAGTTTGTCGATTTGATACGGAATATTCATTTCATCGAGTGCCTCGAGCACTTCTTTGAAATGTCGTTTGCCGGCAGGAGAGAGGTAACTGATGGAGTCAGGGGCATCCTGATTAACTAGTTTGGTGGATTCTTCTTTTGAATCAAGAATGCGGAGCGGGTTCGTCTTAAGACGCTCTTGGTCAATCGGTGCGAGGGAAGTTTGATGCTTCTTGTAGTAGTTAGTGAGCTCTTTGAGGTATGCAGGGCGTGACTCCTTGTCACCAATCGAGTTGATGGTAACTGAGAGATTTTTAGCACCTGCTTCTTCGAGCATAGTGTAGATGGTCTTGATCACGAGTGCGTCGAGAATACTCTTTTCACTACCGAGTGCATCAACATCGAACTGGTAGAACTGTCGATACCGACCTTTCTGTGGTTTGTCATGACGAAAGACGGGGCCAGAGTGGTAGAGGAGTACAGGCTGTGGCGTGCTCTGCATGCCATGCTCGATATATGCGCGCATCAGTCCTGCGGTGTGCTCAGGACGCATTGCAAGATGGTCACCACCTTTGGTTTTGAGTGTGTACATTTCTTTGTCGACAACATCAGTACCCACACCGATACTTGTGGTAAATGTTTCCTCATGTTCAAGGATTGGCGTTTCAATAGGTTTAAAGCCGTAGTACACCGCTACTTCCTGTGCCTTTTCAAAAAAGCCTTGAAACTTGTAGTAGTCGTCTCCGATAATGTCGCGCATACCTTTTGGGCTTGCGATATCTTGTGATGGTTTTTTCATACAATTACTGTTCTAAAAATGTTACTTTGCCCGGCAGATAATCGATTTTGGAAAGCGGGAGCAGTCGAAGGAGTGCGCGGCCGCGAATGTTTTCTTTTGGGAGGAGTCCCCATGCGCGGCTGTCATAGCTCCTACCTCTGTTGTCACCCATCACGAAGTAATGTCCTTCGGTGACGGTGGTACTCGAATAGTTGTTTGATCTATGTGTGATAAATGAGTCATCAAGAATAAAACCTTCAGGATGGGCTGCATTTTTAATAGTCACGGTGCTTCCATTAATCGACACTGTGTCGCCTGGAAGACCAATGATGCGCTTCACATAGTATTTGGTAGGTTCAGGGGGAGACTTAAATACAACCACATCGCCACGCGCAGGTTCACTAAAACGATAGGTTACTTCGTCGATCAAGAGATACTGCGCATTTTGGATGATTGGATCCATTGAGGTGCCACTCACGATAAAAGGGCGGATCACATACGTCTGGATAAGGAGTGCTAGACCGACTGCGCCTGCTAGATAGAGGATATTCTCAATAAATAACCAGAGGCGTTTGCTAAGCGGTACTTTGACAGGGGGTACTGGTGCGGAAGGTTCCATGAATAGCGCAAGTATAAACGATTTTGGGGTGCGGGACAAGAAATGATTTTTGTTGTTTAATGGAGGGATGATAGTTATCGGTCTTGGAAATCCTGGTACAAAATACGGCGGACATCGCCACAATATAGGCTTCATGGTGCTCGATGCACTCGCATCGGAGCATGATCTCGCATTTGAAAAAAAGACAATCTTTGACGCGCAAGTTAGCGGGTGGGAAGGTCTTGTTCTTGCAAAGCCTCAGACATTTATGAATGAGAGTGGTAAGTCAGCTGCAAAGCTCCATAAGCAGTACCCGGATTTTCCTATTGTAGTGGTCTATGATGACGTTGATATCAACGTCGGTGAAGTCAAGTGTAGTTTTGGTCGTGGTGCGGGTGGTCACAATGGTGTGCAGAGTGTGATCGATCATCTCGATACCAAAGATTTTTTCCGTATTCGTGTCGGTGTGCGTCCGGTGCATGAGGAACTCTTGCCACGTATTGCGCCTCCAAACGGATTTGAGACCTATCTCTTGTCAGACTTTGCACCGTTTGAAGCAGAGCTCAAGGTGCAGGGGATTGAGAAAGCTGTCTCGATCATTAAGCTTCTTCCGACCTGTACGTTTGAAGAAATCATGAATCAATACAACTAATAAAAATCCCCGGATCACTCCGGGGATTTTTATTAGTTGAGATTATTTCTCTTCTGTTTTTGTTTCTTTCACGTCGCCGTATGCAAGCGTCATACGCTGCTCTTTTGGTTCAAAGAGGGTCACGGTGAATGAGTACGTCTTGCCGAGCTGAAGTTCGCCGCGTAGCTTGTCTTCAGAGCCGAATGTTGAGTGATGTACAAGGCCTGCAACACCTTCTCGGATTGAGACGAGTGCGCCGTGCTTATTGTACTTGATCACTACACCTTTGACGGTGTCGCCTTTCTTGAGTGTACCTTCAAATGCTTTCCAAGGGTTATCCTTGAGGGCCTTGACTGAAAGTGAGATCTTGCCATCCTTGATGTCGATGATCTTTGCTTTCACCTTGTCCTTGAGCTTGAACATTGCACGTGGATCCTCAACGAGTCCCCAGTCGAGTTCAGAGATGTGCACGAGTCCTTCGAGACCATCCTCGATCTTGAGGAAGATACCGAAATCAACGATACCAGTAACCTCGCATTCGATCTCGTCACCAACGGTGTACTTGCTGATGACTTCCTTGCGCTCCTCAGGATTTGATTCCTTTTCAGAGAAGATGATTTTACCTTCCTTTGGATTTGCAGAGATCATCATGACCGCAAGCTTGGTGCCAGCGAGCTTTTTGAGCTCACGGAAAATCTTGTCTTTGTCACTGTCCTCAACACGAGGGTAGTGCTCAGGCTTGAGCTGAGATGCTGGAAGGAATCCAGACACACCCTGCCAGTCAATAATGAGACCACCCTTGTTTGCATCCTTGACGGTGAGTTCAAAGATCGTGTGTGCCTTGATCGCAAGTTCAGCCTCATTCCAGATGAGTGCCTGCTTTGCTTCCTTGAGGGAGAGTTCAATGTAGCCGTTTTCGTTCTCATCCTCTACAACTTTAGCTTTGATTACATCGCCAATGTTGGTCTTCTTGAGGAGATCACGAACCGCGATAAATTCGCGGCCGTAGATGATACCGGTACCAAATGGAGGAAGATCGATGTAGACCGCAGCTTTTTCAACGGCGATCACGGTACCTTCAACAATCTCATCGACTTTTGGACGATGCGGGCCGGTGTCTTCAACTGCTTCAACAGCAGGAGTTTCTACCAATTCTTCTGTAGTGTTTGTTGTCATAATAAAAAAATGCCGCGCAAAGGCGGCCGCCGAATAGTTCGGCACCACCTTTTAGATTCTGGTATCCGTTTCGTGCAATATCAGGGTTATTCCAAAAGGGGAACGATTAATGCAAGAAGCGAAAGGCTGTTTGCCCGAGTAAAATACCATATATAAAGGGAAATAGAAAGTATTGACTTTATCTAAAATATGTGCTACAATTAAATAGTAAACAAGTTCCATAAAAACAAAAAATATACTCATGAAAAAAATGTTTTTAATCGCCATTTTGATGCTTTCTATTAGTTTTAGTTTTGCTCAAAATACGAAAACACAGCCAGTGATGCAAGATACTGCAATAAGAATTGATCAACAGTTTGTGCGAAAAACTGCAACAAAGGTGTTTACTATATATGTACAACAGTATGTATATCAG